>Ga0182030_10005290_pt1 | contig 27438 bp, 27 predicted proteins | sample 812S3MmetaG_FD_121299 | JGI IMG/M metagenome (GOLD analysis project Ga0182030, IMG submission 121299) | Permafrost microbial communities from Stordalen Mire, Sweden - 812S3M metaG (Illumina Assembly) | ecosystem: Environmental > Terrestrial > Soil > Wetlands > Permafrost | place: Sweden... | reverse complement strand
TCCCCAGCCGCGCAACAGGCGAAGATAACTCGAGGCGCGGAAGCGCGCGGGGCCGCGCCCGTCGCGGTCCTGGTCGTCGAGATCGAACATCGTTCCCATATAGGCCTCGAACATGCCGGCCGCGGTTTCGGGATCCTTGGCCTTGCTCAGCATGGCAAACAGCGAGCGGTTGGCGTCGCACGCGCTGGCGATATGCAGGGGAACCGGAAACGCATTGAACGCCGTGCTGGCGAGAAGCCCTGTCGGAACGCCGACGAGATTGGTGCTGTGGCCGCGATTCGACTGCATGACGCGCGCTAGGCCGTTGGCGCGACATCGCGCTGCCGCATCGTGAATGGCGACCCGCGGCGGGCCGCGGCGACGATCTGCGGCAAAGTCTCGACGAGGCGATCAATTTCGCCCTGCGTATTGTCGCGCGACAGCGAGAAGCGCACCGCGCCAAGCGCTGCTGCATAGGGCACCCGCATCGCCCGCAAGACATGCGAGGGCTCGATTGCGCCGGACGCGCAAGCCGAGCCCGCAGACGCGGCAATTCCGGCCCGGTTCAGGTTCAGCAGCACCTCCTCGCTTTCGGCGCCGTCGAAGGCGATTGCGCATATTCCTGGCAACCGCTTCTCGACGTCGCCGAGCACGAAGCAATCTGAGATGGTCGCGAGAAGCGCGCGCTCCAGCCCGTCACGCAATCTGGCGATCGTGGTTGAATCTTCGGCCAGCCTGGCGCGCGCCATCTCCGCCGCCGCCCCCAGCCCGACAATGCCCGGGACGTTCTCCGTTCCCGCGCGGCGGCCGCGCTCCTGCCGACCGCCGCGAGCCAAGGGCTGGAATTTCGTCCCCTTCCGCACATACAGAGCGCCGACGCCTTTCGGGCCGTGGAATTTGTGCGCGGACAGCGAGAGCATGTCGATCGCCGTCGATTCGAGGTCGACCGGGATCCTGCCGACCGCCTGCGTCGCGTCGCTGTGAAAGAGAGCGCCCGCCTCGTGCGCCATCTTGGCGAGTTCGGCCGCCGGAAAGATCGTCCCCGTTTCGTTGTTCGCCCACATGATCGACGCCAGAGCCGTCCTGGGACCGAGCGCGCGGCGGTATTCGGGAATGTCGAGACGGCCGCGCCCGTCGACGCCGATGCGGTGGACCCGGAGGCCTCGGCGCCGCTCGAGGTCGGCGCAGACGGCAAGGACGGCCGGGTGCTCCACCGCCGATACGATCAGCTCGTCGCGGCCCTCGCGCTGCAGCGCTTGGCGCAGCGCCGTATTGTTCGCCTCGGTGGCGCCGGCGGTGAAAACGATCTCGTCTGCATGTTCGCCGCCGAGCAGGGCTTGCACCTGTCGCCGCGCCGCGGCGACCGCCTCTGCGGCTGCGCCGCCGTAGTCATGGCTCGATGACGGATTGCCGAAGTTCTGGGTGAAGAACGGCAGCATCGCCCTGACGACATCCGGGTCGGTTCTCGTCGTCGCATTGTTGTCGAAATAGGCCCAGCGCGTGATCGCCTCCGGCGTTGTTCGTCGCCAAAGCGCTGCAACATTGGCGCCAGCCGAATCGTCGCTTTGCAGCCGGGTTTCTGCGGCCTTTGTCGCAAACCCGACATGTCGGGTTTGCGACGCGACATCAGGCGCGGGCTTCGGCGTCGCGGCGGATATGGGCAAGCAGAGACTCGCCCGTCTCCTCGCTGAAGCAGGCGTCGAAGTCGCAACATTCGCCGCAGCTCGGCGCAGAGCAAAGCGTGGACTCGGCGTCGAGGCAGATGGTGCGAAAGAAGAACTTCTTCCACTTCATGTCGCTGCGGTTACGGCGCGCGAGCGGCGCGAAATGCCGCGTCATGAGGGCGCTGAGCTCGCCTCGATTGCGCAGTCCCAAATCCTGCCAGAGGTGGTTCGGGCGTTGGGCGCGCCGCGCAATCATGCCCGCCAGCAGATCTTCAAGCTGCGAACCCGTCGTCGCGCCCCGTTTGAGGAGATCGACGAGGCACAGTTCGTCCTCGCCTCGCGACGTTGTTCCGTCGGGTTCGAACAGCGCCGACGCCTGCGGAAACATCGCCAGAAGCGCGGCCGGACGGCCGTCGAATCCCGCCATCTCGCCAATCGGCCTGCCTTCGGCGATCGCCTGGCGGCGCGACAACGCGAGAATCGAGGCGACGACATGGACGTCGAAGCTGTCGCCGGCCGCCTCGGTCAACCAACGATAGGTTTCTTCGGGACTCATGGGTTCAGAACTTCCTCAAGGCGATGCGGTGCTTGCGCAATGCGTAGCCCACCTGCCGCGGCGACACGCCGAGAATGCGGGCCGCCTTCGCTTGCACCCAGCCGGCCTTCTCCATCGCCTCGACCAACCTGTCCTTGTCGCCGTCGTGACCATGAGGGGGCGGGGCCAGCTGCGGCGGCGGCGGCGGCGGCGCGGATGGAGCGGGCGAGGCGCGATCGACGGCTGCGGGGCCCGGCGCGTTTTCCGCCCGCACCCCTTTCCACAGCAGCGCCGACAGGCAGCCGTCGTTCTGGCAGGGGAAGTCGGCGTCGGCGAGAACCTTGGAACGAGCCAGTGTCGCGGTGTGGCGGATGCAGTTCTCGAGCTCCCGCACGTTGCCGGGGAAATAGCAGGACTCCAGCATCGCGAACGCCGCCGGGGTCAACGACAGCTCCGTGCCGTGCTCATGGTTGAACCGGGACAGGAATTCCTTGGCGAGCGGCGAAATATCATCGCGACGTTCTCGCAGCGGCGGAAGAAAGATCGGAACGACCGCGAGTCGAAAGTAGAGATCGGCTCGAAATGCACCCTTCGCCACTTCGGCTTCGAGGTCCCGATTGGTCGCGCAGACGAGGCGGACGTCTACCTTGATCGTTCGCGTGCCGCCGACGCGCTCGAATTCCCCTTCCTGCAGCACCCGCAAGAGCTTGGCCTGAAACGAGGTCGAAACTTCGCCAATCTCGTCGAGAAAAAGCGTTCCGCCGCTGGCGAGCTCGAAGCGGCCCTTGCGCTGATTGACTGCGCCGGTGAACGCGCCCTTCTCGTGTCCGAACAGCTCGGATTCCAGCACCGATTCGGACAGCGCCGCGCAATTCAGCTTGATGAACGGGTTGTTCTTGCGCGGCGACAGATTATGGATGGCGTTGGCGACCATCTCCTTTCCAGTTCCGGTTTCTCCGCGCAGCATGATGGTCGAGCGGCTTTTCGCCACCAGCCTGACCTTGTCCAGAACGGCGTGTAGCGCAGGACTGCGGCCGATCACGCCCTTGATCGTCGCTGGCGCATGGCCAACCGAATCGTCCCGCTCTTTCGCCAGTCGGGCCTGCTCGACCAGCAGCCGTTCCCGGTCTTGCGCCACGACCTTGTGCAGCCGCAGCGCCTGGCCCACCAGATTGGCGACCATCGTCAGGAAGCGCACGTCGCTGTCGAACGGCACAGGGCGTCCCGTTGTGCGGACCCGATCGATCGTCAGCGTGCCGGCGATGGCTTCGCCCTGCTTGATCGGCACGCCGATGAATGACACCGCCTCGCCGTGTGGACCTCGGATTTCGTCGACGGCGGCGTTCGAAAACAGCGGATCGCGCGCGATGTCGGGGATCACGAGCGGCATCTTGGTGACGACGATCTGGCCGATGGCCCGTTCGGGCAATCGCTGAAAGAAGGCCATCGCGCTGGCGCGATCCCAGTCGGAGCCGACGACCAGTTCGGGGCCGCCTCCCGGCGCCAGCAGCGCAATCAAGCCGTGACGCATGTCGAGGAAGCTCGAAAGCAGCGCCAGGACGCCCGACAACGTCGGCTCCAGACGATTTGGCGCCGCCAGAAGCTTGGAAATCTCGTACACCCCGCCGAGGGCCATTTCGGCCCTGTTCCTGGCGGCTTGGATGTCGTGGCTCATCAGGTCAAAGGTAGGCGGGCTCATGACTGCTCCGTCGGCTACCCGTCGTCGGCGTACACTCCCCGCGTGATCTCCATGAAGCGCGAATGGCTTGTCGAAAGCTAAAGCATAAACCGCGCCAATTTTGGCGCCAGGCGCCGGACCGGCGATCGAATTGTCGCTCGCGGACTCCACCATGGTTTGCGCGTCAATGAACTCCGACGAGACCCGCTCTGGACTCTCTACATTGGCTAGCGGTGAAACGCGTCGAGGTTGACGACAAAATGATCCGTGTCGTCGGAGACGAGGCCACGCTCGAGCAAACAGTTACTGTCCCCGCTGAGGCGTCTGGCGGCGTTCGCAGTCGACGGCCGCGGAATAGTCGGCCAGCGGAGCGGCGAGATTCCAGGCCTTGCCGGCGCGCGGCGTGTGCATGCGCCATCGCAGCCGCGAGACACCGGCGGTTTCGGGCCGCATCGCTCGCAGAGAGACAGACCGAATGTCGCCTTACGACGAGAGACTTTCCCGATTTCCGCTAGGCGATCAATTCTGCCAGATGAGCTGGCGAACTGGGCGGCGAATGCGCCAAGGGCGCCTTCGCATTCTCGAGACCAGCGGCGACCGCTTCCTCAACATGCTCCAGCCAGATGAATTCCAGTTGCCGACGCGTCTCGTCGGGAATGTCCTCGAGATCGCGGCGGTTGCGCGCCGGCAGCATCACGCGTTTGATGCCGGCGCGCTGCGCAGCGATGACTTTTTCCTTCACGCCGCCAACCGGAAGCACGAGGCCGCGCAGACTGATCTCGCCCGTCATGGCCGTGTCGTTCCTGACGTTCCTGCCGGTCAACAGGGAAACCAACGCCATAAATATAGCCACGCCGGCGCTCGGGCCATCCTTTGGCGTCGCGCCGGCCGGAACGTGAATATGGATATCGAGCTTCGCAAATCGAACGGGATCGATTCCCAGCGAACTCGCGCGGTTCTTAACCACACTCAGCGCGGCCTGTGCGCTTTCCCGCATCACTTCCCCGAGTTGGCCGGTGAGGATAAATCCTCCGGCGCCGGGATTCCCAGTTGCTTCGATAAACAAGATATCGCCGCCGAACGGCGTCCAGGCGAGTCCAGTGGCCACCCCAGGCAGGCTGGCGCGCAACGCCACCTCATCTTCGAAGATCGGCGCCCCAAGGACGACAGCAAGATCCTCGACGTCGATTGTGATTGCGCCGGTTTCCCCTTCCGCGATGCGAACCGCAGCATGGCGCAGCGCCTTGCCGATCTCGCGTTCGAGATTTCGAACCCCCGCCTCCCGCGTATAATGGGCAATGATTTCGCCTAGCGCCTCGTTCGTAATCGCGACTTGGCCTACGTGTACGCCATTTGCCTCCATTTGACGCACGACCAGATAACGACGCGCGATTTCAAATTTCTCCGAGGCTGTGTAGCCGGCGAGACGGATAACCTCCATGCGATCACGAAGCGCTCCTGGAATCGTATCGAGCATGTTCGCCGTCGCGATGAACGTCACGCGGCTGAGATCAAACGGCACAGCCAGGTAATTGTCGCGAAAGCTGTTGTTCTGCTCGGGATCGAGCACTTCGAGGAGACCCGAAGCGGGATCGCCGTGGGGCCCATCGCCCAGCTTGTCGATTTCATCCAGCATCATGACGCAGTTTCTGGCGCCTGCCTTGCGGATCGCCTGAATGATGTCGCCCGGCAAGGCGCCAATGTACGTGCGCCTGTGCCCCCGGATTTCCGCCTCATCGTGGATGCCGCCCAGGCTGACGCGGACGAATTTCCGTTTCATCGCCCGAGCAATGGACTTGCCCAGGGACGTCTTGCCCACGCCAGGCGGCCCAACAAAGCAGAGGATCGGCGACTTCCCGTTCGGCGCCAGCTTGCGGACCGCGAGATACTCGACGATTCGGCGCTTGATCTTCTCGAGGCCGAAATGATCCTCATCGAGGACGCGGCGCGCCACGGCGATGTCGATCGCTGCTTCCTCGGGAAGCCCCCAGGGCAATTCGATCAGCCAATCGAGATAGCCTCGAACCATGCCGTACTCGGCGGCTGACTCCGGCATGCGTTGCAGTCGACGCAATTCCTTGCGAGCTTGATCCTCGACGTCTTTGGGCATCGCGGCCTTGGCGATCGCCAGGCCGAGTTCCGTCATCTCACTGGATTTGCCTTCGTCGCCTTCGCCGAGTTGGCGTTGAATCGCCGCCATCTGTTCCCGCAACAGCATTTCGTGACCGCGAGCGTCGAGGGACGCTTTCGTCTCTCGACCGATGGCTTGAGTGACCCGCATGACTTCGACGCGATGCGCCAGTATCCGCGAAACCAGGTCCAGACGCGGGCCAATCTCGACGGTTTCGAGAATTTCCTGCTTTTCCTCGGACGTCGCATCCATGTAACTGGCGACCATGTCTGCAAGCTGGCTAGGTGAATTCTCGGCCTGGATGGCCGCAATCATTTCCGGAGGCGCTTGCGGCAGGAGTTGCAAGGCCTCAAACGCCTGCCCTTTCAGAAAGATGAAACGCGCTTCGATTTCGGTTGCGCCCTGAGCGGGCCCCGGTTCCACAATCGGTCGAACCCGGGCGACGAGAAACGGGCGCCCTTCCAGGAACTCGACAATCTCGAATCGCTGCACGCCCTGGGTCACGAGATGATGCGCTCCATCGGGAGTCGTGACGTACCGCGCGATATTGGCGATCGTGCCGACGCCGCGCATATCGGTCGCCAGCGGCTCGTCGATTTCGGGGCTCTTCTGCATGAGAATGCCGATTTGCCGCTGCTCGCGCATCGCCTGTTGCGCGGCCCTCACGGAAAGCGACTGCTCAATCGTGATCGGGAGCATGGTTCCCGGGAACAAGACTGCGCTGCGCACCGGTACGATGATCAGTGCGTCCTGCGGCGTGGAGGACGCGACCTGGGACGTTGCCGGCGCTGTCTCCCCGAGCGGCCCTTCAAGCTGACTCTCAGTCACCGAGCGCCCCCAATTTTTCCAATATTATAGTGAGACAGCCGTCAGCCGCCGTGCTGCGCACCGCGGCGTATCCGCCCGGCGGAAGCGACACATGGCGCTCAAATCGACCCTGCGGAAGTTCGAGACGATGGATCAGCGCGGCGCCAAATTCTCTCGGAAACGATCGCATTCCTGAGAGACTGAGAACGTCGCGATCGAGCGAGACTTCGATTCCGCCAGGCTCGACTCCAGGCAATGCGACGAGCACAATCACAGCGCTCTCGGTTTCCATCACATCGACGGGAGGCTCCCAGGTGGGAACACGCGCGGCCGCTCGGGCCGGACGAAACGTCTCTCGATGCAGACGCTCCGCTCTATCAAGCATTTCAACCGCTTCTGACCACATCCAATAGCGCGGAAAGTTCGATTTGGTCATCTTCCCTGCTGCTCGCATGTTCAAATCAGATTTGCTGAAGCGAGATGCCGATTGGAGGCCAATGGCGCCGACGACGCCCCTGTTCCGAGCAACGCCAAGCTTGGGCGCGAACTCGCGATCCAACCCGTCTGGGCGACGCGATCGACGATCCAGACCGACACCGCCCCGCCGCGCAGCATGACGTTGGCGCCCGTGAGCGCGTCTTCAATCGAGTTGTAGCGAGTCTCCCGGAGCGCTGTCCTCGGAGCCGTCAACGTCGTCACGGAAAAGCTCATTGCCATTACGTTCACCATGGGGAGTCTGCCGCCAACGACATTGCGCGTCGGCGAACCCGTGCAAGCTCGCACGGCTCCGTCCGATTGCGCAGGGCCGGAAACTACCTATGCTGGCAGAGACGCGTCGGGGACCGCTGCGTCGCTCTCGGCAAGCGACGCGTCAAATGATCGGACGGAGAGCGGCCTTCAGGGCACGAGAACTGCGGCGCCGTCGAATCGGCCGGCGCGGAGGTCGGCCAGGGCCTCGTTCGCATTCCTGAGCGGGTAGATCGTCGAGTGCGTGACGATGCCCATCTGCGACGCCTGACGCAGGAAATCGACGCCGTCCTGCCGGGTGAGATTGGCGACGGACAGAAGCTGACGCTCTTCCCAGAGCAGCGCGTAGGGAAAGCTCGGGATGTCGCTCATATGGATTCCGGCGCAAACGACACGCCCGCCCTTGCGAACAGCCTTCAGCGCCCGCGGGACGAGTTCTCCGACCGTCGCGAAGATGATCGCAGCGTCGAGTTGCTCCGGCGGCGCTTCGTTCGAACCCCCTGCCCAGGCCGCCCCGAGAGTTCGGGCGAAGGCTTGAGTGACGGCGTCTCCGGGCCGAGTAAAGGCAAACACCGATCGCCCCTGCCGCCTCGCGACCTGGGCTATGATATGAGCAGCGGCCCCAAAGCCGTAGAGACCCAGACTCTTGCCGTCGCCAGCGATTGTCAGCGACCGCCAGCCGATCAGCCCGGCGCACAACAACGGCGCTAGCGAGACGTCGCTGCCGACTTCGCCGAGCGGAAAAGCGAAACGCGCATCGGCGATCGTCGCCGTCGCGAAGCCCCCATCGCGGGTATACCCGGTGAAGACCGGATGGTCGCACAGGTTTTCTCGTTGCATGCGGCAGTAGGGACAGACGCCGCAGGTGTGGCCGAGCCACGGAACGCCGACGCGCTCGCCCATTGTCAGCCCTTCCACGTCGGGTCCGATCGCATCGATGCGGCCGACGATCTCGTGACCCGGGATGATCGGCACAACCGGGTCTGGCAGTTCGCCATCGACGACATGCAAGTCCGTCCGGCAGACGCCACACGCGGCCACCTCGATGCGGATCTGCCCCGGGCCAGGCAACCTGTCAGGCAGAACGGTCCATTCCAGGGGAGTCCTGAGTCTGTTCAGCACCATCGCCTGCACGGCATTCTCCTTTGCTTCCTCGGTTCGCTTGCCGTCAGCGCAATCGCGCTATCGTCGGCGCTTTCATTGCGGGTCGTAGAGGCGCCGAAGCACGCCCGGCAGCAGATCCGGCAAGTCCTCGGCCAGGAGGCCGGGTCCGAACGCAGCGGCGGCCGCGCCGTGCATCCACACCGCCGCCGCTGCGGCGAGGAATGGCTCCAAGCCTTGCGCAAGAAGACCGAGGATGATTCCGCTCAGGACATCGCCCGAGCCTGCGGTGGCCAGGGTCGGCGGCGCATTGGTGTTGATGATCGCCGTCCCGTCCGGCGCCGCGATCACGGTGTCGGCGCCTTTCAGAACGATGACCGCGCCGCTACGCTTGGCGGCGGCGCGCGCGCGCACGAGTTTGTCGCCGCTCGCGTCGAACACGCGCTTGAACTCGCCTTCGTGGGGAGTCATGACACACGCGCCGACGATGGCCTGATCGAGCGCCCCAGGATCGTCCTGAAAGGACGTGATCGCATCCGCGTCGAGCAGCGTGGCTCGGCCGGCGCCCAGCATGGCGAGCGCTCGGGCTCGGGTTTCTTCGCCCACGCCTGCGCCTGGTCCGATCAGAAACGCCGAGATGCGGCGATCTTCGAGCAGGCGATTGAAATCCTCCGGCGCCGCGATGGGTTGGACCATGATGCTGGTCAGTGCGGACACGTAGACCGGCAGAGCGATCTCGGACACCGCGATCGTCGTCAGCCCTGCGCCGGCGCGGGCAGCCGCACGGGCCGCCATCCGGGCGGCGCCTGTCATCGGGTAGCCGCCGGAGATCAGCGCATGCCCACGCGTGTATTTGTTGCCGCTGTCCCCCGGCCGCGGGAGGCGCCCCAGCCAGAGCGCCGGGTCGTTCTCAAACGTGTTGGGCGCAATCGTATTCAGGACGGACGGCGGCGTACCGATGTCGGCCACGATGACGTCGCCGCACAGCAACCGGCCGGGCAACAAAAGGTGGCCGGGCTTCTTGCGAAAGAACGTGACGGTCAGAGCCGCCGTAATGGCGCCCAGAGTTTCACCTGTGTCGCCCATGACGCCGCTCGGGACGTCGATGGCGACAACCGGCAATCCCTTCCGGGCCGCGGCGGCCAAAGTTTCCGCAGCCTGACCCTCCAGCGCGCGGCTGAGTCCCGCGCCGAAGACGGCGTCCACCACGAGTTCCGCCCCTTCGAGCGCGGCGGGCGTCAACGGTTCGGCCGCGCCGCTCCACCGCTGCGCATGATGGCGCGCTTCGCCCTTCAAACGGTCGCGCGATCCGAGCAGCGCCAGGCGAACGGCCCAGCCGGCTTCGACAAGCCGCCGGGCGGTCACGAAGCCGTCGCCGCCATTGTTGCCGAGTCCGCACTGGATAGTGACGGGGCGCTTCGACCAGCGCTCGACGATCGCGCGCGCGACCGCGGCGCCCGCATTCTCCATGAGCGCTGCGCCCGGCGTCCCGGCGGCAACCGTCAGGCGATCCGCTTCGCCCATCTGGCGGACGTCCAGCAACGCCGTCCGTGAGTTCAACATCGCGCCATCGCGTCCACCTTTTGCCGCTGGATCGGAAACCCCGCGGATGGCGACACTCCCGCAGGGTCGGCGGACGTTCACGAGCGCAACGCCTGTCGCGCCAGATCGAGAAGTTGCGGGGTGGTGATGCTGGACAGATCTGCGACAATTTCACGAACAACGCGTTGATAGGTTTCGGCGTGGCGCGATCGCAGATATTCGATCAGATGATGCGCGGCGTTGCTCTTGCCTGCGCCATGGCCGACCACGACGATTTTGCCGCCCAGCGCCACAGCGGCGGCGATCTTCTCGTAATACGCGGGCTCTTCCGGCGCCCTTTGGCCCTCTTCCCGCGACTGGTTCTCGGGCACGAGGCGATGCAGGAAGTGATGCGGGTCATAGGGTCTGATGACATGCTCCGATGCGTCGTCGGACGTGACGTCGACCTGAAATATCTTCGTCCCATGGTGATCCACGACGATCAGGAGACTTGGCGCAGCCGGGCTGGGACGAGCGGCGGGCTGGGACGGGTCCTCGGGCGACAATCCGGCTTGAGTGAGGAAATGCCGCACCTCGATCACCTCGGAACTCGTAAGATCCTTGGAGTGGGGTTTGCGCATGACGTGACGTTTGCCGACGACCTCGAACACAAACTCGTTGTTGGCCTTCTCTTGGACATGACCAATCTTCTCGATCAGTCCAACGACGTCGCTCCATTCGAGATTATGCGCCGAAGGGTGATGAAATATCGCTTCCAGCGTGCGACGGCGCCCACCTGTCACGGATGCTAGCGTTGTGGCCACGGTGCTTGTTTCGTCATTGGCTGTTTTCATGACGCGTTCCTGACTCTTCGAAGGCGCCTCCGGTTCGCCGGAGGCGGCGGCGAGCGACCTCCGTCATCGGTATATCCACGCCGGACCATATCGATGGTTCGCTTCGCCGATCAGGATCGGAACATACTCACGCGTCCTGGTAGGCCGACCCGCCTGAGGGGGGTGGAGGGCGCTGGCAAAGTCGGCCAATCGAGCGTCGTTTCCGCAGCATGAGCCGTCGATCGGGGGAATCGACGCGATTCCCGAGGCCGACGAGACAGCGCCGATTGTCTGGCCTCAGCGCAATGGCGTGATGTCACGACTATAGCGGGATTTCAATGACATAGGTGCTCGCAGTTTTATCCAGAGCGGCACGCCAAGTGAGATTCGAACTCCAGATGGTCGCTCGGCGCGCCGCTTCGCTGACGGGCTCGGCCAACCCCCAGGGCGATGCGGATCGGAGCGTGGCGACCGTCGCGAGAACAGCGCGTCCCCGGCGGCCTCCGTCCTCAAAGCAACGAAGGAGATCATCGAGAAGCGGAAACAATTTCGGTTGTAACGCTGGTTATGCCGCATGAGCGAGCTGTCCTTGAAGCCATTGCCATAACTGTATTTTCCGCACTCGGCAGCGTTTCCCTACGCCCGCTCCAAGGATCGTTTCGATTTCAGCGACTCTCGGCGGATCAGCGCGCTGGTCCGCGGCTTGCGCGCGCCTTGATTCTGCGAAAGGATGGTCGACGCGCATCGCGCCGACGCGGGAACGCCAGCCATGCCGCAGAACGCCAGCAGCGGCGGCAAGCCCGCTGTCCTGGTCATCGAGGACGAGCGCGCGCTCGCCGAGGAGATCCGCTACGAGCTCGAGGCCGAGGGCTATCCGGTCGCGCTCGCCGAGACGCGCGCCGAAGGCCTCAGGGTCGCGCGCGCCGGCGGCGCCGCGGTGCTGGTCGTCGACCGCATCCTCAACCACGAAGACGGGCTGTCGATCCTCGAGGCGCTGCGCGAGGAAGGCAATCCGACGCCGATCCTGGTGATCAGCGCCCTCTCCTCGGTCGACGACCGCATCCGCGGCCTGAAGGCGGGAGGCGACGACTATCTCGTCAAGCCGTTCGAGCTGCGTGAACTGACGGCGCGGGTCGAGGCTTTGTCGCGGCGCATCCCCGATTCGCGCGCGACCCGCCTGCGCGCCGGCCCGCTGGAGATGGATCTCGTCGAGCGCACGGTCCGACGCAGCGAGCGTCGCGTCGACCTGCTGCCGCGGGAATTCAAGCTGCTCGAATATTTCATGCGCCGGCCGAACCAGATCATCACCCGGGCGATGCTGCTCGAGGACGTCTGGAACTACAAATTCCTGCCGCAGACCAACGTCGTCGACGTCCACATCGGCAACCTTCGGCGCAAGATCGACGCCGGCGGCGAACCGCGGCTGATCGTCAATGTGCGCGCCGCTGGTTTCAAGCTTCATGTGGACGATTGAGGTCCTCAAGAGCCGCGCCTTTCGCCTGGCGCTCGCTTTCGCGCTGGCGATCGCCGCGGCTGCGGCGTTCGTCTTCACTCTGATCTACCTGCAGTTCTCCACGGCGGCGGTGCAGTTGGTCGGCGCGCGGCTGACCTACGAGGCGACGCGGGCGTTGGACGAGAACGACGACGAACTGCGTGAGCAGATCACGCAACGCCTCGTTTCCGACCCGCGGCGTCTCGACTACGCCGGACTTTTCGACGCCAAGGGCGCCCTATTGCTCGGCGACCCGCCTAGTCTGCCGCCGATTCGCATCGACGGCCGCGCCCATCTCGCCTCCTCGGCGACCCTGGGCGGGACCGGACGCCCCGATCAGGCGATCTTCGTCGCCGTGCGCCGCGTCGACGGCGCGATCCTCGTCCTTGGCCAGAGCCTTTCCGAGATCAACGACCTGCGCGAGACGGTGGCGCGCGCGCTGGCCCTCGCCTTGGCGCCGACGACCCTGCTGATCCTGGCGATCGGCGTCTTCTTCGCCCGCCGCGCCCGCCGCCGCGTCGGCGTCATCCACGCCGCCATCGCCGAGATCATGAAAGGCGACCTCAAGCAGCGCCTGCCGGTGATCAGCGTGGCCGACGACCTCGACCGCGTCGCGCGCGACGTCAACCTGATGCTCGATGAGATCTGGCGCCTGCTCGATCAATTGCGCCATATCGGCGACGACATCGCCCACGACCTGCGCACCCCGCTCGCGGTGGCGCGCGCCAAGATCGAGCGCGGCCTCGAACGCGGCGGGACAATCGACGAACTGCGCGCGGTGATGGCGGAGGCGCTCAATCATCTCGACCGGTCGGCGGCGACGATCAGCGCCTTCCTGCGCGTCTCGGAGATGGAAAGCGGCCGACGCGAGCGCCGCTTCGGCCCGGTCGATCTGTCGGCGGTTTGCGCCGGCCTGTTCGAGTTCTACGAGCCGCTGGCGCAAACGAAGGATGTCGCCATCGCGCTTTCGGCGCCGTGGCCGACGCTGGTGCGGGGCGACGAGGATCTGCTGCGCGAAGCGATCTCCAATCTCATCGACAACGCGATCAAGTTCACCCCGTCCGGCGGTCGCGTACGGATCGCCGCCGCGACGGGCAACGGCCGCGCGACCGTCGAGGTCAGCGACAGCGGCGCCGGCGTGCCGCCTCAGGAGCGCGAGGAAATCTTCCGCCGCTTCTACCGCGGCGCGCGCGACAACAGCGCGCCCGGCCACGGGCTGGGTCTCAGCATCGTCGCCGCGATCGCCAAGCTGCACGGCTTCTGTATCGCCGTCGAGGACAATGCCCCCGGCGCGCGCTTCCGGATCAGCGGCGACGCCCTGGCGATCGACTCCGACGAGGCGCCGCACGACCTCGGCGGCGCCCCGCCGCGGCGGCTGCGCGCCCCCGCCTGACCCGAGCGGCTTCGCGGCGCCGCTTCAGCGCGCGGCGGCGAGCTCGGCGCGCGCCGCAGCGCGCAGCAGGCTGAGGTCGCTCGACACCGAGCGCAGCGCGAAGCCGCGTTCGGCCGCCCATTTGGCGCGGCGGCCGTCGTGACAGAACAGGCCGGCGAACTTGCCGTGCGCCGCGGCGCGCGCCGCGACTTCGACGAGCGCGCGCTCGACCTCCGCCCCGTCGGGGGCGATCGCGTCGCCGCGGCTCAAGGCGATCGACAGATCGTTTGGGCCGACGAAGACGCCGTCGATCCCCGGCGTCGCCAGGATCGCGTCGAGCGCAGCGAGCGCCTCGCGCGTCTCGATCATCGCGATCGCCAGCGTCAGGGCGTTGGCGCCATGCAGATATTCGGGACCTTCGAGGCCGGTCAGCTTCTGGGCGGCGCGCGGCCCCCACGAACGCTGGCCGAGCGGCGGGAATTTGACCTGCTCGGCGAAGCGGCGCGCCGTCGCCGCATCGTCGATCATCGGCGCGATGATTGCCGCCGCGCCGGCGTCGACCAGTCGGCTGGCGAGTGCGAACGCGCCCACCGGAATGCGCGCGATCGTCGGCTTGCCGGCGAGCGCGACGGCGAGAATCGCCTGCGACGCGCCGACAAAATCGAGGCCGCCGTGCTGCAGGTCGAGCGTCACCGCGTCGAAATCCTCGTACGCCAAGGCCTCGGCGACCGCGGCGTCGTTGACCCCAACCCAGGCGGAGAGCGCGTCGCGGCGCTCCGCCAGCGTCCGCGCCAGTTTGCCGATCACGCCGCCGTCGCTCATCGCCGTTCCCTCGTTGCGTTCCGCGCGCTTCTCCGACAGCCGCGCCTCCGCGTCAATCGGCAGGGCCGGCGCTTCGCCTGAATTGCTTGTAACTTGAGTTTAATCGCGGCGTAGCAGAGCGTTCGCCGCGTATGTTCCAACCGAAGGGGCCCCTCCATGAGGAAGTTTGTCGTCGCCGCTCTCGCCGCCGCTGCGCTCGGCGGTTCGGCCGTTGCGCTCGGCGCCGCCGCCGCGCCGGGCGACACGCCGCCAGCGCAGAGTGACGCGCGGGAGGCGGGCGGCTTCATGCTCGACGCGCATCTTGCCGGCATGAAGGCGGCGCTCAAGCTGACGCCCGATCAGGAAAAGAATTGGGCCGCCTTCGAAGCGGCCGTGCGCGACGCCGCCCAGGCTCGACGCGACGCTCTGCGCGAAATGCGCCAAGCGCGCGGCGGCGGCGAGCGGCCTTCGGCGATCGAGCGGATGAACGCGATGGCCGACCATCTCGCCAAGACCGCCAGCGAGATCAAGGCGATCGCCGGCGCGGCAAAACCGCTCTACGACAGCCTCGACGACGGCCAGCGTCGACATTTCGGCCCGCTGATGGCGATGCTGATCGAGCACGGCCCGCATAGCGGCCGGATGTTCGAGCGCGGCATGATGATGGGCCCGCACGGCGGCTTCGAACGACACGGCATGGGCTCCGACGGTCCCCGCCCGGGCGACGCCGAGGAGGACTGATCCGGGTTTCGTTTCAGGCGGCGCGCGCCAGCCTCAGCGTCGCCGCCTGGACGACCGGCGCGCTCGGCGCGAGCTCGACCGCCTGTAGCGCCAGGCCGCCGACCGCCGCGCCCCCGCGTCGGCCGGCGAGACAGGCGGCGATCACCGCCGCGGGCGTGACCGCAGTTTGACCGCCAGCAGACGCATGCCGGTTCACGGAGAACGAGGCGTCCGGCCGCGTTGATCGGACGCGGCGCTCGATCCGGCAAGCGGCGTTGTGCGCGGGGCGAGGTTGACGCAAGCTGATATCGTGGATCTGCGCCCGCCGGGCGCCGTTTGGAAAGCTCCAGCATGTCGCCGCCTCTCCATGCCGCGCGCCGCAGCGCCAAGCCGCGCGCCGCGCGCGAGCGACGGTCGAGGGGGACGGGCGGCGGCGCTTTCCCCGGCCGCCGCCTGCCGGTCGCGATCGGGCGCTGACGATGGCGCAGGCGACCGCGGCGGCGTCACAGAGCCGGTTCCTCGCCAGCGCGCTCAGCGTGCTCGCCGGGGGCTTGTGCTGGAGCTTCACCGGAGTCTTCGTGCGGCTCGCGCCGCACCTCGATTCCTGGCAGTTCCTCGTGTTCCGCGGCCTCGGCGTCGCGGCCGCGTTCTGGCTGATCGGCGGCCGCCGCTCGCCGTTCGCCGCGCTGCGCGGGCTCGACGCGCTCGGCGTCGTGACGTCGGCGGCGCTGAGCGTCGCGGCGATCGGCTTCATCGTCGCGCTCAAGATGACCAGCGTCGCCACCGCGCTGTTCCTCTCCTCCTGCGCGCCGCTGCTCTCGGCCCTGCTCGGCTTCGTGATTCTCGGCGAACGCCTCAACGCGCGCCAGATCGGCGCGGTGGCGTTGGGCTTCTGCGGACTGGCGATCATCCTGAGCGGCGGTTTCGAGGCCGGGCGGCTCGCCGGCGACCTGTGGGGCCTCGCCTGCGCGCTGAGCTTCGCGACGGTCAGCGTCTGCACGCGGCTCGCGCCGCGGCGCGACTTCAGCCAGACGATGATCGGCTACGGCGTCCTGTGCGCGGCCGTCTCCGCCGCGGTCTGCGTCGGCGAGGGGGCGACGCTTGCGCCGCCGCCGCTCGACGCGCTGTCGAGCTTCGCCGCTGGATTCCTGCTGATCGGAATCGGCTTCATGCTGTTCCTGCGCGGCGCGCCTTCGGTGCCGGCGGTCGGCCAGACGATGCTGGCGCAGACCGAGACCATCTTCGGCCCGATCTGGGTGTGGCTGTTGTTCGGCGAGACCCCGGCGGCGGCGACGCTGCTCGGCGGCGCGGTGATCCTCGCCGCGGTCGTCGCCATGGCGTTCGCGGGCGCGGGTCGCGCGCCGACGCAGAGACCTCGCTAGCGCGAGCGGGCAATCAAGCGTCCATCTCGGCGAGGCGCGAACGGTCGCGCAGACGGATATGGCGGGCGCCGGCGAGCGCGAGCACACCCTCGTCGTGGAACTGCGAGACGGTGCGCGACACGGTTTCGAGCGTCAGGCCGAGATAATCGGCAATGTCGCAGCGGGTCATCGGCAGGTTGAACTGGCCGGTGACGGCGAGGCGGCGATCCATCTCGAGCAGGAAGCTCGCGACCCGCTGCGCCGCCGTCTTGCGGCCGAGCAGCAGCATATGGTCCTCGGCGTGGCGCAGTTCGCCGGCGGTCATCGCCCACAGCTTGCAAGCGACGGCGACGTCGCTCTTGGCCGCCGTTTCGAGGCTGCGGCGCTTGACCATGCGCACCGTGGTTTCGACGATCGCCTCAGCGGTCAGGCGGTGGCTGGGTTCGGATTCAAGACCGAAGATGTCGCCAGCGAGATGGAAGGCGCCGATCTGGCGACGACCGTCGCTGAGCAGGCGATAGCTGCGAACCGCGCCGCGCACCACCTGGTAAACGTATTCCGACGGCTCGCCCTCGCCGAAAATGCATTCGTCGCGGCCGTAAGTGAATTCGGTGGCGATGAGTTCGGGGTGGCCGGAGAGAAGCGTGCTGTTGGCGGCGTCGCCTGGGAGCGACTGACCCCAATACTGCCGAACGGGTGCGGCGGCGTGCGACTGGTTGAGCATGCGGTCATCTCCTGGATGCGGGCGACACCTGCAATCTATGGGCGTCGTCGGGTCCAGGATATTTGGGGTGAAGCCCTAAGGGCTTTCCCGGAGGCGTCCCTCAGGCGGGGTGCGCCTCGCGCATCGCCGCCCGCACGTGGGCGATCAGACTGTCTTCGATATGCGGCTTGAGGACGATGTGGCGCACGCCAGAGGATTCGGCCCGCGCGCTGACGGCCGGGCCGGGATAGGCGGTCACCAGGACGACCGGCGCTGAGACTCTTTGGCCGCGCAGCCGCTCGATCAGCTCGAAACCGTCCATTTCGGCCATCTTGTAGTCGACCACCAGACAGTCGCCGGGGCCCGGCAGGCCTTCGGCCAGCAATGCGGGTCCGCTGGAGAAGGTGCGGACGTTGAAGCCCTCGGTCTCGAGCAGAAATCGCAGCGAGACCAGAACGTCCTGATCGTCTTCGACGACGAAAATGGTTGCCTGTCGCACTTGCTCGCCCGCCAAAGCCGCCGCGCGCCCGGTCTCGCCGGGCCGTTGCCGGCGACTGCTGACCGATAGCGCGGACTGAGATGGGCGAGCTTGACGCAACTCAATCTCGCAGGAGGCCGGCTCGCATCGCCATGCGAACGAGATCGGACAGGCTCCCCGCCTGCATCTTGGTCATCAGGTTGGCGCGGTAGACTTCCACCGTTCGCGGGCTGATGTCGTGGGTGCGGGCGATCGCCTTGTTGGAGAGGCCGGCGACCAGCCCATCAAGCACCTGGCGCTCACGCGGGCTCAAAGAGGCGACGCGGGGACCGATCTCGTTGGCCGGGTCGAATTCGCGCGGCGCGCCGGCGAGCGCCGACTGGACAACGCCGAGCAGGCGTTCGTCGTCGAACGGCTTTTCGACGAAATCGGCCGCGCCGAGCTTCATCGCTTCGACCGCGAGCGGCACGTCGCCATGGCCGGTGATGATCACGACCGGCAGGCTGGGGCGCGCCGCCTTGATCCGCCTGAGCAGCTCGAGCCCGTCGATGCCGGGCATGCGCACGTCGCTGACGACGCAGCCGCAATTGTTGTCGGTCAAGGCCTCGAGCAGGCGATCGGCCGCGTCGAACGTGCGCACCGCGCAGCCGGCGCTCGACAGCAGGAAATCGAGGGAATCGCGCATCGCGTCGTCGTCGTCGACGACGAACACGGCCAATTCGGGTTGCGACGCTGACGCCATTTAGGCCGCCGCCGGCAGGGTCAGGCGGAATGTCGCGCCACCCGCAGAATTGGCTTCAGCCGAGAGCTTGCCGCCGTGCGACTCGATGATGGTGCGGCTGATCGACAGCCCAACGCCCATTCCGGCCTCCTTGGTAGTGAAGAACGGCTGGAACAGATTGGCGCGCACCGCCTCCGGCAGGCCCTGGCCGGTGTCGGCGACGACGATCTCGACTAGGCCGCCGGCGGCTGGGCCGCTCGAGACGACAAGCTCGCGTCGCGGCGATTCGGCCATCGCCTCCATCGCGTTGCGCATCAGGTTGACCAGCACCTGCTGGATCTGGACGCGGTCGGCGACGACGCGGTCGCAGGCCAAGTCGAGTTCGAATCTCAACTGCAGGCCCTGTTCGCGCGAGCCGACCAGCCCCAGCGCCGCCGCCTCCTCGACAAGCTTGGCGACGCTCTCGACCCGCCGTTCGGACTCGCCGCGCAGCACGAAGTCGCGCAAGCGGCGGATGATCTGGCCGGCGCGGATCGCCTGCTCGGCGGCGCGGTCGAGCGCGATCTCGATCTTGGCGGCGTTGGGCTCGGAGCTGGCGGCGAGCAGCCGGCGCGAGCCTTTCATGTAGTTGCTGATCGCCGCGAGCGGTTGATTGAGTTCGTGGGCGAGCGCGGAAGCCATCTCGCCCATCGCGCTCAGGCGCGAGACATGGGTGAGTTCGGCCTGCATGCGCTCGAGGCTCGTCTGGGTGCGCTGCTGCTCGGTGAGGTCGCGCACGAAGCCGGTGAAAAAACTCCGCTCGCCCCATTTCGCCTCGCCGACCGAGAGATGCATCGGGAAGGTCGAACCGTCGGCGCGCTGGCCGGCGACGATGCGGCCGATGCCGATAATGCGCGGCTCGCCGTCGGCGCGATAGCGGGCGAGATAGGAATCGTGGCGGCCGCGGTCGGGCTCCGGCATCAGAACGCGCACATTCTGGCCGATCGCCTGATCCTGGGTGATGCCGAACATCCGCTCGGCGGCGCGGCTGAAGAGCTGGATGGTTCCGTCCCCGTCGATGACGATCATCGCGTCGGGGACCGTCTCGAGGATCGAGCGCAGATGTTCCTCGCGGCTGCGCAGCGCCTCCTCGGCGCGCATCTGCGCGTCGACGTCGAGCACGCCGCCGGAGAGACTCCGCGACGCGCCGGCGCCGGCCGAGGCGGCGAGCAGGCGTAGCCAATGCGGCTGTCCGTTGCGGCGGACGCGGAATGAAACGTCGAGGTCGTTGCCGGTCGCAGCGCAGCGCGCGATCTCGCCGACGACGGCGAGGCGGTCTTCGGAGGCGACCAAATCGACCAGACTTTCGCCCCCGTTCGGCGCGGCCGGATCGAGACCGAACAGCGCTCGAGCGGGCGCCGACCAAACCACCGCCCCGCTCGCCGGATCGACCGCGATCGGTCCGAAGCTCGGCCTGTCGACGCCTGCCGCCGACTCCCCCGCGGGCGCGAAGCGCGTGTCGGAGCCTGCGCCGCGTTCCATTCCCGACCTCGATCCTCCTGGCGTCGTCGCCCGGCCGCGACGGATTGCCGCGTTCCGACGCTTTAGAGGAAGAACGCGTCGCTGCAAAGTCGCGCCGCCGGCGATCGAGACAATTTGAGTTGAAATCAATCTTCAGACTTAGACCGAAGTTCTGGTTAACAAATTCTTCCAGGATAATAGAGTTGACACTATGTAACGCCTAGCGCAGATTCGCTAGGCGTAAGAATTGCGGGTGGTCGCCGTGTTGAATACCTCTGCTTGCTTGAGAGACGACGCCAGTCAGTCTTCGGGCCTTTCTTGCAGCCTGCGCATCCGAGAGCCCCGTTATTTCGATCTCGGGGCGTTGTTCGGCCGGGTGGAGCGGATCGAAGCGCGGCGCAGGCGCTACGCCCCCGACGCCGTCACAGCCCCCTCTCGCGTCCTCGACGCCGCGCTGCTCAGGCAGGGCCGCGCGTTCGAGGCGGCCTGGGCCGCGGAAGTCGCCGCCCTCATCGCGCTGAAACGCAACGACACGCCGCAGGCGCGCTCCGCCGCCCGCCGCGCCCGCGCGGCCACCGCTCGGCTCGCCAGGCGCATCGAGAGCGCGCGCGCGGCCAGCCTCGCCGGCTTGCAGGTCAAGGCGCGCGCCACCCTGTGGCGGCGCAACGGCGAACCGCTGGGCAGGATCGACGCTGACGTCTGGCCGATCCGGACCGCGCACTGACCCTTCCGCGGACGTCGCATCCCTCAGGGCTGCCCGCCGGTCGACTGCGAGTTGGAATTCGCCGGCGGACTGGCGCCGCCTTGCGGGTCCAACTTGGGATGGGTCAACGTCGTCGTGGTGTGAACGCCATCGGCTTCGAAAGTGACCGTTATCGAAGCGCCGGGTTCGAGTCGCTCTGCGGCCAGCGAGAAGTCGACCAGCGTCGCGTTCAGCACCTTTTCGCTGGCGTTCCAGTAGTTGAAGTTGTCCTTCTCCCAGATCGCGAACTTGTGGCCGGGATTGCTCCACACGGTGCTGATCGAGGCGCCCTGGGCATTGCGATAGGAAACGCTTTCGCCGCGGTAATAGATCGTCGCCGGTTGCAGCGACGCGTCGAACTCGGAGCAATCGCCGTTGTCGAGTTCCAGCCAACCGCGCGAGATCCAGAATTGGTCGTCCTGCGAATAGGCGATCGCCACGAACAGCTTGTAGGGAAAATTGCTGCAGAACTCGATTCCCGCCTGAGCGCCGGTCGGCGCCCCGAGGCAAATCGCGGCGACGACAAAAGCTGCCAATTTGCTCACGGCCCCTCCTCCCGACGGCCAACGTCGGATCTCCGCTCGCTGCGCCACTATCGCCGCGCCGCTGCGGCGCTGCAAGAGCTGGAACCTATTCCTGCCTCGCTCGGCAATAGTCTTGTGCCGCCGCCCGCGATTGTCGCCGAGCCAGCGAAAGGCCAGGTAACGGCCAGCGGGCGCCGAGACGGCGCCGCGTGACTGCCACAGCAAGGAATCGATCATGTCGCTCCTCTCGTCTTCCCCGGCCAAACCGCTCATCCCCGGCGTCGAAGCGCTCGAATCCGCGCTGTCGCCGTTCGCGGAGCCGCTGGTGCGCGCCGTCGCCGGCCTGATGTTGTTGCCGCACGGGGTGCAGAAGCTGTTCGGCTGGTTCGGCGGCTACGGCGTCGACGCCACCGAACAGTTCTTTGCCGCCAAGCTCGGCCTGCCCGCCTCGTTTGCGCTGATCGCCGGCCTGATCGAGGTGTTCGGCGGCCTCGCGCTCGCCTTCGGCCTGCTGACCCGCGTCGCCGCGGCGCTGGTGTTCGCGTTGATGGCGGTGGCAGTGATCTGGGTTCACCTGCCGGTCGGTTATTTCTGGATGACCGGCGGCCTCGAGTACCCGCTGATGTGGGGCCTGATCGCGCTCGCCTTCGTGTTCCGCGGCGGCGGCGCCTATTCGATCGACGCGCTGATCGGCCGCGAAGTCTGAACCCGAATCCATTGCCGACCCAGCGTTCGAACGGGCGCGCAGCGCCCGTTCTTTTTTGGAGGCGCCATCATGTCCGTCGTCGTCAGACCTTCGGCCGAGCGCGGCCATGCCCAGCATGGCTGGCTCGACAGTCGCCACACTTTCTCGTTCGCCGACTATTACGACGAGAAGCAGATGGGCTTCGGCCCGCTGCGCGTCATCAATGAAGATCGCGTCGAGCCCTCCGCCGGATTCCCGACCCACCCGCACCGCGACATGGAGATCATTTCCTACGTGATCTCCGGCGGCCTGCGCCACAAGGACAGCATGGGCAACGGCTCGGCGATCAAGCCCGGCGAGGTCCAGGTCATGTCGGCGGGAACCGGCGTGCGCCACTCCGAATACAACGACTCGGCGAGCGAGTCCGCGCATTTCCTGCAGATCTGGATCTTGCCGGAGCAGGCCGGGCTGCCCCCGCGCTACGCCCAGAAGGCGTTCCCGGCGGCGGAAAAGGCCGGCAAGCTCCGGCTCGTCGTCTCCGGCGACGGTCGCGACGGCTCGCTCGCCATCCGCCAAGACGCCGACCTCCACGCGACGCGACTCGCAGCCGGCGAGAGCGTAACCCACGCGCTGAAGCCCGGCCGTCTCGCATGGGCGCAGATCGTCGAAGGCGGCGCAACCGTCAACGGCGCGAGCGTCTCGGCCGGCGACGGCGTCGCGATCAAAGACGCCGACACGGTGGCGATCGCCGCGGGCGCGGGTGGGACGGAGGTGTTGCTGTTCGACATGGCGGCGTGAGGGAAAGGACCTGGCGCTTATTGATGACCGATGGCGGCGATGACCTTCGGCAGCAGCCGCGTCGCCATGACCGCCTGTCCGCGGGCGCTGGGGTGGCCGCCGTCAAACAGATCCGGCGAGGACTTGATCCCGCGCTTGTCCAACATGATGACCTTGACGCCTCTCGCCTCGAGGGCGGAAACGATCTTCGCGACGTTGGCTCGGGTGTCTCCAGTCTCGTGCTGGATCGGAACTTCGACAATGACCAACTGTGTGCCGTCAGGAACCGCGGAAGTCAGGCGAGCGTACATGCCGTCGGTGGAATCGCCGGGAACGCCGGCGTTGGTAACCTGCGCGTCGATGCCTTTGGCTTGCAAAAGCGCTTCGAGCAGCGCGGGATAGGCTTCGCTCGGGTTGACCCCGGTTTTGACGCCGCCTCTTCCGTCCCTGCCGCTTCCGTATGTCCAACTCGCGCCCAGAGCGACGATATTGGCGCCCGCCGCGAACGCGTGTTGAATTCCGCACGCGAGAACGAGCGCGAACAGGCACAAGACAGGACGAAATCTCAAAGCAACCTCCCGCCGAGGAATTGCCCGGAGCCATTTGCAATATGCCGGATGGCGGAAGGGCGGGCAAGGCTCGCCACGATCCGCGCCAGCGCGGTCGTCTCACGGCGACGCGGTCATCCGGCCGAGCGACTTGCCAACGCTGCTTGCCGGCCGCCGCTCCATTCAAGGAATCGGCGATTGGGCGACGAATGTGCTTTCGCCCGTCGATTCTGTTGATTCTATTGAAGTTTCATTAGCCCGTCGGAACCTTTGCCGCATGGTCGCGCGCCGCGGCCCCGATCGCGAGCGGTCGCGCGCCGCTATGCCGGTCAGCAGGCCACGCGCGCGCAGGCGCCATGCCTCTCCGCCATCGACCCCAGTTATCGTTGGATAGTCGAAATTGACGACGCCGTTTGCATCGGTCAGGTGGACAATGACGCCTCCGCCCACCAGATGTCATACGGGCATGTGACGAGGTTCGGCGCCTGAAGGCGCCTCGGCTCGACAGTCTTTCGTCGGGCCAATCTAAAATTGGGGAGGTGCACATGAACGGTCTGCGAGTCCTTGTTTGCGGCGGTCGCAACTATCATGACCAAGAGCACGTCTGGACGACCTTGTCGGAACTGAACGCCAAACAGCCAATCGGATTGCTCATCCACGGCGCCGCCACGGGCGCTGACCGTCTGGCGCAAGCTTGGGCGCTCAGCCGCTTTATTCCCGACAGGGAGTTCGACGCCAATTGGCCAAAGCACGGCGGCGAGGCGGGGGCGATTCGCAATCAACAAGTGATCGACGAAGGCAAGCCAGACCTTGTCGTCGCTTTCGCCGGCGGTCCCGGCACGGCCGACTTGGTTCATCGCGCCAAGCTGCATGGCGTCAAGGTGATCGAGGTTCCGCCGCCGAGAGCGGCGGAGCGACCCGCTGGGGCGCATCATCCCGGCGTACGAAGTTAGACCGAGACTCCCCAAAGCGGCCTGCGCCCGGATTTTTGGACCACGCGCAGCTGGAAAATTCTAATTTAGCCGTTTTGGCCGGACGGAGAATTTTCCATGAAGACGTCACGGTTCAGCGCGCTGCCCAGGCCAAGCCATCCGCACGGCCGCCTCCTTGGCGGCGACGGAAGGACATTGCGACGCCGTCGCGTTCTGGTCGGGTACGACGTCAGCCGTGACGGCGTGCGTCAGCCGACGCGTCAGCGGCGGTCCGCTTGGCGATCGGGACTTGCCAGGCGCCCAAAACCGACGAAGATCGGGCTTGAAGCGGCGGCGATCCGGCAGATGTCTGCTCGGAATTGTCCGCTCTGGAGGCATTCATGCAAATCAATCGCCGTATGGTGCTTGCCTCGATCCCGCTGACGCTTCTTTTCGCAAGTTCCCTGCAAGCCGCGCCGAGGAGTTCCTGGGACGGCACATGGAGCGGACTGTGGGGCGGCAGGGATTCGACGTCGATAACGATCGCCCGGAATCGGGTCGTAAGCTACGAATACCAAGGGGTCTCCACGCCAGTGGCAAAGAGCAAAGTGACTCCGAAAACAGTTATTTACATCAGCAGCGGGATCACCGTTACGCTCACAAAAACCGGCAAGTCGACTGCATTTGCGACGTTGCACAGTTCGCAGGGCGACACGACCGCCAAACTGACGAGGCAGTAGAGTTGCCTCCACTCGTTCTTTCTGGGCCTTCCTGCCTGCGCGCGTCGTTCGACGCCCCCCGAACGTGCGAAGCCCCATCCGTCCGCGAAGCTTGACAGGGCGACCAATTGTTCCGCTTATGTTCTCACGCAAGCACTCTGGTTTGCGCGCGGCAACCGAACTTTCCGCTCTTGCGCCTGGAGTCGCGGCTGATCTGTCCCGCCTGCGGAAGCCGCAGGTTGCCGTTTGCGTTCGAACCGCCGACCCATCGGCAGGTTGGGAGCGGATGACAGGGAGGTTCGAATGGCCTCGACGACCTATTACGTCGCGCTTGCCTTCATGCGCTCCGAAAGCGGCGACATCGTCGCCTGCGAGCCAAAAGAGGCGCGCAGCTCAGGCCAAGCGATCCGCATGGCCGACTCCTTGGCGGCGACGGAAGGCCATTGCGGCGCCGTCGCGTTCTCCCGCACCGGCGACCCGGCGCTTGGCGACTTCGAAGACGCTGTGATCTTGAAGACGGTCGGCGAGGTCGATAGCGGGTTGCTGTCGGGGTAGCGGAGAGAGTCGGCGCAGACGGCCTGAGACCCGAAGAAAACAGGGACGACCCATTCCGCAGGTCCGCAACCGCGCGCTGGTCCAGCGCCGAGGCGGAAGCCGAGCCGCGCGTTCCCCCGCCCCGCGCGCCTTGCTCGTCAATTCAGGGTGGTGGTGCCCAGGAAAGGACTCGAACCTTCACGGCTTGCACCGCTGGTACCTGAAACCAGTGCGTCTACCAATTCCGCCACCTGGGCACGGCGCGCTTCTTAAGGGCGGGCGCGGCGGCCTGTCAATGGCGGGCGGCGCGCCCTCCCCGGGTCTCCGCTTCCCTTCGCGCCGCAGCTTGGCTACGGATGCGGCGAACAGAACGGGAGGAGTCCCGCGTGACGACCTACGCCAACATTCTCGTCGAGACCCGCGGCCGCGTCGGGCTCATTCGCCTCAATCGGCCCCAGGCGCTGAACGCGCTGAACAGCGCCCTGATCGAGGATCTCAACCAGGCGCTCGGCGCCTTCGAGGCCGACGCCGACATTGGCGCGGTCGTGCTGACCGGCTCCGAGAAGGCCTTCGCCGCCGGCGCCGACATCAAGGAGATGCAGGACAGGAGCTTCGCCGAGATGTTTCTCGGCGACTTCATCGGCCGCTGGGACAATGTCGCGCGTGCGCGCAAGCCGCTGATCGCCGCGGTCGCCGGCTTCGCCCTCGGCGGCGGCTGCGAACTGGCCATGATGGCCGACTTCATTCTGGCGGCCGACACCGCCAAGTTCGGCCAGCCGGAGATCAAGCTCGGCGTCATCCCCGGCGCCGGCGGCACGCAGCGGCTGACCCGCGCGGTCGGCAAATCGAAGGCGATGGAGTTGACGCTGACCGGGCGGATGATGGACGCGGCCGAGGCCGAACGCTCGGGCCTGGTCGCGCGGATCGTGCCGGCGGCGGAACTGGTCGAAGAGGCGCTGAAGACGGCGGCGACGATCGCGTCCTATTCCGCGTCGGCGGTGATCGCCGCCAAAGAGAGCGTCAACCGCGCCTTCGAGACGCCGCTCGCCGAAGGACTGCGGTTCGAGCGGCGGCTGTTCCACGCCCTGTTCGCCACCGAGGATCAGAAGGAAGGCATGCGCGCCTTCGCCGAGAAGCGGCCGGCGACGTTCAAGAACCGCTGATCGGCGGGCTCGCGCAAAAGCGCCGGCTTTGCGGCGGCCCAACTCTCGCCTTTATGTCAGGCCTCATTCCAAGACCACGTTTCAACTCAAAAGGACGACCATGGCCTCCGTTCCGACCTTCCTCGTCACCGGCGCCGGCGGCCACCTCGGTCGGCGGATCGTCGAGCTGCTGCTGGAGGCGAAGGCCCGCAGGGTGATCGCCGCCTCGCGCGACCCCGCCAAGGTCGTCGATCTGGCCGCGAAGGGCGCCGAGACGCGTCGCGCCGATTTCGACGATCCCGCCTCGCTCGACGCTGCGTTCAAGGGCGTCGACCGGCTGCTGATCGTTTCGACCGACGACGTCGTCACGCCCGGCAAACGCCTGCGCCAGCACACGGCTGCGGTCGAGGCCGCGGCCCGCGCCCGCATCGGCCACGTCGTCTACACCTCGATGCCGAACCCCGAGCCCGGCTCGCTGATCCCCTTCGCGCCCGACCATTACGGGACCGAGCAGGCGCTGGCGAAGAGCGCCCTCGACCACACCATCCTGCGCGTGAGCTGGTACGCGGAAAATTACGCGCGCGCGCTGCCGAGCGTCCTGGCGACCGGCAAATGGTACAGCGCGGCCGGCGAAGGCCGCGTCGCCAACGTCGCCCGCGACGACGTCGCGAGGGTCGCCGCCGCGACGCTGATGAAGGCGCCGGGCGGCAAG
>Ga0182030_10005289_pt1 | contig 27442 bp, 32 predicted proteins | sample 812S3MmetaG_FD_121299 | JGI IMG/M metagenome (GOLD analysis project Ga0182030, IMG submission 121299) | Permafrost microbial communities from Stordalen Mire, Sweden - 812S3M metaG (Illumina Assembly) | ecosystem: Environmental > Terrestrial > Soil > Wetlands > Permafrost | place: Sweden... | reverse complement strand
TAAAGGTTTTAATTTATACGGAGAGCGTTGCAATGTTACTTACAAATAATGACATAGAAAAGACTTTTGACGAGAAATATTACATGTCCGATTATTTTCCGTGGGCAGATTTTGTTGACGGTTATTTTGTCCAAGTTGACGGGAGTATGGGCAAGATTTGGGAACTAAAGCCAGCCGAAACAGAGCTTGCATCAGAAGGCGTTATGAATGACCTATCTACTACAATTTCGGCATTGATTAATAGGTTGCCCCAAGAATTGCATTGCCAATTAATTCTGTTATGTGATTCGGAAGTTGAAACAACGTTGGCTAATTATAAAAAAGCCGGTGCCAATAATAACGATGAGATCATCAGTGCAATTATTGATGAGAAGGTATTACATATAGAGAATTCCAAGGATGGTTTTTTTGCAAAAAGCAGGGATAATTTCTATCCACGCAGAATTCGTATCCTTTTTACTATTCGTTATTTCCCGCCGGGGTTTAAGGCCAGCATAAAGGATAAATTGAGTACGCTTTTTGTTAATAGCAATGCCCTACGGGAGCGTCTTGCCAAAGATTGGGAAACGCATAAGAAGTATCTTCAAAAACCTTGTGAATATATTGAGAATTCATTATCGTCGATGAATATTCCGTTTGTTTCTATGAATGATGGGGAATTAATTCAAACTCTATACAGACTTTTAAATCCTAAAAGGGCAAAGAATATACCAATGGCCCGGATAAGAGAAGATTTTATTCGTGATCAGATTCTTTTTACTACACCCCAAGCTATTGGAGAAGGTTTTATTTTAGATGGGTATCATACGCGAGTTGTGAGCCTTAAAGAGTTGCCACAACATACATTTACAGGCATGTTTTCTGCCGAAACCGGCAAGGGTGACAGGTTCTGTTTGCTTGATATTTTGAAAGATTTTATGTTTGTCATCAACTTTGTTGTCCCAGATCAAGGCCAAGCAATTGAACGCTTGAAGTGGCAAAAAACTTTTGCTGGTTGGCAACAGGTTTCACAGGGGGGGAATACAAACGAAGAAGCCATTGAAAAACGCCAGGAGCTTTCATCTGTCATAGCGGAGACTTTTAAGAGTGGACAGGCCATTGTCAATGCACGGATACATTTTGTTTTAAAAGCTGAAACAGAAGAAGCGGTAGATGCAGCAACGAATACTTTGATCAACGTCTTAAACAGGTTAGGTGCTGATGGGTTAAAGGAAGATAAGATTGGTGACACATTGTTTTTGACTTGCTTGCCGTTAAATTTTGATTACACCTATGAGAAGTTTATCCGGCGCACCAAAAGGCTTTTGTCTGATAATTTATCTGACATGGTGCCTCTCTATGGTTCTTTTAGAGGGACCAAGACACCAGCAACGCTTTATGTCAATCGTCGTGGAGAGCCGGTTTGTATTGATTTCTTTGATTCCGATATTAACCCACATGGGCTTCTTATAGGTTCCTCTGGTAGTGGAAAGAGCTTCTTATGCAATGATTTTATATATCAAAATTATCGATTAGGTTCGTACTTTTTTGTTCTTGATAAAGGGAATTCTTATCGCAAGACATGTGATATGTTGGCCGGCCAGTACATTACGTTCGATATGACCAATCCAATGACAATTAATCCGTTTGTAGGAGAGCCAACTAATGAAAATCTGGCATTTCTTGTTGATATGCTCTCGATCATGGCCTCGGGATCTGATGAAAGAGATCGCCTTTCGCGTGAAGACAAAGGCTTCTTGTTGGCTGCTGTTCAAGAAACATATTCACGTGGCGCTGGTAAAGAGGTGGTTCTTTCCGACTTGATCGATGTTTTAAATGACAAAGCTTTTAATGTTAAGGCTTCTGCCGGTATGAATATTGGCCCACGGTTGGCCTTAAAGCTTTCACATTTTACTTCCCACGGGCAATACGGGAAATTCTTTGACGGCAAGAATGAATTTAAAATCGGTTCACGGTTTACTGTTTTTGAACTTGCGAATCTGTCTTCTCATCCTGATTTACAGTTGGTTGTACTTTTAAACCTAATGTTTTTTATTACGAATTTTGTTAGTGATCCCAAGATGCTCAAAGAGAGGAAATTTCTTTTTATAGATGAAGCCTGGCAATTGTTAAAGATGGGGAATACGGCTGATTTTATCTCCGGGGCTTTCAAAACATATAGAAAAATGCGTTGCTCGACACTGTGTATCACCCAAGAGGTTAATGATGTGTTACAGCAAAAAAGTGGGCAAGCTATTATTGCCAATACAGCTAACAAGATATTTTTGAAACAAGAGAATAGCGTCATTAGCCAAATGCAAAAAGAGCTTGCTCTTTCTGATGAAATTGTTGCGGCTTTAAAGTCGGTTAAAACGGTTAAGGGGAAATATTCAGAAGCGTTGATCATTACTCCCACATCAAGCGGCATTGTTAGGTTAATTCCAAATCCATTTTTGTATTGGGTTGCAAGTTCCGAAGCTCGGGACAACGATTATTTAAAAGATATTCAGGATGAAAGAAAATGTAGTCTTTTAGAGGCGCTTAAACATTGTGCAAAGGAGTATCCTTATGGGATTCGTTAAGTTTTTAATTCTAGTTTCATGTTGTGGGCTTTTGATTGGTTGCGCGAGTTTTAAGCCAGCTCATCCGCAAGAATCTAAAACCTCTCTTTATGATGAAGGGTACCGCAAGGGTGTGGCCGAAAACATTAACGGAGTCGTTGAGAAATTAAACGGCAATGATTTTCCGTACCTGGGGGGGACTTGGGCCGCGCCGGTGGTACAAGAAGTTAAGATCCCCGCGCATGTACAGGGTGGAGTCTTTTATCCTGAACATAATGAGTTGGTCATTATTACGCCCGGAGAGTGGAAACGTAATAATCCTTTCCCAATTAAGGCGAATCAACAGGACTTAAGCCGCGGTGAAGACGTTGTTAATACCGTTACGACACCCGTTACGGATATTACGGCAATGCCTAATCAAAAGTGTTCGAATGGCTGTACTAGCGTAAACAATGGAGGGCAATAAGATGAGAAACATTTTGTTTTTTGTTTTGGGTTTTTTAGTTTTAATTCCAGTAGGCATAGGAATTTGTGACGAAACGAAGATAACTGGCGCGATGGATGAGCCAACGTTTCTTTCGCCTACGTCAGAACAAATTATTAAAGAAGAGTGGGCAAAGGCAAATGAGTCTAAAGCGTTGCCCCAATATTCTCCATCTTCTGTTTCAGTAGATGAAGCGGTTTTGCGGGAAAAGCCATTGATGGCAAGTGATCGTGCTTTAAGCGCAGATGAGAAAAACAATGCCATCGAGTCAAAATTGTCTTCTGTCGCTGACTTACCCAAGGAGTTTGATCAAATAGTATCATTGTCCGGCAAAATGAAATTATTTGATGCAACACGGCATCTTGCCGCAGCGTTAGGGCGGAATCTAATCTTTGGGCCTGGTGTTCAGGATAGTGATGTAGATGTTTCTATTAATAATGTTCAAGTGTGGCGTGCTCTTTCAAGTTTGCTTTATCCGGTTGGTTACGGTTTTAAGATCAACTCTTCTGGGGATTTAATTATTCTAGCCAAAGAAACACGTATGTTTCGTGTTAATTTGCCGCCGATAAATCAAACATTGGACTCTTTAACAACAAATGAAACCTTGTCTGGTGATAATACAAACGGATCAAATTCTGGGGCATCAAATACGTCAAATGGAACGAATAATAATCAAAATTCTTCCAAGACATCCGTTGGAACAAAAGTGGTTGTTGAGAACACGAGTACAGATTTGAATCAATGGAAAGATATTGAAGGTACTCTTAAACAAATTCTTACAAGCGATGATAAATTTGCTCTTAACAGGATAGCCGGTGAAGTCATGGTAGAAGCTTCTCCCGCAGAGTTGGATAAGGTTGCGTCATATTTCCAAGAGCTTAATAAGAGAACATCACAACAGGTAGTAGTCGATGTAAAAGTGGTTTCTGTAACCCTTAATAAAGATTATTCGAGTGGTATTGATTGGGCAGTTTTGGCAGACAAGAGCAAGATTAATTTTGCAACTAATTTTGCGTCACAGAATTTTACAAGCGGTAGTTTTATGACATTGGCTGCAAAGGGCGCAGGCGGGGCCGGTACAACAGCCGATGGCATATCCGCAATTCTACAAGCCCTGGATACTGTTGGTAAAACTGAAATCTTGTCTGAACCCCGCGTTACTTTATTGAACAACACCGTGGCAAATATTCAAGCCGGTCAAAGTGAAAGCTATGTTGACTCATATACGGTTAGCCAAACAACATCCGGTACAACGGTTGCTGCGACGACGAATAGTGTGCAGGGCGGCGTCAATCTGCAACTAATCGCCTCAATTGTTGGTGACGATATTTACTTAAATGTAACACCAGTTATTTCGACAATTGATCAAATTCGTTCAATAAGTTTGGGATCAAGCGGCATTATCGAGGCCCCAGACACTTCCAGTAAAAGCATTTCCAGCATGGTTAAGGTAAAAGAAGGAATGACAGCGGTTATTGGCGGCTTAATTACAAAGAACAATGTGGTTACATCAAGTGGTGTGCCTTTTTTAGATAAATTGCCGTTTGGTATTGGAAAGAATCTATTTACGTATCAAACAAAAAACAATGATCGGACTGAATTGGTTATTTTTATTACTCCGAAAAGAGGGTGAAATGGATAGGTATTACATTGTTATTGGCGGATTAGTTGGAGTAGTTGCTTTTATGTTTTTTGGTATGGCTAATTGTATTCCCACCGTTAGTTTTTATTACAGGACATTCCATTTGCCCGATACGTATACGGCTGTTGGGACGCTTTTTTTAGGTTATTGGGGAGCAGTATTTGGTGTGACTTTTTTAATAATCGGTTTAATCGGTAAAAGGATAAAGAAAAATGGGTAAATATTTTTTCCAAAACGAATCTGTTTATTGGCAAAAGGATAACCAATTTGGTGTGGTATCTAAAGAGACTTTTGCTCAAGAGTCTTATCCTAAAGATGATTCTGTTCAGATCTTGATAAACGATGTTGAGTACGCAACCCTACCTGTTTCTGACATTGATCTTCATAGGATCGATGAGATTGTTTCTGCTAAGTTTGATATTAATCAAGTTGTGCAGGCAGAAAAAGTAGCCAACATGAAGTATCAGGGCATGGCAGCAACAAAGGCGCGGATAGCAGAAATTTATGGCTTATTTAAAAGAGATTCCGTTAAGACGTTTATTCCATATCCGGTTGCCTTGAGATCATTTATTAAGAGCAAAGGATTTGTTAGCAATACAGATGTGTTTCTTGTTATTGATGATCTACAGGATCGTTTAATTTTAACTATTTTTTGGGAAAACAGTATTGTTGAAACAAGGGAGATCCCTAAAAAGGAAACAGATAAGATTGCCGAAGAAGTTGTTCGATCACAAAAGAATTTTATATCAGGCCATGTCAAGATTATTACCAATCCTTCCTTTGTTTGCTTGTCCAATAATGAGGATTTATGTAAAGCAATGTCGGCAATTCCAGGGCAAAAGAAAGAAAGCATTTTGTATTTCAAGGAACTTTATCCCGCTTTTGTGGCATTAGAATCGTCCGTGTTTAATGTTCGTTTTAATCTGGCCGATGAAGTTTTAATGCAGAAAAGATTGCGTGAGTTTAAGCGGAATTTAGTAAGTTGCGGCGTTGCAGGGGGGATGATCGCGGTTTCTTTAGTTTGTTTTATTTTTGTTTTTTTTCAAGAAAGGTTTCTTGAAAACAAAAATGTTGAGTTAAACGCGAGCTATCCGGTGCTTGTTGAGAAGGTTAAGGCAAGGAACACTTTAGTTTATAGAGATGTTTTAGCAAAAAGAGAAAAAGTTGATTTATTCGGCCTATATGAAGATTTTCTTAAAAATATTCCACCTGGTTATTCCGTTGGTGAATTTTCTTTAGTATCAAAAAATAGTGATGATTTATCAGGCACATGGGTTTTTGATGCTTATATTTTGTCTTCTGGTGGTGTAGAAAGTCAGTTTGGAACAAGTGGCCTGTTTAAAGATAGGCAAGTTCAAAATGTCTTTGGAAAAGATTTACCTGCCCAAGAGGTAGAGTTGGTATTAAAAAAACGAAAGGAGATTAACTAAATGGATTGGATATTTAAAGCTGATAAAGTTGTCGTTTTAGATGAACCAACCAAATCAACATTAGCTTTTGTCGATGTGGTTGTGAATGACGGTTTGAAGATCAAAGGCTTTACCGTATGCTCCGGGAAGAATGGGCCGTTTGTTGGTGTTCCATCAGAACGCGGTAAAGATGAAAAGTGGTACGAGCAAATTGAATTTTTTGACAAAAGGGTCAAAAAACAATTAGTTGATGCTGTTCTTGAAGCATACGAATTAAAGATAAAAAAGAGTTAATTTTACCTTTTGGGCAGGTAGAAAGGTCACTGATGAGATACTTCATATATGTTATAGGTGTTTTGATTTCGGTAGTTTTGTTGACACAGGCTCAAGGCTTGTTTAGCAAAGTGTCTTCACTTGTCGGCGAGAATAAAACTATTTTAATGAGCGTAAGCGCTCTTCAAAAATCTCTTGATTCACTAAACCAATTACAGACGCGTCAGCCGCAGACGTTACTTGATAGTTATCAAACGTGTTTGAACAACATGCGGACAATTGCCCTGGCTAATAAAGCGACACTTTCAGTTAAGTCAGACGATGTTTCTGCAAAGCAAATAAGTAACATAACGCTAAAAACTTCCCCATTTAGTGGGGTTGGAGAGATAGATTTTGAAGCCACTGTTTTAAATTTGAGTCATAGAAATCAAATAGCCGCAGTTTTTGATGCACTTACAGATTTAGAAAAGAATACTCCGATTATCATTAAGCAAATTTTTTTCGAGAAAGACTACATTGTTTTGAAAGTGTCGGTATTGGGGGTGTGATATGTTTAGAAAAATACTCGGAAACAAAAAGAATCGGATTGCAAGAGACATCTGTGCTGCCCATTTAATTGGAAGGCGTAGATGTGTCCACCTCGTTAGAGGTTTAAAGAGGCGCATTACCCGTCTTGCCGGTTTGGTTTGTTAAATTCAGGGGGATACGATGCTTAAAACTCGTATTGTTATATTTGAAAGGGTTGTTAATGGACGAATTCATCGATTTACGAGACGGGCGTATTGCTACAGCGCGTTTGATGTTGCGTTTGATATTTTTTTAAGGGCGGTGGGTTTAAAAGTAAAGGTTGATATTTTGGATTTAATGACACAGGTAAAAAATTAAGGAGGGATGTATGCGGGTATTTTTTATAGTTAGTTTGTTCTTAATGTCTGGACTCTTTGGTGGTCTTGGTAGGGCGGATGATGATAAAGCCTTAGATTTGACAATATCTAAGACGCCAAGTGATGACTATTCACAGGATCTTTCAGAAATGCACGATTTTGTGAAAAATCAGCAGCAAAAACAACAAAAAATCGATCTTCTGAACCTTGATCTTGAGGAAGCGAAGATTGAATTAGAGTTGCGTCAAAAGAAGGTGGCATTAGGACATTACGTAGATTCTTCAAATCACTCGCCTGTAGCCGGGAAGGATGATTCGAAAAACGATGGCGGAAAATTGAAAGATGTAGCTGGCAATGATATAGATCCTGAAATTAAATCGATTTTTATTACCAACACTTCCAAAGAAGCTGTTTTAGTTGTTGATGGCAGTGAGCTTACTGTTAAAGAAGGCGACAATCTTGGCGGTGTAAAGGTGAAGAATATTGATTCAAATAGCGTGACCCTGATTCGGGATAATAAGGAAGAATTCAAGATTGTTCTTAAATAATCAAATTATTGAGAATACATAATATGCAAACAGTTTTGTCTAACAATAAAGAAAACTCTCTAAAATTTCAAACTTTGGGACAAATTTTAGTGGGTAAAAATATTGTAAAACAGTCTGACTTGGAGTTCTGTTTTGCTATTCAACAAGCAGATAAAGTAAAAAGGAAAATTGGTCACTATCTTGTCGAACACAATTTTGCGTGTGAGCGTGATATTGCCCAGGCATTGTCAGAGGCAAGTGGCTATAAGTTCTTTTGCGGTGAATATGTACCAAATATGGAGGTGGTTAAGGAGATTACGGTTCAATTCCTTGAAGATAAGAAGATTTTTCCGTTACTAAATGATGGAAAAATAATTTTTATTTTGACAGAAATTTACGATACAGAGACAACGGATTATTTGCAAAGCAAATTTGGATTGGAAATAGAGTTTTATGTTGCTGAAGAGTCGGAGATTATTCGTGCTATTGAGGCTATTATTCGTGAAACAAGCAAGGAAGATGTTGGAAAGTTGTTTTCAGTTGTTGATGATGTTACGGCAGATAAGTTGGCTGTAGAAATTCTTGAATATGCCGTGGCTGCTTCGGCAAGTGATATTCATATAGAGCCAGCCGAAACAGTAGTTGAGATTCGATTACGTGTTGACGGTGTTATGCAGTTTTACCGTATTTTGCCAATAGATATGTTGAATAAATTAACAAATGTTTTTTTTCATCTATCTTCGATACAAGCGTCTGATTTTATGCAATTTCATGATAATCGATTTGATTTTGAGTTTTTAGGACACCACATGGATGTTCGTCTATCCCATTTACCAGGTGGCAGGGGGTCAGGCTTGTGTTTAAGACTTTTAGACCAAAATCAATCTGCTAAGTCTTTACAGAGTTTAGGGTACGCAGAGGCACACTGGAACTTATTGTCTAAGGCAATGACAAGCCCCAATGGGATTATCCTAATGACAGGGCCAACGGGGTGCGGAAAAAGCACAAGTTTATATGCGATTATTAATAGTCTTAAGGGGATCAATCGTAAAATTTTGTCTGTTGAGGACCCCATCGAGGTTCGATTAAGCCTTGTAACGCAAGTTCCTGTAGATTTGAAGAAAGGGCATACCTTTGCGGTAATTGCCCGGGCATTTTTACGACATGACCCCGATATTATTTTAATAGGTGAGATTCGTGATTCTGAAACAGCCCAGGTTGCAATTCAAGCGTCCGGTACCGGGCATCTAGTTTTTAGTACCCTTCATACGAATGATCCCGTGAGCGCTTTGTTGCGCTTACGGGACTTAAGTGTTGATTATTCTAATATTGCCAATAATGTTCGTTGCATTGTTTCACAAAGACTAGTTCGTAAATTGTGTGTCTGTAAAGATAGAAAAAGAGTGAATCGTTCTCAATTAAATGAATTCACTTCAAATTATTTGACGCATGACGAACAGGATGTGTTTGTGCCGGTGGGCTGTAGGAAATGTTCAGGTGTTGGATATTTAGGGCGTACTGTCATTGGCGAAACTCTTTTTATTGACGATGAAATTCAGAAACTTGTTGCTCAAGGCAACGTACATGGAATCGGCTCTGTTTTAAAAGAGCGGGGAAGCTATTTAACAATCAAAAACGATGCCAGACGTCTTGTTAAAGAGTCTGTTTTATCGTTGGATGAAGCTGTCCGCATATTGGGGTAATGCTTTATGTATTGGCGATATGTTGTTTTAAATAGGTTAGATCAGGAAAAAACCGGTGTCCTTTATGGAAATCGTAAAGAAATTTTACTCGAATTGCAGGGTAAGAATTTTAACGTTATTTCATTACAACCGGACATTTTTGAGGCAGTGCGCTTGTTTCTTTCTTCTAGGAAATTTAATGCCAAACAAATGTCAGTTTTGTTTCGTGATTTTGCGAACATGCTAGAAACTGGCTTAACATTAACTCATATTTTTAATACACTCCGTGAACAAACTCTCGATGGACATTTGGCCTCTCTTTACATTGATATGGGAAAGAGACTAGGGCAAGGGGAGTCACTTGCTGTTTGTTTTAAAGCAACCGACAAATTTCCTGATTTGGTTATTAGCGTGTTGTCTGCTGGGGAATCTTCCGGTCAACTACCAACCACAATGAGGACGCTCTCTGAATATTATCAAGTGCTTGGTGATTTAAAAGCGCGAGTTTTGGGAGCCTGTGTTTATCCGGTAATCATCATTTCACTTTTAATGGCTTCTTTGGTTTACTTATCATTAAACGTGATCCCACATCTTAGGGATGTTTTACCGGCATCAGCTTTAAATAGCTGGCTTACTCTTACGATGCTTGCATTAGCTAATTTCTTAGAGCATTTTTGGTATGTTTTATTAATTTTTCCTTTCATAGTAGTTGCAGCTTTTTTGTTTCTTAAGACGATTTACCGAGAAAAGATTGACGCGCTTGTTTTCAAAATTCCGTATTTTGGATATATTTTTCGTGATTATGAATTAAGCATTGTCTTTTTGTCTCTTTGGGTTTTGCACAAAGCGGGGGTTACTATCAACGTTGCACTTAGGAAAATTATTGAGACAAATACTATGTTTGCGGCCAAACAGCTTGAAATTTGTCGTGTTCAAATGGTTGCTGGATTTAGTATTTCAGAATCTTTACAACACAATTCATTCTTTCCTAAGTTAATAACAGACACTATCCGTATTGGTGAAGAAACCGGACGTGTTAATGAGTATATTGAGCGGATTTATAAGTCTTATAAGGAAATGTTTCAATCCCGATTAAATATTCTTATTGAAATAGTTCAGCCAGCACTGCTAGTTTTTTGTGGAGCAATATTTTTTCTGATCATTGCGGCTTTTTTCCAGCCCATTTATACAAATTTAGGAAATATTACTGCTGCTACGATGCATTAAAATTTTTTAGAAAGGGGGGCGGATGTTCTGGGTAATTACCGGCTTGAGTATTGTTGGTGTTTTTTTAAATATCTACAAAAACCGCTGGGGATTTGCTTTTTGGATGGTTGCTAACGCTGCGTGGGCGTTAATTGATTTTAGTAAGGGGATACCAGAGCAAGGGGCTCTGTTTATCGTCTATTTTATAACATCCTTGTGGGGGTTTCTTTTTTGGACTTCACAAGGTCAACAAAAGGAGAGTGTGTCATGCGTTTCAAAAACATCTTAAGAAATAACAAGGGATTTAGTTTGATTGAGTTGGCGATCTCTGTCACCTTACTCGGTATTTTAGTTGGTGCTGTTGTCGTAGGTGGTGGTATGACAACAAAAATGAAGATTCAACACGAGTCAGACACCGTCAATACGTTGTTGGCCGCTGCCAAGAATTATTTAAATGCGTCGCAAACAACCTATACAGGTGTTTCACTTGCCGTGTTACAGGGTAACTCTGGGGCCGCTCCTGTTTATTTGCCAACCACTTTTAATATAACAACAGGGAATAGCTGGGGCGGTGCGTATACCGTTGCCGCAGATGCAACACCAACAAATGTAGACATTAGTATTGTTGGTGTTCCTGATCTTAACACTGCGAATTTATTAACAGCCAATTTTACGTCAATGGCAACCTGTACTTATACCGCTGCAACCAAAACGTGGATGGCAGCGTTTTAGGAGAATAAATAATGAGAAGCATGGCAAGGCTTAATAATCATGGATTTAGCTTTATTGAATTGGCTATTGCCATGCTTCTCATTATTCTTTTAATGGGAATAGTTTCTGCTGTCAAAGGGCGACTTGCTGCTGCACAAGGAGAGCGCACTGTGACTGAAATGCAAGGCATTTTAAATGCGGCAAGGGAGTATTATTCACAAAACAATAATACATGGCCTAGCACCATGTCTCAATTACAAGTTTTCATACCCCATATTGTTGTGAATGTTTCCGGAAATGCAAACAATGTTTTTGGTAATCAATATGTGCTTGTTAATAATGGCTCAACTTTTGCAGTACAAACAATAGTTCCCAGTAAAGTAACTAATTTAATTAAAGGTGGCAGTCTTGCTTCTATCCTTAGTGATAACGGCGTGACTAGCAATATACAGTGTGTAACAACAACCCCTATTGATTCTTCTGTGGGAAGGCTTCAGTATGATACAAAATACTCGATTATATAATAACCGTGGTTTTTCATTAATAGAGCTATCAATTGGCTTGTTTTTATTGAGCATCATAGCTGGTAGTGTTGTTCCAAATTTTATCTTGGGCATACGTCAACAAGCCGCTAAGAAAACGGCTCTAGAAATTTCGCAGATTCAGGAAGCGGCACGTAAATACTATATTGATAAAGGTTCGTGGCCATCAGATTTTCCTACACTCGCAGCAAATTATCTTGATCCTACATGGTCAGCCGCTAATGTTAATCCGTTTGGTCAACCGTATTCTGTGAATATTAATGTTAATAATTTAAACGTAGTAACTATTATCCCGCATGACGTTAGTGCTGTTACTGGTGCAAATTTACAAGGAGTAACAATTACTCCTATTGTGGGGACCCCAAATGATACTTTTCAATCATTTCTAACGCCGCCTGGCGCGCAGAGTGTTCTTTTGCCTGGGACAATAATCCCTTGGGCATTAACTTCAATTCCATCTGGATATCTTTTGTGCAATGGGCAGCCAGTTCTTCGAACGGGGACTTTTGCTGCACTTTTTGCAGCTATTGGCACCACTTATGGTGCTGGCGATGGAAGTACAACTTTTAATGTGCCGGATTTAAGGGGAAGAACAATTGTTGGACTAAATAGGGACGCTAGTGACGGTTCGAACAGAGTTTGGTCAACGGATACAAATTACGCAGGTACGCCAATATACTCTAATGTTGCAGCAATAGGCGGCGTTTTTGGTGAAGAAAAACACACACAGACAATAGCAGAATTAGTTCCTCACTCACATCAGTATGTTCAACCGCCACCAGAAGTTCACGGTTTTTCTGGTGAAAGCACTACAGCGCCTAGAGGAAATGATAATTACGGTGCCCAAACAGGCTCAACTGGTGGTGGCGCTCCTTCTAATGTTGTTCAACCATCAATGGCTTTGGAGTACATCATAAAGACGTAATGATATGAATTCTTATATTTTATTTTTATTCTTTATTGTGACGTGTTCTTGTGCAAGCGCACAAGATGTTATCGATTTTGGTACAGATGGCGATACTTGTCCTGTGACAATTCAATCTGTGCCGGTGGTTAATACGGACATTCCACAAGTAAATGAACCTTCTTATTCAGCGCATCTTGAACGATGGTTAAATGGATCGTATTCTCAACCGCGTCCCGATATGTTAAAAATGTACGTTGGAAAAAAGGTCTTTGTTTTTGGAGCGAATGATCAAGCGAGTGTCGCAGCAGCGACTAGAGTTAAAGCAGATATGGGACTTTGCGTTGAATATAGGAATTTACAAGACTTAGATTCCTTTAAGGAACAGACCAAGATCACATTTCCTGTTGAACTTGCGAACGATTATGTTGTATCTGTATTCAATCTTAAAAGTTACCCTGTGTTAGTTACAATTAAGGAGAACACTGTTGAATATTCGACAGATTTTTAACATATTAATGCTGTCCTTTTTCTTAGGCACTTCATCCGTTTATGCTCAAAGTGCCAGTGATTTACAAGGTGGTATCAGTTGGGCGTGTATTCAATACGCTGTTGTGCCGCCGTATGCTTGTTATAAACCAGTTCCGCCTTATATTGGAATTGCCGTTGCTTATTGGGAACCCGTTCTTTTAATAGAAACAGTTAAAAAGCCGGGGGATTCTATAATTATGTCTTTTGTACCCGGCATGAGTTCTATGCTTCAAAGTGCAACCCAATCATTAATGCCCGGAGTATCCTCACTATCTACAGGCTCAAGTCGAAACGCGGATGATACAAATACTCAAATGAATGAAAGTCATATTATCGGATTTCCTTTTGGTGATGCTTTCGGTGCTGCTATGGCTGGTGTCGGGGAGTGCCCAGAGTCATTTGAAATTAATACAGGTCTTATCTATTTATCCGAGCTTGATAGCGAAGAGTGGCGAATTGGATTAATGGAATCGATGAACCCAAAGAGTATTGCTTCAGCCCTATTGGGACCACTTTGTAGTCAGGCGGGGGCTTTTACGAGTGATTTGTGTATGGGGTATTGGGGGCCAACTTATCCCCGCAGAGGTTTTATAACTCATCAAAGCGAGGTTGTGGGAAGTGCCGCCGATGCTTTCCGTTCAACAAGCATAGCTGGGCTTTTAAGTTTAACCCCGCACATTGTTGTAAGGCCACTTTTATGGCAGCCCGATCCAACAACGGATAAGATAGAACAGATTTGGCCCAATCCGGGGATGTGTATGAATATAGGGCAGAATCCTATGTTATGGGAGAGCGGAAAAACAAGCCTAACTGGAAAATACGTATGGGTATATTGGAAAAGAAAATCTTGCTGTGTTTGGTAATTGTTTGCGGCGTTGGTGTTTCCGTATGTTCCGCTGACAGTAACCAATATTTTGATTCTAAAGTTGACTATTTCGAGCAGCCAAAGAAGGACTGTCAAAATTGTAAGGCACAGCAAGAGATGAACCAGAGCGTAGCTGCTACCATGGATAAAGTAAAAACTGCTTCAATGAGTGGACAGAAGGAGGCTGGATCTATTGAGTTATTCGTAGATGCTTCTTGTCAGTATTCAGATTTAGCTTTAAGAAATTTGTCTTCATTTAACAAAATGCATCCTGATTTGGCGATTAAAGTGTCTATTAGTGGATCTGTGGGGGGATTTTTGGATATTGCGAAATCTTTAGCACAAGATCATACATTATGGGATATTTCAAATGACCTAACAGGCGATGTTGCTAAGAATTCGGAAATTTTAAAAGTTCCAGCGTATATTTTCACTTTTCAAGGTAAAACATATCGAATTTATGGCGAGCCAAGCCTAGAAGACGTATGGGGAAGAATAAATGCTCCGATTAAATAAAATCATAGTTTGTTTTCTCTTTCTTTTTGTGTACGCTTCAAGCCTACATGCCGACGAGAGCATTTATGGTTTTACTGAGGTTGATTATTTTAACATGAAAGGACTCAAGAAACCGGATACGCGTACAATTCAGGCAACCGTTGATAAGCAAGAAGCTCCGGTTAGTCAGGATTTATGGATTGAGCCAGCAATTTCTGCTGATGGAAAGGTTAGTTACTATAAACCGCCACAAGTTGTTGTAGATTTTTTAGATAATCCAACATTAGAAAATGGCAGGGCATATATGACTTGGAACCAGCAAAAATTAGAAAAGATTACCAAGGCCCAAGAAGTTTTACAGGAACTCGCTTCTGAAATGAATCTTGTTCCACCAACTCAACCACCACAGGGGGCTAGTGCGACCTTAGTTGACAATAATCCCGATCAAAAGTCTGCTTTTGCTGCATTCTTTTTATTAAAAGGATGCCCGTATTGTGAACGTGAAAAAGAATTGATTGCACAGCTATTTAATCGTCCTGGGCTTCATGTTGAAGTATATGGGAAGAATTATACAGAAGAAGATATAAAACAATTGCCGTTTCCGGCAAAGATAGATGATGGGATTAGTCGTCAAATGGGCCTTAATACCTATCCTTCCGTGTTTATTCAAAACAAATATGGTAAACGATTAATTATGCCAGGTTTAATCGATAACGATACCTTTAATACACTATTGGAGCAAAAGACATGAAGAATTTAACCTTTGTTATATTTATGTTCCTATTTTCTTTACCGGCTAAGGCTGATATTTTTGATAATAGTCAGTCTAACCAAGGGCAAATAACTTCATCCGTTGAAAGCGATAAGAAAAATTATTACTATCAGTCCGAGGGACTTGACTACAATCTGCCCGCCAATACAACTGTTGTTAATCTTAACGCTAAGGCCAATTTAAAATTTGGCTGCTCTGGTTATGATTTCAACACTTCTTTTTTGAAAGAATTTAATGCTCAAGCGTTAAAGGCTGATGTTGTGAGCCAGGGGCAACAAATAATGGCCGCAGCGCCATTATTGCTCCTCGATTACGCGTCACCAACATTAGCTGATCTTCTAAAACATTTCACTGCTTTGGCTAATGGAAAATTGGGGTTAGATATTATGTCCTGTCAACAGATTGAACAGGCGGTTGATGATAAGTTTGATACCATGAGAAAGGCATCAGAGAAAGAATGTTTAAATGATAACACAGCTATGGGCATGAGCGCGGCTATGGATTACTGTAAAAATCAATCTGATCCGTTTGCGTTTTTAAAGGATATGTCTGGAAATCCGCTTTCTTCTGGCGGGCAAATTAATGTTGTTAAAGATGCTTTGCAACGATTAGGCATTTCTTCTGCTGATGCAAACAAGACGTTGGCCGTGACGGGTGATACACAAATTACAAAAGGAGGGTATAAAGATACTGCCCAATTAGTTCCATATGATACTTTAATTCAACAAAGCAAAGATCAAGACATGACTAATTTTGAAGATCTGTTAGTGGCTACGGCAAATAATAACGGCGTAGTAAACGACACGGACCTACAAGTCTTTTCTCGGCCTGGTGTTCAGTTAAACCAACAATTTATTAGCAATTTGCTTCAATTCCCTAAAGATCAACGCACAATAATTGTTTCAAAGCTTGCCGCATATTGGGCGTACCTCGATACAAACGAGTCTTATCGAAAGGTTATCGATTTATATAATGCAAGTTTAGCCGATCCCAATACAAAGTCAGTTGAGAAGACTATTATAGAGGAGAAGAAGGAGAAAGTTGAATACGAACTTACTAAGGCCAAAGATCATTATCAAGAACTTTCCTATTTAAAGCAGATCGTTGCTTCCGTTACTCAAGATGCTGATACTGCGAGAGTCAATATGTTTGCTAATGTAGATGGCACTCAATATCTTGGGGTACAACAAGACCAACAAACTAAACATACCGGACTTATAGCCAACTGGCAATAAGTTAAATTCCCGCCAGCAGGTATTTCAAAATTAAGATATTTTGTTATTTTTTGTACAACAAAACAGATTTATGATTTACAGTGTAATTTTTTGTTTGACAATGTTTTATTAGTTTGGTATGCTTTTTAAGGTAGGAGGGAAAGAGTATGGAGTCAATAAAAGAGGCTTTTGCGGATATTAGAAATAAGTTACAGCCAGGCGTTACAGTGCTTGAAGGGATTCTTGCAAAAAAGAATCCACCAGAGAACTTAATTAAAGCGGCGATAGGCTCTTTAGCCTTAGTCGTTTCTTCTCTTAATAGTATTGAAGATGACTACAGGAAGAAGAAGGTTAAAAAAAGTATTTTTATGGCTTTGGGCTTTGGGGTTATAGGATTTGGGTTAATTTTTGATGTGGGTGCTAAAATTCGGTGGGCTGTGGGTGGAATCTTTGTATTGTTTGCGATTATTGTATTATTTGGTTTGTTTTATAAAAATTTCTTAAGAAATAGGCTAGGAAAGGGTTTGAAATGAAAAACTATTTGTTTATATTTGTTTTTGGGGCGATTCTGTTGGTCGGTTGTGCGTCAACAAAATATACTTATAGGCAAATAGAAAATGATAATGATTCGTTTACCAACCGTGTTTTTAAATGTTCTATGGCGGAATTACATAAGGCCGTTACGCAGGTTCTTATGACAAAGAAATTTACTATTGACCATGAAGACGCGACCAATGGGACGCTTACCGGTAGCCGATATTTTACGCATGGTTATCAAAAGATTGTTGTCGTAGTCCAGTCAAAGATTCTTTCTAAGAATGATAAAGAACAGCAGCTCTTTTTAAACGGTGTTCAAACGACCCAGCGTAATTATGTAGCAGATCGCACCCGTTTCTTACTTTGGATTATTCCACTTCCAGGAGGCGGAGGGCGTGAAGTTACTGAATCAAAAGAATCAGAATTTGTTATCAGTGACAAACCATTTTATGATGATCTTTTTAACAATATACAAGAATCTTTAGCAACAACTTAAGGGGGGCGTATTATGGTAAAGATACCTGGGAAAGTTGTTGGTGTTCGTATTCCCGAAAAATTAATGAACGATATTGAAAAACATCGGATAAATGAAACTGAATTTGAGAACCTTTCCGATTTTATTAGGGCTTTGCTTCGACGCGAATTACGTAGGAGTAAATCTGGTGAAAGACGACGAGTAGAAGACAAGCTTATTGATTGAAGGGAGGGCGACTATGTTTAATTTATTTTTTTTATTAATTACTGCGGCGTATGTTGAAAGTAGTGATGATCAGAGTTTGAAAGATTTTTTTAAATTGTAATTTGGAGGGAGTTATGGACGAAGAGAATCTTAAAAAAGTTTTGATTGTTGATGATGAAACTCATATACGCGACTGTGGTGCCCGGACAATAAAAAGAAGATTGAAGGTTCAAGTTACAACAATTGACAATGGTATTGCAGCCGTTGAGTCAATTAGGGCTGTTTCTTATGATTTAGTTTTACTCGACTTGTCGATCCCCGGATTAAATGGTTTTGAGGTTATAAATGAAGTGAGAAAGTTTAATAAACACATTAAATTTATTGTTATCACCGGGCACGAGACTTTTACTCCAGAACAACAAGCGCTTCTTAATAAGGAAACAATTGAGGTAATGCACAAACCTCTTGATATAAGGCAAATTGTAAGAAGAGTTGTTGATATTTTGGGGGCAGATATCGCCATTGATCCTGTATGTGTAGATCCAGAAACATTAAAGGGAAGACCAGAGGCCAGGGAAATTATTCACGCATTAAAGGGGTTGCATGGAAATTTGCGTATTCGTTGTGATGAGTATTTCTGTGCTTATGAGCATGGTTTTTATAAAGATTATACAGCGGAGGAGCATATTGCTATGCTTCATTCCATATTAAACGATGTCAAGGCAACAGTTAAGATAGCACAAGTAACTGTTGAAGAAATTCGGAAGCTTTGATTTGAGCGTAAAATTAGGAGGGAGCTATGGGGACATTAAGAGAAAAGAACAAGCAATTAGAAACTACTATTTGCGACGTTTTAAAAAAGATTCAATCTTTTGAAGATTTGATTTCAAAAGGGATCAGTGATAAGACTTACTTTTTATCTCTAGTAGATACAATTATAGATGGCATTTTGGAAATAAATGAGACTTCTCAAGAAAATAAGTCTATTTATTATCGATTTGTTCCATTAGATAAGGATCTTTTTAATGTACCTAGTAAATCTAAGTTTAGGGATCAATATCATACAATTGATAATTACTTACATGCTAGTAGATTTGAGGCTAAAGCTTTAAAGGAAGAGCTTTGGGATGTAGCAGTCGAAAAGGAGAATATTTTAATTTCATGTGCTAGTTTAAAAGAAAACATTCAGGCCATAGGGAGTCTTTCAAAGAAAATTAGTGACGTTGCAGATCAATTTGTTGATCAGGACAAAGATCTTCTTAAAATTATTTCCGAAATGAAGCAGGGAAATAAGGTTTTTAAAGTTCTTGTTGTTGATGATGTTGCCGGTGTTCTCTTCGCTTCTAAACGGTTCTTGGATGGAAGGGGTTTTACTACATTTGAGGCCGAAAAAGTCGACCAAGCCATTAAAAGCATTAAAGAAAATTCACCTGATATTATTATTTTGGATTTAAACATTGAGTCCAATTTGGATGGACTAAAGGTTTTAAAATTTATACGGGAAAATAATCTTCCTGTTAAATGTATTATTAGCACTGTTGTTGATGATGAAAAACAACTTGCTATAGTTAGTGCTTCAAAGCCAGATAAAATCTTAGTTAAGCCTTTTGATAATAATCAACTACTTACTCAAATTAACGCGGTTATTGGGATTTCTAAATCTTAATTATGGTAATGGTGCCCGAGGCAGTAAAACAACAGTGGGAAGAATTAAGAAAAAATCCAGTTGCCTATGGGCGAATCTTTTGGGATTTATGGAAACAAGATTGGTTGCCAAATTTTAAAAATGCCCAATCAATTATAAATAGTAATCTTGGGCATGATATGTCTACTGCTGATGCAGCTAAGTTTTATGAGACAATAAAGAAGCTAACGTTCTTTATTGATTTACTTAGGGCCAAACAAAAAGAAATCATACTAAACAAAACAGTTAGAGATCTTATTGCTCACCATGTTGGAAATGGAATATACAAAATATTTTTATTGGCTAATTATTCGGATAATGATTCAGAGTCAATTTTATTAGATAAAGTTGAAAGGATTTCAACAGATATAAATGATTTGGAAATATTCTGGGATGATTTAGAGGAAGTTGAGAAAGTTAATTTTTTTGTGAAGATGTTAAGAAAATTGAGAAGGTTGATTAAGAATAAATTGACTATTCAATCATTATCAAATTAAAGTTATTGCTCAAAATTTATTGAGGAAGGTATGCAAAAAAATAGGGTTGTTATAACAGGCATAGGGGTAGTCGCTTCCAATGGGATTGGGAAAGATGAGTTTTGGGAAGCGAATATTAAAGGGAAATCCGGTGTTAGTCTAATTACTCATTTTGATACTAATGATCTTGAATGTAAAATTGCAGGCTCTATTTATGGTTTTGATCCCGCTACATTTCTTGATCCTTTAATTATTAGGCATACGGATAGATTTGTGCATTTGGGACTTGCAGCCGCCAAACTGGCAAGCCAAGACGCAAAAATAGATTTGAAAATGGAGGATGCTCGAAGAATGGGGACTGTCATTGGTTCAGGGTTAGGGGGCATACTTTTTCACGAAAAACAAATTGAAATAGCTTATCAAAAAGGACTTGGCAGGCTTCATCCTTTAGCAGTCCCTAAAATCACTCCTAATGCAGTGTCAGGGCATGTTTCTATTGAATTTGGCTTACGGGGACCTAGCTTGGCTATTTCTACCGCGTGTGCTTCTGGTACCAATGCCATAGGAGAAGCTTTTAGAAAGATACAAAATAATGAAATGGATATTGCTTTTTCGGGTGGCGTAGAGGCACCACTCACTGCGGTAACTTTCGCTGGTTATTGCGCGCTTAAGGTGTTATCAAAACGAAATGATTCTCCGCAAGAAGCCAGTCGTCCTTTTGATAGGGATAGGGATGGCTTTGTTATGTCTGAAGGAGCAGGAATTTTAATATTGGAATCATTGACGCATGCGTTAAAAAGGAATGCTCATATATATGCAGAAGTAGTTGGTTATGCAACTCTATCGGGTGCTCATAATATGGTTACGCCCTTGGAAGACGGTACCGATGGGGCGGAAGTAATGCGGTTGGCTATAGAAGATGCGGGGTTGAAGCTAAAAGATATAGATTATATTAATGCGCATGGAACTTCAACACAGTTAAATGATAAAGCGGAGACGAAAGGAATAAAAGTACTATTTGGTGAACATGCTTATAAGATTCCTATATCTTCTACAAAATCAATGGTTGGCCACAGCATTGGTGCGTCAGGGGGGATTGGGGCTGCTATATGTTGTTTAACGATTGAAAATGGCATTGTTCCTCCAACAATAAATTATAATAATAAAGATTCGTTTTGTGATTTAGATTATGTGCCTAATCAATCCCGTAGGGTAAATGTCGAGGCAGTATTGTCAAATGCATTCGGTTTCGGCAGTACCAATGCCTGTCTTGTTTTTAGAAAATTGAAGTAGTATTTAAAGCGGTTGGTGATTTAATTTTTTTAAAGATAGAAGCATTGTGGTGGAACGATTCAAGAAATGAAATAGGACACATAAAATAAAATCGATTTAACACTGTAAAAAGGGGGAAATATTATGTTTAAATGTCGATTTTACCGTATTGGTTTCTTAGTAGCTGTTTGTGCTTTCTTAAGTAATATGGCTTATGCGGCCGGCTCTGGGGCATTTCGTGATGAAACGGTAGATGCACAAACATTAAGCATGGGTAATGCTTTTACAGGTGAAGCCAATACCCCCGCGGCAGTCTATTATAACCCCGCAGGGTTAAATCAAATGGACAGTACAACAATCACTTTAAGCGACGCTGTTATTGCGCCCAGGGCGGATTTTAAAAACACAGCGGGGGACGATTTCCAAATGCGTAATCATGAGTACGATGTACCCGCCTTTTATGCGGTTGTCCCTATAATCAAAAACAAAGTTACCGTTGGCGTTGGAGTCGGTTCTTATTGGGGGTTAGGCACAGACTGGAACCCGGATAGTGCTTTAAGGTATGCGGCAACACAGAACAATTTAATAAACACTGACTCAATGATAACGGGGGCATACCAAATAACCAATCAGTGGTCTTTTGCCGTAGGCGTTGACAATGATTATTCAAAGGCAGATGAGAATAAGAAATTTCCCAACAGTTACGATCCTAGTCCTATTGACGGTAATCAAGAGTTAAAAGCTACGGATGATGCTTGGGGGTATCGCTTAGCGACGATGTTTAAGATTAATGACCAAAATCAAGTTGGGTTGATGTATCGTAGCCCGATTGTTCATCATTACAGTGGAAATGTTTATATTGATGGTATTGGCCCAACATATTCAGCGCTTCTATTTAATGGGGCCACATCATACGAAACAAAGGTAACAGAGAAGCTTACATTACCCCAAAGCGTTGTCTTAGGGTATAGCTTTAAGCCAACAACAAAATGGACGATTAACTTTGATCTTGAATGGATGGATTGGGCTAGTATAAAAAATGAAACTTATACTTTTCCAAATGCTCCGTCAAGTTTGTCTAGTTTTCTAAACACTGGAAATCCATTAGTGCATGATTGGACTGATTCTTGGTCAGAAGGAATAGGAACAGAATATAAGATTACTGATCGTTTTCGTGTGCGAGCTGGTTTTTATCATCATGGGACAGTTGGCCCAGGTGATTATTTTGATCCGGCTATGCCCGATTTACAGGCTTTCGGTGTTACGGAAGGATTTGGGTATGATCTTACTAAGAATTTAACAGTAGATGTAGGTTATTCAGCCCAAATGTTCCGACCACGCAAAGTAAGCACAGTCTTAGCTTCGGGAATGGCAAATGGGACGTACCATGAATTTATAAATGATGGTGTGGTTTCACTTACATATAAATTTTAATACCAGGATTGGAGGCAGACTGTGATAGATAAGGATAAGATAAAAGAGATTATTAGCCTAGCGTTTAATGTCAAAATTGAAGATATAAAAGATACTTCTAATTTTATTGAAGATTTGGGGGCAGACTCATTGTGCATAGCAGAGTTGATATACAATATGGAAGATCATTTTAAAGTCAAGATACCAACTGAAAAAATAAGAAAATTAAAAACTGTAAAAGATATAATGGATTATTTAGGGGGAAACATATGAGGAAAGATATATTTAATTACGAATTAACTGTAACTTTGAAGGATATAAATATGTATGGCACTGTCTATTTTGCAAGATATTTTGAATGGCAGGGGGTGTGCCGGGAGCTTTATTTTACAACACTAGAGAATTATCAAGCTGTTTTTAACGATATTGCTTTAGTTACAAAATATGCATGGAATGATTATAAAAAACAAATTCACGTGTTTGATCAGATCTTAATTAGAGTTCAAAATCGAAATATAAAAAAAACAAGTTTTGAAATGATGTTTACCTATATTGATAAGAAATCTGGTGATGTTGTCAGTGTTGGAGGTGAAACCCTTATTTTTATGGACAAAAATGGGATAATTTTAAGGATTCCTGACAGGATCACTAAAGAATTAAATAAAAATATTTATGTTGAATAGATATTCTTACCTACCGTTAATCGCCGCTGTTCTTTTTTTATCGCAAGGAATTTTTGTATATTTAAATGGTAAGGGAGATCGATCCATTCGTATCGGTTTTTTATTGTTTTCATGCTTAACATTTTGGTGGCAAATTAGTTGGGTTTTTTTATTTAACACCTCGGACCCATACTGGGGGAAGATAATTGCTCATATTGGACACGTTGGCATTGCGTTAATCCCACCAACATTTTTTTACTATTACTCCTCTCATATAGGACTTAAGGATTATTTAAAACAGATTAAATTGATTTACATAGTTGGGTTATTCTTTTTAATTTTAATCCCTACTAATTTATTTGTAGACGGAGTAAACACGTTCTATTGGGGGTTTTATCCCAAGGCAGGGCCACTTCATCCCTTCTTCCTTGTGTATCTTTTTGCAACTACATGTTTATGTATTTTTAATTTAGTTAGAAAAGGGATCTCAATTAAATGGGAAGGAATGCTGGGCACACAAATTAGTTTTTTATTAATGTCTCTTATTGTTTATTGTGCGGCATCGGCAGATTTCCTCGTTAATTACGGCTTCCCTCATTATCCATTTGGAGTTATTGCGGTTTTATTGTCATTAGCAATATCGGCATATGCGATTGTGCGCTATCGTTTAATGGATATTCGTTTAGCAATTTCTAACGTAGGAATCTTTATTTGTGTATATATTTTGGTACTTGGGTTTCCATTTTATCTTTATGCTATTAATTTAAAACTTATAGCGCTTATTAGTGCGATTATATTAGCGACGGTAGGGCCGTTTATTCTTTTTTATTTACAGCGAAGAGTTAAGGACCAGCTTTTACAAGAAGATAAAAGAATCCAAGATGTTCTTAAAAAGGTATCGTTGGGATTAACAACGATTCGTGATTATCAAAAATTGTTGGATTTAATTGAGGATGTTTTAATTAAAAGTTTTTCTTTAAAACAAGTAGCAGTTTATTTATTAGATGCGGATACGAGTTTTTATTCCTTAAAAGCATCATTACCAAAAAATGAACATGTTGAAAATATATTTGAAAATAATTTTTTAATTAAATCCTTAAAAGAGAAAAAGTATCCGATAATTTGTGATGAAATTAAATTTTTATCGGAAGGTGTTAATAGAGAAAATATTGAGGCCAAGCAGATCGTAATATCGATGCAGACATTATTTGCATCTGTAGTGATTCCCCTGATGGGAGAAAATAAATTATTGGGTTTTATCGTTTTGGGAGAACGTCAAGGGAAAGTGGCATATTCTTCCGAATTAATAAGTTCCCTTTCAATATTGGGAAACCAGGTGGCCCTAGCTTTAGAAATTATTTTATCTATAGCCGAAAGGGATAAACTGCTTAATGAGAATTTTAGAAAAAGCCGGTTTGAAAGCTTGGCGTTGCTTTGTGCATCTGTTTCTCATCAAATAGATAACCGTTTTCAAGGAATATTCTTTTCATTGAAAGATCCACTGGGTGTTTTCAATAAAGGTAACTATAAAGATTTACCAAAAGAAGACATTATCACTCTCCTTGAAGATTTTGCAATAAGCGCAAAGGAGTCATTTGAACTTGCTAAGGATGGGTCTACGGTTACAAAAGGTATTTTGGATTATTCTAAAAGTGAAGTTAAATTTGGATCAGTGAATTTTGATGGGGTTGTTGATACAAGTCTTAATTTTGTTAAATTGAAACGAGGAAAGATTGAAATAAAAAAAGAATACTCCAAGGATGTTTCTCTGTGGGCTTCTCAAGCCATATTAAATGAGGTTTTATCCAATGCCTTTGATAATTCATGGTTTGCTATGAATGTCAAAAAGAAACATTTTAATGACCCTAATTATAGTCCATTAATAATTATTCGTGGTTATAAGAATACAAGCATGTTTCATTTTGAGATTGAAGACAATGGAATGGGCATTAAAAAAGAGGACATACATAAAGTTTTTGATCCCTTTTTCTCAACAAAGGGCACTCTTCAGGGGACTGGAATGGGAACAACTGTAATGCTTCAATTTATCCAAGATCATGGTGGGTCAATAGCATATGAATCTGAATATGAAAAATGGACGAAAGTAAAAATATCTCTGCCTTTAGCGATGGAAGAAAAGAAAGGAAGTATAAAAAATGTCGGATAAGAAAATTCTTTTAGTTGATGATTTAGAATTTATTAGGAGGCCCCTGGTGCGCTACTTAAGTCGAAGGGGTGTTAAAAATATTTTAGAAGCAGCAACAGCTAATGAAGCATTACAAAAAATAGAGAGTGAAAAACCTGATTTAATTATTTTAGACGTGCAATTAGAAGATACCATAGATGGCATAGAGATTCTTCGTCGTACTAAAGCATCGTTATCTCCGAATTCAATAGTTGTTATGCTAACAGCGTTTAAAGACAAACATGAAAGTGTATGCAGAGAGCTTGGGGCGTATGAATCTTGGTCAAAGCCTCTGGACCCGGATGAAATGATAGAAAAAATTAAAGGGATTCTAGGAACATAAGAATTCAAAAAGGAGTATGTATGCCTATTGAAGAGAAAGTGAAGGCCATTATCGTAGAACAGTTGGGTGTTAAATCAGAAGAAGTCATTCCTGGGGCTTCTTTTATTGAAGATTTGGGGGCAGATTCCCTTGATACCGTTGAACTCATTATGGCTCTTGAAGAAGAATTTGAGATTGATATTCCTGATGAAGATGCAGAAAAGATTAAAACTGTTGGAGAAATTATTAAATATGTTGAAAATAAGGCTAACCAAAGGGGAAAGAATGAATAATAATTCAAAAATAAGGCTGTTTTGGGGTAGAACCAACAGTTGTGCCCTGTAGGCGAAATAATCAAATATATCGAAGATAAGGCCCAGGGAAAGCAAGAATAAAGCCCGCTACGGGCATTGTAGGGCTAAAAACAAGGGGTTAAAGAGCATCTCCATATAGGAAATGCTCTTTTTTCTTGCCATTTCTGGCACTTGTGATAATATACATTATCACAAGCAGAGAGCGGACGCTCTCAAAACATACAAGGCCACGCAACCGCCCAAAAACAAGGATCTACAATGACACCGCCGAAAGAATGGATGATCTTAAGATTTGAGAAAGGCTATGACGTTCCCGCGACTTATTCTAAAAACTTGCTGACTCACCGGCAAATGATAAACAAGCTAAAGAAATTAATAGCGGCCTCTCCGGGCGTTACGTTTACCGGAAAAAATTTAAAGACCCATGAGGTTTTTCATTCAGAGCTTCTTTCAGAAGAGAGGCATTTTGTAATCCAAAAATTTAACAACAAGCTGAAATTGTTTGAATTTTTTACTTCATTGAATCATCTATACACTTATAAAGAAGTTAAAGAAGAATTAAAAAAGATAGAGGCGCAATACCCAGAGGAGGAATTCAGATGGCATAATTACGTTATCTGTAAACAACGTAAGGAAGATCATTACAAACCCTAAAAAATCGAGGGGTCGTGTCCCCCCTCTCCCCTTCTAAACCCAAAGGCCAAGCCAATGCCCAACATCCCACACAAAGGATCTAACATGAGAAAAAAATCATCCTTTAAACTCTTTGAAGCTATTGACCAAATGATCGCTTCAGGCGCACCCCCTGGCTCAATGCTTATCGCTGACGACATTGATAATCCTAAGAAATTCGTTATCGTGGAAGGCCAAGGCATGAAATCGAACATAAAGCCAGCACCCACAAAACCCAAAAATCTCATAGTTAGGGACAGACCCAACAACCAAGAAACCAAAAGTAAAATAGAAAACGACGATTACCACACACTCAAAGAAGTCCCCCCGGAAACAGACTGGCTTCAAGAACGACGTAATCGGTCCGGGCAGACCGCGCGCGGGTATCAATACGATGTTAATGAGTTTAAAAAATTTTTAGGGATCAAGCGGCCGGAGGACTACCGGCGAGTTACGCGCAAGCACGTAACCGAATGGATCGAGCATTTAAAAAATCAGAAGCTCACCAATGAAAGCATTGGCAGAAAAATATCTGCCGTTTCTTC
>Ga0182030_10005288_pt1 | contig 27443 bp, 28 predicted proteins | sample 812S3MmetaG_FD_121299 | JGI IMG/M metagenome (GOLD analysis project Ga0182030, IMG submission 121299) | Permafrost microbial communities from Stordalen Mire, Sweden - 812S3M metaG (Illumina Assembly) | ecosystem: Environmental > Terrestrial > Soil > Wetlands > Permafrost | place: Sweden... | reverse complement strand
CCCGCTGGGGCCAAACTATCAGGTGCCGCTGGCCGAACGGATCAAAGCAGTGACCGGGTTGACGACCATCACCGTCGGTCTCATTACCGAACCCGAACAGGCTGAAGAGATCGTCGCCGGTGGAAAGGCCGACATGATCGCCCTTGCCCGCGCCATCCTCTACGATCCGCGATGGCCTTGGCATGCCGCCGCGAAGCTGGGGGCACAGGTGGATGCGCCTCCACAATATTGGCGCTGCCTGCCTCACGAATATAAGCATTTATTCAAGCGGGCTTGAAAGCCATGGTTGGTTAATGTCGGCCTGTCGCCGACGTACATCGGGTCACTCCGGTGGCTTACTAACGTGACGCGCAATGGACAGACACTCGTGCTGCATCCAACCATCAAAATGGACATTACGGAGATGCACGAGGTCATGACCCTGCGTCACTTTCTTGAAAAATCGGAAGTCGCTCCACTATCACCGAAAAACTCGATGGATATTCTTTCGCACGACGAGATTGACCGAAATAGAGAGGACGACATGACGGACGCCCACTTCACCATGACTGCCCGCAAAGCGGCCGAGGTCAATGAAGGTGTCTTGGTCGATCCCAAGGTGCCTTAAGGCATGGTTAAAACCGCCGCACCTTGAAGCTTGCCCGTGCGTAGATGGGTCAGAGCTTCGTTTGCTTCACTAAAGGGGAAGGTCTGGACGCTTGTCTTTATCGGAAAGGTCGATGCCAGGGTCATAAACTCTTCTCCATCGCGCCGCGTTAAATTAGCCACCGAGCATACCGTTCGTTCGCGCCACAATATGTCATAAGGAAATGATGGAATATCGCTCATGTGAATGCCTCCGCAGACTACGGTTCCGCCGGGGGCAACGGCTCTGAGCGCCTGGGGCACCAGTTCTCCGCTGGAGGCAAAGATGATAGCCGCGTCAAGTTGTTCCGGCGGCTGTGTCTTTGAACCGCCCGCCCAAACGGCCCCCAAAGACAGGGCAAACTTTTGAGCTTTATTGTCGCCGGGCCGTGTGAAAGCAAAAATCTTGCGCCCCTGATGCTTGGCAATCTGGCAGACAATGTGCGCCGCCGCTCCAAAACCGTAAATGCCCAATCGCTCCGCATCACCCGCTTTGACCAGTGATCGATAACCGATGAGCCCGGCGCACAAAAGTGGTGCGGCATGCACATCCGAATAGCTTTCGGGAATGGAAAAACAAAACCGTTCATCGGTCGCCATGTATTCTGCGTAACCGCCGTCGAGGGTGTAACCATTAAACTTGGCCTTTTCACAGAGATTTTCCCGGCCCGACCGACAATAACGACATTCCCCGCAGGTCCAGCCGAGCCAAGGAATACCGACCCTGTCGCCTGCCTTGAAGCGTTCGGCACATTTACCAGCTTCAATGACCCGCCCCACGACCTCGTGACCGAGTATTAGCGGCAGTTTGGGATTAGGTAACTCGCCATCCGCGACTTGAAGGTCAGTCCTGCAGACAGCGCAGGCACAAACCCGTACAAGGATCTGGCCTTCACCGAGTTTGGGCCGTGGCAAGGTCGTCTCACGCAAAGGCGTTTGCGCGGAATCAAGGACCATCGCTTGCATCATGGTGCGAGAAGTTTCTTTGGTTAACTTGAGCAAGGTGGTCGTTTGAGCCGTACGAGATGAGAGGCAAACGCCAATTGCAATATTTTTGGAGCAAGTTGCTCTCCGCGTGAACTGTAAGTTTCGACGATCAAATCCCCGAAGGTCAGAGTTGTGGTTTCAATGCGGCAGGAAGACTTTTTTGATTTATGTAGGGCATTCATAGTGGTTGTAGTGACAAGCCTAGCCTTCGAGGCGTAAACCCGGACATGGGGTCTTGACCCCATGCCTAGCCGCGATAGTCGGACAGCGGATTGAGTCTAGCGGCGCATGGCTTAAATGTGAGGGCCGCTTCCAGACGATTGTGGATCATCTTAAGGCTCTCGCAACGGATATCGAGCGTGCCGCACCGTACTGAGATGCCTAATGCCGCGATTCACCCGACCGTCAGGGCAAGTTCAGGAGAGAACCGATGATCTTCTTTCGTTCCTCGGACATGCTGGGCCAGGCCGTGACCAAGCGTGTCAAAATCGGGTCAGACAAAGCTTGTGAGTCTCCTTGTGAGTCCGGGCTTGCAAGCGGTTGATGTTCCAAAGCAGAATCCGAGGTTCGAACCCTGTACCGCGCACCATTTGCAAGTTTTGGACTGGTCTTGACTAGGCCGACTTTTTGTTGTCTATCCTGCTGATTCTCAGAGAGTTCAAAGTAGCCGTTCGCCTCTGATTTCGTGCCTGCGGCGGACAGGTCATGACCCGCCGGAACAAATTTTGTGTGCCTATTTGTGAGCCTGCGGGCTTTTCGTGAGTCAAGGAAGGCAGCTTGAGGACGGCATCGGCCACGGGCAGCAATCCCGCATCAGCGTTGCGGGAGCAGTTCAGCCTTGCCGCTTGTTCGATGCCCCGCTTCTCTTCACCTCATGCGCATTCTGGCCATCCAATTGAATCAACCCGGTGATGCCATTCTCACCACGCCGGCTTTGCGCTGGTTGATGAATCAAGGACACGAAGTCCACGCGCTGCTCCAGCCCATGGGCGCCCAGTTGTTGCAGAGCATGCCCGGCCTGGCATCGGTGGATGCGCTGCCGCGCGATTCCCTCCAACTGGCGCGCGATATTCGCCGCGCCATCCGTTATCGCCGGGTCCGCTTCGATTGGACGATCGTCTTCTCGAAATGTTCCGACCGGCCGGCGCTTTGGGCCGCGCTTTCCGGTGCGGCGAAGCGAAGCGGCCTGCGCACGCCCCGCAACTCGCATCTCGGGCGCATCGGTTTCATCAACGATTGGCGGGAACATCATGCGCTGAAAGTTCACACGGCCCGGCAGCATCTTTTCATGGCGGGCGCTCCCGACGATGCCGCCGATCAGCTCTCGCTGGAATATCATCCGCCCGAAGCGGAGCGGGCCTGGGCCCGGGACTGGATGCGCCGGCGGGAACTGGCCTGGGGCGGGTACCTGCTGCTCCACGCCACCGCGCGCTGGCCATCGAAATACTGGCCCATGACGAATCTCGTGGAATTTGTCCGGGGAGCGAACCAGGCGCTCAAAATGCCGTTGTTGGTCACGTCAGGACGCGACACCTTCGAAGTCGAATTCACGCGCGAACTAATCCGGCGGGCGCCCGCCGATTACCAGGAGATCGGGACCCTTTCCGTCAACCAACTCGGCGCCCTGCTGCAAAATGCCGCCGGGTTTATCGGCGTCGATTCGATGCCCATGCACCTTGCCGCCGCGCTGGGCAAACCGGGCGTCGCCTTATTTGGATCCACCGATGAAACGACCTGGGGGCCGTGGCATTCGCAACTGACCGTTTTGCGCCGGGACTGCGTCTGCTTGCGCGAATCGTCCCGCAGTTGTCCCACCGGTCCGATGAGCCGCTGCATGGCCGGCCTGTCCGCCGCGATGGTTCTGGAGAAGCTCATCGAAGTCCTCAAAGTTCCGTGATTGGACTGTCGAAAGGAAAAGCTCACGCGCAGGCTGAGCGCTATCTTGAGGCGGGAGATTGAGGATTGACGCTCCGGCGAGGCGGCTCATCATCGCTTTTGCGGGCCTCGTCAAACGGGGCCCCATTTTACCGTAGGACAAGCAGGATGTTTCGTCTACATTCCGTCCCATGATCTCGCTATCCACAGAGCCCTGCGCGATGGATGGACTCCTGCGCATCAAGCGCGGAAATTTTGAGGATACGCGGGGGCTTTTCAGCCGGCTTTATTGCTCGGCGGAGCTGGCGAAAAAGGGATACCGCGGCGCGCCCGAACAAATCAATTATTCCCGCACGCCGGGCCCCGGCTCGGTGCGCGGAATGCACTTCCAGCATCCGCCCCACGCGGAGGCCAAGATCGTCACGTGCCTGCACGGCGAGATCTTTGATGTTGCGGTCGACCTGCGGTCCGGCTCGAAAACATTCCTGCAATGGCACGGTGAAAACCTGTCCGGCCGGTTGCTCAACAGCCTCGTGATTCCCGAGGGAATGGCCCACGGCTTTCAAGTTCTTTCCGAAGAGGCCCATCTTCTTTATTTCCACTCGAAACCTTACCAACCGCAAGCCGAGGGAAGAGTGCATCCGCTGGATCCCGCGGTGAAAATCGCGTGGCCCCTGGAGGTGCGCAACCTCTCCCAGCGTGATCGGGAAGCCTCTTATCTGGACGCCAATTATGCGGGGTTAAACGTGGATTTCCCGTAATCCGCCTTCTCATTTTCCGAACGACCGTGAACGTGCCGAACTCTTCCCAACTGGTCAATCCAAACCATCTTTGCTGCCGGTTTTGCGGAGCTGAGCTGCGTTTCGAATTGATCAATCTGGGCGCGGCGCCGCCCACCAATGCCTATCTCGAAGCCGGGGCCCTGTCGGAGCCGGAAACGTACTATCCGTTGCGCGTGCTCGTCTGTGACGAATGCTGGCTGGCGCAAACGGCCGATATCATCGGCCATGAGCAGCTCTTCTCCAAGGACTACGCCTATTTCAGTTCGTGTTCGGCCTCATGGGTTGAATACGCGCGGGTCTACGTCAATCACGTCATCAAGCGTTTCAACCTGGGACCGAACAGCCTGGCCGTCGAAATCGCCGCCAATGACGGCTATCTCCTTCAGCATTTTCTTCGCGAGAAGATTCCCTGCTACGGCGTCGAACCCACGGCAAGCACGGCGGCGGCGGCGCGCGCGCGCGGGTTGACGATTTATGACGATTTTTTCGGCCGCGCCACGGCCAAGAGGCTTCTGCGGGAGCGGGGGCCGGCCGACTTGATGGCGGCCAACAACGTCCTCGCCCACGTGCCGGACATCAACGATTTTGTCGAGGGATTTGCGGAGCTGCTCAAGCCCGACGGCGTGGTCACGTTTGAATTTCCCCATCTGCACAAGCTGATCCAGCAGGATCACTTTGATTCCATCTATCATGAGCATTTCTCCTATCTGTCCCTGACCTCTTTGCTCAACATCTTCCCCCCCAACAGGCTCGATATTTTTGACGTGGAACCGCTTTCCACCCATGGCGGCAGCCTGAGGGTTTATGCGCAGCGGATGGATGCGCGTGCCCGGAAAAAAGAGCCCTCGGTGGAACGGATGCGCCGGGAAGAGGAAGCCGCGGGCATGAAGACGGTGGAATTTTACCACAACCTGCAGCTCCGCGCCGACGCGATCAAATACGACCTGTTGGAATTTCTCATCAAGTGCAAGCGGGAAAAGAAGACGGTTGTGGGCTATGGCGCCGCGGCCAAGGGAAACACGCTGCTTAATTACGCCGGGATCAAGCCCGATCTGCTGCCTTGCGTTTATGACGCCTCGCCTTTAAAGCGGGGCCGGTATCTTCCGGGCAGCCGCATTCCTATTCTGCCGGCTTCGGAATTCCGGGGCATCACGCCGGATTACGTCTTGATCACGCCCTGGAATCTGCTCGATGAGATCATTTCGACTTATCCCCACATTCATGCGGCGGGCGGGGCCTGGGTCACGGCCATACCCCGGCTGACAATCCATCCGCCCCCCTTATGATCCTCATTCATCCGACGGCGCGGGTTCACGCCCTGGCCGATATCGAAGATTCCTTGCGCGGAACCAAGATCATCATCGGCGCCCGCACGATGATCGATGCGTTTGTAAAAATCAAACCGGTGGGAGGAGAGGGCGACGTGATCATCGGCGAAGACTGCCAGATCAACTCGGGATGCGTCATCTATAGCGGAAACGGCGTCAAGCTGGGCAATTACGTTTCCGTCGCGGCCAATTGCACGTTCGCCCCGGTCAATCACGCCTACCAGGAGCGCGGGCGACTGATTTCGCAACAACGCTTTCTCCCCGGCAAAGGCGGCATTGTCATTCACGACGACGTCTGGATTGGAGCCAACACCGTTTTACTTGACGGCGCGGTGCTGGGGCAGGGTTGTGTCGTGGGGGCCGCTTCACTGGTGCGGGAAGGTGTTCCCGCCTATCAGGTTTGGGCGGGCAATCCTCTCCGGAAGCTGTCGGAGCGGCGCTAGGTGTGCGTCTTCAAAAGAGGGCAACGCGGCCTTGCCCTATTTTGAAGATGCGCCCTACACTGAACGCTCATGCAGTACACGGTTCTCGGTGCGGAAGGCTTTATCGGCTCACATGTGACGCGGCGTTTGCAGGCCCGTCAAATCCCGTACCAGGCCTACACCCATGATGTGCTCGACCACCTGGACGAACCTTTCGGACACGTTCTCTACTGCATCGGGTTGACGGCGGATTTTCGCCAGCGTCCCTTCGACACGGTTGACGCGCACGTTCACGTGCTCAGCCAGGTTTTGCGCCATGGCCACTTTGAATCCCTGACCTATCTTTCATCGACCCGCGTCTATCAGGGCAGTTCCAGCACCCGGGAGACGGAACCGCTGATTCTCAACGTCCTCGACGCGGGAGATCTTTTCAATGCCAGCAAGCTGTTGGGCGAAAGCCTTTGTCTCTGGGGCGGCCCGCGCAATGTCAAGATCGTGCGGGTTTCGAACGTGATCGGACCGCGCCGGGATATCAACGTCTTTCTCGATCAAGTGTTGCACGAGGCTTTTGCCACCGGCGAAGTCGTGTTCCATACCGCGCCGGAATCGAGCAAGGATTTCATCCATGTCGAGGATGTCGTTTCCGGGCTCCTGCACGTTGCCGCGGAAGGCCGCGAGTCCATTTATAATCTTGCGGCCGGCGTCAACATTTCGAATCGATGGATTGCGGATCTTCTTTCGTCGCAGTTCGGCATCCACGCGCGTTACGCCCCCGAGGCGCGGGAATGGTCGTTTGCCCCCATCGACATTTCACGTCTCAGGACCGAGTTTGGATTTCATCCCAGGCCCTTCCAGGATTATATCGCCGACTATATAACCGATTTTCGAAAGAGGAATTTTTCATGAGCTTGCGCATTGTGACGCCGTCGCTGGAAGCCTCGGACTTGCCGGGGTATCTTTTCAAGCAGTTGAAGGCCTTTTTTCCCTATCAGGATGATCGCGACGAGGCGATCATTCGTCAGGCCGTGGAAAGGGCCCTGCCGCGCCTCGCGAATTGTTTTTCGCACGTCACTCACGCGGCTTACAAGCGGGACGGCTTTCCGGCCCTGGACGTTTTTCACAGCGATCAATATGCGATGTTTCTGTGGTTTGTGAGCAACGAGGTCTTTAGGGAAGAAGGCCCCCATTCGTTGGCGCGGCGGCTTTTCTGCCTCAACAAGAGTTTACACGGCCTGAATTGCCTCTACGACGTGCAACTGCCTCCGGTTTTTCTTTTTATTCACATCGTCGGATCGGTGATCGGCAAGGCCGACTATGGCAACTATTTTGTGGCGTTGCAAGGCTGCACGGTGGGGGCCGTGCGGGGCGAATATCCCGTCATTGGAGAGGGTTTCATCATGAGCGCCGGATGTTCCGTGATTGGGCGCTGCCGGATTGGCGACGGCGTCATGCTCGGGCCCTCGACGACACTCTTCGAAACCGATGTGCCGCCCCACACGCTCATTTCCGGACATTATCTGCATGGCCTGACGCAAAAGCCCCTGGGCGATCGCGCCATCAAATGGCACTTCACGATCTGACGGCGGCGGACCGGCCCGGCGAAAGATCGCGGCTGGCCAGCGCCACCGATTCCGAGTCCATGAAATCCGGAACGGTGGCCCGCGTTTCTTCGTACCGGCTTTTCGGCGCTTTCTTCCTGCGGATTAACCGTTCAACGGCGCGAATTCCGAGGCGAACACGCCAATTTTGAAGCATCCGCCGCCGGTCACGGTCACGGAGATGTTCCTCCACCGAGCGGCGCAACGCGGCCGGTTCAGCCGCCAGGGCCGTCCGCCATGCCGCCAGTTCTTCCGTCCGGTCATGGCCTCCCTCCTTCGCCTTCAAAAGAGCGAGGCCCAATCTCGTGTAATAATAAAACAAATCGACGGGATGGGCCTGGAGGCGGCCTCCGAGGACGTCCGCCAACCGAAGGTAATCATTGAAGGAGGTGTTTTCATTAAAACAAGCCTTGATTCGGGTATGGGAATAGGCCGTTTCCCGGCCGCCGATGCTCCGCCAGAATTCATCGACGGAACTTTTATTCCGATGAAAATTGGCGCCGTTGCTCAACTGGTCGGAATGCGACACGCTGAGCGAGCCGTTGAAGTAATGGTAGGTTTCCAGCGCATTCATGATTTTAAGCCCGGCGGTGCCGTCCGGTGAACACGGCTCGCAGATTTTCAAACCGGTTTGCGCACGGATTTGTTCGAGGAGGCTCACCTTCACCGCGCAACGGTGGGCTAGGATAAATTGCATGGGGTCCTGGTTCGGGTTGCGCCCGCAAAAACCCTCCAGCACGTCGTCCGACCGGACGCGCTTGAGGGAGCGATCTCCTCCAAACCGTCGGACGCGGGCGGGCACGGTCGCGTCCTCGAAAACGTCGTTGTTCCAGAGCAGGCAATCGAGATCTTCGCGCCGGGCCAGGTCGTGCGCAAAACTCAGGGCATGATGGTAGAGGCATTGGCGGTCTTCGATGAGAACGGCATAGATGCCCCGGGCGCTGAGATACGCCTCTTCCAGGTTGTCCGGCATGTTGAGTCCGCCGGTCTTGACGCGGCGCAGCCGGGGATCATCAAATTGCGCGCAAATCTTTTCGATCCTGTCATCCACGTTGTTGTCGATGACGACGCATTCCAGATCGGAAAATGTCTGGGCGAGCGCGCTCCGGATCGCCCAGGCGACCACGTGCGTTCTACCGCGAGTCGGTATCACGACGCTAAAGAAGGGTTGGGTCATGTTCTCGGGTGTTGCTTAAGCCGCTGCGGACCGCAGGGTTGGCGTCGAAGCGGGCGTGTCGTCGGGGCTTGTTCTATTCCGCGTCTGTTTCATAAACAAGACTTTTTCGGATGGAACCGGACAGGGCCAAGCGCCTAGCTGGACATTCGGCCCATGATGTCCAATCTTTGAAGCATCCCCCCAGTCGCTTATGGATCCTCGAGCTGAAAAAATGTTTGCCCACCGCACGGCCGTCCCCGGCACCCAGATCAAGACGGGTGTCGGCGTCGTCGTGCGCGGACCGGATGACCGCATTCTTCTCGAAAGGCGCGCCGATTGCGGCATGTGGGGGCTGCTGGGCGGCCGCGTCGATCCGGGCGAATCGGTGTCAGCCACGGCGGTTCGTGAAGTCTTCGAAGAATCGGGCCTGCATATCGAAATCATCCGCCTGATCGGAGTTTACAGCGAGCCCGCGGACCGCATCCTCGTCTATCCCGACAACGGCGACATCCGGCACCTGATCGACATCGTGGTGGAAGCCCGCATCACCGGAGGCTCCCTGCGTCTCTCCCACGAAAGCGAACGGATCGAGTTTTTCGCGCTGGATCGATTGCCGGGGGAGCGGGAAATCATTCCTCCCGCGCGCGAGCCCCTGGCCGATTTGAGGGCCGGACTGAACGGCATTCTGAAATGAGGCGTCCCTGTCGCGGCGGGGTGATATTGGGTTGCCAAGAAAGTGCCCGCGCGCCAATCTCACCCCCATGCGCAAGCCGAAGGTTCGAGCCTCATGAGTCTCCGTTCGCGTATCCTGAGCGCTTTCTGCCGACGCCCCGTCAAGTTGAAGCCGTCCGACTGGACCTACGTGAAGTTTTATTTCGGCCAGTTCGGCGAAGACGCGGTCTTCATGGCCCTGTGGGACTGGCATCGGCGCCGGCAGGGGTTCTACGTGGACGTGGGCGCCTATCACCCCATCGATCTTTCCAACACGAATGCGCTTTATCGGCACGGCTGGCGGGGCGTGACCATCGATCCCAATCCCAGAACGGCGCCGTTATTCGCGCGCCATCGGCCCGAGGGAATCCATCTGACGTGCGCCGTGGGAGAAAGCGAGGGCGAGGCCGCCTACTTTGCTTTTCAACAGGGCAATTATAACACGATGGACCCGGCGGTGGCCGAACGCCTCGGGGCGAATCAACCTTTCGAGAAATTGACGGTGCCGGTTCGTCCGCTGGCGGCGATTCTCCGGGAGCACGGGCCTGCCGGCGGAGAGATCGATTTGCTGACGGTCGATTGCGAGGGCTTCGATGAAGACGTTCTCCGTTCCAACGACTGGAGAAAGTATCGGCCCGCCTGGATCATGGTCGAGGATGAGAACGCGGGTGAAAGTTCGGGCACGGCCCGTTTATTGAGAGGCGAGGGATACGAACTGAGGGCCTGGGTGAAGATGACGAAAATCTACCAACGCGGGGAGCCGGCGTGATTCTCGTTAAAAACAAGGGCGATCTGGGCAATCTCATGTTCCAGTACGCCTTTGGCTTCATCGCGGCGCGGCGCCTCGGAACGTCGTTTTGCCTGAACAAGCTGCGCGAGCTGGCCTTCTTTGAACTGGGCGGCGATACGCCATCGGCCAACCTGCTGCGCAAGGCCCGGTTTAAATGGGAGTCGCTTCTGCGCCGTCCCCAGGAAAAGAACTGGCTTGAGTACAACGATGCGCGCTACACCGCGCCGGAAACGGTGCTGGCGCATCTCGCCGACCACGCCTTTTACCGGGGCTATTTTCAGTCAAGCGCCTACTACGAAGGCTTCGAGCGGGAAGTGAAAAAAATGTTCCGGGTGAAGGAAGCCTACCGCCGCCGGTTTCAACAACGGTGCGCGTCGTTCCTCAAGGGCCAGCCGCCGGCCGTGCTTCATCTTCGTGGCAAGGGGCACGGCGAATGGGAGCGAATCCGACTGCCGTGGTCCTATTACGAGAATTGCCTGCGGCGGGTGAAGGACCCCGGGAACTATCGCTGGATCGTCGTCACCGACGACGCTCCTTATGCCCGCGAACGTTTGCCTTCCCAATACAAGATGGAGATCGTCAGCGGAGAGATGATCGACGATTTTCAACTCCTCAACAGCGCCCGGATTCACATCATGGCCAACAGCACGTTCTCCTGGTGGGCGGCCTATTTAAACCCCGACCCGGCGGCGCGCATCATGGGGCCGAAATACTGGTACGGCCACAAGCCGGAGTATCAATTCGAGGCGCCCGCGGGAATCATGCATCCCGGCTGGGAATGGGTGCGGGCGGATGGAACCGCCGAGGAGCGTTGAGATGGCCCGCGCGAAAATGTCGGTAGGTCGTCGATTGCAGCGGACGCTGGCAAGCCGCTTGCCTGGAAATCTTCGCTGGAAGGGATTTCGCATGGCCGCCGGAGAGATACCGCTTCGACAACTGGAAGCGCCCTTTCGCGTGCCCGGCGGGGCCGAAGCCAGGAAGAAGATCGCCGTGGATTTTGACGCCCAGCGTGACGAGGCCGCTTTCCGAATCGATGGCGGCTATGCCACGGACCATGGCGCCACCCTGACGGCCTCCGGTCACTTGATCCGGGAGTTGTCGCGCGAATGGAATCCCCAGCCGGACGGACACGGGCGATTGCAAAAAACCGCATGGCTGCCGCGGGTGCATCGCGTGGAGGAGGCCGCCTCGATCACGCTCGAGCACAACGCGAACTACTGCCACTTTCTCTTCGAAGGACTGCCCCGCCTGCGCATCCTGGAACGGTGCGGCATCGGGAGGGACGTCCCCATTTACGCCAATGCGAAGAAGGCTTTTCAACGCGAACTGCTGCCTTTGTTCGGCGTGCCGCCGGAGCGGTTGATCGCGGCTTCCGACCATCCTCTGCTGCGGGCGAAACGGCTCTGGGCGCCGACTTATCCCGGCTACCAGGGGAAGTTCACGCGGGAAGCGATCGATTATCTGCGGGCGACCATCCTCGACAAACTCAATGCGCAATCCCCTCTCCGGCCTGGAAGCCGCAAAATCTATATCAGCCGTCGCGACGCCACCAGCCGCCGCATCCTCAACGAAGCGGAGATCGAAACGCGCCTGCGGGCGCTCGGTTTTGAATGCCTTTGCCTCGGCGATCTGCCCGTGCTGGAGCAATTGCGCGCCTTCGCGGAGGCCCGCGTGGTCGTGGCGGCGCATGGGGCCTCCCTGACGAATATCGTCTTCAGTTCGGCCGGGACTTCGATGGTGGAAATTTTTCCCGAGGACTTTTATTTTGAGTGTTACCAGGAACTCGCCGCCAAGGTCGGCGTCAAAGCGTCATGGTTGCGCGCCGCTTCGGTGCGCATCGGCGAGGGCGGCTTGGCGCAGGACCTGACGATTACGGACCAGGCGTATGACTATATCATCGAGATCCTGCGCGCCGAAAGGCTGGCTTGAGGAAGGACGTGCGAAGCCGTCAGCGATCCCCGCGCGGCAGGAGTCTTCGAAGAAGCATGCTGCCCTTGATCAATAAGTAAGGCAGGCGGGCGAGCGTGGCGGCGAGAGGTTTCAGGCCGGCCGCGGAAACCCCGCGCGGCGCGGGCGCAAGCGAAGCGGAAGAGTCGGACGCATTTGTCCATTCGCTCGCGAGAACATGGTCCGTTAAATTTTTATAGAGAAGAGGGGCCTGCTCCTTGCCGCGGGCCTTTTCCCAAACATGAAGCGCCTTGCCCAGTTCGTAACTGACAAAAGCGCAATAAAAAGGGATCCAGTTCTCGCCATCCTGCAGCACCTTTTGCGAAATCCGCTCGATGTTCTTGAACGATTGGCGGATCGATTTTTCAGGAACCAGGTCCTTCTTGATTTCCGCCTCGAAATACTGCATCGAAGCGAGCCAGAACGAGCGGGCGGTGGGATAAGTCATATGATGCACGCAACAATCCTCGGTGTAGGGAATGCGATGGGTGCGGGCCGGATCGGGAGCGTGAAAATTGTCATGCACGTCGTCGGTGATGCGCGCCCGGCGTCGGTGGAAAAGAAACGGATAGTGGCAGACGCCCCAATCCGGATTGGAACAATGCAGCCCGAAGGCGTACATGCGGCGGGGCACATAAACCAGGTCGAGTTCGGCCTCGCGCCGGTCGAGAATGTCGCGGCAGGCTTCGATTACTTTTTTCGTCGGAACTTCCGAGCAGGTTCCGAGAAAAACCCAGTCGTTCTGAACCAGCTTGGGAATTTCCGAAAGCTTTTCATGTCCCCGCTCGCTGTATGGAATCGTCTGGATGCAGACTTTGCCGTCGAACTTCCGGCAGATGTCCAGGGTGCCGTCGGTGGAACCCTTGTCCATGACCACAACTTCGTCCGCCCAGCGGGTCGCATGTTCCAGGACCGGGCCGATGCGGGCGGCTTCGTTGTAGGTCGGGACGATAAAACTGATTTTTGGCATCGGCGTGATGGTACAGCTAAAAAGGGTGCTTTTTAGTAAAAGCGTTGATGCGCGCGCGCGCGGACTCAAGATCGAGGCCATGTTCCCGCATCAAATAAGGATAGCCGCCGCAGAAACGGGAGAATCGGTCTGGCACGCCGAGGCGGCAGATGGGCAGCGGATGTTCCTGCGAAAGAATTTCCGCCACCGCCCCGCCCAAGCCGCCCAGGATATTATGTTCTTCCAGGGTGACGACGATGCGATGCCGGCCACAGGCGTTGACGAGCGAATCCATGTCGAGGGGTTTCAGGGAAGGCGCACTCCACACCGCGCTCTCCGGCCAGTCTTTGGCCAGGGCCATCGCCAAGGTCGCCAGAGGGCCGGTCGCGATAAAAATGAGGGGCCCGTCTCCCGAACGGACGGGCAATAAGCGGCCCCACTCCATTTTGGGTGGAGCGTCGTGGACCTGGCCCAGATCGCTTTTACCCATTCGCATATAGACGGGCGCGGGAGTCGCGAAAGCAAGTTCCATCGCGGCCTTCATTTCATGGGCGTCGGCCGGTGATAAAATCCGCATGTGGGGCAATGCCCGCAGGGCGGCAATATCCTCGGTGCTTTGGTGGCTCACCCCCAAACTGCTGTAGACCACGCCCGCGCCATCGCCGATTAATAAAACGGGCAATTCGTCGCAGCAAACGTCGAGCTTGATCTGCTCCAGAACCCGGATCGGGATAAAGGCGCTCAAGGCATAAACGACGGGACGGAACCCGCTTTTCGCCAGGCCCGCGGCCACGCCGACCATATTTTGTTCGGCGATGCCGGCATTAATGTATTGCTCCGGGCAAAGGTGACGAAATTCATCGAACAGGGCATAGCCGTGGTCCCCGGTAAGCAGAAGAATTTTTTTATCCGCCTGGGCCGCGGCGATCAGGGCGGTGGAGAAGGCATTTCTCACGAGCGCGCTCCCGGCCCGGCGTTGCCCAACTCGGCCAGCGCGTCCTGATAGGTTTTTTCGGACAGGCGGCTGTAATGCCAAAGATTAGTTCCTTCCATGAACGAAACACCGTTGCCTTTCACCGTTCGGGCTATCAGCGCGCGCGGACCGGGAAACGGGCTGTTGACGAGTTCGGTGATGGTGTGGTGCAGCAGCGGCTCATCGTGTCCATCGCAGGTGCGGGATTCAAAACCAAACGCCGCGAATTTCTCTTCCAGGCTGTCCGTGTTCATGATGTCCGCCGTGCGACCCATGGCTTGGTAACCATTCGCATCCACAATCACCAGAAGATTGGTCAACCGAAAATGGGCCGCAAAAAGAAGGGTTTCCCAGATGGAGCCTTCATTGCATTCGCCATCTCCCACAATGGCATAGACTTTTTGTGAAGTGCCGCGACGAAGCGCGCCGTAAGCCAGCCCGGCGCCCACGGCCAGCCCGTGCCCCAACGACCCGGAGTTGACCTCGATCCCCGGCACGCTTGAATCGGATAGTCCCTTCAGCTCCGTGCCATCCGAATAATAGGTTTGAATCTGGGTGTCACTCAACCAACCCATCTCGAACATGCAGGCGTATTGCGCCATGACGCCGTGTCCCTTGCTCAGGACAAGATAATCCCGGCCCGGGTGATTCGGTTCGGGGCCCAGCCTAAGGTGGTGCCGGTGGAGAACGGCCAGAATTTCCACCAGGGAAAACGAACAGGCGATATGAACGGTCGAACCATGGTAAGCCATCCGCAAAATCGTTCTCCGCAGATCGGCGGGAGCAAAACGGGAAAGCGCGGTAGACATAAACTCTCAAACTACCATGGTTTCATGTCACTGTTGAAATGAAAAGTGCGGTTCAAAGGTCTTCTTACCGCAACCGTCGTAAAACCTTTTCGAGCGTTTCCGGTTCCAGCCGCAAATCCCCGGCATGGGGATGGCCGCTTCGGGAAGTCCCGGCCATGATGCGTTCGTAGCCGACGCCCGCGACCGCCGCGAGCCGTTCATAAAGGTGATAGGCGCCGGAGCGTGTGCTCTCCAAACCTTCGGGAACGATTTCAAGCGCAAGCGCTCCGGGGCGGGCGAAAATCAAATTGGTCCAGGCGGCGCCGTGAGGGGCGAGGACGGTTTCCGCGCCATGGAAGAGAAGCATTTGTTGGCTCAGCGAAAGTTGCTCCGGATAACAGACGCGAAAACGGTGCTTTTGCAGAAGAGGATAAAGCTCCTCCTCATTGAGCACGCGGCGGCTGTTCGCACGGCGCCGTGAAATGTAGATGCGTTCGTTCGCGGGCAGAGTTTCCGCCAGGCCGGTGCGTTCGAGGAGCAGATTGCGAACGAAGCGGACATTTTCCGGCGAAACTCCGAGGGGCGCGAGGGGAACCAGCAACTCGGCGGCGGTATAAAACCGGCGCGAGACGGCGGCCGTGCGGGCACCGGCGGGAATTTGCAGAAGATCGAGCGTCTGCCGGTGGAAAGGATGTTCCTGGGTCACGAGATAGTGACGATGGGGGAGGCTCTCCCATTCGAGCGCGGCCAGGCGCGGCAAAACATCGAGCATCCAGTGGTAATAATTCCCCTGCCCGTCCGCGATCAGCGAAACGATTTCCCGTCCGAGAGACTTGAGCCTCGGGAGGAAACGCTGCCGTTTGAGCATCCAATAATCCATCCCCTGATTGATGCCGGGAGAAAGCGCGTGGATCAACCGGTAGCGGGCATCGAGATGGGCCCCCCGGCCCCACGCGATGCCGCCGGGGAGATGATGGACGGCGCCGACGGGACCCGGTTCGGCGCGGTATCCCGGAATCAGGCCCGCGGGATCTCCCCGCAGTTCGCCGGAGGGCAAACCGAGCAGGCGAAAGCGGGCCGCGCCGGGCAGGACATGCGCGAGGCCGCCCAGGATGCGCCTGCCAACCGGGATGCGGGTGGAGGGATCTTGATGGGAAGACATGGGCTAAAGAAGGATGCCCCGAGACGGCGATGAGCACGGGAATGACGAGGTGTCGACTAAGTTTGCTCGATCAACTTTCTTTTCAATTTGATTTTCGTCATGGCTTCCACGTTCCGGCGCTGCTCGGCGCCAAAGGTTTTTTCCAGCAGGGCAAGATAGGCGGGATTGGTAAAGTATTGCCGCCAGGCATCGTCGCGAAACCGGAGGACCCCGGCGGCGGAAACATGCCGGGTGGGCAGCGGCTGGCTTTCATAGGAAAGAAAGGCATAGCCGGCGTAGTCGTCGGGCAGCTTCCAGCCGTTTTGCTTGGCGGTATAATAGAGAGGGCTTCCCGGCAGCGCCTGACAGGGATACATATTGGCCGTTTCCGTATTGAGTTCGAGCGCCAGGTCCAGGGTCTGCTGCATCGTTTCCAGGGTGTCGTCCGGGAATCCAAAAATATAATTGGCGATGACGTGCATGCCGGAGCCGCGCACGGTGTGGATCACTTCCCGGATATTCACTTCTTCAAAGCTCCCTTTGGAAACCTCGCGGCGGATGTTCTGGTTGGCCGCTTCGACGCCGAGCGCCAGCCAGTCGATTCCCGCGCGCTTGAAGCGGTCGAGATAGTGGGGCCGGACGGTGTCGATGCGCGAGTAGGCCCACATGCGCAATCCGAGATTGCGCTCGATCAGGCCGTCGACGAGGGGTTCGTAGTATTTCTTGTTGAGAAAGAACATCTCATCGGAAATGCGGATGGTATGGACGCCGTAAGCGGCGAGTTTCTCGAATTCCCTGAGGATAAACCCGGGCGACCAGAACCGCATGTTGGGCGAGTTGGCGGAGGCCACGCCCTCGCTGTTGTCGACCCGGTTGACGATGTTGATCATGCAGAAGTCGCACTTGAACCGGCAGCCGAGCGACGTGTAAATCGCCGCGAAGGGCGTGCGGAGTTTGTGATCGAACCGGGCGTGCCAGAAGTGGGCGCGGTAGAGATCGAAGGGCTTTTCACGATAAGGCAGCAAATCCCAGGCGTAACCGGGGAGGTCCTCGTCCATCCGTTCCTGGGGAACGACCTGCTCGGGAGGGTTGAGGACCGGAACGCCCGAGGACTTGTGTCCGATCCCCTTGATTCCGGCGAGGCCGGCGCGCAGGTCGCCGCGCAGGAGATTGTGCAGGGCGTAAACGCCCTCGTTGAGCAGCACCACATCGACAAAGGAAAACGCAAGCACCTCCAGGGGCAGCGCGCTGACGTGGGACCCGACGAAGCAGGTGACGTACTCAGGATGGGTTTCCTTGAGCAGGCGGCAGCACGCGGAGTTGCCGATCATGTTGGTCGTGCCGGAATTCGGATTCTGGCCATAGACCACGAAGCAGACAAGGCGCGGATGGGCCTCGTGAATGCGGCGGACTGCCTGTTCGTGGGTCAGGCCCTCGGCGGTGCAGTCGAGAATGCCGACGCCGTAGCCTTTGGCGCGGCAGCTTTGGGCCAGGAGCAGGCTCCAGGTGGGCGGCTCAATGGCGGAATAATCCCTGGCCAAATCCTGATAGGCTTGGGCGGCGGAATCCGCATTGACGAACAGGACATCGAGTTGGCGTTCGGTCATGAAGGTCAGAGGCGGTTGAGGAGCTCGCAAAGGCGATGGATCTTCTCCTCGCTTAAGTCGGGGTAATTGCCGATGTAAAATCCGAAAAAGTGGATGTGATTCACGGCGGGATAATTTTTGTATTCATCGCCATAGAGACGCCGCAGATAGGGCTGCCGAAGCTGGTTGCCGCCGCCCGAGGTGCCCCGGCGGAACTCGACGCGGGCAGCGCGGAGCGTATCCATGACGCGCCGGCAGAAAGTGTCGTCCGCTTGCCTGAGCACGAGGGTAAAGGCGTAATTGCTGCTGCCTTCGACGGCAAAATCGGTGAAGTAGCGCGCGGGATCGAGATTTTTCAGGAAGAGGCGCAGGTTGCGCGTGCGGATAAGATTGTTGGCGTCGAGCCGCTTGAGCTGGGAGCGTCCGAGAACGGCGTTCAATTCCGTGGAACGCATGTTGTGCGCCGGAAAGGCAAAAATGAACTCAGGGTTGAGGTCGGGGAAGCGCCGGCTGAAATCGGCGCGCACCGATTCATCGTTCGATTCGCGGACCAGACCGTGAGAGCGAAACATCCGGGCGAGCTGGTAAAACTCGGCGTCGTCGGTGCAGATCATGCCGCCCTCGATCGTGCTCAAGTGATGCGCGTAGTAGAATGAGAAATTGGAGACCAAGCCGTGGGAACCGAGTCGCTTGCCCCGGAAGGTGGCGCCATGCGACTCGCAAACGTCTTCGATCAGCGGGACCTGGCGCCGGCGCAAGCCTTCGAGCAGGCGGTCGTCGAGCGCGTTATAGCCGAGGATGTGGGTCAGAAAAACAGCACGCGTGTCGGGCGTGATTTTCTCCAGGACCTGGGCCGTATCCATGCCCAGGGTGCGGGGGTTGATGTCCACAAAAACGGGCGTCATGCCCGCATGGAGAACGGCGGCAATATCGGAGACCCAGGTGAGCGTGGGAACGATGACTTCGCCCGGGCCGAATTTCTCCTTCAGCGCGAGGAGGGTGATGGTGTTGGCGGAAGATCCCGAGTTGACGAAGACGCTGTGGCGCACGCCGACCCACGCCGACCACTCCTTTTCGAATGCGGCAACCTCGGGGCCCTGCGTCAACCGGGGATCATCCTGCCGGAGATGCTCGATCACCGCATCCAGATCGGTCCGGGTGATGTTGTTGGACATCAACGGCCAGTTCAGGTCCGGAACTGCGTCGGGCACGGGCCCGACGATGGAATTATTTTTCGCTGTAATAGTCGCCATACTCGACGATGAGCGTACTCTTCCCGTCATTGCGGAGGAAGGCTTTTTCATAAGCGGGAAAGATGTCCGCGGGTTCGTCCAGGCGGATGACTTCGATGCGCTTGCAGAGGATGCGAAAGGCTTCCGTAAAGTCGCCGACATGCTGGTATTGCGGATGAAGGGGACGCTCGGATCCGATTCCCGTGCGGATGATCACCTTGGGGCGGTAGGCGCCGTTGGACATGTCCTCGAACTTATCGAGATGGTTGACGATTTGATTGACGGCCAGAAGCAAAAAATTCCAGCGCGGAAAAATCGAGACCGGGAGGTATCCGGCAAGGGCAAGGCCGTTCGCCACGCCCATCTGCATTTCCTCGTCGACGGGGAGTTCAATCAGTTGGTTCGGGGCGACGTCCTTGAGCGTATTGGACATGGCAGTGCCGGGGCAGGAGACGGCTTGGCCGAGGAACAAAACCCGCGGGTCCTGCGCCAGAAACTCCATGGAGCGTTTGAGTTCGTCGAAGTATTTCATGAATGGGATTAAAATTGGACGCGGACCCCGGCGCCGGCGTGGGGGTACTTCGATTCGTATCGATAATAGCTCACGTGCGGCGATGTGGTCTTTTCGTAGGTCAAGACCGGTTGATTCCAGGTTTTGCGCGTGTCCGTACAGACCGATTTGCCATTGTCCTCGACGATAAAGTGAACGGGCAGCCCGTGGTTTTGGACGTACTTGACGCATTCATGGGCGCAGCCCGTTTCCGAGGTCATTTCGCCCATGAAACAGAACACCCGCTCCGTGCCCTGGCGATGCTTGATGGCCATTCCGACGCCCACGGCAATGGGCAGAACGCCGGTGACAATAGCGGAGGAAATGATGCGATACTTGGCGAAGCAGAGGGAAATGGACCGGCCCGCCACGATTTCCTCCTTGAGCAATTCGCGGGGAACTCCCTTGAGGAGACATTGATAGTGGCTGCGCCAGGAGCAGAGCACCCAGTCTTCCGGACGGATGTCCTGGAAAATGCGGATCATGGCCTCCTCGTTACCGCTGTAGAGGTGGACGGGCGCGCGGATTTTCCCGGCGTTGAAGAGCCCGGCGACCTCTGTTTCAAAATCGACGAGATCCTGTGCGGTCAAGGAAGTGATCATGGGGGAACGGGCATCTTTGAGAAAAATTTATGATTGTCGATCTTTAATCGAAGGAGGACAGCGTCAGCCTGGACAAGCCGTGATAGGCAACGTCGCCTCCGAGAACGGGCGGAGATTCTGGGTCACGCGATCTTGTTCTTTGTTCGAATAATCGATCTGAGGATCGAAGAAAATGACCTGGCTGCCGGATCGCTCAAACCGGAACGGTATTTCCAGGAGATTATTAAGCTTCGATTTGATGGCGCCATGGTTTTCCGGGGCCGCGAAGATGAGCAGGAAGCCCCCTCCCCCGGCGCCAAGGAGTTTGCCCCCGACCGCGCCCGACTGGAGAGCGGTGGCATAGACATCGTCGATTTCATTGTTGGAGACGCCTTCTCCGAGCGAGCGTTTCAGTTTCCAGGCTTCATCGAGGAGACGTCCGAAATCAAGCAGCGACCGGGTCGATGACAAAATAGCCAGCGCTTCCTGCACCATTTCACCATAGACGCGAAGCTGGCGCTCTTTGCCCGCCAGATTGCTCACATAACTGGCGGCAATTTGGGAGGAAGTCCGGGCCAAGCCCGTATAAAAGAGAAGGAGATGATCGTTGAGATGCTGAAGGCGGTCCGGGGAAATCGTCACGGGATGGACGGTGATTTCGCCGGTCGTCTGAAACCGAACCAGGTTGAATCCGCCATGGGCGGCCAGGGTCTGGTCCTGAGACCCGACGACTTCGCGGAGCCATTCCTGCTCGATGCGAATGGCTTCATCCGTGAGCTCCTGTTTGGAGATCATCCGTCCGCGAAGCGCATGGAGGGAATGAAGAAGCCCGACGACAAAAGACGACGAGGAGCCCATCCCGCTTCGGGCCGGGAGATCGCCATCGTGGTGGATTTCCAGACCGCGCTCGAACTTCATCGCGGTCAGGATGGCGCGAACGGCAGGGTGCTGGATCTCCTCAATTTTGCGACAGATTTCGTTCTTGGAATAAACAATGTGGTAGCGGTGCTCGAAGAAGGGGGGGAGAAAGCGGGTCGTGAGGTAACAGTACTTATCGATGCTGGTGGCGAGAACCGATCCGCCATTTTCGAGGTACCACGCCGGATAGTCGGTTCCACCGCCAAAAAAAGAAACGCGAAAAGGAGTTCGGGTAATAACCATATTTAGCGCCCCTCTGGACAGCCTCTAATCAAAACAAGGTTTCCCGTTATACACCATGAGAATTTTGATGGTGTACCCGTTTGAAGCCCCAACGGGGCGTGCTAACCACAGCCCAGGGCAACGCCCTGGGAAAATGTTTAGGGTCAGGATTAGCCCTGAAAGGGCGACCCAACTTTTAGAGCGCCCCTTCAGGGCTCGGCTCCTCGGATATCCTGTTCCCAGGGCGTTGCCCTGGGCTGCCATGGGTCGCCCCGTTGGGGCTACTGACGCTTTTCGCGCTGGGTTTAGATCCAAAATGATGCGCTGCCGGAATCTTGCGGACGGTCATCCGCAACCATCCAAATAGCTTTCGACCCGCGAGTAGGACTCGGGCGTGCCGATGTCGATAAAAGCGGCGGACGTTTCCCAGGCCATGAGGCCCCGGGGCAGCCAGGCGGGAAACATCTCCGATTCGAGCGACACGGGGCGGTCCGTGGGAATGCTTTCCGCCAAGGCGCTCTCCAGCATATAAATGCCCGCATTGATGGAGCCCGCGCCGTTGGAGGCTTTCTTCTCGGTGAAAGCGCGCACCCGGCCATCGGGGGCCAGTTCCAGGCGGCCATAACGCGCCGAGTCGGGCACGCGAACCGAGACGATGGAGGCCGGCCGCCCATGCGCGCGATGGAACGCGGCAAACTCCGCCAGCGGCGCGGCGCAAAAGGAGTCGGCGTTGAGGAGAAGGAAGCGGGGGGCGTTCACCCTGGCCAGAGCGAGGCGAACGGCCCCGCCGGTCCCCAGCGGCTCGGGTTCCACCGAATACTCCAGCTTGAGGGGGCCATGGCGATCACCCAGCGCCTGGATGATTTGCTCCGACTTGTAGTGGAGGCAGAGAATGGCCCGGGTCCATCCCGCTTCCGCCAGTTGATCGAGAAGGTAAGCCAGAAACGGGCGTCCGCGCACCGGCGCCAGGGGCTTGGGCAGGTCGGGCAAAACGCCTCGAAGACGCGTGCCGAAGCCGCCGGCAAGAAGCACCGCGGGAAAATCGATTTCAGGTTTTGCACTCATGGGAAAGCGGTCCCGAGCCGCGCCAGCAGGTCATCCGCGATGGCCAGCGAGGCGGTGGCGGCGGGGCTGGGAGCATTGAAAAGATGAAGGGCAAAGCGATCCTGCCTGATCTCGAAATCCTGCTGGAGGATTCCTTCAGACGTCATCGCCTGGGCGCGGACGCCGCAGCCGCCGGGTTGGAGGTCCTCCTCCCGGATCTCCGGGACCAGCCGTTGCAGCGAGCGGCAGAAAAGCGTTTTGCTGAAGGAACGGGCCGTTTCTCCCGCGCACATGCGCGCATGGCGGGCGGCGAACTTCCAGAGGCCGGGGAAAAAAAGGCAATCGACCGCGTCCCGCCAGGCGAAGGAGGCGCGCGAGTACCCTTCCCGCTTGAGAGCCAGGACCGCGTTGGGGCCGGCCTCCAGCCCGCCGTGAATGAGCCGGGTAAAGTGGACTCCCAGAAAGGGAAAGACCGGATCGGGAACGGGATAGATCAGATGCCGGACCATGTGTTGGCGTTCCGGGCGGATCATGTAGTACTCACCGCGAAAAGGAACGATGCGGGTGGTGCGCGGGACGCCCGCCAGCTCTCCAACCCGGTCGCAATGGAGGCCGGCGCAGTTGATCAGAAATTCGGCCTCCACGGCGTCATCGCGTGATTCAAGCCGCCAGTTTTCCGCAACGCGCCGAATGCGTTCCACGGGGAAATTCAGGCGAATGACGCCTCCGGCCCGGACGATTTCCTCCCGGAGCGCCTCGCAGACCGCGGCGTAATCGACAATGCCCTCTTCCGGCACGAGCACCGCGGCTTTTCCCGCCGCGTGGGGTTCGCGTTCGCGAAGTTGCTCCGGGACCAGCCACGCCAGCCCCTGCAAGCTGTTGCGGGTTCCCCGCTCCAGCAGCGCGCGCAGCCGGGGAATCTCCTCGTCGGAGACCGCGACGACCACCTTGCCGCAAATTTCATGCGGGATGCCGCGCTCCCGGCAAAAAGCCTTCATCTGTCGAATGCCGGCGACCGCCAGCCGGGCCTTCGCGGACCCCGGCTTGTAATAAAGACCCGCATGAAGGACGCCGCTGTTGTGCGTCGATTGGTGACGGCCCACCCCGGCCTCCTTTTCCAGTAAGGTCACCCGCAGGTTGGGGCGGGCGCGGAGAAGTTTAGTGGCGACGGCAAGACCGACGATGCCGCCGCCAATGACCGCGCATGAGTTCATTCGTCAAGTCTCAGACGTTCGCGTAAGCCGAGTTGCGCAGAATGGTGTAGCCCTTGATCAGCTCGCGGATGCCCCGTTCCAGACCCCACTCGGGCTGGAAACCGGTCTTCAGGAGGCGCTGATTCGAGACGATGTAATCCCGCTTGTCCGGGTCCTCGCCGATGGGGGCCTCCACGTAAACGAAATCCGGGAGCTGCTCCTTGATCTTCGCGCACAGCTCCAGCTTGGAAATATTGGCTTCCTCCAGGCCGACATTGTAGGCCCGCCCCCGCATCACCTCAAAGTTGTCGATGGCATGAATAAAGACCCGGGCGACATCGCGCACGTGGATGTAGTTGCGCTGGAAGTGCCCCTCGAAAATGAGAATCGCCCGGTCGTGCACGGCCCGGTAAACGAAGTCGTTCACCAGCAGGTCGAGCCGCATCCGGGGCGACATGCCAAACACCGTGGCCAGCCGAAACGTCAGGCTGTTCCCCCGCTTGAGCACGGCTTCCTCGGCGCGCACCTTCGTCACGCCATAGAGCGATATGGGATTCAGCGCCGTTTCTTCCGTGCAGAATTTGCCCTTCTCTCCAATCCCGTACCCGCTGTTCGTCGTGGGGTAGATGATTTTTTGTTCAGGGCGGAGAATTTGGCAGAGCATCTCGATCGCGCCCTGGTTGGTGGAGATCGCCCCCGATTCGTCCCGGTTGCAAAGCGGCGCGCCGACCAGGGCCGCCAGCGGGATGACCAGATCGGCTTCGGCGGTGACCCGGCGCATCAGCTTTTCCTGGCGACAGTCGCCCCGGATTACCGAGAAGTCATCGTAACCGCAACACTCGCTCAGGCTGGTTTGCCGGAAAATAAACGCATCGACGACCGTGACCTCGTGGCCGAGCTTCAGCAACTCCGGCGTTAGGATTGATCCGAGATAACCGGCGCCTCCTGTAATGACAATTTTCATTCGTAACCGCAATTAGAGCACATTTCATTTGTCTTGTCGCGTCAAGAGAGAGGGGCAGCCTGACCCAATTCCCCCCGACCCCAAACTTGGGAAGGTTACCGCCGTCCACAGGAGCGTCCCCATGAAGGCCTTGAACGAATTTTTTTCCGCGCCTTCGCTCTTGTAATCTTAAATCCAGGAGACACAACCATGAAAAACACCACTCGCACTAACGGCCTCACCTTTCCTGGTGGGCTGAAACACCAAGCACAAACACTGGTCCGCTCACCCTCAGCGATATTTTCTTGAAGCTATCGACTGAATCGCGAGAATAAAAATCGTGCGTTACCCGCTTTCCATTCTCGTCTCTGCCCAAGTCCGCGCGGAAATGCCGCTGGCCTTTCGCGGTAATCTCGTGGATGGATGCGGAGCGTTCCGGGGTGCATATTTTAGTTGTTGGGGAAAGTGATATGCAAAACGATATGCAGGCAGTATTGTCCATCTGCAAGTCCTTGTCATTGCCGCTTTAGCTCAGTGGTAGAGCAGCTCATTCGTAATGAGCGGGTCAACGGTTCAAATCCGTTAAGCGGCTCCCCCTTTCCCAAGGGGCTTTACCTCTTAAAACTGACCTACTTAGGCATCCTGGCGGATGTCACGGAAGGGAACGTGTGGACGCTAAAGATAGCGTTTAGACGCCCGAAAAACGGCAACCGTTGCCGTTACGGATTCACTCTGAGAAAGGTGAATCATGGCAAAGTTCAGTATCTCAGTTCGGCCTTACAATTCGAGCGCAAGGCCGAATGCCAAGTGGGTTTTAAATGTCTGGTATCCCACGGGGAAGCGGCAACGCCTCTTCTTTCCGACAAAGGAAGCAGCCCAGGCTGAGGAACAGGTTAAAACGGTCGAGGTCCAAAATCTCGGCTGGCGAGCCTTGGGGATCGACAATCGGCTACGGCTCGAAGCCTTAGACGCCAGGGAGAGGCTTGCTCCTTACGGAGTCACTCTAACTGCGGTCGTCACGGATTTCATCCGCCGGCGTGGGTCGTCCAGCATTACGGTTGACCAGATCGCCGAGCAATTCATTGCCTCCCGGCTGAAGCTCCAACGCAGCGAGAAGCACCTGGATTCATTGCGACGGTTATTTAACCGCTTCGGGGAGTCGTTTCCAAGCGAACGTCTGGCGGACCTGACAAGCGACCAGGTCGAAGGATGGCTTCATGACCTTGGCGTAGGCCCGGTGACGGTGAATACCTACCGGAGCTTGCTTAACTCGCTGTTCGAGTTCGGCGTGCGGAAAAAGCTGTGTCCTGAAAATCCAGTCAAAGGCGTCGAGCGAATGACCGTCAAGGCGGAGGAGGTCGGCATCCTCACTCCTGCGCAGTTGTGGAATCTGCTCGAAATTTCCTCCGGTGACGTGAGGGCCACAATTGCCCTGGGTGCGTTCGCCGGAATTAGGCCGGAGGAAATCGTCCGGCTGACCTGGGAGGAAGTCAGTCTCGAAAAGGGACACGTCACAATTACGGCGGCCAAGTCCAAAACGGCTCAACATCGTTACGTCAAAATCCTGCCGTCTCTTGAAGCATGGTTGCGCCCGCTAATCGGCTCAGGATCAATTCAGGGCGACAACTTCCGGCGGCGATATGACGAAGCGCGTCGCCTCGCTGGATTCGCGCTCAGGGGCAACCAGCGGCGTCGGCGGCATGATGAGGATAAAGGCCTCGTGCCTTGGCCTCATGATGCGCTGCGGCACTCCTATGCCAGCTATCACCTGGCGAAGTTCCAGAATGCTCCTGCATTGGCTCTGGAACTTGGCCATCAGTCCAACGCCCTGATTTTCTCCAACTATCGGCGGCGGGTGACTGAGCTGGAAGCGAATGAATACTTCAACATGGTGCCGCAATGAGTGCGGCGGATTCTTCTCCTGATTTACATCTTAGTGCGACGCCGCAAGCACTGAGCCCATTAACAGCGGCATTAACAAAAGGAAAAGTATGGTAGCAACATTCAAAGTTCACCAGCAGGGTGACGAGAAGTACAAAAATCGGAAGGGCATCGATGTCGTCTCAAAGCGCGTCACGCTCTTGGAACTCGGCAACGACGGCGAGAAGCTGGAACAGTTTCTCGAATACTCGTTGACCGAAGACGACATCAAGGCCCACGGCGAGAAGCTGACGGGGAAGACGTTGACCATGGCGGTGCTGGAAATGGGCAACGCGTTCGCCGGCAAGCCGCGCATCGCCAAGGGCCGCATTCAGAAAGTAGCCTAAAGATGGAAAGCGCCGACATACACGTGCTGGCAAGAGTCGAGTGGCATTTCTTCGGGAGCCTGACGTACAAGGGCAATGTGCCTCCCGAAAGAGTCCGTAACTCGATGTGGTCTGGTTTTACCTACCAGGCCGCGCGTGTATGCCGGTCGCGCCCGTCGCTTCTCACCTGGTGCAGGCGTGAAGAGCGAGGGGATACATTTGGTAGACTGCACCAACATTTCTTACTTCGACTGGAAGACCGATCTTTCGTCAATCTCGGCACCTGCTTCACCCTGGCGGCGAAGTGGGAGCAGGAGATGGGCGGCGGGATGGCAAAAATCCGGCTGTTTGATCCAAGGCTCGCGGGAGTGGATTACACATGCAAGAATCTCGGAGGTGGCGACACCTACGAAGCGAAGAAATTCAACGAGGCTTCCGCTCGGCTGACGCTCAGTCACAGGCTTCAGGAAACCCTGAAGCGCGAGGCGCGCACGTCCATCTGGAATCGTCCTTGGATCGAACGCGCCTCCAAAGCTGTGAGATAAAAGACAGTTCCGTGAGTCCAGGTGAAAAAAGCGGCCAGCGGGAATAATCCGTTGCGACCGAAAGCTGAAACGGCACACCAGGGAACATCAAGGGCCCCTGCCATGCCCGCGCGTCAGCGCGGGCGGGCAGGGCCGCTTGAAGATGAGGTGTGCCTCCAGCCATAGAGCGAGTGATGAGCACCTGCTTTGCCTTGATTCCAAATCCGGGGGGGGCAGAATGGGTTGGCGTTGATCCACATGCTCATGGCCGCTTTGCCTTGATTCCAAATCCGGGGGGGGCAGAATTGCTCGATTTTTGGTCGCAGCCAAAAT
>Ga0182030_10005286_pt1 | contig 27446 bp, 34 predicted proteins | sample 812S3MmetaG_FD_121299 | JGI IMG/M metagenome (GOLD analysis project Ga0182030, IMG submission 121299) | Permafrost microbial communities from Stordalen Mire, Sweden - 812S3M metaG (Illumina Assembly) | ecosystem: Environmental > Terrestrial > Soil > Wetlands > Permafrost | place: Sweden... | reverse complement strand
CGGCGCTTCACCGACGGCATCCGATTGCGGGTCTCCACCGAATCGCTGAACAAGAGCCTGACCCCGGGCCAACAGGTCATCAAGGCCGTGCACGAGGAACTGGTCAGTGTCCTCGGCGGGGAGAGCCTGAAAATCACCTACGCCTCCCGGCCCCCCACCGTGATCCTCATGGCTGGCCTCCAAGGCTCGGGTAAGACCACAGCTTCGGCCAAGTTGGCCGTGTGGTGGAAGCAACAGGGCCGCAACCCGCTCCTGGTCGGAGCCGACCTCCAACGGCCGGCGGCCGTCGAGCAGCTGCGCATCCTGGGTGAACAGGCAGGCGTGACCGTCTTCAGCGAAGCAACCGACCCGGTGTCGGCCGCCCGAGCTGGTGTGGCGGAAGCCGAGCGCCTCGGGCGTGACATCTGCATCATCGATACGGCCGGCCGTCTCACCATCGACGCCGACCTCATGGAGGAGATCCGAGGCATTTCCGCCGCCACCAAGCCGGACTACACATTCCTGGTCATTGACGCCATGATCGGTCAAGACGCCGTGACCACGGCCAAGGCCTTCCACGACACGCTCGAACTCGATGCGGTGATCCTGTCCAAGCTCGACGGTGACGCCCGCGGTGGCGCCGCCCTGTCGGTCAAGGGCGTGGTGGGCAAGCCCATCGCCTTCGCCAGCACGGGCGAGCGGCTGGCCGACTTCGATCTCTTCCACCCGGACCGCATGGCCGATCGGATCCTCGGCATGGGCGACGTGCTCACCCTGATTGAGCAAGCCGAACGCACCATGGATCCCGACACGGTGGCCAAGGGTGCCCAACGTCTGATGTCGGGGCAGTTCACGCTGGAGGACTTCTTGTCCCAGCTCCGGCAGGTCAAGAAGATGGGCTCGCTGGGCGGAATCATGAAGCTCATGCCCGGGATGACCAAGGAGATGCGCCAGGCCGCTGGACAGATCGATGACGGCGAGGTCTCCAAAGTCGAAGCCATCGTCTGTTCGATGACCCCGGCCGAAAAGGAGGACACCGCCCTGATCGACGGCTCCCGGCGCAGCCGGATCGCTCGGGGGTCGGGGACGTCCATTCAAGACGTCAACACGCTGCTCAAGCAGTTCAAAGAGATGCAAAAGATGATGAAGGGGATGGCCTCGGGCAATATGCCGAACATTCCCGGTATGGGGGCTATGCCACAGATGTCAGGCCGAGCCGGTCGCAAACTGGCTGCTCAGGCGGGCACCAGCGGGGCCGATTTCGACATGTTGACCCAGCTGATGGGCGAAAGCGGCCAGGCGCCGGCCTTTCCGGGGTTGCTCGGGGCTGGCCCAACGGGAGCGCCGCGTCCCATTGTCAGCACCAATAAAGGGACCAAGAAGAAGAAAAAGGGAGGTCGGGTCACCCCTCCGAAAGATCGGTAGGCCCGGCATCTGCCAGAATAGGTGGACAAAGTCCAAATGATGGAGGAATCAGTTCGTGGCAGTGAAGCTCCGCCTTGTGCGGATGGGAAAGAAAAAGCAGCCGACCTACCGGGTCGTGGCCGCTGACAGCCGGTCGCCTCGCGACGGTCGCTTCCTCGAGATTGTGGGCACCTACGCCCCTCGAGGCGCCTCGACCGCCGAGCCCGACGCGGTCATCAAGATCGACAACACCAAGGCAGTGAAGTGGCTGGTCAACGGCGCTCAGCCGACCGAGCGAGTGGAGAAGCTCCTCAAGACGTCGGGTGCCTGGGATGAGTTCACCGCGGCGAGGGCCAAGTGACCAACTTGTACGAAGCGGGCGACATCAACACGGTCGACGGCGGCAACCAGGTTGACGACATTGACGATGTGGATGACGACGACGAGCTCGACGGGGGCACCCCGTTGGCCGTCTTGACCTACCTGGCTCGCTCGCTGTCCAACGATCCCGATGCGGTGTCGATCGACACCGAAGAGCGCCGGGGCGGACTGCGCCTCAACGTGCACGTAGCTCCCGACGACATGGGCCGAGTGATCGGCCGCCGGGGCAAGACGGCCCAGGCCATCCGCACGCTGGTCAATGTGGCCGGTGCCAAGGATGGCGTGCAGGCCAGCGTCGACATCGTCGACGACTGACACGACGTCGGATCTCCTTAACGTCGGCCGGGTCACCAAGGCCCACGGCCTGAACGGTGAAGTGGTCGTCCAACTCTGGACCGACCTGACCCAGAGGCTCGAACCCGGTTCGATTCTCACCACTCCTCGGGGCACGCTCACGGTCGAGCGCGCTCGCCCGTTCCAGGATCGCTGGATCGTGCAATTCGAAGGCATTGTGGACCGATCGCAAGCTGAACGCATGCGGGGGATTGAGCTGTCGGCCGCCGCGGTGGAGGTGCCGGGCAAGCTCTGGGTCCATCAACTGGTGGGCGCCCGTGTGGTCGATGCCCATGGCGCACCGCTGGGGATCGTCAAGGCAGTCGAATCCAACCCGGCCAGTGACCTTTTGGTGCTCGAAGAAGGTGGCCTCATTCCCTTGCGGTTCTTGACCGAGCACGATCCGGATACGGCCACCCTCGTCGTCGATATCCCCGACGGCCTGCTCGACCTGACATGAGGATTCACGCCTTCACCCTCTTCCCCGAGGCCATCACCTCCTACGCCGGCACATCCATTTTGGGGCGGGCCCTGGCCTCAGGAGCGCTCGACTTGGCGGTCCACGACCTGCGGGATGGCGCCGACGATGCACGCCGCACGTGCGATGACAGCCCCTTCGGGGGCGGCGCCGGCATGGTGCTCCTGCCCGAACCGATCTTTAAGGCCGTCGAGGCGGTGCCTGACCTCCCACGGCCGTTGTTCCTACTGGCCCCAGGAGGGCGTCGCTTCGACCAGGCGGTGGCCGAGGAGCTGGCGGCGCTGCCAGGGGGCTTCTCACTGCTGTGCGGGCGCTACGAGGGCGTGGACCAGCGGGTGAGCGATCATCTGGTCGACGGCGAACTGTCGGTGGGGGACTTCGTCCTGGCCGGCGGGGAGCTGGCCGCCCTGGTGGTGATTGAGGCGGTGGCCCGGCTCCTACCCGGGGTGCTCGGCAACGAGGGCTCGGCGGCCGACGAGAGCTTCACCTCGGGCCTGCTCGAGTACCCGCATTACACCCGGCCGGCCGATTTCCGGGGCTGGGAGGTGCCATCCGTGCTGCGATCGGGTGATCACGGCGCTGTGGAGGCCTGGCGGCGCACCCAGTCGCTCCTGCGTACGGCGCAGCGCCGGCCCGATTTGCTCGATCACCTGGTCAAAGAGGGCGCGGTGAGCGACGACGACGTGCGTGCCCTGGCCGAAGGCGGCTACCATGTTCCGTCCGGCACTGAGCCGGAGCCACGTAAGGACGCCCCCCATGCACTCGACTGAAACCATCGATCGCGACAGCCTGCGCGACGACATCCCCGACTTTCGCCCCGGCGACACCGTCAAGGTGCACGTCCGAGTGGTCGAAGGGACCCGGGAGCGGGTCCAGGTCTTCCAGGGTGCGGTCATGCGGCGCCAGGGCGGCGGGGTCCGTGAGACCTTCACCGTGCGCAAAGTGAGCTTTGGCGTGGGCGTGGAGCGAACCTTCCCCATGCACTCGCCGACCATCGCCAAGGTCGAAGTGACCACGCTCGGCGACGTGCGGCGGGCCAAGCTCTACTACCTGCGTGAGCGCTCCGGGAAGGCGGCCAAAATTAAGGAGCGTCGGACCGCCAAGCCGTAGGTGTCGGTGTATCGCTGATGAGCGAGGAAGATCTCGAGCGGTATGAGGCGGAAATTGAGCTGGGGCTTGTGCAGGAGTATCGAGCTGTCCTGCCCGTGTTCGCTTACGTCATCGAAACAGAGCGACGCTTCTACCTGGCCAATGAGGTCTCGCTGACCGTTCGTTCCGACACCACGCCGGCGTGCGTTGAGCTCGAGCTCCGTGACGCCTGGGTGTGGGACATGTACCGGCCAGCTCGGTTCGTGCCCTCTGTTCGTGTGGTGACGTTCCGTGATGTGAACATTGAGCGGTTGCCGGAGCAGGAGCTGTAGGGCGGGGCCGGGCGCCGATGGTGCTCTGTCCGCCGGGAGTACTTTTTCAAAAGTCTTTCGCTCGGGCGAATCGAGCGAATCGAGCGATTTGTTGTACTGGCGGTCAACGAGGCCCGACCGTTTCTCTTCGTGCGTGTGCATCCCAATCAGGCGCTGGGTCGTTTCGGCGAAGAGCGAGCGGCGAGGTGGTACGTCGATGCGGGGTATCTGATCCTCGAGCGCAATTGGCGCGGCCGGGCGGGTGAAGTCGATCTCTTCTGCTTCCGAGGGGGCGTACTCGTGGTTTGCGAGGTCAAGTCTCGTCGCAGCGACAGGCATGGGATCCCGGCCGAAGCAGTGACGTCGGTGAAGCAAGGTCGGCTACGCCAATTGGCAGCCGAATACGCCTCGGGCTCGTCGATCCGCTTTCGCTCCATCCGTTTTGACGTGGCCAGCCTGCTCGGCCAGGACTTCAGCGTGATTGAAGGTGCGTTTTGAAAGGAGTCCGGCCTAGGGTCACTGCTTATGGAAACTCTGATTGTCGAACGCACCGCTGGCGTGGTCACTGTCACCATGAACCGGCCCGAGCGCAAGAACGCTGCCAACGTCATGATGCTCACCGAGCTTCGGACCATCTTCGAAGAGGTGGAGCGCAATCCCGAGGACAGGGCGATGATTTTGACCGGGGCAGGCGGTGCGTTCTGCACCGGCGCCGACCTCGGCGATCCCGCCGGGCCAGCGACCGACGCCTCCCAATCCGCTCTGTCGCGTATGCGGCGCCTGGGCGACGTGGCGCTGGCACTGCACCGCATCACCAAGCCCACCATCGCCAAGGTCGATGGCTATGCCGTGGGTGCTGGCTGCTCGCTGGCCTTGGGGTGCGACCTGATTGTGTGCAGCGAGTCGGCCAAGCTCTCGATGATCTTTTCCAAGCGCGGCCTCTCTATCGACAACGGCGCTTCGTGGCTGCTGCCCCGACTGGTCGGCATGGCCCGGGCCAAAGAGATCGCTCTCTTCGGTGGGATGTGGACCGGCGCCGAGGCATTGGAGATCGGATTGGTCAATCGGGTGCTCCCGGTCGACGAACTCGATGCTTTTGTCGACGACTGGGCTACCACGCTGGCTGGCGGTCCTCCGTTGGCACTATCGATGACCAAAACGTTGCTCCATGCGTCATCTCAGGCCAGCATGGAGCAGGCGGTCGAGCACGAAGCCCAGTGTCAATCCCTCAACTTCTCCACCTCAGACACCGCCGAGGCACTCTCGGCCTTCGCCCAGAAGCGGAACCCCGTCTTCACCGGGCGGTAATTAGACTGCATATTGTGCTCAACGGCGTACAAGGAATGGTGGGAGACACAGCTCTCGTCACCCGTGAGATCCAAGGTGAGCACCATCCGGGCCGAGTGAGGGCCCGAGGCGAGGAGTGGTTCGCCATTCCGTTGGACCCCGAGGGCAGCATTGCCATAGGCACCACGGTGGTCGTGGCCGACGTCGAACGCGGGTTACTCGTCGTCTACGCTGCGGATAGTTAAGAGGAGCACCATGTTGGCATCAGCTGCTGCAGTCGCAAGTGTCGTCATCGTCGCCGTTGTGCTGGGGGTCGGCATCGGCGCGTGGTTCGTATCGAGGTGCATCAAGATTGTGCAGCAGGGGAGCGTCGGCGTGGTCAAGCGCCTGGGCGAGTTCCGATCGGTCGATCAACCGGGCATGCGTATCTTGACCCCCTTCGTCGACAAGATGGAGAAGGTCGACATGCGCGAATTCCCGATGACCGGGGATCAGCAATCGGTCATCACTAAGGACAACGTGTCCCTCTGGGTCAGCGCCACCATCTTCTGCCAGGTGATCGACGTGAAGTCGGCGCTCTTCGAAATTAACGACTACCGCCTCGCCGTCGATCAACTGTCCCGTACCGCCTTGCGTGCCGTTTTCGGCGAGATGTCGTTGGATCAGGCGTTGTCAGAGCGCGAGACCATCAATACCCGCATGCAGGATCACATGGCCGATGCCACCGTGAAATGGGGCGTACGTCTCAATCGCATTGAGATTCTCGACATCACGCCGCCGACCAACGTGGTCCAGGCCATGTCGGAACAGAAGGAGGCCGAGCAGCATAAGAAGGCGGCCATCCTCAAGTCCGAAGGTGAGCAACAGGCGGCCATCAACAGCGCCGGCGGTCGCCAGCAAGCGGCCGTACTTGAAGCCCAGGGCGCCAAGGAAGCGGCCATCTTGCGCGCCGAAGCCGAGATGAAGGTGCTCGAACTCCAGGCCGAAGGTGAGAAGAAAGCGCTCCTCCTCCGTGGAGAAGGCGAAGCTGCCCGACTCACCTCGCTCGACACGGCCGTCATCAACCCGCGCACCCTCGCCGTCCTGCAGTTGCGCGCCCTGCAGGAGATTGCCGCCTCCGACAACGCCAAGGTGGTGGTGCCCTACGAGGCGGCCAGCCTGATGGGGTCGGCCGAGATCTTGCTCTCCACATTGAAGTCGGGTACGTCCGACGCCGTCGTACCCGTCAAGCCAGACAACTAACAGTTTTCGCAGTATGCGCTCGGGGCGCGCGCATCGTCGTCGCCCTCCTTTACGTTCGCCATCTCTCGAACGGAGGGCACATGCTCGCCTCCATTTCTGCCGCCACGCTCACTGGCGCGGTCGGTCGTCCCGTCTCTGTCGAAGTCCACGTCTCCAATGGGCTCCCCGGCTTCACCATCGTCGGCCTCCCTGACGCGGCCGTGCGAGAGTCGCGGGACCGGGTCCGAGCGGCATTGCTTTCCAGCGGCCTGCCGTGGCCGTTGCGAAGAGTGACTGTCAACTTGGCGCCTTCGGGGGTGCGCAAGGGTGGGGCTGGACTGGACCTGGCCATTGCCATCGGGGTGCTGGTGGCGACTGGCGAATTACCGGCCGCTTCGACCGACGGTTGGGCCTTCTGCGGGGAACTCGGCCTTAATGGCTCGCTCCGCCATGTGCCGGGGATGATTGCCCTGGCCGACGCCATCCCTCCCTCGCTCGGATTGGTGGTGCCGCTCAGCGACATGCGTGAGGCGGCTTTGGTGCGAGGCGAGGCCGCGCATGGCGTGGCGACCCTGGCCGAATTGGCGGCCATTCTGCGGGGCCAGTCTCCCTGGCCGGTCATGCCGGAGGCTCCGGCGACATCGCCGGGCGGTCTGGGAGGTCCGGACTTGGCCGATGTCCGGGGCCAGCGGGTGGGGCGTCATGCCTTGGAGGTGGCTGCCGCCGGTCATCACCACTTGCTCATGGTCGGCCCACCCGGTTCCGGCAAGACGATGTTGGCCGAGCGGCTGCCCGGTCTGTTGCCACCGCTCACGCCCGAAGAATCTCTGGAGGTGACCCGAGTGCATTCGGCCGCCGGCAGAGAACTGCCCCATGGTGCCCTGGTCTCTCAGCCTCCCTTTCGAGCCCCGCATCATCTGGCCTCCCTTACCTCGCTGGTGGGTGGCGGCAGCTGGTCCATGCGGCCGGGCGAGATCAGCCTGGCCAGCCATGGCGTGCTGTTTCTGGACGAAATGGGGGAGTTCCCGGTCGCCGCTCTCGAGGCGCTCCGCCAACCACTCGAAGAAGGTGTCATCCGGATCAGCCGGGCCGGCGGCACGGTGACGTTCCCTGCTCGGTTCCTCCTCGTCGGGGCCATGAATCCCTGTCCCTGCGGCGAAGGAATGACGCGGGGCGCCTGCAACTGCTCCGTGGTTGAACGGGCTCGTTACACCCGTCGCCTCTCTGCTCCGTTGCTCGACCGCTTCGATCTGGTCGTCCCCTTGGCCCGACCTGATCCAGACGAACTGCTCAGTCCCGAGCCCGGGCCTCCGACCGCCGAGAGTGCGGCTCGGGTGACCGCCGCTCGCGCCCTGGCGGCCGCTCGGGTTGGACACCCTGAACCGCCCCTACAACCGGCGGCCAAGCACCTCATTTCGCAACGCCTTCGCGCAGGGGAGCTGACGGCCCGTGGTGTGCAAAAGGTAGGGATGGTGGCCCGCACGGTGGCCGATCTGCTCGGCGCAGAAACCGTGACGGAAGCACACGTCAGCGACGCCCTGTCCTTGCGCATGGCCCGTTCGGTGGTGACCCAATGACGGCCCTGCCACCCGAGGCCTATGCCGCCGCACTGGCCTCGCACGAGGGTGTTGGACCGGCGACATTGCGCCGCCTGCTGGCCAGTGATCGGCCCGAGGTGGCTTGGTCCAGATCCGGCTATGCCGGCGACGTGCGGGCGATCTGGCTTCGGCATATGGATGCGGGGATAACCGTGCTCACGGCCGACAGTCCCGGCTATCCCGCCCGCCTAGTCGGCGATCCCGAGTCACCGCCCGTGTTGTTTTGTCGGGGGAGCTCTGGCGTCGTTTCGAAGCACCCGACGGTGGCGCTGGTCGGCACCCGGAGCCCCACCCGTTATGGCATTGGCGTGGCAGCCCAGTTTGGCGCCGACTTGGCTGCTCTCGGGGTCAGCGTGGTCAGCGGCCTGGCGCTCGGGATTGACGGTGCGGCGCACGAAGGTGCTTGCGCCTCGGGTGCACCACCGGTGGCCGTGGTCGCCGGCGGTCTCGACGATCCCTATCCGCGACGTCACGCTCGCTTGTGGGATCGGATCGTCGAGCAGGGGGTGGTGTTCTCAGAGAACCCGGCTGGGGTACGTACCGAAAAGTGGCGCTTCCCCAAACGTAATCACTTGCTGGCTGCCCTCAGCGACGTGGTCGTGGTCATCGAGAGCCGACACGGCGGTGGAGCGATGCACACGGTGTCGGCTGCACTCGAGCGCGGCACGCCGGTCGGCGCCGTCCCCGGTTCCATCCGCAGCCCGGCCTCCGAGGGCACCAACGCCTTGCTGTTCGACGGCTGCTTCCCGGTACGCGACGTGGCCGACATTGTGGCTGCGCTCTCGTTGTGCGGGATTGTCTTGCCAACTTCGGTGGCGAGATGCTCGACCGTCGACCCGCCGCCCGAGGTCGTTGGTCCGGACGCCGACGTATTGGACGCCCTCAGCTACGACCCCAGCTCGTTGGACCAACTCGCTCGAGTCACCGACATGGAACTCTCCGCGCTGTGCGGCGCCCTGGAGCGACTGGCCAGTGTGGGAATGGCCAGCCAGGACGGAGGTTGGTGGTTCCGGATTTAGCGTCTAGCTCTCCGAGTAGAACTGACGGAACCAACGTCGATACTGAGCCACCGGTCCATCGACCTTGGTGATCATTGGTCGCTCTCGATAGATCTTGTTTTCCCAGATTGGGACATCCTGGGTGAACTGCTCGTTGGTGATTCGGTCATTGAGCTCGCTGATCGTCTCGGTGGCTTTGGCATCGGGCAATGCCTTCATGGAGAAGATCAGATTGACCTCGGTGTGCTCCTCGTCGATCGGGGTCTGGGTGATGTAGGTGAGCATCTCGATTGGATCCTGGCTTACCTCGACCGCCACGATCCCAGGCCCGCACGTCGTTGTCGTCGTCTGGACTTCGTAGCCATCGGCGTCTACCGCGGTGACCTTCAGGCTCTGCTCGACAATCATGGAGGGGCCTTCGAATCTGACCTCGAAGTGGTCCTTTTCCGGTCGTGCCATATCGTGCACCGCTGCGAAATGGGCCCGGTCGATGATGTTCTCAGTCAGCTCCTGCACATGGATACGCACCCGGTATGTGTTCCGTCGCCAGGGGGTCCAGCTTGCTTCGTCCGCTCGATAGCCAATCACCTCGTAGTCCGGGGAGGCCCCTGCGGCGTGGTGCCAGACAAAGATGCACCCGTTGCGCTCGCAGACCGGCCAGGCCCGCGCCGCCGCCCGTGGGGTCGTGTCCAAACCTGGGACTTCGACCAGCTGGCCGTTCCCGGCGAATTGCCAGCCATGGAACGGACAGGTGATTCCATCGCCACAGACCTGGCCGCCGATGCCCAGGTGGGCACCGAAGTGAGGGCAGTGCGCGTCGAAGACCCGGGCCACCCCGTCGTCACCACGGAAGAGCACGAGATCATGTCCGAGGTAGTTCACCGGCCGGACGTCGCCCGGCACCAGATCGGCACCGGCACTGACACTGAACCAGCCATTGGGAGAGGACGGGAATGGGTACCGAGAAGTCATGGTCCAGCGCCGTGGAAACGGCTGGCGAAGGCACGGAGAGGGAGATCGGCGCTCGTCAGCAGTCCCGGCTTGGCCTCACACACGGCCCGCATGGCATTGAGCGCAGGCATCCCGGTGATCGTCATTCCTACGGAGGCAAAGTACTCCGGCGTCCATGATCCGTGTGGCCTGCCTGTGGCCGGGAAGATCATGTGGCGATTGACGATGGTGGGATCACCCTCGATGGTGGTGATGTAGCAGCCTTGGACATTCCACTTCGGCTCGGTCAAAGGAGTCATCTGCCATTCGAGGTGCACCTCGATCTTGGGCTGACCGTTGGACATGCCCTTGAACTTGGCCAGGCTGCCTCCCACCGAACCCTTGGGCAAGGTCCACCAGCCCAAGTCGACCTCCTCGGTGCAGGCGCCAAGCTCACACTCGAAGGCGATGTCATCGATTTCGAGGTCGAGGCAGTCGGCCATCAGATAGATCGAGTCGGAGAAGACGGTGCAGCCGGTCTGGAGCAGGCCGGGTACCTCAGGGTCGTCCACCGGCCGGCCATAGCCGACGTTCTTCCAGGTGTCGACTGAGTGATGACACGAGACGTCGACCGACTCCAGCACGGTGATGTGGTCGACCCGACCCATTCCGGCAGTTGCTACCACGCTCAGGATCTGAGCCAGGCCGGGATTCATGCCGGTCCCATAGAAGGTTGTCCCGCCGCGCTGACAGGCGGCTTCAATGAGTTCGGTGGGCTTTTTGCCTGACGGGTGAGGATGGTTCCGATCGCGGTGGTAGCCAGTGATCCAATCCGACGTGGTCACCACATTGATGCCAGCCTCAAGCAGCGTGCAGAACAAGTCGATGTCCGGCCACACGCCATTGAAATTCACCACGTCAGGCTGGGCCGCCAGCACGTCGGCCACTTCACCCGTGGCGATCACACCAATGGGTTCCAGACCTACAATCTCGCCAGCGTCGCGGCCCACCTTGTCGGCCGAGTAGCAGTAGAGGCCGACCAGTTCGAGATCGGGATGGTCGACGATACGGCCCACCATCTCCGAGCCCACGTTGCCAGTGGCGAATTGGAAGATACGAAGCTTCTCCATGGTCTCAAGCGATCCTAATGTTCGGCCGGCACCGCCGGCATGATGACGGGATCACGGTTGCCGTCCTGATTGTTCAAATTTGCTCAATCGTCGGAGTTTCTGGGGTTATCAACATGCCCTAGCGTGCCCAAGTATGGAAGGGCGTTTTCTCGACGGTGCAACCGCGGCCGAGCTGGACGCGTCAGCACAACAAGCGGCGGCTGGAGGGATCGACGTGGTCCTCTTGAGCGCCGGCCCACTGGGCGACCCCATCACGTTGGCCGCCGCCCTCAGTGCCACGACGACAGACTTGCTGCTCGGCGTCCGCACGAGTCTCGCTGAGGAGCCCCATCGTCATCCGACAGTCCTGGCCCGAGATATGACCGCCCTCGATCTGGTGAGCGGTGGTCGCAGTGTCTTGGCCTTCGCTCCACCTTTCGGCCCAGAACTGGGCGAAGCCATCGAGCTGTGCCGCGACATGTGGCGCAACGGGATTGCCGCCAGCGATGGTCCCTATTACCCCGTGGCCGGGGCTATCAATCGGCCGCGGCCTGACGAAGATGGCGGGCCGCTCTTGGCTCTCGACCTCACCGACCGGGCGGCAGTCCATTTCCATGGGCCGTTCGACGCCGAATTGCTGGCGCCCCTGGACCTGGTCCTCGTCGCCGACGCCGATCACCTCACTGTCGAACTCCCCGAAGGCGTCGACGTTTGCGTGATGCGCTAGCTAGCGAGCTAGCTCAGCTGCCGCCCATCGCAATGCGATCGGTCCGCACCCGGACCTTGATCCGTACCTCACCCTCACGGCGCATCGGGTAGGTGTCCACTCCTAAGTACTTCTTCGCCAGCGCATCAATATGCTCGTCCGCCCCATCAGTGGTGATGTCGGTCACGGTGCCCCGGAGCGCCACCACGTTGTAAGAGTCGTCTGGGTCGATCACCGAGACGGCCACTCGGGGATCCCGGTGGAGGTTGTGGGCCTTCACCCGGCCCTCGGCGGTGTTGAAGAGGAGATCGTCGCCGTCCCGGTCGACCCACAGGGGTGTGATCTGGGGCGATCCGTCGGCGTTGAGGGTGGTGATGGAGGCCAGGACGGGGCGGGCGATGAGCTCGCGGGCCTTGTCCGAGAGGGTGTCGGGCATGGGTGATTCCTTTCCGGAGGGGTGACTCGAAGTTAGCCGGAGATCGGCCCAATCGTGACGCCGTAAGCTGCGCCGTGTGACTGCCAACCGCATTGAAAGCGACAGCATGGGGGAGATTGAGGTCCCCTCTGACCGGTACTGGGGGGCGCAGACGGCTCGATCCCTCCACCACTTCGACATCGGGATAGAGACCATGCCGCTCCCGGTCGTCCGGGCCTTCGGCATCCTCAAGGGAGCGGCCGCCCAGGTCAACCAGGACTTGGGGAAGCTCGACCCCGAGCTGGCTGCCCTCATTCAGCAGGCGGCAGCCGAAGTGTCGGCCGGCCAGCTCAACGACCAGTTCCCGTTGCACATCTGGCAGACCGGCAGCGGCACGCAGACCAACATGAACGCCAACGAGGTCATCTCGAACCGAGCCATTGAGCTCAGCGGCGGCACCATGGGGTCCAAGAAGCCCATTCACCCCAACGACCACGTCAACATGTCGCAGTCGTCCAATGACACCTTCCCGACCGCTATGCACATCGCGGCGGTCGAGGAGATTGTGCACACGTTGGTCCCGTCGGTCGTTGCCCTCCGAGACGCCCTGCATGACAAGGAAGTGGCCTATGCCGCCGTCACCAAGATCGGCCGGACCCACCTCATGGATGCCGTCCCGCTCACCCTTGGCCAGGAATTCTCTGGATACGTCGCCCAACTCACCGCCGACCTCGACCGCATCACCCTCACGCTCCCGGGCCTGTACGAGTTGGCGCTGGGTGGCACGGCAGTCGGTACCGGCCTCAACACCCACCCCGAATTCGGCGAGCGGGTCGCCGCCGCCATCGCCAAGGCGACCGGACTGCCGTTCGTGACCGCCCCGAACAAGTTCGCCGCCCTGGCCGGGCACGACGCCCTGGTCTTCACCCACGGAGCGTTGCGCACTTTGGCCGTCTCGCTGACCAAGATCGCCGACGACCTGCGCTGGCTCGGTTCGGGTCCCCGCAGCGGACTGGGCGAGCTGGCCCTGCCTGAGAACGAGCCCGGATCGTCCATCATGCCGGGCAAGGTGAACCCGACGCAGAGCGAAGCCATGATCATGGTGGGGATCCAGGTGCTGGGCAACGATGCCGCCGTGGGGATCGCCGGCAGTCGAGGCAACCTCGAGCTCAACGTATGCAAGCCAGTCATCATCTACAACGTCATGCAATCGATCGCCCTTATGGCGGACGCCTGCCGCGGCTTCAGGGAATTTTGTGTGGAGGGCTTACAACCCGACTACGAACAAATTGAAAAGCACTTGACCAATTCGTTGATGTTGGTGACCGCGCTCAATCCCATCATTGGGTACGACAAGTCGGCCGAAGTGGCCAAGAAGGCACACAAAGAACGCAGTACCTTGCGCGAAGCGGCGCTGGCGCTCGGTTACCTGACTCCCGAACAATTCGATGCCGCAGTGCGGCCCGAAGAGATGACCCACCCATGAACGAACCCGTGCTCTCGGGCGCCGACGTCGATGCCGCCTTGGCCGAACAAGGGATCGAATGGGAGCGTGACGGCGATCAACTGGTGACCTCGGTCAAGTTGCGCGACTTCGCCGGGGCATTGGCCTTCGTGAACGAGGTCGGCGCTGCAGCCGAAGCGGCCAATCACCATCCCGACATCGACATTCGGTGGGACACGGTCAGCCTGGTGCTCACCACGCACAGCGCAGGCGGATTGACCGTGCTCGACCTCGCCTTGGCAGCGGTCATCGACCGCCTGCGCCCACTTCGCTAGTCCACCGTCCGGCGAGTCACGTCCACCCCATTTGGGCAGTCGCCCGATGCCGCTCTTGAAACGGACCTACGCTAGGGACCTGGGGGAGGGGCGCACCGAAAGGGGGATGCATTCGCATGAAGTTCGGAATCTTCTACGAGCACCAGTTGCCCCGGCCCTGGCAGGCCGACAGCGAATACCTGTTACTCCAGCAATCCCTCGACCAGATCGAACTGGCCGATCGATTGGGCTATGACTACGCCTGGGAGGTCGAGCATCACTTCCTCGAGGAGTACTCGCACTCCTCCGCCCCTGAAGTGTTCCTCGGTGCCGCCAGCCAACGAACGAAGCAGATTCGCCTCGGGCACGGTGTGGTTCAACTCCCGACCAATCATCCGGCCCGAGTGGCCGAGCGAGTCTCGACGCTCGACCTGGTGAGTCACGGGCGGGTCGAGTTGGGCCTCGGGGAGGCGGCCACGGTGACCGAGCTGCACCCGTTCGGGCGTTCCTTCCGCAACAAGCGCGAGGTCTGGGAAGACGCCGTGCGAGCGTTGATCCCCATGTTCGGCGAGGGTGGAGTCGAGTATCACGGCGAACATTTCGACTTTCCCTTGCGCAATGTCCTGCCCAAGCCCATGCAGAAGCCGCACCCACCGCTGTGGGTGGCCTGTAGCAAGCGCGAGACCATCGAGGCGGCTGGCGGTTGGGGCATGGGCGCGCTTGGGTTCCAATTCGTCAGCGCTGACGAGGCCCACAATTGGGTGGCGGCCTACTACGACGCCTATCTGAATCACCAAACCAAACTGGCCGACTATGCGACGAATCCCAACATCGCGGTGGTGTCGGGGTTCATGTGCTGTCCTACCGACGAGGAGGCCCACATCAAGGCCGACGGTTGGACCTTCTTCGCCTTCGCGCTGCGCACCTACGCCACCGCTCCACCGGGCGCGCCCGGTTCGGTCAACATGTGGGAGGAATACCAGGCGTTTCGTCGTACGCCCGAAGCGCAGAACATGCACACGGGCGGGCTTATCGGCTCGCCGGCGACCATTGTGGCCAAGCTACGAAAATTCGAAGCGTCGCACGTCGATCAGGTGATCCTGCTCAATCAGGCGGGACGGAACACCCACGAAGACATCTGTTCCAGCCTCGAATTGTTCGCGGCCGAAGTCATGCCCGAGTTTGCCGAACGTCACGGCGAACATGAGGCGTGGAAGCACCAAGTGCTGGCCGGTGAGATCACCCTTCACCCCGAACCCGAGCCTGCTGGCAAAACTTGACGCCGAGAGGGCCGCTTCGATCGTCGCACTCACCGGATCACTGGCGTCGGACCCTGGCGCTGCCAGTGGAGCGGGTTACGCTGATCCCATCTTCCAAACCGTCGTTCCGCCACAAGTTGGTGCGCCGCAGGACGTTCCGCCGAGCGCACCTCGAGCCAGGGCTTCCCGTGCCAGGACATGGGTCGCCGTCCTTCTTGCCCTGGCCTGCGGCGTGGCGCTGGGTTACCTGGGATGGGTACTGCCCACGCCTGGCAGATCGTTACTGGTCCCGACCGCAATTGTGTTCGGGATCGGCGTGGCCATTTCATTGTTGGCTTGGGTCGCAGGCAGCTTGGGGGTAAGTCGACGCTCGCTCATGACCTTCTCCGCCGCCGCCGCCGTCTGCACGGTCCTGGCTTGCGTGTGGACGTTCCAGTTCTCGCTACCCGCTCACCTCGAGTGGAATTCGGGGGCGACGAACCAAGCACAGCAGACCCTGGTCCACCTGAGTCGCCTGCCGAGGGGACCCGACGGCGCACGCAGTGAGCCCTGCACCATGGTGTCGACGGGCAGCATCGGCCCGCTCTCGGCGCCATATAAGGAGTGTGCCGAATATACGTTCGCGGGACATTTCGTGACCTACGACTCAGTGCAATCTCCGGAGCATGGGCTTGGGTACACCGACGTCGGAGCGGCCACTTTCCAGGACGAGTGCTCTCGTCATTTAGTCGGCGAGTGGTGGATGTACTCGCCGGAAGAAAATGGCGTGGGGGCTTGCCCGTTCGGTTATCACTTCCACGGCGCCGCCTGACTGGCGCCGAGATCAGTCAGCCGGTTCGAGCAGGTTCCGGCGGAGTCGAGCCAGGACCTGGTCGGGCACGCCGATCTTGGCGGCATACTGGTCGATCGATCCGTAGTGCTCGCGCAGGTAGTCGAAGAGGTCGACCATGTTGGCCGGCTCGGCCGAGAACACCGGGTCGATCTTGGAGATGATGTCTTTGCCATCGGGGTACTTCAAGATCAACTTGGCCCTCAGGTGGTCCATGGCCGCGCCGCTGAGCGCGTAGTCAGCCACGACGGTCTCCTCGGGAACGCCGAGGAGCGAAAGGACCAGCGCTGAGAGCAGGCCGGTGCGATCCTTGCCGGCGGTGCAGTGAAAGACGGCGGGCTGCGCGTCCGAATTGGCCAGCACCGTGAGTGCAGCGACGATCTGCGGCGCTGCGCTTTCGAGCATGTCCACGTATTGCGCCTTCAAAAGACCAGGGCGCAGATTCCAATCATCGTCATTCGGCAGCTGATCGATAAAGGGGAAGTGATGGAAGTCGACCGGATGCACGTCGACGTCGAACCGGTTCTGCTCTACCTCGTGGTCAGAACGCAGGTCGACCACGGTGCGGATGCCCAATTCACGCATTACGGCGAAATCGGTCTCGCTCAGATCGCTCAGTCCGTCAGCGCGGAACAACACTCGCCAGCGGGTGCGTTGACCGTCGTTCGTGGGGTAGCCACCTAAGTCGCGGAAGTTGACTGCGCCTTCAAGGCTGATCAAGCGCTCCATCGTCATTTCGGCGTGATCGTCACTTGACCGGAAGGTCCCACATGGGGAACCAACGCGACAGGTCGCTTTCAACCGGCAAGTCGGAGCCGAGCATGGTGCGGATGCGCAATTCCAACTCGGTGTCCCGCCGCTCCTTCGACGCATCAATGGGCGCAAAGGGATAGAAGGTTCCCCGCTTGTAGAGATAGACGAGGGAAAAAGCACGGGCATCCGACGGAGCATCGGGACCGGGGACAAAGCCGAAGACCGAGCACAAGAGCAAGGCATCCCAGCCGGCCTCGGCCAGGGTGGTGTTGGCCATGTGGGCTTGGGTCACTAGGTCGTCCAGCGCTGGCTCGCTCAAGAGAAGCCAGCCGTAGCCGAAGGAATCCTTCGTTTCCGTCAGTCCACCGTCGACCAGTTGGGACACCTCGGTCTCGAGATCGCTTTGCTCGGCGCCCGCCGGAGGCTTCCAGCACACGCCGGCGTGGCCCGAGGTGACGAGGCCGCCGGCGCTCTGGAGCGTGAGGGCGGCGGTGGGGAGGGCGAACAGGGCGTCGAGGTTGGCCTTGACCGGCTTGGTGCGCCCCAGCAGGGTGTCCATGAGACCCATGATCAGCTGGCGTGGCCGAGTTGGCGCTCCAGCTCATCGAGCTGGGCCAGGCGACGCTCCAAGGTGGGGTGGGTCCGGAACAGGCCGCCCAGGCTGAAACCTCCGCCACCTTGTTGGCCACCGCCTTGATCTTGGGCTCCGGGGCCGGCCACGGCGGGGACGAAGAAGAAGGCATTGAATGGCTCGGCCGAGCGAAGGTCCTTGGTTGGAATGCGACCCATCTCACCGCTGATCTTGACCAGGGCCGATGCCAGCTGCGATGGGCGGCCAATGAGGATGGCGCCTGAGCGGTCGGCTGCGAGCTCTCTGTATCTGGAGAGGGCCATGGTCAAGAGGAAGCTCACGAAGTACACCACGATCGACACCAACATGACGATCATCTCGATAATGACGAGTTGACTCCCGCTGTTGTTGTTATTCCCCCGGCCGCCGAAGATCTCCGAATAGAACATGACCCGGGTCAAGAGTCCGGCGATCATGCCCAAGCCACTGGCGATAGTCATCACAGCCACATCGCGGTGCGCCACGTGCGAGATCTCATGGGCGAGCACGGCTTCGATCTCGGGTTCATCGAGCCGGCGCAGCAACCCGGAGGTGGCACACACCACGGCTTTCTTCGGACTCCGCCCGGTGGCAAAGGCATTCGGCACGTCGGTTTGGGCAATGGCCACCCGAGGCTTGGGCATGTCGGCCAGCGCGCAGAGGCGATCAATCACCCCGTGCAATTCCGGCGCTTGTTCCGGCGTGACTTCTTTGGCATGCATGGCGAACATGGCGATCTTGTCGCTGAAGAAGTACTGGCTGAACAGAAAGCCGAAGGCGATCACCAGGATCAACACCAGGCTCTTAAGGAAGATGAACAGCACGCCGATCAACACGGCATAGAGCACCACGAGGAAAAAGCCCGTCATCAGCATGCGCCTGGTCAAGCCACGGTCGGGCTTGATGTTGTGTGCCAAAGCCATCAGGTGGCTGCTCCTCCAACGGCTTCGCCGCCACCATCGGCCGTCGGCAAGGCCGCGGCATCCGCCCCTGTACCTGTTCCTGTTCCGATCTCGGCCTTCAATGCCGCCAACTCGTTGTCGACTTGTGATGTGGACGTGACCTTGTCGAGTTCTTTTTGAATGTCGTCGACCGGGGCGCTCAGGTCGTTGATGGCACCGGAAGCAATGAGTTCGTCTAGGGCGCCGGCCTTGGCCTGCATGCTGAGGATCTTGTCCTGGGCCCGCTGCATGGCTGCGCCCGAATTCCCCATGGAATCGGAAATTCCCGACACGGCTTCATTGACCTTGGTGGTCGCTTCGGCGGCGGTGTAGCTGGCCTTGAGGGTTTCTTTCTTGGTGCGGAACTGCTCGACCCGCTGCTGGAGCTGTTGGGACGTGTCCACCAGCTTCTGTTCTTGTTCGCTGATTTGGTCGTGCTGGACCTTGAGTTCGGCCAGCTGCTCGCCCAGAGCGGCCCGACGTGACAATGCCTCGCGAGCGAGATCCTCGTTGCTCTGCTGGAGGGCGGCCTTGGCCTGGGTCTGCAACTTGTCAGCCTGTTTTTGGAGACCTTGAGCCTGGAGCTCAATTCGCTTGCGGGCGGTGGCCACGTCGGCCACGCTCCGCCGGATCTTCTGGAGCTGTTCGAGCTGCTGCTCGTAAGAGAGATCGAGCATGTCGCGAGGGTCTTCGGCCTTGTCCAGCACCTTGTTCGCCTTCGCTTGAAAAATCCCCTTAATTCGTTGCCAGGTGCCTGCCATAGCACCGAGCATAAGGCCCAGCGGGACGATGGGGGCAACGGCTGGCCCCCATTGCGGCACGATTAAGGTCGGCGCCGTGCCTGACGCTCTCTGCCTCCTCTCTGTGCATGCCCACCCTGATGACGAGTCATCCAAGGGTGCCAGCACCGTGGCTCGCTACCACGCTGAAGGAGTCCACACGGTTTTGGTGTGCTGCACCGGGGGTGAAGAGGGCGACATTTTGAACCCCGCCATGGATACGCCTGAGGTACGAGCCGACATCGGTAGGGTCCGGATGGCCGAGCTGGCAGCGGCTACCGCCATCATCGGCTACGACGAAACCATCATGTTGGGCTACCGGGACTCAGGCATGCCCGATACCGAGGCCAACGCCCACTCTGACTCGTTTGCCCAGGCTCCCTTGGACGAAGCGGTGGGTCGGCTGGTGGCCATCATCCGGGCTGAGCGCCCTCAGGTGATCATCACCTACCCCGATGAGCAGAACGAGTACCCACATCCGGATCATCTCCGGGTCCATGAGATCTCGATCATCGCCTTCGACGCCGCTGGCGATCCGGATCAATTCCCCGACGCCGGCCCTCCATTTGCTCCGTCGAAGCTCTACTACTCGGTGTGGCCGGCTGAACGGTTCCGGCAGATCCACGCCAAGTTTGTTGAGCTCGGCATGGAGTCTCCGTTCGACGAAAAGTGGCTGGCTCGATTGACTCGCGACGAGCCGTTCAGTACCACCATCGACATCACCGGTTTCGCCGAGGTCCGCGGCTTGGCCTTGAAGGCGCACGCCACCCAAGTCGATCCCGTGTCCCCGTTCTGGTTCGGTCTGCCGCCCGAGGTCTTGCGCGACATTCACCCGGTCGACGAGTTTCGGCTGGCGCGGAGCCGAGTGAGTGATGGTGACGAGACCGAGGACGACCTTTTTGCCGGGGTGCGGCCGAGCTAATCAAATTGGTGAGCGGTCGGCGGCAGGACGCGCGCGTTCCCTCTACCCCGACATGTTTTCTGAGATCCATCCATGGCTCCGTCGCCGTATTGCTTCGCAGAAAAAGGTTCGCCCGGGCGAACCTTTTTGAAAATGAGGTCCTCGGAGGAGAGGGGGCCTCCTCATTTTGGTGTGGCCGGCCCGAAAACAATTGAGTCTGGCCATGGACAAAACCCAAGCGATCTAGTCCTGCTGTTCGTCCTCGATAATGATCGGGAGGGCGGACGGATCGGACCGAGGTGGCAGTGGCGGGAGCGAAAGATCCATGTGCACGACGGCCTCGGCGGGCTCAGTCACTGGCCGGGGAGTCGGAAGCGAGAGATCCATCTCCCCGAAGGACTCTGTTTCTTCGACCGCAGGCGTTGGCGGCAATCCGAGATCGAAGTTGGTGGGAGGGAGCGAATCGGGTTCGGGCGCGGGTGCAAGGTCTAGCGAGGGCTGAGGGGGTGGCTCCGGCTCTGGCTCCGGCTCCGCGTCGAACTCCCCAATCTCCTCTATGAAGATCGGCGTACCTGCGGGCGTAATACCCAATGGCAGCTCGGGCTCAAGTACTGCATCAATCTCTGGCTCAGGATCGAATGCCTCAACCTCTTCGTTCAAGACTGCTGAGGCTGAGTCTGACGCTGCTGCGATGGGCGCAATGTCCAATGGCGGATCGCCAGCAGGCTCACCCTCGGCCTCAAAGTCACCTTGCATCGACTCCCCAACGACCGCCGCACCTACCTCAGTCGCCACCTCACCGCCTACCCCCGCACCAACCCCCAGGTGCGCCGTCGCCTCGTTCAACAACTGGTCGAGATCGTGCACCTTCCAGCTTGGGACCAACAATGGAGTCACCGATCCACCGCCACGGAGGATCAGCAACAGGCCCCGTCGGCGCTTTTCGATCTCCCAGGTGGCGACTCTGTCCCAGCCCAAGAGACGCGGCTCACTCTCGGAACGTTGAATGGAAATTCCGGCCTCGGTGATCTCGAGGTCGAAGAGATCGGCGTGTTTCTCTCGTTTCCGTGAGTAGATCGACACCCCCCGCAGCGTTGCCCCCGGCATACTCGTCAGCCCCCGGAACGGGCCAGTTCGCGCAGCGGCCGGAATCCAATCACCGTGGCTCCGGCCGATTCGAGGGCCCGGCGAACCCAGTCTTCCGAGCAGATGATGCGGTGATCGTCGACCCGGGCTTCCCAATCGTCGGTGGCCAACGAACGCAATTCCGCGCTGTCGACTGCCGGATGCAAGTGCAGCTCGGTGACGCCAGGGCGCAGTGTGGCCAGGTCCTTCTCGAAGAGTTGCCGAGAGCCGACGCCAGGAATGAGTCGGAAATGATCGGTAAACACGGCACCAGCTTCGGCCGCCACGGTGCGAGCGGGGAAGCCCAGCACTTTCTCCATGCCCGGTCCGACCATTCGCAAAGGGAGCCCGAATTCGACGGCCATGTCGAGATAGACGTCGAAGAATTCGGGCCGCAGTTGCAAGGTGCCCATGTGGGAATCGATATGGCTGACGTCAAAACCCCAGAGGATGGCCCGTTCAATCTGGGCTCGGCATTCTCGGCGCACCTCATCGAGATCAGCGTGGTCCCACACGTCGTCCAAGGTCCGCGGAAAGCCACCATCACCACCCAACAGGGACGGGGCAAAGGTGATCGGGCCCCAGCGATAGAGCTCGTATTCCGCGTTCAGCGTGAGATGCACCCCAATGTCCTCACCCCTGTACCGGCTGCTCGCCTCGCGGGCCCACGGGCAGGGCACCATCAAGGTGGCGCTCGATACGACACCAGTCGCCAAACACTCGAACACCCCAACGTTGGCCGAATGGCACGAACCCAGATCGTCGGCGTTGATGATCACGACTCGAGCATCGGCGGAGTAACCCAGGCGCTGCGCCGTCGTTGGTTCACTCATCGCCTTGACGTCCTCGCTCAACCACTTCGGCGTCCTGGGCTCGAGCCACGTCGGCAATCTCCACCTGGAAAGCCTCCATCGCCTTCGTCAGCGCCGGATCACCGACAGCCAGAATCCGCACCGCCAACAGGCCAGCGTTGCGAGCACCGTTCACCGCCACCGTGGCCACCGGCACACCCTTGGGCATCTGCACGATGGACAACAGGGAATCCAAACCGTCGAGTTGCGAAAGCGCCACGGGGACACCGATGACGGGTAGGGGAGTGACCGCGGCCAACATGCCGGGCAGGTGCGCCGCCCCGCCGGCGCCAGCGATGATCACCTTGAGTCCATTGCCCGCCGCGGCGTGCCCGAAGGCAATCATGTCGTCGGGTGTGCGGTGGGCCGAGACGACGCGCACCTCGTGGGCGATGCCAAACTCCACCAAGACGTCGACCGCACCCTGCATGACCGAGAGGTCAGACGAGCTGCCCATCACGACGGCCACAACGGGCGCCCCGGCCATCAGCCCAACCCCTCGGGCAGTTCGACCCTATCGGGACGCGGCGTACCTAGGGCCAAGGCGGCAGCCCAAGCTCGACTTCGCACATCCCCTTCATCGATCCCGGCCACAGTCACGTGTCCCAGTTTGCGTCCTGGCCGACCCTCTTTGCCATACAGATGGATATGGGCCCCTTCCACCGCCAACCCATCGGCCAGCAGGGTGACCGGGTCTTCGCCCCCCGGTCCGCCGAAAATGTTCACGCTGGCCACGTGGTCGTGCTGCGGAGCGGTGGCCCCTAAGGGGAGGTCAAGGACGGCCCGCACATGATTCTCGAACTGAGAAGTGACGGCACCCTCGATCGTCCAGTGCCCCGAATTGTGGGGTCGGGCCGCGATCTCATTGACCAGAAGCCGACCGTCGGTGGTCCAAAAGAGCTCCACGGCCAAGACACCCACCGCATCGACGATCTCGGCCACTCGTAGTCCCACCTCAGAAGCCTGCTGCATAATCCCGCTCGGAATCCGTCCCGGCACCAGTACCTCACGGCATACGCCACCCACCTGTGCTGTCTCCACGGCCGGCCAGGCCACCGAGATCCCCGAAGGGCGGCGAGCCACCATGACCGCCAACTCGGCCCGCATAGCCACCATTTCCTCGACCAGCACTTCGTCGCCCAGCTGACTCAGCACACGCCTCGCTTCGTCCAGGTCGCCGACCGGCCACACCCCCTTGCCGTCGTATCCCCCTCGGGTCGCCTTGAGCACGATCGGCCACCCGTGCTTTTGGGCGAAGGCCCCGACCTCAGCCACGGCCTGGTCCCCGGGGCCGGCCTCTCCTGAATCCAACCCAATCACGGCGTGCGCCGGAATGGACACGCCAGCCTGGGCGAGGACCCGTCGCATGTGTCCCTTATTGATGGCCACGCCCAACGTGGAGACCCCTGGATGCACCGGAATCCCGTCGGCCACCAATTTCTCGAGGATCGACAGGTCCACCAGCTCGTGGTCAAAGGTAATGACGTCGCACCGGGCCGCCAGGGCGCGCATGTCGGCTTCCACCAGCGGTGAGCCGATCACCACCTCGGCGGCCACCTCACAGGCAGCATCATCTGGCCGCTCAGCCAGTACGACCATGGAGAGTCCGAGGGCGCTGGCGGCTTCCCCGGCCATGCGTGCCAGCTGCCCACCTCCCACCACACCGACGTGATGACGTTTCAGCTCGCTAGCCTCAGTAACTGAAGTGGCGCGGACACCCTGGCCACATTAGGCGAGGAGATTGTTGACCATGGCCAAGCCATTTCGAATCGGGACGCAGATCGTGGGCGAGAAGTCGGTGGCGGACACGGTGGCACAGCTTCGTTCGCTGGCCGAGGCCGGTTACGACCACGCCTTCGTCACGCAGATGTTCGACCACGATGCCCTCACTTTGCTGGCGGCCGTCGGACCGCAGGTGCCCGGCATCGAACTCATGACCGGCGTGGTTCCCATCTACGGACGACACCCCACCACCTTGGCTCAGCAAGCGCTCACCGTGCAGTCCGCCGCCGACAATCGACTGACCCTCGGCATCGGCCTGTCCCACCAGATTGTGGTAGAGAACATGTGGGGACTGAGCTACGACAAGCCAGCTCGCTACATGAGGGAGTACCTCGACGCGCTGATGCCACTCCTGCGCGGCGAGACGGTCACGGTGGCCGGAGAGAGGATCGCCATCAATACGTTTGCGCCGATCGGTATTCCGGACGTGACCGCGCCACCTGTCCTCGTTGCCGCACTCGGCGACATCATGCTCGGACTGGCCGGTCGGCTGGCCGACGGCACCATCACCTGGATGACCGGCACCCGCACCATCGAGACGCACATTTCGCCCTCCATTCGCGCCGCGGCGGAAGCAGCCGGACGACCAACACCGCGTATCGCCGTGGCGTTGCCGATCTGCATCACCACAGACGTCGAAGCCACCAACGCAATCATTGATGAGCAATCTGCGATGTACCCCCACCTCCCGGCCTACAAAGCCATGCTGGACAAGGAAGGTGCGGAGCGCGCGTCCGATATCGCCCTGGTTGGCGACGAAGCCACGGTGCTCGCCGGGCTCGAGCGTTTGGCGTCGGCCGGCACGACTGATTTCTTGGCTGGCATCATGGGCCAGCGTGCCGACCGTGAGGTGACGTCAGCGTTCTTGAGTCAGCTGGCCCGCTCCTGACGCTTAGCGAGACAGTTTGGTGTACTTGAATTCGTTGAGGTCGGGCTGATCGTCCATCAGTCGAATCACACCCTCAATGGTGCGGCGGGCCAAAGCGGCATCACCATTCGGTCGGCTCATCAAGCGCACAAAGACAGCTCGCCCATCGACCACGAAGGTCGGGACGCCGAAGACGTCCCACTCACCAACCGCTTGCAGGTGTGCTCGCTTGATCACTTCGATGGGATCACCCGAGGCCACCCGGTCCAACACCTTGGCACCGTCGACTCCGGCGGCCGTGATGACATCGGCCACCACGTCACGCTTGCGGAGATCGAGTCCTTGGTCGTGTCGGGCGGCAAACAGTGCGTTATGCACGGCACCGAACTGATCGGCGTATTCGTCTCGCACAACGACACCGGCGGCCAATGCCAAAAGATCGGCCGCCTTGGTGGGGTCGTCCCACACCGCAGTGCCGCCTTCGGGTACATGCACCTGCCCGAGGGCGAATGGGAGGAACGTCACGTCCCAGTCGGCCCCGTCGGCCAGCCCCGTCACGAGGTGCTCATGGGCATTGCGGGCAAAGGGGCAGCGGTAGTCCCAGGTGACGGCGAAAGGCTTCATAGACGGTGCAACACGAAATCCTGTTGCCCCATTCCCTTTGCCGCCCGCCCACGCTTGCGACCACCGATCCGGCCTTGCCGGGTCCCCGGCGTGACGAACCGCACCACGGGCCGCAATCCCAGCCCCAAAATGCCGCCAATCACTGCCCCGCCCAACACGTCAGTGGCGTGATGCGCCCGCAGATGGACTCGGCTCACGGCGACCGCGCTGGCGAAAGCCACACAGGCAGCGGTACCGGTGCTCGACTCCGGGAGGACAATCGCCGTGCAAAAGGCCGCCAAGGTGTGACCGCTCGGGAAACTGCTCGAAGTCGGCGTCCGCACTAGCGCATCAACCTGCTCGTCGGGCCGCTGCCGCTCGACGGCCGCCTTGGCCGCCCGGCTCACTATGAGTGACGAGACACCCGCCGCGCCCAAGGCCACCACGGCCCGGCGCCGATCGGGACCAGACCGTCGACCCTTCAGTCCGGCCAGCAGTACCCAGACGAATCCGTAGTCGGCCATGTTCGAGACCACCGACGCTGCCCGATCAAATCCGGCCCGACCTCGCAACCCTGCAAAGGCCGTATCAACTTTCTCGTCGAATGCGGTCGCCGCGCCCGCCCCAGCCCCGCTCACGACGCCGCCCCGAACGCCGGACACTCACTCTGAAAGTGGCAGAAGCGACACAATGGACCAGTCTTCGGCCGGAAGTCGCCCGTGGCACAGGCCCGTTCAATGGCGCCCCAGACCGCCACGGTCCGCCGCTCCTGTCCGCGCAACGTCTGCTCCGTCGATACGGCCGAGATCACCACCGGGTCCCGAAGATGCAGAAGCCGCACCTCCACCGGCGTTCGCCCGAGCAGCTTCTCGCACAGGAGGGCGTAGGTCTGCACGCCGCCCATCCGGCCCTGTTCGTAGCGGGCCGAAGGAGCCTTGCCGGTTTTGTAATCGATCACGGTGAGTTCGCCGTCGGGCCCCATGTCGAGCCGGTCGATGATGCCGCGCAGCCGCATGCCGTCCTGTTGGATCTCGACGCCAAGTTCGACCCCGATGGCCCGGACTTTGGTGGGATCCTCGAGGCGAAAGTAGTTGGCCACCAAGACCCGAGCATCGGCCAAGAAGGCGTCGGCTTCGGGTTCAGTCAGCCCCAGCTCGACGTATTCGGGGTCCGACGCCAGCTCGGCCCAGGCCCGCTCCAACTCAAAAGTGGCCGCCGCCTCGGTCCGCTCAGACCCCATGTGGTTCCACATCAGCCCCTCGAGTGCCGAATGGACCAAGGTCCCTTTGACGGCGTGGGGCGAGGGCGGCTCGGGCCGGTGCTCAATGACCGTGAACTGAAATGCCAGGGGACAATTGGTGAAAGAGGTCACCTTGCTAGGCGTCAATGTCCGGGGTAAGGCGAGCGCCATGGCCGCCCAGAATAGGACCCGGCTCTGACATCGTGGGCCCATGCACTAAAAAGACTTGCTCATGGAACACTTTCTCGACCAATACGGCTATGCCGCCCTCTTCCTGGTAGCCCTGGTTGAGGCGATATGCATCCCCTTCCCTTCGGAAATCACCTTCGGCTTCACGGCCGCCCTGGCGGCTCAGCACAAATACGGGTTCTCGCTCGCCCCGGTCATCATTGTGGCGGTCGCCGGCGAAATATGTGGGTGTGTGATCGCCTACTTCATCGGCAAGTCAGGAGGCCGAGCCCTGATCGACCGCTACGGCAAATACGTCCTGCTTTCGCATGCAGACCTGGACCGGGCCGACCGCTTCATGGAGAAACGAGGTGTCCTGGCCGTGTTCTTTGGCCGGTTCATTCCCCTAATTCGGGCCGTGATCTCCTTGATCGCCGGCATCGGCGAGATGCCCTTCTGGCGCTTCCTCATCTCCACCGCTGCCGCCACGGCGATCTACGGCGTGATCCTCGGCATCGTTGGCTACAACTTGGGGGAGAACTGGCACAAGATCGTCAAGGGCTTCACCTATGCCGGCCTGGTCGTTGGCGTCCTGGTGGTCCTGGTCGTGGTGTTCGGGGTATTCCATCGATTGCGGGCGCTCCGGGCGGAGCGGGATGCCGCCAGCTGACCTCAAGCGCACGACCAACTGGGCCGGATTGCGAGCCGGTGACGCAGTTCAAGTGGACGGCACCCGCTTG
>Ga0182030_10005283_pt1 | contig 27451 bp, 21 predicted proteins | sample 812S3MmetaG_FD_121299 | JGI IMG/M metagenome (GOLD analysis project Ga0182030, IMG submission 121299) | Permafrost microbial communities from Stordalen Mire, Sweden - 812S3M metaG (Illumina Assembly) | ecosystem: Environmental > Terrestrial > Soil > Wetlands > Permafrost | place: Sweden... | reverse complement strand
GTTACGGGTGCCAGCAGCGACGAAGGCGACGGGGCGAGGGTGGTGGCGAACGTGCGTGACGTGAGCGATATTCCGGTCTACGTCGGCATCGGGATCACGACTCCTCAACAGGCGGCCCATATCGCTACGGTCAGCGACGGCGTGATCGTCGGCTCGGCTCTCGTAAAAGTGATTCTGGACGGCGCCAGCGCTCACGATGTCGAGATATTCGTGCGATCGTTTCGTGACGCGATTGATGAGGCGTCAAAAGCCTGAGAGGTTTCTTCGCGACGGCAAATGCCGTTTTCCCTCGTAAAGCCTCACCTCACAGCGGTTTTCGCCAGTCGGCACGACTTCTTTTGTGAAAGGTGTCACATGATTGACGGAAATAGTCCAACAATGCTGGTCCGCGGTGGTGTTTAATTCCTATCGGGCCCCCATCGCGGGGGTTGCATGTATTCCTTATTGGGGGGAAATAAATGCCTGAAGAAAGAGTTGCGGATCCCGGTCCATTAGGGCTCGCTGGGTTCGCTATGACGACGTTCGCTCTCAGCTCGTGGAATGCCGGTATTTGGCACGGCGCAGGCCTGGAGGCGGCGCTGGCGCTGGCATTCTTCTACGGAGGGCTTGCACAGTTGCTGGCCGGCATGTGGGAGTTTGTGCGCAAGAATACGTTCGCGGCACTGGCGTTTACGTCGTACGGTGCGTTCTGGCTGTCGTTCTATGCATTGATCAAGTTCAACATTCCAGGCGGCGGATCGGACACAGTGCCGATCTTCTTGCTGGGTTGGACGATCTTCACTTTGTACATGACGATTGCGGCGACCAAGACGAACAACGCGGTCTTGACCGTGTTCGTATTGCTGTCCATCACTTTCATCCTCCTCACCATTGGCAACTGGGGGACGACGCACACCTTTGTGGACATCGTGAAGGCGGGCGGCTGGGCCGGACTCGCGACCGCTGCGGCGGCGTGGTACGCGTCGGCGGCGGGGGTAACGAACGCCACGCACGGCAAAGTTGTGTTCCCGGTGGGTCCACGAGGCTAACGTAGAGGTCACTGGTGGCTTGCCACCGGACCCAACCGCCAACAGCGCCCGTGCCACCAGGTACGGGCGCTGTTGGCATCTATGCGGCAGTGAGAACTACTCTCAACTTTGAGTCGCGTGGATAAACCATAGATCTGTCAATTTTCATAGAACGTTTGGAACGGGGTTACGTCATGAGTGAAGCAAAGTTAGAAGCGTGGCTGGACGAGACGCGCAGTTTTCCGCCGACAGAAGAGTTCGCCAAGCAGGCGAACGCACAGCCTTCGATTTACGCCGAAGCCGACGCGGATCCTCTGGCGTACTGGCGCAAGCAGGCCGATCGTCTGAGCTGGACGAACGAGCCCACTAAGACTCTCGAGTGGGATCTTCCCTTTGCCAAGTGGTTCAGCGACGGGACGCTCAACGCGTCGTACAACTGCGTTGATCGTCACGTCGAAGCCGGTAAGGGTGACAAGGTCGCGTACCACTGGGTGGCTGACGCCGAGGGCGAGTCACGCACCATCACCTACGGCGAGCTTCAAAAGATGGTCGCCAAGGCCGCGAATGGTCTGAGCGAACTCGGCGTGAAGTCCGGCGACCGCGTGGCCGTCTATATGCCGATGATTCCCGAAGCCATTGTGACGATGCTGGCGATTGTTCGCCTAGGAGCCATGCACTCGGTGATCTTTGCGGGATTCTCCGCGGACTCACTCTCGAGTCGCATTCTCGACTCGGACTGCCAGGTGGTCGTCACCGCCGACGGCGCGTTCCGTCGCGGGGTGGCGAGCCCCTTGAAGCCCGCGGTCGACGAAGCTCTCAAGAGCTGTCCCAACGTTCGAGCGGTCTTGGTGGTGCAACGCACCAAGGGTGACGTCGAGTGGACCGAAGGCCGCGACCACTGGTGGCACGACATGGTCGACAAGCAGAACGACACGCACGCGTACGAATCATTTGAGGCCGAGCACTCGATGTTCATCATGTACACCTCGGGTACCACGGCGAAGCCCAAGGGAATCTTCCACGCGACGGGCGGCTACCTAACTCAAGCCGCGACGACGTACTACAACATCTTCGACGTGAAGCCCGACACCGACGTGTGTTGGACGGCCGCCGACATCGGCTGGATCACCGGCCACAGCTACATCGTCTATGGACCACTCATCAACGGCGTGACGTCGGTCATGTACGAAGGTCTGCCCGACTCCGGCGGACGCGATCGCTGGTGGAAGATCATCGAAGAGAACAAGGTGACAATTCTCTACACCGCCCCAACCACCATTCGCACGCTCATGAAGTGGGGACACCATCACCCCGGCGGTCACGACCTCACGAGTCTGCGTCTCCTTGGCACGGTGGGCGAGCCCATCAACCCCGAAGCCTGGATCTGGTACCGGGAGCACGTGGGTGGAGACCGCTGCCCGATCGTGGACACCTGGTGGCAGACCGAGACGGGCGCGATCATGATCTCGCCCTTGCCCGGCATCACGGCCACGAAACCCGGGGCGGCCATGAAGGCGCTGCCGGGCATTTCTGTCGACGTGGTGGACAACGAGGGCAAGAGTGTCGGCAATAACTCGGGCGGCTATCTGGTGATCACCCAGCCGTGGCCCTCGATGACCCGAGGTATCTACGGCGACCCCGAGCGCTTCAAGGAGACGTACTGGGCTCGTTTCCCCGGTCTGTACTTCGCGGGTGACGGCGCCAAGCGCGACGCGGACGGCGACCTCTGGCTGCTCGGACGCATTGACGATGTCATGAACATATCGGGACACCGGCTCTCGACGACCGAAGTGGAGCACGCTCTCGTGGGATTTCCCGGGGTTGCCGAAGCCGCAGTCGTGGGCGCTAGCGACGAGACCACGGGTCAGGCGATCGTCGCCTTCGTGACGTTAAAGCTCTCGGCCGAGGAGGCGGAGAAAGACCAGACGGGAACGATCAACGCACTGCGTGAACACGTGGCCAAGGTCATCAGTCCTATCGCGAGGCCCCGTCAGATCATCCTGACGCCGGAACTACCCAAGACGCGTTCGGGCAAGATCATGCGTCGGCTGTTGCGTGACGTGGCGGAGAACCGACCACTGGGGGACGTCACGACGCTGATGGACCCCACGGTCGTCAACGCCATCGCCGGGTTGATGACGGAGAGTTCGGCCGACGAGGAGTAAGGCCCTTTAGGAGTCGAAGCCGAGATTAAAGAGATCGAGGAGGCGCAGCCACAGGTTGCGGCGACCTCCGTTCTCGTCGGCCTTCTCAATGGACCTCTGCGTCAGTCGAATGAACAGCCAGCGAAAAGGCTCCGGCGGGAACGGCATCGGTTTTTTACGGACCATTGTGAGCGCGGTTCTCTCGGTGGTGCGACCATCCAGTAGATCCAACATCACCGCGGCACCAAAGCGTGTCGAGGCGACACCGAGTCCGGTGTAGCCCATGACGTAGGCGGCCTTACCGCCATAGGCCATGCCCCAGAACGGAGAAAATCGCGTACAGGTGTCAATCGCCCCACCCCAGGCGTGGGTGAACTTGATGCCCGACAACTGGGGGAAGGTCGTCAAGAAGTGACCCGCCAATTTGGCGTAGGTCTCGGCATTGAACTCAAAGTCCCGGCGAGCCTTGCCCCTGAACTTGTAGATCGTGTCGTATCCACCCCACAGGATGGAGTTGTCTTTCGTGAGTCGGTAATAGTGAAACTGATTTCCCGCGTCGGCCACGCCCTCGCGGCTGCTCCACCCGATGCTCGCCATTTGCTCGTCACTCAGAGGCTCGGTGACAAGCGCATAGTCATAGACCGCCGCGACGTAGCGACGGGTTTGGCGAATGAGTGAAGGGAACACGTTGGTCGCGAGCGCCACTTTGGCGGCCGTGACGGCACCGTAGGGGGTGTGAACGCGAACGCCGTGCTCCACGTCTTCGAGCCACTCAACCTTCGAGTTTTCAAAGATACGCACCCCGAGCGATTGACAGGCCCGTTCAAGTCCCCACACCAGTCGTGCGGGGTCGACGAGGGCGGTGCCGTCAACGTCAAAGAGAGCGCCTTCGTAGGAGGGGGAGCGGATACGCGCTTGGACCTGCTCCTTGGAGAGCACCTCAACGTGATCACCCATGTCGTTTCGAAGTCGCGCCTCTTCGGCCATGCCCTCAAACTGCCAGGGAGCAACGGCCACTCGAAGTTCCCCCGTGCGTTCCCAATCGCACTCGATCCCGTAGCGTTTGATCGTCGCTTCGATCTCGTCGAGATTCTCGCGAGCGAGTCGCTCAATGACGGGCATCTCGTGAGCAAAGCGATTCATGCCGTTATTGAATCCGTGCGTCAGCGACGCACTACAAAAACCGCCGTTTCGGCCGGAGGCTCCAGCGCCTGTCTCGTACTGTTCGACAACGATGACTTCGCGCGAGGGATCGTGCTCTTTCGCCAACAACGCGGTCCACAGTCCGGTGTACCCGGCACCCACGACGCAGAGATCGGCGCCCAGGTCACCGATCAGCGCGGGATGTGGCTGCGGCTCCAGCGGGTCAGAGTCCAGCCACCACAGTTCGGGCTGTACTTCGGCGAGATGGCGTAGAACGAAGGTGTCCTTCTTCTCCATGTTGTGTCCAGCCGAACGCTGGGTCACCTCTCTAGATACGACGGGCTCGCGCTCTTCGCGAATCCGAGTTCTCACCCGGCCGGTCGCGCCAATTCTACCGGCGAGGTCTCCCTCAGCACGCTTCTCGCGTCGTGAAGTGCGACCGACAAACGTCGAAGAACATTGAGACGTGTCATAAAGTGGATGAGTCCCTCCCACTCATCTCTTAGCGAAAGAACCGAATATCCATGCGTATTGCCAACCTCGCCGGTCGCGCAACCATCGTGACCGACGAGGGCATCCTCGACGTGGCGACCGGCTCCAATGGCGCGTTCTCCTCCTCCCTCGACAGGTGCATTGCTCAACTCGACACCTTGAAGGTGTGGTTTGACGCGGCCCAACCTGATCCGAGCGAACACATCAAGCCCGACGATTTCGCTCGCGACCCGCGCCTGGGCTCCGTTGTCACGAGTCCTCAGCAAATCTTCGCCATTGGGCTTAACTATCGCCATCACGCCCACGAGATGAATCTGACATTGCCGAGCGAGCCCATGGTTTTTACCAAGTTTGCCTCGTCGCTCTGTGGTCCCAATGACGAGTTGCCCGTGCGCGGGGCGACCACGGACTTCGAAGCCGAGTTAGTCGTTGTGATCGGTAAGCGCTCGCGCGACCTGAGCCTTGAGTCCGCCCTGGACGTTGTGGCCGGCTACTGCGTGGGACAGGATTTCTCTGAGCGCAGTTTGCAGATGCGTGGCACTCAGGCTCAGTTCTCGCTCGCCAAGTCGCATCGAAACTTCACACCTATCGGACCGTGGCTCACTACCGCTGACGTGATCACCGATCCCAACAACTTGGCGATCACGTGTTCCGTCAACGACGTCGCGTACCAGGACTCCAACACGAGCGACATGGTCTTCACGGTGCCAGAGATCGTGAGCTACCTCTCCACGGTGGTGGAACTGCGACCCGGCGACCTGATCTTCACCGGCAGTCCCCACGGAGTGGGCCAAGGTCAAAAGCCACCGGTCTATTTGAAGCCCGGCGACCACATCGTCACTGAGATCGAAGATCTCGGTCGCATCGCCAACGCGGCGGTCTAACACTCCTCATCCACCGTTTTCGCACCTTCGCTAACTAGCGTTGATGCAAATGCGACAACGGCACAGAACGTGACCCGGTACGTAGGTTTCGACCTCGAAACAACCGGCGTCAGTTCGTTCCTGGACGTTCCCGTCTCGTACAGCTTCGTTGAGCGAGTCGACGACGGCTCTCGGCTCTTCTCCGTCTTTGAGGGCGGTCTCGTCAATCCTGGGCGCGAGATTCCGGCCGGAGCGTGTGCCATTCATGGCATCACCGACGACATGGTCGCTGATGCCATGCCCCTCGCTGAGGCCCTCGAAGTGATCGTTAAGAGACTGCTCGACGTCTGGCGCGACGGGGGCGTGATCGTTGGCATGAATGTCAGCTATGACCTCACCATGGTGGACTCGATGTGTCGTCGTTTCGGCCTCGCGCCTCTAGATCAGCGTGGCCACATCGGCACCGTCATGGACGTGCTGGTTCTTGATCGACATTTCGACAAATGGCGCAAGGGTTCTCGAAAATTGACCGATTTGTGCGGGCACTACGAGGTCACTCTCGCAAACGCTCACTCGGCGGCGTACGACGCCGAAGCAAGTCTCATCGTTCTTGAAACGATGCGACGTCGCTTCCCCGATCTTGATTTGCTCGACGGGTCGCACGCCAACGTGGCTTTGCGTTCCTGGCACCAGGAATGGCTCGGTAGCTTCTCTCGGTATCTCGAGAAGAAGGGCGAATCACCCATACCGGCCGGCCGCTACGAGTGGCCAATCCACCTCGACGATGAGTCATTGGTCGGGCTGGGGAGATTTGAACTCCCGATCTCTCGGCCCCCAGCCGAGCGCTCTAGACCAAACTAAGCCACAGCCCGCGAAGGAACAATCCTACTCTGGAGTCTTCACATGGCTGGACGGTGCGAACCATGCGATTGATTGGGGTGGGTTAACCAAGCCCGCGCCTCACAGAGATAGGCGATACTTTCGCCCGTCGATTTCGCTTCCAGTGATTCGAGGATTCGCTTATCCAACGCCGCCAGTATTTCATCGACTGCCATTCTCGTTCTCCCTATCCTCCGGCCGCAGCCGTGACTATTTCTACCTGAGCCCCGTCGCGAATTCTTGTCTCGCTCCAGACACCGCGACGGACGACTTCGCCGTCCACCGCGACGGCGATGCCTCGCGGTTCAATATCGTGTCGGGTCAGTAGATCTACGACCGTTTCGTCGACGAACGGCTCGTCGATTCCGTTCACCCGAATCACACGAATCTCTTCGCGAACTCGAGTGCCTCAAGTGAACTGAGCGGCGCCAAGGTGACCCCGTGGCGATAGTGGCCCGACAGCCAGGCCCAACGATCGTCGACCACTTCGAGGAAGGGCTCAAGATCTTTGCTCGCCGGCCGTAAGCCTTGTCGAGTCTCAACAATCTCGGCCGATTCCAGAGCGGGAACGATGTCCAGCGCGTCACGTAAAAGGCGTTGAAGTTCGCCTACCTCGACCCCTAGCTCGCCTTGCTCGTCGGAGGACGCTCCCACGATGCAGTACCCGCCCGGTCGACTGACGAGGTAACACGAACGACCTCTCACGTAGGCGCGCAGTACCGGCTGGTCTGAGCGGTCGACGCCTCGTATGCGCACGGTCATTCCTCGCACGGGCCGAACAACGTGCGCGACGCGCTGGGCGACCCCCTCAGGCAACGCTCCAGATCCGGTCGCGAGGATTCCGACGTCGCCGCGATAGGCGTCCGTTGAGGTCGCGACCTCGACGTGCGCGTTGGACGCCGATGCGCGGATGACGGTCTCGCGCACCACGGTCACCCCGAGGCGTTCGTTGGCGCGCGTGAGAAGGTCCATCGCGTGGTCGGGATCAACCCAGGCATCCTCGGGGTAGTACAGGCCCGCACGGACCCGCGCGGTGACGCCCTGAAAGTAGGTCGCGTGCGTCTCACGAGAGACTCGCTCGCCAGTCACGCCAAACTCGTCGGCCACAAGATCGAACTGCTCCACCAGACGCCAATCGCCCGCGTCGAACCCGACGAGAAGTGTTCCGGTCTGAACTATCGCGAGCGCCTCACCAGTCGCGTCGAAAAGTTCCGCGGCGAGTAGTCGCCACGACGCCAGGGCCTCGCGCTGGCGCAGATAATTCTCACGTTCGCCGGGTGAAATCTCGCCGTTCGGCGCAATCATGCCGGCCGCCGCCCACGTGGCGCCGGCGCCGGGAGTGGGGTCGAAGAGAGTTACTCGCCACCCGTCCCGGGCCAGGCGAAATGCACTGGACGTCCCGATGACGCCACCACCGACGACGAGCGCATCGCCACGAGTCGAACTCACGCAACCAGCGTACGGCGAAGAGGAAAGCCGGCCGTTCGGTATAGTTATGTCGGGTCAGCGTTGCCCCATGACAAAACGCTATGACCAAGAACCTTTACGACCCCTCATTTGAGCACGACGCTTGCGGCGTGGGAATGGTCGCGGACCTCACGGGACGCGCCAGCAACGACACCGTTCGTGACGCCCTCACGATCCTCGAGAATCTAGAGCACCGCGGCGCCACCGGATCAGACGTGGACTCGGGAGACGGCGCGGGAATACTCACCCAGTTGCCCGATTTATTCATTCGCCAGGTCTTCGACGCGGTGCCACCACCGGGTCACTACGGGATCGCGCACTGGATGGTGCCTCCGGCCAGCGATCTCACTCACCTTCGTCGCGAAATAGACCTCGACCTTGCCCGGGTGGGACTGACCTCACGAGCCTGGAGGGACGTCCCCGTTGATTCGAGCCTGCTCGGCCCGACGTCGCGGGCCGGCGAGCCACTCTTCTTTCAGCAACTCATCGTTCGAGCAGACGAGGCGTCCGACTTTGATCTGGAGCGGGCACTTTTTAGTGCTCGCAAGGTGATCGAACACCGTTTGGACATCTACGCGGCATCGTGCTCATCGCAAGTCCTCATCTATAAGGGAATGTTGACTGCGCCCCAACTCCGTCTGTACTTCCAAGACTTAACGGACGAGCGCCTCACGTCGGCGATCGCGGTCGTGCACAGTCGGTTTTCCACCAACGTGCTCCCGCGATGGGACCTGGCCCAACCCTTTCGCTACATTGCGCATAACGGCGAGATCAACACGGTTCGCGGCAATCGAAACTGGATGACCGCGCGCGAGAGCACGCTCGAAAGCGACGTGTTCCCCCTTTCGTTGCGTGAACTCACCCCGATTATCACTCCCAACATGAGCGACTCGGCCAGTTTCGACGAGGTGGTCGAGCTGTTGGTCCACGCCGGAAGAAGCCTCCCGCACGCCGTGTTAATGATGATTCCCGAAGCGTGGGAACGCTCGACGGGCATGAGTCCCGAACGTCGGGCGTTCTATCGCTACCACGCGGGTTTGATGGAGCCCTGGGACGGACCCGCCTCGGTCACGTTCTGTGATGGCACGGTGGCGGGGGCCGTCCTCGACCGCAACGGACTGCGCCCGGCGCGCTACTGGGTCACAAAAGATCATCGCGTCATCCTCTCGAGCGAAGTCGGCGTGCTGCCCATCGATCCTTCGAACATCGAGCGCAAGGGTCGCCTGCAACCGGGCCGCGTGTTCCTGGTCGACGTGGCGCAAGGTCGCATTATCGAAGACGAGGAGCTGAAGTCCTCTCTCGCGGCGGCCGCGCCGTACGGGGAGTGGCTGGATCGTCATCAGTTGTCGCTCGACGCCATCGACGTGCCCGAAGCCCTCACGCCCGAATACGCGTCGGTCGTTCGTCTGCAGAAGAGCTTCGGGTACTCCGAAGAGGACCTGCGAATGATTATGCGCCACATGGCTCAGGTGGGCGAGGAGCCGGTCGGCTCGATGGGCTCGGACACTACGTTGCCCGTGCTCTCGTCACTGCCGCGTTCAATCTTCGACTATTTCAGTCAACTCTTCGCCCAAGTGACGAACCCACCCCTCGACGCCATTCGCGAAGAGCTAGTCACCTCATCGCGCGTTGTCATCGGAGGAGAAGAGAATCTCTTGCGCGAGAGCGAAGAACATTGTCATCAAATCGTGTTGCCCTCCCCGGTGCTCAGTGTTCATGAGCTATTGAAGATTCGCTACATCGACGAGCAGCCCGGCATCGAAGGCTTCCGCACGATGGCCATCGACGGCCTCTTTCTCGCCCATGGTCCGGGCACCGCTGCCGAGCGGCTGGCCAGCGCCCTCGATCACGTCACCACCGAAGTCGTGGCCAACGTACGCGACGGCGTCAACGTGGTTATCTTGAGCGATCGGGGCACCTCGGCCACGCACGCCGCCATTCCGAGCCTGCTCCTCGCCTCGGCCGTCCATCATCGTCTGGTGAGTGAACATCTGCGCACCAGCGCCGCGCTCATTATTGAAGCGGGCGACGTGCGCGAGATTCATCACGTGGCGCTCCTGCTCGGCTTTGGGGCGTCCGCCGTCTGTCCTTACCTGGCGTATGAGTCGATCGACGCGCTGGTCGAGATGGGCGAACTCAACGACCTGAGCGCCTTTGAGGCGCGCTATCAGTACGGTAAGTCGCTCAACAAGGGCGTCATCAAGGTCATGTCCAAGATGGGGGTGAGCACGGTCGCGAGCTACGTGGGTTCCCAGCTGTTCGAGCCCGTCGGAGTGTCCGACGACATTCTCGAGCGATACTTTCCTGGTTTTCACTCGCGCCTGGGCGGCATCACGCTCGAGCACGTGGCGCGCGACGTGCTGCGCATGCACGCAAGCGCCTTTGACACAGAAAGCCAGCGAGTTGAGATCACCAACCACGGTGAGTACCAGTGGCGCCGCGACGGAGAGCTTCACCTGTTCAATCCCCGCACCGTCCAAAAGCTTCAGCACGCGACGCGGGAGAAGCGTTTCGATCTCTTCAAGCAGTACTCCGCTCTGGTGGACGAGCAGAGCACCGGAAATCTCACGCTGCGCTCGCTCCTCAGCCTCGTTCCGAGCAAGACTCCTCTGCCCCTCGACGAGGTGGAGAGTGTCTCTTCCATCGTCAAACGCTTTAGCAGCGGAGCCATGTCCTATGGCTCGATCTCAGAAGAGGCGCACACCACGCTGGCCATTGCAATGAATCGACTCGGCGCGAAATCGAACACGGGTGAAGGAGGAGAAGACGAGGAGCGCTACGACACGTCCGATCCTCGTCACAACAAGCGCTCGGCGATCAAGCAAGTAGCTTCAGGCCGTTTCGGGGTCACTAGTCGCTATCTCGTGAACGCCGACGACCTACAGATCAAGATGGCTCAAGGCGCGAAGCCGGGCGAGGGTGGTCAACTTCCGGGCACCAAGGTGTACCCCTGGATCGCGAAGACCCGACACTCGACACCAGGCGTGGGGCTCATCTCGCCGCCCCCACACCACGACATCTATTCGATCGAAGACCTTAAACAGCTGATCTATGACCTTAAAAACGCCAACGACGAGGCCCGCATCCACGTGAAACTGGTGAGTGAACAAGGCGTGGGGACTATTGCCGCGGGCGTGGCGAAGGCGCACGCCGACGTGATCTTGATCTCGGGGCACGATGGCGGCACCGGGGCCGCTCCTCTGACGTCGTTGAAACACGCCGGCACGCCATGGGAACTCGGTCTCGCCGAGACCCACCAGACCCTCGCCGCAAACGGCCTGCGCAGTCGGGTAGTCCTGCAGACTGACGGGCAGCTGAAAACCGGCCGCGACGTCATCGTCGCCGCGCTGTTGGGTGCTGAAGAGTTCGGATTCGCCACGGCGCCTCTCGTGGTGTCGGGATGCGTGATGATGCGCGTGTGTCACCTCGACACGTGTCCGGTTGGTATTGCAACGCAAAACCCCGCGCTGCGCGCGCGCTTCAACGGCAAACCAGAGTTCGTCGAGAATTTCTTTGAGTTCGTCGCCCAGGAAGTTCGTGAGTACTTGGCCTTGCTCGGCGCGCGAACTCTCGATGAGGTCATTGGTGATGTCACCAAGTTGAGCGTGAAGGTTCTCGACGATCCCACCAACGATCTCGACCTCAGCGCACTTCTCGTCCTGGTCGAACCGGACCAGCGACGACAGAGCACCAAGCAGGATCATGGACTTGATGGGGCGCTGGATTGGAAATTCCTCTCCGGGGCCGTGGATGCCGCCCTGAGCGGTGAAGAGTTCCACTACGTGACCCCCGTGCGGAACGTTCATCGAACCGTCGGCACGCTGACGGGCAGCGCTATCACACGAGCGCTCGGACCGCGAACGCTCCCGAGCGATCACGTGACGATCGATCTCGTGGGATCAGCCGGTCAGAGCCTGGGCGCATTCATTCCCGCCGGCCTGACCCTTCGCTTGCACGGCGACACGAATGACTACGCCGGCAAGGGACTTTCGGGCGGCCGCATCATCGTGCGCCCGGACCACTCGGCGACCTTTGCGAGCGACGCCAACATCATCGCCGGCAACGTCATCGGCTACGGAGCGACCAGCGGAGAGATCTTTATCAGTGGCGTGGTGGGGGAGCGCTGTGGAGTACGCAACTCGGGCGCGACCATCATCGTCGAAGGCACCGGTGACCACGCCGGGGAGTACATGACCGGCGGCATCATTGTGATTCTCGGCGGGGTGGGACGCAATCTCGCAGCCGGCATGTCCGGGGGGACCCTCTACCTCTATGACCCTGAGGTCATGGTGCACGATCACCTGAGCAGCGGCGTCTACGAGATTGACGTGCTCGAAGCCGACGATGACGAACGACTGCACGCCTTGCTCGGACGCTTTAGTGAGGAAACGGGTTCACCCAAGGCGCGGAGAATTCTTGAGAACTGGCGGACAGAACGGATGAACTTCGTTCGCATCGAGACCTCGGAGTACCAGCGAATTCGCGACGAGGTCAAGGGTGGGTAAGGTCACCGGATTTCTTGAGTACCCCCGGGAGGGACCACGCTATCGACCGGTGCGCGTTCGCCTTCGTGACTGGCACGAGGTCTATGAACCCCAAAGCGACCAGGAGATTGCGATCCAAGGAGCGCGATGCATGGACTGCGGGATTCCCTTTTGCATGCAGGGCTGTCCTCTTGGAAATCTCATACCTACGTTCAACGACGCCGTCTATCGACTTCATTGGGCCGAGGCCGCGTCGGAACTCTTCCGCACCAATAACTTCCCGGAGTTCACGGGACGTCTCTGTCCCGCCCCCTGTGAGTCCGCCTGCGTGTTGGGTATTTCGAGTGATCCCGTAACGATCGAGCGCGTGGAGTACGAGGTCGTCGAGCACGCGTTTGCCAACGGGTTCGCCGTCTCCAACGCGACATCGACCGAGACCGGCACGCGTGTCGCGATCGTCGGATCCGGCCCGGCGGGGCTCGCCGCCGCCGCGCAACTGAGAAGCGTCGGGCACGCCGTCACCGTCTATGAACGTAGTGACGCCATTGGCGGACTGCTGCGATACGGGATACCCGAGTTCAAGATGGAGAAGTCGGTGCTGGATCGTCGCCTCGACGTCATGGGTAACGACGGCGTGGTCTTTCATACCGGTGTCAACATCGGCGACGACGCGACCTCGTTGTCGTGGCTGCGTGAACGCCACGACGCGGTCATTCTCGCGCTCGGGTCGACGAGGCCGCGTACCCTCGGCGTGCCGGGAAGCGATCTAGCGGGAGTGATGCCAGCCATGACATTCCTGGAGGCCGCGAATCGCGCCGTGAGCGAAGGGCGTACCTCTCCCCTCAACGCCGAAGGGAAGCACGTGGTGATTCTTGGGGGAGGCGACACCGGCGCCGACTGTCTCGGCACGGTACATCGTCACGGCGCCGCGTCAGTCATCCAAATCGAGATCCTCGATCGTCCGCCCGAGGAACGTACCTCCGGTGAACCGTGGCCCACGATGGCGAGGCTCTTCAAAACGACCTCGGCGCACGCAGAAGGTGGCGAACGTCGTTTTTCGACCGAGACCCTGGAGTTTCGCGGCGACGGACGCGTGCAGTCCATGGTCCTGATCGACCACATAAGCGACGAGAAGATCATCGTCCCGGCCGACCTGGTCTTGATCGCCGCGGGGTTTGTCGGGCCGGAGTTGGAGACGATCGGTCTCGCCAACGAGCCCTGTACGACGTCTCGAGCAACCTTGTCGGTCGACGACCAGTGGCGCATTCTCGCGCTTGAGGGGCCGTGCCCCGTCTTTGCGTGCGGCGACGCGGTGCGCGGCCAAAGCCTCATCGTGTGGGCCATCGCCGAGGGCCGAAGCGCCGCTAGTGCCGTAGACCGATATCTGACTGGTGAGGAGAGCGTGCTTCCCGCTCCGGTGGCTCCCTACAGCACGTCGTGGTAGCGCGTTCCTAAACTTCGGTGACCGGGCAAAGGCCCGAGTGCAGGAGGTTCCATGAGCTCTTCTCCCAACAACGCGCCCCGGATAACCGTGATCGGGATCGGCACGATGGGCGGCGCGTTTGTTCACCGTCTGTTGGACGCGGGACTTCCCGTGACCGTCTGGTCGCGTGAAGAAACCGACACGGCGCCCTTTGTCACGCTGGGCGCCACGGCGCAGGGCAATCCTCACGACGCGGTCGCCAACGCCGAGGTGGTGATCACCATGTTGCCCACCCCCGACATCACTCGCGAGGTGATGATCGACCAAGGGATCCTGAGCGCCATGGCGCCTCGATCCGTGTGGTTGCAGATGGCGACCATCGGCAGCGTCGCGACCGAACAGCTCGTGACGGCGACAGCGTCGACGCGCCCCGACGTCACCTTCGTTGACGCCCCCGTATCGGGCAGCCGTCAACCGGCCGAATCGGGACAACTGGTCATCCTCGCCTCCGGCCCGGAGTCGACCCGTCAACTCCTCGATCCAGTGTTTGCAGCACTCGGCAAGTCCACGGTCTGGCTCGGACCCGCCGGAGCCGGCAGCCAAATGAAACTCGTGCTGAATACCTGGCTGGCGTTCCAGATTGAGGGCGCGGCCGAGTCGTTCGCCCTGTTGGAACACTTTCACGTCGACGCAGGCCCGCTGGTGGAGATTCTTAGTGAGAGCCCCCTGGCGTCGCCGTACGCGCTGGCGAAACTGAAAAAGATGATCGCCGCTGACTACAGCCCCGACTTCTCCCTCGCCCTCGCGACGAAGGACTTGACCCTTGTCGAAAGTGACGCCGGTGAGGGACCGGTTCCCATCGCCTCGGCGATCGGCGAGAGATGGCGTGCCCTCGCCGCTACCGGAGCCGGAGAGCTCGATGTGGCAGCCGCTCATCAGGGGCTCGACCGATAGGGCGAGTTCTCAGCCGGTCCCGTTCCACCTCACTGATTTTGTAGCATCGTGACAGACGTCCAGAGGGGGACACGTGAAGAGCACGATGCAAGACGCGCCGCTGTTGTTGAGTGACATCGTTCGACACGGCGTCGCGATCTATTCAGAAAAGAAGGTCTTCACCGTGACCCCCACGGGCGTCGAGGTGGCCACGTTCGCCCAGGTCGCGGCCCGTGCCGAGCAACTCGCCAAGGCCCTCGAAAAGATCGGCGTTGAACGTGGCGATCGCGTCGCCACGTTCATGTGGAATAACCAGGCCCACATGGAGGCGTACATCGCGGTGCCCAGCATGGGCGCGGTGCTGCACACGTTGAATATCCGACTCTTCCCCGAGCAGTTGGCGTTCATCATCAACCACGCCGAGGATCGCGTGATCATCGTCGACGCCTCCCTGGCCCCGGCGCTCGCACGCGTGAAGGGCCAGATTCCCGACACGACCACGATCATCGTGCACGGGGAAGAGTCGACCGGCGTGCTGGGAGACACTTTGGACTACGAGACCCTCGTCAGCGCGGAACGCCCGGGGTACGAGTGGCCAATCCTGGATGAACGCGACGCCGCGATCATGTGTTACACCTCGGGTACGACCGGCAACCCGAAGGGCGTGGTGTACTCGCACCGCTCGACCTGGTTGCACTCTATGGCCTCCACCAGCGCCAACTCAATTGGGTTGTGCGAGGCCGACCGGTGTCTCTTGATTGTTCCGATGTTCCACGTCAACGCCTGGGGTTGTGTCTACACCGCGTTCTTCGCGGGGGTCGAGCTCATCATGCCCCAGATGTTCCTCCAAGGCGGCCCCATCCTCACCATGATTCGAGAGCTCCGTCCCACCATCTCGCTCGGCGTGCCGACCATCTGGAACGACGTGTTGCGCGTGGCCGAAACCACACCCGAGGCCGATCTATCGAGCCTCCGAGGGATTCTCGCGGGCGGTTCTGCGGTGCCCCGGGTCATGATCGAGGCGTTCCGCGACCGTTTCGGTATCGACCTCATTCAGGGTTGGGGAATGACCGAGACGAGTCCTCTCGCGGCCGTTTCGATTCCCCCGTCTGGATCACCCAAAGAGCTCGACGTGGACTATCGCGCGAAGGCTGGTCGGGTCGTGGCGGGGGTCGAACTACGAGTCACCACCGAAGACGGCACCGTTCTGCCCCGTGACGGAAAGTCCATCGGCGAGTTTGAGATCCGTGGTCCTTGGATTACCGGTTCCTACTTTGGCGTCGATGACCCCGACAAGTTCCGTGACGGCTGGCTCCGCACAGGCGACATCGGCACGCTGGACGCGGAAGGGTTCATGGTGGTGAGCGATCGATCGAAGGACGTCATCAAGTCAGGCGGTGAGTGGATCAGCTCGGTTGATCTAGAGGTCACGATGATGGCTCACCCGGCCGTCTTCGAGGCCGCCGTGATCGCGGTCCCCGACGAGAAGTGGCAGGAGCGACCCCTGTGCTGCGTTGTGCTGCGGCCCGACGCCACCGCCAGCGCGGAAGAGCTTCGCGCCTTTCTCTCGGACCGAGTGGCGAAGTGGTGGCTACCCGAACGCTGGACGTTTGTTGAGAGCGTGCCCAAAACCAGTGTAGGCAAGTTCGACAAAAAGGTTCTGCGCGCACAGTACGCCGAGGGAGATCTCGACATCGAGGTGCTCACGTAGTGGAGTCGCTTGATGACTTAGCGGACGAGGTCGCTTCGCTGGAACGACGTGTGTCGGACGCCATCTTTGACATGGTGCGTGCACAGCTGCGAAATGACGACGCGGAAAACGCCAAAGAACTCGAACGTAACCTCTCCAAGGTCCGCAGGAGCCTTCAGAAGGCCGAACATCTTCTACGACGAAGCGACACCGACGAGGACTAGTCGACGTCCCAACTGTTGACCTCGTCAATCACCAGTCGCAAGTTCACGTAATTGCGACCGTCAAAGTTGAACGAGATGGTCGTGGGGTTTTCGAGCCGGTAGCCCGGAGCATCCGCGAACATGGGACACGAGCGCGCCAGGGCGGCTAGTTGGTCGGACGTAGGGGTGCGATTCAAGGCGATCAGGCCCCGCGCGCCGTCGATCTCGAAGCTCCGGTAGTTCGAGTAGAAGTGCTCAATCTCCTCCACCGTCTCTTCGATGGATGTCGCCAGTCGGACAATAAACATGTCGTCGGTGGCGACATAGTGATTCTTCACGATGGCTTGATCCATGAAGGTCAGCCACTCCTGCCAGAACTTTCCCTCGGGAGTGTCCAGTAGTACGACCGGCGCCGGCGTGGTCTTGCCGGTGTCGAGGAGGGTTAAGACCTCAAAGAGTTCGTCCATGGTGCCTAGTCCGCCCGGCAGAACGACAAAGGCGATCGAGGGACGCGTCAGGGCCACTTTCCTCGTAAAGAAGTACTTCATGGTCACGAGGTTCGTCGCGGCGATATAAGGGTTGGCCGTCTGCTCAAAGGGCAGGCGTATGTTGATGCCGATGGTATTGGCTTCGCCGGCGCCACGGGCCGACGCCTCCATAATTCCCGGACCGGCTCCCGAGACGATGACCCAGTCGCGCTCGGCCATGGCGTGGGCCAGCGCGAGGGTCATCTGATAAATGGGCGAGTCGGGCGGGGTGCGTGCGGAACCGAAGATGGTGATCTTGCGGCGATCGCTCTCTTCTTCAAAGAGGGCAAACGCTTCGAGGAGTTCATCGATCGCTTGTACCGCGACTTGAAGATCGCGCGTGCGGGCCGGCGCCTCGGCGACCGCGACGACCCGAGCGAGCAGGTCACGCAACAGTTCCCGGCGATCGTCAGAGAGCGCAGTGTCGTTCGCGATGTCGTTGAGAAGAGTGTCAATCAGAGTGGTCATTGCTACAACGTCTGATACAAGGTGCTGCGCTGATGCAGGGGGCGCCCAAGAGGCTCCACCAACGCGCGAAGTGACTCGACGTCCATCTCCTGGCCGTGCGTGGCTCCCGCCGCCCGTGAGATGTTCTCGTCCATCAAGGTCCCGCCGAGGTCATTGGCTCCCGCCTGGAGAATGCGACGCGACCCTTCGACGCCCATCTTCACCCAGCTGACCTGGATGTTGTCGATGAGCGTGGCGTAGTGCAGGCGCGCGACCGCGTGCATCAGCACCGCTTCACGGAACGTCGGTCCCTTTCGCGAGCGACCCTTCAAGAAGAGGGGCGTGGCCATGTGGACAAAGGGGAGGGGTACGAACTCGGTGAACCCACCGGTCTCGCGCTGCAGGTCGCGGGTGCGCAGCAGGTGTGTGGCCCAGCTATCGGGGCTCTCGACGGCGCCAAACATGATGGTGATGTTCGAGTGCAGGCCAATTGAGTGCGCTGTGCGGTGTACTTCGAGCCACTGATCTGAGTTGATCTTGTCGGGACAGAGAGTGGCGCGTACCTTGTCGTCAAGGATTTCTGCCGCCGTACCGGGAAGCGTCTTCAGCCCCGCGTCCTTGAGGCGCGTGAGGTACGTCGCGAGGTCCTGTTCCGATCGCCGAGCGCCCTCAAACACTTCCAGCGCGCTGAAGGCGTGAATGTGTATCTTGGGCGAACCCGCTCGTACAGCGGCGATGACGTCTACGTAGTAGTCGCCATCAAAGTTCGGATGAATCCCTCCCTGCATGCAGACTTCGGTGGCGCCGCGCTCTTCGGCTTCGCGCACGCGCTCACTGATCTCTTCCAGGGTGAGGAGATACGGGTCGCCGCGCAGATTCAGCGACAGCGGACCCTTTGAGAAGGCGCAGAACCGACACTTAAAGGTGCAGACGTTGGTGTAGTTGATATTGCGATTGATGACGAAACTCACCGGCTCGCCGACCAAGTCCTGGCGCACACCGTTTGCCAGATCCACTACCGCGTTGAAGTCCCCATCACGCGCTCCAAAGAGGCTGACCAACTCGCCGCGATCAAACTCATAGCCCGGTTCGTAGCGAGTGAGTAACTGCTCAACGACGCTCGTGGTGGTTGACGATGTGGGTCGTGCCGGCGGAGTGTGGTCGGTGCCCGAATACCAGGCGTCACTACGCGCAAGAGAGTGAGCGTCGGCGGAGGCGAGAACGTAAGGACGAACCTTCTCGTCGAGGAAATCCGTGCGCTCTCCGATGAACTCTGGATACACCGTGAGACGCGCCGTGAGATGAAAGCCCCGCTCGGCGCTTTCGTGTCCGAGGGTCTCAAGAGCGGGCCACGCCCGCTCGGGGTTGACGTGGTCGGCCGTGACGGGCGAAATGCCTCCGAAGTCGTCGATGCCAAACTCGAGGAGGCGGGTGGGATCGTCGCTCAGATTGGGTGGAGCCTGTAGGTGGACGGCGTCGGGCAGGATCAATCTTGCCGCGGCAATGGTCCAGTGAAACTCCTCGTCGCTCGCCGCGGGCTCGTGGGCCATCGCCGTGCGGGGCTTCGGCAAGAAGTTCTGAATGATGACCTCTTGAACGTGACCAAACTGCTCGTGGGAAAGAGCGATCGCCTCGAGGGTGTTTAGCCGGTCCTCCCGGCTCTCTCCGATGCCGACCAATAGCCCCGTCGTAAAGGGAATCTTTAACTCGCCAGCCCAACGAAGCGTGTCGAGGCGGCGTTGGGGCTCTTTGTCGGGGGCCAGGCGGTGCGCAGGAACGTCCGCGAGGACTTCCATCATCATCCCTTGAGACGCGCTGGCCGTGCGCAGCTGAGCCAGCTCGTGTTCATAGAGAGCACCAGCGTTCGCGTGCGGGAGCAGACCAGTGCTCTCCAGCACCATTTGGGCCGCCGTGGCGACGTAGTCCACGGTGGAGCAGTAACCCCGTGCCGCCAGCCAACGAGCGGCTTCGTCGTAACGAAGCTCGGGTCGCTCTCCCAGCGTAAAGAGCGCCTCGGTGCAACCGGCGTCCCGTCCCGCCTGAGCAACGGCCATCACTTCGTCCAGACTCATATAGGGCGAAGAGACGTGCGCCGGAGCCTGGGCGAAGGTGCAGTACCCGCACCGATCACGACACAACTTGGTGAGAGGAATGAAGACCTTCGGGGAGTAGGTCACCACGTGACCGAAGAGCCCGCGGGCCTTGTCGAACGCTTTCGGCGCCAAATCTGCCGCCGTCGCTTCCACCAGGTCACCAGTTGTTGTGAACCCCGCGAGTGTCGTCATGGCTGCATCCTAGGACGCCGTTCTAATGACCGGTCCGCACGCGGCTCGACTGCGAGCACCGGATGCGGGCGTTACTTCTTGGAGGGCATCTTCGAGGAGACCGTCGCCAGCAAGTCGTCATACGCTTTGGCGAACGACGCGACTCCCTCTGTCTCCAGTTGCTCGCTGACCTTGGCGAGGTCAACGTCGGGTGAGAGATTCTTCAACAGAGCTGCTGTGGCGTCACAGGTCTCGTCATTGAGGAGATACGACGTTGAAAAGTCGCCGTGATCAAGCGCATCGGCCAGGGTCTTGTCGGGCATGGTGTTGACCGTTTCGTCGGCGACCAATCGGTCGACGTAGAGAAGGTCGGCGTAGCTCGGGTTCTTTGTCGAGGTGGAAGCCCATAGGGGACGCTGCACTTGGGCGCCCTCGACCAGCAGTTCAGCGATCTTCTCCTCTCGAACGCGACCGCGATAGAGCTCGTAGGCTGCCGCGGCCTGCGCGTTCGCGGTCGTGCCACGACGGGGGTCACCTTCGGGCAACAAGGCGTCCACAGCCACGTCTACGCGGGACACGAAAAACGAAGCGACACTGGCAACACCTCCGACTTCGTGACCCGCGCTGTAGGCGTCGGTGATCCCGTCGCGCCACGCAGTGATGACGTCGTTGTAACGCTCGACCGAGAAAATCAACGTGACGTTGACATTGATGCCCGCGCCAAGAACGGCGCGAATGGCGGGCAGACCCTCTTTGGTCGCGGGAATCTTGATCATCACATTGGGGCGATCGACTTCACCAAACAGTCGCTTTGCGGCCGCAATAGTGCCTTCGGTGTCGTGGGCCAGACGAGGGGAGACCTCAAGCGACACGAAACCGTCCAGGTAGCGGCGCGTTCCCGAGGCGAACTCCCGTTTCGAACTCTCGTGCACCTCGGCCAAGAGATCGCACGCGCCACGCACGTCCGACACGGCCAATCCTTCAAAGACCTTTTCGGGATCGGTTTCGGTACTTGACTCGATATCGGCGTCATAGGCCGAGGAGTCCGAGATGGTCTTGGCGAAGATGGAGGGGTTAGACGTCAGTCCTCGGACGCCCTCGTCGATGTACTTCTTTAGGGTGCCATCTTGCAACCAGTCACGGCGCAGATTGTCAATCCAAGGGCTCTGTCCGTAGTCGGCGTAGAGGTCGTTAAGTTTGGTCATTTTCTCTCACTTAATACGTGCTCGACGTGGGCGACCACGGCGGCGGGGACGATGTTGTAGTTCTCAAAGATGACCTTCTCGGGGGCCGACATACCGAACGTGTTGACACCAATTGAGTCATCGACGTAGTTGGCCCATCCGAGCGTGGCTCCCGCTTCAATGGCCACCGAGGGGATCGAGCGGCGAAGCACGTCGCGACGATACTCACTGGGCTGAGCGTCGAAGCACCGCCAGCACGGCAAGGCCACCACGCGAGTCGCGATCCCCTTCGCCGTGAGTTCCTCGTTGGCGCGCAGGCACAACGACACCTCGGACCCAGTGCCCACGAGAGTAAAGACCGCGTCGGCGTTGTCTCGAACGACGTAGCCGCCCTTGCGGGCGCCCGCGGCACTCGCCGCGGCGGCGTCAACGTCAAAGGTCTGGATGTCCTGGCGCGAGAGAATCATGGCCGTCGGCTCGGGCTCTTTCGCGCTCAGATACTGCTCGATGAGGTCGAGCGCCTCGTTCGCGTCACTGGGACGCACAACGTGGATGTTTGGCATGGCGCGCAACGCCATGAGGTGTTCTACCGGCTCGTGGGTGGGTCCGTCTTCACCCACGCCGATCGAGTCGTGGGTGTAGTCAAACATCACGCCCGCCTCGCTGAGAGCGGCCAAGCGAACCGCGGGACGCGCGTAGTCGTTGAAGACGAAGAAGGTCGAACCAATGGGGCGAAAGCCCCCGTGGTGATACTGGCCGACCAAACTCGCACTCATGGCGTGTTCACGGATGCCGTAGTGGATCTGACGACCTCCGGGAGTGTCGTGGCCCTGGACGTCGGCGCCTTTCAACTCCATTCCCGTGTTTCCGGTGAGGTCGGCGGAACCGGCCGTGAGACCGGGCGTCTGGGAGGCGTACACATCCATGGCTCGTTGCATGGCTTTGCGAGTGGCGACCATGGACCCCGCCTCAAAGGGTTCGGCCTTGGTCGTGATGTTGGCGACGCCGTTGGTGTTGAGCTGTTCCAGCAACTGCGCACCCTTTTCGCCGGCGGCAGTGATGCGGGACTCCCAGGCGACACGGGCGTCGCGGTTCGCGTTCAACGTGGCCAACAGCTCGCGAGGAAGTTCATCGTCCACTGCGAATGGCTCGTCGGGAACGCCCAGTTGCTTCTTCACGGCCGAGATCGCCTCGGCGGGGAAAGGCGTGCCGTGAGCTTTGTTACTGTCCATCAACTCGGCCGAGGGAAATCCGATGTGCGAGCGCACGATGATGAGGCTCGGACGCTGCGTCTCGGCAATAGCCGCGCGCGTTGCCGTTTCCAGAACGTCGAGGTCGTTCGCCATCTCGCCGACATTCTGGACGTGCCAGCCGTACGCCTCGAAACGCTCCGCGGTGTTGTCATTGAGGGCGAGCTCGGTCTTACCGTCGATGGTGATGTGGTTGTCGTCGTAGAAGATCGTGAGGCGATCCAGGCCGAGGTGCCCCGCGAGCGACGCCGCTTCATGACTGATGCCCTCTTCCATGCAGCCGTCACCGGCGATGACCCAGGTGCGGTGGTTGACCAACTCTTCGCCGTAGTCGTGTCGCAAAATACGTTCGGCGATGGCCATGCCGACGCCGTCACCGATGCCTTGGCCGAGTGGCCCCGTCGTTACTTCGACGGTGGGCGTCACACCCTTCTCTGGGTGTCCCGGGCACTTGGAGTGGGCTTGGCGAAACTCTTTGATGTCGCTGATCGCCACGTCGTAGCCGTACAGGTGGGCGAGTGAGTACTGCAAAATACAGGCGTGGCCGCAGCTCAGGATGAAGCGGTCGCGGTCGCTCCAACCGGGATCGGTCGGGTCGTGGCGCATCACGCGCCCCCACAACATCACACCCAGCGGCGCCAGTGCCATCGCGGTGCCGCTGTGCCCAGAGTTGGCCTTCGCCGGTGCGTCCATGGCGAGGGTCACCACTTCGCGAATGGCACGGCCTTCGAGGTCACTGGCACTTGGGTAGAGGGAGTCAGTCATGCCTAGAACAGTACCGAATACGCCTTGGGGTGCGTGCGGGCGCCCGAGGTATCCTCGCCACGTGGCACTCCAGATTCCTCCGAACTGCGACCTGACACTCGGGCTTACGTGCGTCGACAAGTCCGTCCCGGGTCGCACGGTGTGGCAAGCGAGAGCCGATGAACGTTTCTTGAATCCGGCCGGCATCGTGCAGGGGGGATTTCTCGCGGCCATGCTCGACTCGGCCATGGGCGCCTCGGCGGTCACCATGGTCGCCGATCGCCGCGTGATGGTCGCCAATACCGAGATGAAGGTGTCCTTCATTCGGGCCGCGAAAGTGAATGACATTCTCACCTGTGTTGCGACCGTCCTCAAGCCCGGTCGAGTGATTTCGTTCCTCGAAGCGACCATTCGAGACAGCGAGGATCAGCTCATCGCGACCGCCAGTTCTACCTACCTGATTAGAGAGCGTTCTGAGTAGGCTAAGGGCGTGAAGAACTCGGCCTGGCGTCGCTTTTTGTGGGGGGCCTCCCTCCAGCACGACCTCGATGAGTTGAAGAAGATCGCCATCCGCTACATCAAAGAAGAGACGATCAAACCGCTAAAGGATCTCTGGCGATTTGTCCTGTGGGGCGCGATTGGAAGTGTCTTCGTCGGCTTCGGCGCCGTGTTGGTGTTATTTGGCGCCCTGCGCTATCTCCAGTGGCAGTTTCCCGTCCTTGACGGGTCGCTCTCGTGGCTTCCCTACGTCATCGTCGCCGTGCTCGCTCTCATCGTCATTGGCCTCACCGCCTGGCGCATTATGAGCGGTGCGGCCAAGCGGCGCTTGAAAGCCGCCAAGTGAGCGAGCCCAGCGCCACGAGACGTGAACTGGAAGCGTCGCTTCGATCGTTTCTCCCTAAGGAAGTACAGATGGGCGGTTCTCTTACCGACTCCAAACCCACGGTGGCGGCCGTCGGGGTCGGGGGAGTCCTGACGGGATACGTGTGGGGACGACTTCGCGGTCGTCGCCTACGAAAATCCAAGTCCAAAGCCAAGGCCGAATCAAAGAAGGAGTCATGAGGCGTCGCCTGCTGCGCGTGGTCGCGGCTGCCGCTTTTGGGCGTGCCTGGGCGCAGCGCGACGCGAAGTGGCTCTCCTTGGGCCTCGGTGTTTTGGTGCTGCGGTACTTTGACTCGCGAGCGAAGAAGCGCGCGAAGCGTCAGGCGTGAGTCGCGCCGAGCTCGCCGCGGGCGAGCGCGTTATGTTGATCGACGCGAAAGACCGTCACTATCTCGTCACCCTCAAAGAAGGTTCGGCCTTTCACACCCATGCGGGCATCGTTCAACACGACGACGTCATTGGTCAGCCGGAGGGCTCACTGATCTCCTCGAGTACCGAGCGAAAGTTCCTCGTGCTTCGCCCCACCCTCTCCGACGTGGTGTTGAAGATGCCTCGCGGAGCGCAGGTGATCTACCCCAAGGATCTCGGCACGATTCTTCTTCAGGCGGACATCGGTCCCGGTATGAGAATCCTCGAAGCCGGCGTCGGTTCAGGCGCACTCTCGATGACGCTCCTGCGTGCTGGTGCGTCGATCACCGCCTACGAGATCCGAGAAGACTTTGCGCAACAGGCCATCAAAAACGTTCATGACTTTCTCGGTGACGAAGTCGACTACACCGTGCACATTCGCGACGTCACCGCGGGCATCGACGAAGTTGAGTTGGACCGGGTCATCTTGGATATGCCCGAACCTTGGGATGTCGTCAAGCACGCCGAAGGCGCTCTTCGCCCCGGCGGCATACTCCTCGCGTACCTGCCCACGATCAATCAGACCCAGTTGCTGCGCGAGACACTCAACCACCACTCGTTCGGCCTCGCCGAAACGGTCGAGATACTTCGTCGCACCTGGCACATTGACGGGCGCTCAGTGCGTCCCGACCATCGGATGGTGGCTCATACCGGGTTTCTCACCTCGGCGAGACGCCTCGTGGGGCGGGTAAGTTCCCTCGACTAACTAGTCGCGATGGATGAAGATACATTCACCGGGACACTCTTCTGAGGCCTCGATCACCGCATCTTCGAACTCGGCCGGAACGTCAGCGAGCCCTTGGGCGCCGCCGGGATTGCTCTTTACGTCGTCGCCTTGCTTCACGTAGGCCAAGCCGTCATCGAGCAGCGTGAACACCGAGGGGCAGATCTCTTCGCAGAGTCCGTCCCCTGTGCAGAGGTCTTGGTCGATCCAAACCTTCATTTGCTAGTCCTCCATGGCGAAATACGTATCGCCACTCTAGTGGGAGATTTCCCAAATAAGTGATACCGCGAACCGCGCAGTGCTCACCTAGGGTGGCAATATGGACCGTTCCCCAGGGTTTGACGAATCATCAAGAGGCGACCGCGACGACCTCTTCGGGTCGCCCAGCTCGAACGACTACGGCCTCAGCGACGTTGACCAAGCCAACGGTCGAATCGAAATACTTGAGGAGAAGCTTCTCGAGGCGCGGGGCCAGTTGGCCCAAAGTCGCTCGAACAACGAAAAGCTAACTATCACCATTCAACAGACACGTGATCAGATCGCCGCCCTGCGCGACGAGGTCGAGAAACTTACTCAACCGCCGGCGGTCTATGGCACCTTTACCGGTTTCAATGACGACGGTTCGGTCGACATCTTCGCCTCCGGGCGAAAGATGCGCGTCGCCCTGCATCCCGGACTCGACCCGGCCCAGATCGCCCGTGGCGACGAGGTGGTGCTCAATGAGTCGTTCACCGTCATCGGTGTGCGCGACTCCGACGGCCAAGGTGAGGTTGTCACGGTCAAAGAGGTACTCGACGACCGTCGTGTGCTGGTCTATGGGCGAGCGGATGAGGAACGCGTGGTCGAACTCGCCGAGGCGCTGCAGTCGGTGAAGTTGCGTAGCGGCGATGCGTTGCTCTTGGATCTGCGTTCAAACCTGCTCACCGAGAAACTCATTCGACAAGAAGCCGAAGAATTGATCCTTGAAGAGGTGCCCGACATCAGTTACGCCGACGTCGGGGGGCTAGACGCACAGATTGAAGCGATTACCGACGCGGTGGAACTGCCCTACCTACATCGCGCCCTTTTTCACGACTACGACCTGCCGGCACCAAAGGGCATTTTGCTCTATGGTCCTCCGGGCTGCGGCAAGACCTTGATCGCGAAGGCCGTCGCGAACTCGCTATCGCAGAAGGTCGCGGAATTGACGGGCAATCGCAACGTGCGCTCGTACTTCTTGAACATCAAGGGTCCCGAGTTGCTGAATAAATACGTCGGTGAGACTGAGCGCCAAATCCGAGTGGTTTTCCAGCGCGCGCGAGAGAAGGCCGAGGAGGGCGTGCCGGTCATCGTCTTCTTTGACGAGATGGATTCGCTCTTTCGAACCCGTGGTACGGGCATCAGCTCTGATATGGAGTCCACGATCGTTCCCCAACTTCTCGCCGAGATTGACGGTGTCGAGTCCCTGCGCGACGTCATCGTCATCGGGGCTACCAACCGAGAAGACCTCATCGACCCGGCGATCTTGCGGCCGGGGCGCCTTGACGTGAAGATCAAGATCGAGCGCCCCGACGTAGAAGCGGCGGCTCAGATCTTCCAGCGCTACCTTCACGCCGAACTACCCCTCGACCCCAATACCGTTCGAGAACTCGGGGGAGGGGATCGTTCCAAAGCGGTGCAGGCAATGATCGAAGAGACCGTCGCCGCCATGTACCGCATCGACGATGAAAATCGCTTCCTCGAAGTGACCTATCAGGGTGGGGATAAGGAGGTCCTGTACTTCAAGGACTTCGCGTCGGGCGCCATGATCGAAAACATCGTGCGACGCGCGAAGAAGATAGCCGTCAAACGTGAGATCGCCGACCAGGGTCGAGGACTGCGCAAGGACGATCTGCTCGAATCGATTCGTCAAGAGTTCCGCGAGAACGAAGATCTTCCCAACACCACCAACCCCGATGACTGGGCGAGGATCTCGGGTAAGAAGGGCGAGCGCATCATCTTCATTCGCACTCTCGTGAACCGTGAAGAGGACGACGTCAAGGGCGGCCGCTCGATCCAGCACGTGGGTACCGGGCAGTATCTCTAAGTCGATGGCCATTGCGAAGGTAACGGGCATCGAGACGGAGTATGGGATCGCGGGTGGTCCCGACTTCGATCCCATCACCTCTTCCAGCATCATCGTGAACGCCTACGCCCAGCAAGGGCGCACACGCATTAACTGGGACTTCGAGGGCGAGACCCCGGACATGGACGCACGGGGCCGCGTCGATCTCACGTCCTTCGCACCGATCGTCGAGACCCATCTGGCGAACAC
>Ga0182030_10005281_pt1 | contig 27457 bp, 26 predicted proteins | sample 812S3MmetaG_FD_121299 | JGI IMG/M metagenome (GOLD analysis project Ga0182030, IMG submission 121299) | Permafrost microbial communities from Stordalen Mire, Sweden - 812S3M metaG (Illumina Assembly) | ecosystem: Environmental > Terrestrial > Soil > Wetlands > Permafrost | place: Sweden... | reverse complement strand
TCCTCGTCGCGGGAACGATGCTGGGAGCGGCCAGCGGCCTTTACGACAAGGTGCTGCTGGGCCGCCGCCACTTCTCGGTGGCGACCGTGCAGGCGTGGTTCTCGGTCTATCTGGCGGTCTTCTTCCTGCCCGTCGCCATTGGCTGGAAGCTGCGCTGGTGGCCGCGCAATCGATTCCAATGGCGCTGGAGCATCCCGTTCGTGGCAGTGCTGCTGCTGATCTCGGACTTTGTCTATTTCGGCGCGCTCACGAACCCGGCGGCGCTGGTGTCGGTGGTGATGAGCCTGCGGCGGGGGAGCACGCTGGTGGGGTTCGCCGGTGGGTTGCTCCTCTTTGGCGAGGTCAACGGCTGGCGCAAGCTCCCGGCCGTGATCGGCATCGTGGTGGGGATGGCGCTCGCGATCCTGGGCTGAATCCGCCTTCGCCCCACGGTGCGGCAGACCGCTGAGGTGTCGGGTGCCGGGAAACCAGGCGCGGCCTGCAGGTTGGGAAACCTGCGACACAGCAGATTTGGAAATCTGCGCTACGGACTCGCGCGGCCCCGCGCTCGTAGCGCAGGCTTCCAAGTCGGCAGGCGTCCGTCGTAACGAAGGCGTTCGAACAAAGCCCGGCCCGCGCGTTTCGAACTCGTTTGGAAATCTGCGGTACCGCAGGATGCCTGCCCCCCTCAAAATGAGAACTGCCCGTTTCGCTTGGCATCGCAGGCTGGAAGCGGTATGAAAGGACCCATGAGCGCCAGCGCGAAACCGAGAGCCGCCCCATCCGCCCGCATCACCGTGGTGGACACCCACACGGGAGGCGAGCCGACCCGCGTGGTGGTCGAGGGCGGACCGGATCTCGGCACCGGCCCACTGGCGGAACGGCGGGCGCGGTTCCAGGAGAACTTTGACCGCTACCGCAGCGCCATCGCCAACGAGCCGCGCGGCTCGGACGTGATGGTCGGCGCCCTGCTCTGCCCGCCGGTGGACCCGGCCGCGGCGGCCGGCGTGATCTTCTTCAACAACGTCGGCTGCCTCGGCATGTGCGGCCACGGCACCATTGGGCTCATCGTCGCACTGGCTCATCTCGGGCGAATCGGCCCCGGCGAACACCGACTGGAGACCCCGGTGGGGGTCGTCACCGCCACGCTCTCCCCGGACGGCGAGGTTTCGGTGGCCAATGTGGCGAGTTATCGCGCCCGCCCGGCGGTCACGGTGGACGTCCTGGGCCACGGTCCGGTCACCGGGGACATCGCCTGGGGCGGCAATTGGTTTTTCCTGGTGCGCGGCGGGGATTGGGATCTGCGGCTGGCGAATGTGGAAGCGCTCACCGACCGCTCGTGGCGCATCCGGCAGGCGGTGAACGCCGCGGGCCATCCGGAGGTGGATCACGTGGAATTGTTCGGCCCGCCCACCCAGGCCGGGGCCGATTCCCGGAACTTCGTCCTCTGTCCGGGCAAGGCCTATGATCGTTCCCCCTGCGGCACCGGCACCAGCGCCAAGCTCGCCTGTCTGGCGGCGGACGGCAAACTGGCCGAGGGGGCGGTCTGGGTGCAGGAAAGCATCATCGGCAGCACCTTCCGCGGATCCTACCGGCACGACGGCGACCGGATCCTGCCGACCATCACCGGGACGGCGCACGTGAACGCGGAGACCACCCTGCTGCTCGACCCGGAGGATCCATTCTGCTGGGGAATCCGCCATTGAAAGCCCGGGGGAGAGTTGAGTGGGGCTGGACGCGGCGGGACCCCGCACGGCCTGCAGGTTGGGAAACCTGCGACACAGCAGGCTTGGAAGCCTGCGCTACGAGCGCAGGGCCGCGTCCGTCCGTAGCGCAGATTTCCAAATCTGCTGTGTCGCCGACTTCCAAGTCGGCAGGCGTCCGTCGCACCGGAGGCGCTCGAACAAACTCGGGCCCCCGCGGCAGGATGCCCGCCCCACCTCAAACTGAGAACTGCCGGCCATGAGCGCCGCACCGGACATCCTCATCGTCGGGGCGGGGATCGTGGGCGCCGCCTGCGCGGCGGAGTGCGCCCGGGCGGGCTTGCGGACGCTGGTGATCGACCGGGGCGCCCCGGGCGGGGGCGTGACCGGGGCCGGCATGGGTCACCTGGTGGTGATGGACGACTCGCCGGCGCAATTTGCGCTCACGGACTTTTCCCGTCGGCTCTGGCGCGACCAGCGGGCGGAGCTGCCCGCGGAGGTCGAGTACGACCCCTGCGGCACCCTCTGGGTGGCCGCCGACGAGGAGGAGATGGTGGAGGTGCGGCGCAAAGCGGCGTTTTACACGGAGCGGGGCGTGCGCGTCGAGGTGCTGGATGCGGCCGGGGTGGCCCGCGCGGAACCGAATCTCCGGCCCGGGCTGGCGGGGGGCTTGCGGGTCGTTGACGACGGGGTGCTTTACCCGCCGTGCGCGGCGGCGCACCTGCTCGGCCAGGCCAAGGCCGCGGGGGCGGAAGTGCGGACGGGGTTGGAGGCGCGCGGGCTGCTCCCCGAGGGCGGCGCATTGCTGGCGGACGGCACCCGCCTGGCGGCGGGCATCGTGGTGAACGCGGCGGGACCGTGGTCACCGACGCTTACGCCCGGCCTGCCGGTGCGCCCCCGCAAGGGGCACCTCGTGATCACCGATCGGTATCCGGGTTTCCTGCGCCACCAGATTGTCGAACTCGGCTACCTGAAGAGCGCGCACTCGGTGAGCGCGGACTCGGTGGCGTGCAACATCCAGCCGCGGCAGAACGGGCAGCTTTTGATTGGCTCGTCGCGCCAATACAACGCGGAGGGCTTGGGCATCGATCAACCTCTGCTGGAACGGATGCTCCGCCGCGCCTGCGAGTATCTGCCCCGGCTGGCCCGGCTCGCGGCGATCCGGTGCTGGACCGGCCACCGCCCGGCGACGCCGGACAAGCTGCCGCTGATCGGCCCGCTCGTCGGGAGCGACCGGATCTGGCTGGCCACCGGCCACGAAGGGCTGGGCATCACCACGGCTTTGGCGACCGGGCGGCTGCTGGCGGATCTGGTGCTCGGGCGGCCTTCGGAAATCCCCGTCGGGCCCTACCTCCCCGCCCGGCTGGCACAGGCTCAGGCGACGCATGAGTAAGGCCATCACACTCCAGATCAACGGCCAGCCGGTGACCGTGCCGTCGGGGACGGTGGTGGCCGCCGCGGTGACGCGCGCGGGAATCACCGTCTTCCACCGGTCCCCCTGCGGGGAGGGTCGCGGGCCGCTGTGCGGCATGGGAGTCTGTTTTGAATGCCGCGTCATGATCAACGGGCGGCCTCACAGCCGGAGCTGCCTGATCCTGTGCGCGGAGGGCATGGAGGTGCGGACCGATGCCTGACATGCCCCGGGAGTGTGATGTGCTGGTGGTGGGGGCCGGTCCGGCCGGCATCGCCGCAGCCTGCCGCGCCGCGCAGTCCGGCGCCAAGGTCGTGGTGCTCGATCAGTCCCCCTGGGTCGGCGGGCAGATCTGGCGCGGCGCGGAGGGTCATCCGCCGACCGGCCCGGCTGGCGCGTGGCTGGCGCGGTTCGCCCGCTCAGGGGCGCAAATGGTTTCAGGCGCGTCGGTGTTTGCCTCGCCGGCACCCGGCCGGCTGCGGGCGGAGCGCGGGGACGAGTTAATCGAGATCACCGGGCGGAAGCTGGTCCTGGCGACCGGCGCCCGCGAGCTGTTCCTGCCCTTTCCCGGCTGGACCCTGCCGGGAGTGATCGGGCCGGGCGGACTCCACGCCATGGCGAAGGCGGGCTGGCCGGTGGCAGGCAAACGCGTGGTGGTGGCCGGATCCGGACCGCTGCTTCTCGCGGTGGCCGACAGTCTCCGACAGCTCGGCGCGCGCATCGCCTGCGTGGCGGAGCAAGCCAGCCTGGCCAGGGTGGCGCGTTTCGCGCTGGGGCTCTGGCGCCACCCGGGCAAGATCTCGCAGGCGGCCGCCGTGCGCGCCCGCCTGCTCGGTGTGCCGTACCGGTGCGGCTGCTGGCCCGTCCGCGCCGAGGGTGACACCCGGGTCCGGTCGGTGACACTGAGCGACGGGCGGCGGACCTGGACCGAGGCCTGTGACTACCTGGCGTGCGGATTCCACCTGGTCCCGAATGTCGAGCTGGCCGCGCTGCTGGGGTGCGAGATTCGCGACGGTGCAGTGGTGGTCGACACCTGGCAGGAGACCACCACGGCGGGCGTATATTGCGCCGGAGAGCCGACCGGCGTGGGGGGCGCGGAGGCCGCGCTCGTCGAGGGGGAAATCGCCGGCCTGGCGGCAGCGGGGCGGATGGAGGCGGCGCGGGAACTGCTGCCCCACCGGGCGCGCTGGCACCGGTTCCGCGCGATGATGAGCGAAACGTTCGCGCTGCGGGACGAACTGCACGCCCTGCCGGACCCGGACACAGTGGTCTGCCGGTGCGAGGATGTCCGCCACGGGGCACTGGACGCGTTCGGCGGGTGGCGCGCGGCGAAGTTGCAGACCCGGTGCGGCATGGGGGCCTGCCAGGGGCGCACCTGCGGGGCGGCCGTCCGGTTTTTGCGGGGGTGGGAGGCGGTCTCGACGCGGCCCCCGGTATTTCCCGCGAGCGTGGGGGCGCTGGCCGGCGCCCCGATGAGCGCGGACCACGACCACGATTCAACCCGGCCGAACCAAACCAACCGATGAACCTCAAACTCGAACCCAAGGCCATCCAGACGGCGGTGGCCAAACTCAAGTTCCGCACCCAGGCCTTCATTGACGGCAAGTTCGTGAAGGCGCAAAGCGGCCAGACCTTCGTGACCGAGAACCCCGCAACCGGCAAGCCGCTCGCGCGGATCGCAGCTTGCGAGGCGCCCGACGTCGACCGGGCGGTGAAGGCGGCCCGGCGCGCCTTCGAGAGCGGTGTCTGGGCGCGCCAGAAGCCGGCCGACCGGAAGAAGGTGCTGCTGCAATTCGCCGACCGCCTCGAGGCCTGTGCGGGCGAACTCGCCCTGCTCGACACGCTCGAGGCGGGCAAACCGATCGCCGACTGCGCCACGATGGACATTCCCGACACCATCGCCTGCCTGCGCTGGCACGCCGAGGCCATTGACAAGCTCTACCAGCACGTCGCCCCGACCGGGCCCGACAACCTCGCGTTGATCCTGCGCGAGCCGGTGGGCGTGGTCGGCTGCGTGGTGCCGTGGAATTTTCCGGCGCAGATGGCGGCGTGGAAGATCGGCCCGGCGCTGGCCGCCGGCAACAGCGTGGTGCTGAAACCGGCCGAGCTGACCTCCCTGAGCGCCATCCGCATGGCGGAACTCGCCACGGAAGCCGGCCTGCCCGACGGCGTGCTCAACGTGGTCCCCGGCCTCGGTGAGACCGCCGGCCAGGCCATCGGCCGGCATCCCGACATCGACATGGCCGCCTTCACCGGTTCGACCGAAGTCGGCCGCCTCTTCCTCAAGTACTCGGCCGAGTCGAACCTCAAGCGCATCATCCTCGAGTGCGGGGGCAAGAGCCCGCAACTGGTCTTCGAGGACGCGCCCGACCTCGAAACGGTCGCCAACAACGCGGTCGGCGCCGCGTTTTGGAACATGGGCGAGAACTGCAGTTGCGGCTCGCGGCTCATCGTCCACGAAAGCCTGCGCGAGGAGCTGGTGGAGCGGATCGTCGCGCTGGCGAAGACCTGGAAGGTGGGCGACCCGCTCGACCCGCGCAACCGGCTCGGCTCAATGGTGGAGAAGCCGCACATGGAAAAGGTCCTCGGCTACATCGCCGCGGGCCAGGCGGAGGGCGCGCGGCTGGTGCTGGGCGGCCGCCAGATCCTCCAGAAGAGCGGCGGGTACTTCCTCGAGGTCACCCTGTTCGACGGCGTGACGAACCGGATGAAGATCGCGCGCGAGGAGATCTTCGGCCCCGTGCTTTCGGTGATTTCGTTCCGCGACGAAGCGGAGGGGCTCGCCCTCGCGAATGATACGAACTACGGCCTGGCGGCCTCGCTTTACACCAAGGATCTCAACCGCGCCCACCGAGCCGCGCGGGCGATCCGCGCGGGGACGGTCTCGGTCAACTGCTTTTCCGAGGGCGACCTCACGACCCCGTTCGGCGGGTTCAAGGAGTCGGGCTTCGGCGGCCGGGACAAATCGATCTGGGCGCACAACCAGTACACAGAGCTGAAGACCATCTGGATGCAACTCGCCTGACCACCCCCTTTTTCCATGACCAATCCAAGAACCGCCAGAAAACTCCCGGGCAACTTCCACGGCGTCTTCGCCGCGGTCGTCACCCCGATGAACCAGGACGGGTCCGTTGACCCGAAACGTCTCGCCTCATTCGCCGACCACCTCATCCGTCAGGGCGTGCACGGGCTCGTGCCGCTGGGGAGCACGGGTGAGTATTACGCGCTCTCGGCGGACGAGCGCGAGCTGGTGCTCCGGGTCACCCTCGAGGCCGCCGCCGGGCGCGTGCCGGTGATCGCGGGGACGAACGCGGGATCGACGCGCGACGTGATCGCCTTCTCGCGCGCGGCCGAGCGGCTCGGCGCGGCCGGCGTCATGCTCGCGGCCCCCTATTACTCGCTCCCGCGACCGGAGGAGCTGCACGCCCACTTCCGGTCGGTGAACGACGCCATCGGGATCCCGATCATGCTCTACAACTATCCGGGCCGCACGGGCGTGGACATGGCGCCCGAGTTTATCGAGCGGCTGGCCGGGTTGAAGAACCTCCGCTATGTCAAGGAGAGCACCGGCGAAATGCCGCGCATCACCGAGTTGCTCCGCCGGTGCGGCGACCGGCTCGGCGTGTTCTGCGGCTGCGACACCATCGCGCTCGAGAGCTTCATGGTCGGGGCGATCGGCTGGGTGGGCGGCGTGGTGAACCCGCTCCCGGCGGCGCATGCGCAACTCTACGAGCTGGCGGTGGTCCGCCGCGACTATGACGCGGCGCGCACGCTGTTCTTTGCCATGCTCCCCACCCTTGAGTTGATGGAGGGCGGGGGCAAATACACGCAGTGGGTGAAGGCGGCCTGCGACCTGACCGGCCACGACTGCGGCGCCCCGCGCCAGCCGCTCCTGCCGGCGACCAAGGCCGAACGCACGGCGTTGCGGGCGGCGCTGGCCGCGTGCGGTGGGGTGGGCGGACGGCGCGCGCGCAAGGCATGAAGCCCGTCCCGGTCGCCACCGCGCGCGTCCGCGAGTGGCTGCGGGAAACCGCGTCCCCCGCCCACGCCAAGGTCCTCGCCGGCTTCTTCAAAACCGGCCCCGGCGAGTACGGCGAGGGGGATCGGTTCCTCGGGCTGCGGGTGCCCGCGATCCGCCGCGTGGTGCCGCGCGCGGACGGGCTGCCGAAGGCGGGCATCATCTCGCTGCTGAAATCGGCCTTCCACGAGGAACGTGTGCTCGGCTTCCTGATCCTGGTCCGGCGTTTTGAGCGGGCCGCCCCGGAGGACAGGAAGCGGTGGTTCGATCTCTACATGTCGCACCGCGAGTGCGTGAACAACTGGGATCTTGTCGACCTGACCGCCCCGCGCATCCTCGGCGCCTGGCTGCTCGACCGCCCGCGCGACGTGCTCGACACGCTGGTGGTCTCCCCCAACGTCTGGGAGCGCCGCATGGCCGTGCTGGCCACCTTCACCTTCCTGCGCCACGGGGAGTACGACGACCTGATCCGCCTCGCCACCCGGCTGCTGGACGATCCGCACGACCTGATGCACAAGGCCTGCGGCTGGATGCTGCGCGAGGCGGGCAAGCGCAACCTGGGTGTGCTCATCGGGTTCCTGGAGCGCCACTGCACCAACATGCCGCGGACCATGCTGCGCTATGCCATCGAGAAACTGCCGGAGCGGGAGCGAAAGGCGTGGCTGGCGAGATAGCCGGGGCAGCCGAGGAGATCTTGGTCGTTGGGCCGGGGCCGCGCCTACTCGGGGCGGTCGTCGAATTTCGCCTGCCGGGCGGCCAGGGCGGAGGCGAGTTCGAAGAAGTGGGCTTCCGGATACGCCGTGTGGGCCTTGAAGTGCCCGGGCGCCGGTGACAGCGGGAGGAAAAGCGGCGCGTCGTCGGCGTGGAGCCAGAGCACCACCAAATGGATGGCGGGGATCGAGAGCAGCCGCAGCTCGTAGTGCTTGGCCTTCACCTCAGGCAGCAACTCCGCCGCCGCGATGGCCACGGCCGTCGCCTCGACAAAGGAACCCTGGTTCACCGATGTGAAGTTGTGGGCCTCCCCGGCCACGCCCTTGAACTCGACCGCCGCCACCGGTTCCCCGCCCTGCAGCACCATCGCCCGCCAGCCCGCCGGCCGGGCAGCGGCCAGCCCGTGCTTTTCGAGCAGCGCATCGCGCCCCATCGTATAGACACGATGAGGAGCCACCGGCGTGACAACCACCGCCGCTTCCGCCGGGCCCGGGAGGCTCAGGTGGCCCGCGGCACGCGCCCGGCGGAGGCCATGAGCGATGACTTCCGCGGTTCCGTCCGGCGCGGGGGGGAGGAAGAGGCTCATGGGTGGGTCAGGTAATGGTGGCTCCAGGTTCCGCCATGGTGATGATAGACGGCGGGAAAGGCCGCCAGATCCACATGCGAACGCCCGTTGCAAGAATCGTCAACGGTGATTCCCTGGTTGACGCCGTCGTCGTGGTAGCCGGTGATCGCGACAAAATGCGCGCCCCCGCCGTTCCACTCGATGCGGCAGCCGATCGGCCGCTTGGCGCCCAATTCGGACCGCAGGGTGTGGACCGGGGCGACGCCGTTGTTCCAAGTGTGCAGGTGCTTGGTGAGGCCCAGGGCCTTGTCCAGCGCCCAGGAAATATCGCAGGCCGGCGAAGACCCGTCGGTGGCGCAGGCGGGGTTCTTCAGTCCGTGGGACACCAGATCGGGCTGCGTCCAAGTCGAGGCGGGCGAGTAAAAGGCGGCAACGCTCACGCTCACGGCCGCCCAACACCAGTTGTCTTGGGCCTGTTTCTGCATCACGAACGGCAACTGGCAGCGGAAAGGGGCGGCACCGTCCGGCGCGGCGGACGCCACGGCATGCGGCGCGGGGCTCTCAGCCGCGGGAAGCTCGACCGGTGCGAGGCGGGCGGTCCGGAACAGCTCACAGTGGATCATGACACCCTCCTGCCCGCGCCGCGGGGGCCGGGTACGGGCGCCAAAACCCCACCCTGAGAGGGGTGGTCCGGGCAGCGGCGCGCCGCGGCAACGTGTTCTTCCATGATGGATTTGAACATGCACCCTTTTGATCCGTGGTCAAGGGCAAAGCTCGCGCGGCCGTTCCCGCTCGACGCGGCCCGGCGGTGGTGGTAGAATACACGCAATTGGGCGGTGCATGAGCGCGGCAACCTAATCGAGCCGGGTTCACACCCGCGGCATACAGCTCGCGTGGACGCCCAGGAACGCAGATCTGTTGGCGCATGAGGAACGGTGGCGGGCCGCGTGACAGTTGCCCGGGACCGGACCCCGCGAAACATCAAGTCCCGCCCCAGCCCGCGGTCTCACCGCAGGCCAAGGCCTTCACTCCCGTCGACCCGAATCCCTTATGAAATGGACCCCTATCTGGCTCGCTCTCGCGGTGGGCGCGACCCTCAACCAGGCCGGCGCCGCCACCCTGAAGGTCGGCGATCCCGCCCCCAAACTCCAAGTCGGCAAGTGGGTCCAAGGCGACCCCGTGAAGGAGTTCTCCAAGGAGAACGCCTATGTCGTTGAATTCTGGGCCACCTGGTGCGGCCCGTGCCGCCAGTCGATCCCGCACCTCAATGAGGTGGCGAACAAGTTCAAGGACAAGCACCTCGTCGTCATCGGCCAGGATGTCTGGGAGCAGGACGAGACCAAGGTCGATCCCTTCGTAAAGAGCATGGGCGAGAAGATGACCTACCGCGTCGCGCTGGATGACAAGAAGGGGAGCGAGAAGGGCAAGATGGCCGACACTTGGATGGAAGCCGCCGGCCAGAATGGAATTCCCTGCGCGTTCGTGATCGACCGGACCGGATCGGTCGCCTGGATCGGCCACCCGATGGAGCTGAAGGAGACCGTGCTGGACGAAGTGCTGGCCGGAACCTATGACACCAAGAAAGCGGCGGCTGAGGCGGCGGAGATGGGGAAAAACCAGGCCAAGCTGATGGAGCTCTCGCAGAAGCTCGGCTCGGCCATGCAAGGCAAGAAGTTCGACGAGGCGGAAAGCGCGCTCAATGAAATCGAGAAGCTGCTCCCGGAAGCCCAGCGCGAGGGTCTCGCCTTCGCCCGCTTCGGCATCGTGGTCGCCAAGGGCGACGCCAAGGGCGCCAGCGAGGCCGCGACCAAGCTGCTCGCAAAGAACGGTGACAACGCGATGATGCTCAACCAGCTCGCCTGGACGATGCTCACCTCGAAGGACCTCAAGGACCCGGACACGGGCGTGATCGAGAAGATCGCCGTGCAGGCCAGCAAGGCCGCGCAGGACAAGGACGCTTCCATCCTGGACACGCTCGCCCGCGCTTACTGGGTGAACGGCAAGAAGGACAAGGCGGTCGAGACCCAGGCCGCGGCCGTGAAACTCGCCCCCGAGGAGCAACGCGACCAGCTCAAGAAGTCGCTCGAGAGCTACAAGGAGGGAAAACTGCCCTCGGTTGACGAGTGAGTGCCGAGGCGGCTCTGAGATAGTAGGAGCTTACCGACCCGGTCCCGGGCAACCCCTGGCGCCGGGTTTTTTTTCTTTGTTGGGGGGCTTCGGGCGCCGAGGGCATGGATGGGCGGGGACGGCCCGCCACCCAGGAGAACGGGGTGTGGCGGAAGGTGTGTGCCGCCGCGTTCGAATGGAAGCCGCGGCGCGCCCACCCTCCGCATCGGGCGACGCTACGCGGCGCGGGAAACCCTTCGTACGCGTGATCCGTGGACCGAGGTCCACGGCTACCGACGATCATCGCTACGCGATGGAAGACGCGGGCCCGCGAGGCGGGCCGACCAGCGGTCGACGGCGCAGCGGCGCAGGATCCGCCGGGCAACACCCGGCCCGCCGGCGCGCCGCCTCCGGGTGCGGCTCGCCACGGAGGCTCCCCACCGCGTAGCGGTGATCCGATGGTAGCCGTGGACCTCGGTCCACGGTTTCGCGCCCGAATGCGCCTCGCGCCGCGTAGCGTCGCGCGAGCCGTCGGGACGCGGCCGCGGCGGCCGGCCCCCATCGCGAAATGCGTACCGCGGAAGGTGTGGGCCGCCGCGTTCGAATGTGTGCCCCGTCCCGCCCACCCCCGCATCGGGCGACGCTACGCGGCGCGGGAAATCCTTCGTACGCGTTATCCGTGGACCGAGGTCCACGGCTACCGGCGATCATCGCTACGCGATGGAAGACCCAGGCCCGCGACACGGGGCGGCCAGCGATCGACGGCGCAGCGGCGCAGGATCCGCCGGGCAACACCCGGCCCGCCGACGCGCCGCCTCCGCTGGCGCTTCGCTGCGGATGCTCCCCACCGGGTGGCGATGGAAGACGCCGACCCGCCGCGGCGGTCATCCCGCGGATCCCGCCCGCGCCCGCCGGGCCTTCGAGGGGCGGCGCGGTTTGGCGGCCTTCGGACCCGCCTTTCGCTCCAGCGCTGCAGCCTTGGCCTTGGCCCAACGCGCCTTCATGGCGGCCTTCATCAATGCCTGCGCGGCCGGACTCAGGCGGCGACGGGCTGGCGTCTTTGGTTTCTTGGCCGCCACCGGACCTGACTTGGGCGCGCGCACCGGACGCGGCGGCCCGGTCCGCCGGGGTGTCTTGGCGGCCGGCTTGGCAACGGGCGCGGCGGGGGTGGGGAGAGGCACGGACGCGGCCGCGATCTCGATGCCGAAGACGTCAGTCAGCTCCTGATCGCTCAGGGCCGGCGCGGCATCCGCCCCGGCGGCTTGCCGGACGGCCTCGGCGGCAGAGGCTTTGCTGATGAGATCGGCGGGATCAACCCCGCGGAGCAAAAAAAGCAGTTCGGGATTTCGATCCAGCCGCGCGCCCACACCATAGAGTGAGGCAGCCACATGTTTGCAAAGGTCGGCCCAATCAGGGCAGGAACAGTCCAGGTCGATCTCCTTGGGGGAGGGGAAAAGCCCCCGCTCCGGCCGGGTCACGACCTGCATCACCGACGAGGACAGCGTGCCTTGGAGCAGTTCGATGAGGGAGTCGATCTTGCCCGCGCATTCGGCTTGGATGGTTTTCCAGAGGCTGGCCGCGATCGGTTTGATCTTGATCTCGATCTGGTAAAGACTGGAGCCGGAAACCAAGGCGGTGACCTTTCCCCGGCCAATCTGGAGATCCACCACGGAGCCGTTGCGGATGTAGCTGCGGCCGCGCGGCAGCCGGTTGGCGTAATCGCTGTAGGCCTCGAGATTGTCGCACCACGCCTTGCCCCAGAACGTGGCGGCGATCTGGCGCCCTTCCAAAATGACGGGTGAGGCTTTTTGCCCCGACTTCTTGGCCATCTTGGCCAATTCGCGCGCGGCTCGGGCGCGCCGTTGGGCCACGGGGACGTAGGGCCTGAATGAAAACCAGCTCATGGTTAGGAAGTCTGGCGGGATGGGGCGCGGTCGGCAACCGGTACTTGTTGGGAGTTGTTCACGCGTTGTTCACCGCACGCAAACAACCGCTTTGATTTCGCTCGGGTGCCGCGGTCACTCTTCGGCGGCCGCGTTGATGTCCAGCGCCACGAAACGAAGCAGTTCGGCGTTGTCCATCTCGGTCAACAATCGCTCCGCGCCCTCGCCCAGAATGCCGTCAGCCAGCGCGCTCTTGCCCGCGATGATGTCGTGGATGCGTTCCTCCAGGGTGCCGCGGCAGGTGAATTTGTGCACCATGACGTTGCGCTTTTGGCCGATGCGATACGCGCGGTCGGTGGCCTGGTTTTCCACCGCCGGGTTCCACCAGCGGTCAAAATGGATGACGTGGGATGCGGCGGTCAGGTTCAGCCCGGTCCCCCCGGCCTTGAGCGAGAGGACGAAGAACGGCGGGCCGCCCTCCTGCTGGAAAGCATCGACCAGTTCCTTGCGCCGGCCGACCGGTGTGCCCCCGTGCAAGACCAAGCCCGCATGGCCAAAGACGGATTCCAGGTAACTTGCCAGGGGGTCGGTTATCTCGCGGTATTGGGTGAACACCAGGACCTTCTCCTGTTTGGAGGCGATCTCCTCGCACAATTCGCGCAGGCGGTGGAATTTGCCGCTGTCAGCCGGCGCGTAGCCTCCGTCACCCAGCCATTGCGACGGGTGATTGCAGATCTGTTTGAACCGGGTGAGGAAGGCGAGGATGACGCCACGGCGCTGAATACCCTCGACCTTGGCCTCGTCGAGCCGTTCGGCCAGTTCATGCACCGATTGCTGGTAGAGCGCGGCCTGGCGACGGCTCAACGCGCAAAAGGCCGGAACCTCGGTCTTGTCCGGCAGGTCGCGGATGACGTTTTTGTCGGTCTTGAGCCGGCGCAGGATGTAGGGCCTGACCAGGCGCCGCAACGAGGCGAACTGTTCCCCTTGTGCTTGTGAGCGGCTTTTGACATAGGCGGCAAACTCCACCGCGCCGCCCAACAACCCGGGGCAGAGGAAATCAAAGAGCGACCAGAGGTCGGAGAGCCGGTTCTCAATCGGGGTGCCGCTCAAGGCGATGCGGTGCCGGCAACGCAGCTCCTTCACGGCGCGCGTCTGGCGCGCGCCGGCGTTCTTGATGGCCTGCGCCTCGTCGAGGATGACGACTTCCCACCGCATCTCCTTGAGCCAGGCCAGGCGATGCGCCAGGGCATAACTCGTGATGGCCAAATCGTGGCCTGCGAGGGTCTTGGCTGGGGCTTTTTTCACAGCGGCCAGCCGTTCGCTTTCCGTTTCCGCCGGATGCAGGTAGAAAACGGACAACGATGGCGCGAACCTCTGGATTTCCGATTTCCAGTTGCCGATGAGCGAAGCGGGCACGATGAGCAGGCTCGGCGGCCGGTCGGCGGCACGCTGGCGCCGGAGGCACAGCAGAAGGGAGATCACCTGGATGGTCTTCCCCAGCCCCATGTCGTCCGCCAGGCAGGCCCCCAAGCCGAGCTTGCTCATGAACCAAAGCCAGTGGGCCCCCTGGGCCTGGTAGGGCCGCAGTTGCGCCTGCAACTCCCGGCCCGGATCGGATTCCCTGGACACCTCCGGCCGCTGCATTTCATCCAGCAACTTCTGGAGCGCGCCTCCGGCGGCGATGCTGGACCATTCCGCCCTCGCCGCCTCCGCGTCCGGCTCTCCATCTCGGGCCGGGTCATAGCCGGAGAGCAGACGCAGGCCTTCCAGCAGCGTCAGGCCCCCGGGCCCGGCGTCCGATTGCGCTCTTTTCCAGTGGTCGAGGACTTGCTGGAGCTTTTCCTTGTCCACTTCGACCCACTTGCCTTTGAGCAAGACCAGGCCGCTGGTGGCGCGAAGGATCTCCCTCATCTCCGCCTCCGTCAGCGTCTCGCCGTCGAGCGACAGCCCCACCTGGAAATCCAGCAACGCCTCCCGCCCCATGAGATTGGCCGCGGCTTCGCCCAGACGGACGCGCACCTGGGGCCGGGGCGGACGGCCCGCCTTCCACCAGTCGGGGATGCGCACGATGACGCCGCTTTGCTCGAAGAGGGGGATGTCCTTCAGGAAGGCGAACGCCTCGGCCGGGGTCCAGAGTTGCGGGTGAAAAATGGCGCGGGTGTCCAGCAAGGCGTGCGCGAGCTTGCTTTGCTCCCCCGCCTTTTGCACCGGCGACAGCAGGGCCGAGAGCGCCGCGCGGTTGCTGGCGCCGGCGTATTCTTCGAGCGCCCGGCCCAGCGGCAGATGCTGCGCCTTGCCATGCTCGGAAATCTGATGTGTGTAGGTGGCGAGAAAGGCGAAAGGACGACCCGCATCACGCTTGTTTTCCGCAAGGTGAAAGGTCACGCGGCCGACCGCGTTCCAAACCGGGTTGCACTTCTTGAGATAGGCCGCTGCGCCGCCCCCGGTCCGCGCCATCTCCGAATGCACGTGCGCATCCAGTTCCTCCCACAACCGGGCCGGCACCTCGCCGCGCAAGTACTCCAAGCCCTTCATCGGCGGCGCGGTCTCGACCCAGGCGGCCCACTCGCTCAGCGCGGGTCTGGCGACCGCCAGGCTCCCGGGGGACCCCAGGTCCGGGTGGTGGCAAAGCGACGTGAAATACCGACGCGCCAGACCGCGCCAAAACCCGAAGCTCGGCGGGAGCGGCTCGTGCAGGAGCCCGGCAGCGAGCAGCTCGAGCCCGTGCGCGTTCGACGCGACGAACGCCTCCACCAACCGCTCCTCGACCGCACGCCCGAGCTTCGGTTCCGCCTGATCATCCGGCTCGGGCAACAAATGGCCCCCGGGAGTTAATGCCAACGCAAGTGACACGGCCGCAAATATATCACCGGCCACCGCTCCACCGAGAGAAAAGAGCGGCCGGGGGTTTTTTCCGCCAGCGAGTTTTCGGCAGAACGCCCGACCAGGGCCACCCACTGCCCACCATCGCCGTGGTGATCCCGGACGAGGCTTGATGCAGCGCACAACAGCGCGCCGGCCGGACTGGCGGCGGTTCAGCCGAGTGTTGGTGTCGGGGACGCCGGCCCCAAAAAGGAAGATGCTGGCGGGGCACCGGAGAAAACGGATCGCAAACGCGCGGGGGCAATGGGCGATCGCCCGCCGGCCGCTGGGTGCGTTGGAGGAAAGCACCGGCACCGCAGCCACGGGGCCGAAAGGCCGAGGGGTTGCGGCGCTGGCCAGCTCCCATTCCGTCGCGGGAACCGGAGTGATCGAACATCCCGCGGCGGGGCCGGGTGCGGGAATTCCCAGCCCAAAAACAGTGGCGGCGACCACAGTAAAGGCGTAATCTGCCGCACTAGATATGACACATTCAACCGAAACCTCCCCGTCCCGGAGGATCAAGACGCTGGTGCTCGGCGCGGTTCTGGCGGGCTTGGCGGGCTCCGCTTCTGCCCAAGGCCTGGTGCATTTTGACAATGGCTATCCCTCGAACCTCAGCCCCACCGCCACCAGCGGGGGCGCTTTCTTCGATGGATTCACCACGCCGGGCGCACCGGTCCTGCTCAGGGACGCCACCAGTGACTTCCATGCCAGCCTCTGGGGCGGCGCTTCCCCCAGCACCCTGACTTTGCTCGTGGCCGACACCCTCATGGGCTACTATGGTTCCGGCCGCTACTTGACTGACAGCGGAAACGTTTACCCTGTGCTGGGCGTGCCCGCGGGCACCCTCGGCTTCTTCCAACTCGAAATCTGGAAAGGGGACGCTCCCACGCTCGCGGCGGCCCTGGCGGCCGGCGAACCTGGCGCCACCAGCACGGTTTTTGAAAACTACGCCGGGGACCCGGCTAGCGGGAACGCGGCGGCGTATCTGGCGGGCATGCCCGCCGTTATCATGCTCATTCCGGAGCCGAGTGTCTTCGCATTGATCGGCCTGGGGGCTCTGGCGTGGGGGCGATCGGTCCGGCGGCAAGGGCGCACGCCGCACCAACGCCCTCGCGGTTCCCAAGCGCGTGTCTTAAGAACACTCCGGGGTGCAAGACGGCTACCCGTGGGAGGCCCATAACTGCGACATCGGCAGTGCGTGCAGGTTCTCAGCGAAGGGAATGACCTCATTGCCGGTGTAAAGCACCACGCCGCGAACCCATCGCCTGCCTGCCGCACCCGCCATCGCCCGCAATCCCCTGACCTCCGAGCCGCCCAGCGTCGCACCGGCTTTGATCTCGATCCCAACCAGCCGCCCCGCACCGTCTTCCATGACGATGTCCACTTCCAGCCCCGATGCCGTGCGCCAGAAATAGAATCCCGGCTGGGTTTCACTCCAGGCCGATTGCTTGCGCAGTTCCATCAGCACGAAGTTTTCCAGCGCCCCACCCGCCAGAGCCCCGTCCACTTTCAATCGCTCGACGGTCAAGCCCAGCAGATGCGCCAGCAAGCCGGTGTCGTTCAAATAGACTTTGGGGGTCTGGATGAGCCGCTGGCCGAGGTTGCCTGACCACGGTCGCAGCAGTTGCACGAGAAAGGTGGCTTCGAGGAGGGCGAAGTAACGTTTCAGGGTGGTCTGCGGCAGCGCGAGGCTGCGCGACAGGTCGGCGAAGTTCAAGAGGCCGCCGACACGGGCAGCGACCACCGACAACAGGCGTAGCACGGCCGTCGCATCGGCGATGTTGGCCAGGTCCCGGACATCCCGCTGCAGTATGGTCGCGAGGTAGGACTGGAACCACGCGTTGCGGCGCGCGCGGCCCGGGCGGACGATCGCTGGCGGATAACCACCCGCCAGAACTTTCTCGAACAATTCAGCACGTTCGAGATTCCAGGGTTTCCCGGCTGACCAGGCGGGTTGTTTGGAAAACAACGCATCCACGAAGCCTTCTTTGACGCCGTTGATTTCGCCCTGCGAAAAGGGCCAGAGGGTCAGCAGCTCGACGCGACCAGCCAATGACTCGGACAATTTCGGCAGGAGCAACACATTCGCGGAGCCGGTGAGCAGAAAGCGCCCCGGCTCGCGCTTCCGGTCGATCGCCATTTTGATGGCCGGGAAAAGTTCCGGCACGTGCTGGACTTCATCCAGCGTCACCGGCGTGCTCAAGCCGGCGATGAAACCAATCGGATCCTGCTTCGCCGCCGCGAGGAGGCCGGGGTCATCGAAGGTCAGGTATTGCCGGTCCTGTTTTTCGACTCCGGGCAGTTGGGCCAGGGTGCTTTTACCGGTCTGCCGTGCGCCGTTGATCAAGACGGCGGGAGTGTCCGCCAAGGCAGCGAGAAGCTGGTCCACGAGCTGGCGCCGAATCATTGGTGTATAATCAACCACAGAGTGGATGATAATCAACCACTTTATGGCTGAGCAGCGCCCAGGAGCACCGGGGACAAAGTCCCGAACGGCCCGATCCGATCGTCGCCCCGGGACCAGCCCGTAAAGTCCTGAAAGGACGAGGTTCGTCAGCCCGAGGCGACGAGAGTCGCCGGAGTGCTCAATGCGGTTTTGCCCTCAGGTGATTTGTCTCACGTGCCGGTCTGCGAGGGGGACCCGGCCTTGACGGCGCTCCCCGCATGGTCGACGCTCATCGGGGAAGACGCCTCATGCACGCCGAATCATCTCCCTCCGTCAAGCGGGGATCCCGCGGATGCGGGCCGGAGCGTTCGCGGCCGGCCGCAGGGGGCCTTCGCCGGGCCGTTCACCCGCGACGGCTTCAGGCGGCTGGTCCCGGCCGACCAGAGGCGCCGCCACAGTTCCCACCTTTAATGAAGACCCAACCCAAGCGACGTTTCTTCCCCCTTGATCCGATGCGGAGCCTGGCGGTCGTGCTCAGCGCGCTGAGTATTCTCCTGGGCGTGACCGCGGTCTCGTTTGCGGCCGAACCCGATTTCACCTCCCGCATTGATCGGCTGCTGGCGGAGACCCCGCTGATCGACGGTCACAACGATTTGCCCGAGCTGATCCAGGGTCGCGCGCGAGGGAGCTTTGCGGCGATCGACCTGCGCGCTGACACCTCGAAAATCGCAACGACCAACGGATCTCCACCTTTGATGACGGATATCCCGCGCTTGCGCGCCGGGCGCGTGGGCGGCCAGTTCTGGTCGGTGTTTGTGCCGACGGAACTCAAGGGCAGTGATGCCGTCCAGGCGACGCTCGATCAAATCGATCTCGTCAAACGGATGGCGGCAACGTATCCCGCCGATTTTCAGATGGCGTACACCGCGGCGGACGTGCGGCAGATTCATCGTTCAGGCCGGATCGCGTCGCTCATCGGCATCGAAGGCGGCCACCAGATCAACAACTCCCTGGCCTCTCTGCGTCAGATGTACGAGCTCGGCGCCCGCTACATGACCTTGACGCACTCGCGAAACACCGGCTGGGCGGACTCGGCGACCGAGGCGCCCGCGCACCACGGGCTGACCGAATTCGGCAAGGAGGTGGTGCGGGAGATGAACCGGCTGGGGATGCTGGTGGATCTGAGCCACGTCTCGCCGGAAACCATGAAGGCCGCGCTGGCGATCAGCGAAGCACCGGTGATCTTCTCCCATTCCTCGGCCCGGGCGATGGTCGACCATCCGCGCAACGTGCCGGACGACATTCTGCGGTTGGTGGCGCAAAACGGCGGTGTGGTAATGGTGAATTTCTCGACGGATTACGTCTCAGCAGAGCGGTTTCGCTGGGGGGCCGACCGCGCTGCCGAGCAGGCTCGCTTCAACTCACCACCGTGGGACGGGCTTTACGTTGGCCAACCCGAGCGCAGCAGGGCGGCCATGGCGGCCTGGGAGAAGGATCACCCGAAGCCCGTCACGACCTTGTCGCAGGTCGCCGATCACATCGACCACATTCGCAAGGTGGCCGGGGTCGATCACGTTGGCATCGGGTCCGACTTCGATGGTATCGAGGAAACACCGTCGGGGCTGGACGGAGTCGACAAGTACCCCGCCTTGTTGGCCGAACTGATGCGCCGCGGCTGGTCGGATGAGGACGTGGCCAAGGTGGCGGGCGCGAACGTGCTGCGCGTGCTGGCGGGGGCGGAACAGGTCTCGGTGAAGCTGCGCGCCGCGCGAGCGCCGTCTGAGGCGGTGTTGCAGACCGATCAATCAGGCGGCCGATGAATCGAATCGAACCCATGAACTCGCGCCTACGCCAGCCATCGGCGTCGCGCCCAATGGGACCCCTTCCCCGCCGTCGCCACATTCTGAAAGCGCGCTCTCAGACCCACCGCGCGGCTCGGGAATGAGCAGGAACTGGCTCATCGCCGGCATCGCCGCCGTTTGCCTGGTGGTCGGCAGCGTGCTCTCACATCGGATCGACCCGGGCGTTCGAGTCGAAAACATGATGCTGACCACGAACACGCCCGCGCTTCGCATCTTCCCCGCAACACCTGGCCCCCATCCGGTTGCGCTGCTCGCTCATGGAAACGGCGGCTCGAAAGAGATGATGTTTCGTTTCGGCGAAGCGCTCGCCGCCGCGGGTTTTGCGTGCTATTCCGTGGATCTGGCGGGATTTGGTGAATCACCGGTGCCCTGTTCCCTCACCAACATCGATCGCTATTTCCTGGACGCGGTGCGGGCGCTCGGAGCGGTGGACGTCTTCGTCGGCCATTCGCTGGGCGGTGGCGTGGGCGGCTGGAGCGTGCGTGAAGCGGGCTTTCGCCCAAAGCTCTTTATCGGGGTTGGCGCCCCGGTCGGATTGGGCAAGAACGGGCCGCCGGAACTCTTGTTGGCAGGTTTATTTGAGGAGTTTTGGCGACCAGCCCGGTTGCACGCGGTGACGAATGCGCAGGTGGTCATTTCTCCCTGGTGCGACCACATCCTCGAAGCCTACGACCCCGTGCTCGTGAGGGCGGCGGTCACCGCCGCGTGCGCGGCGGTTGGCAAACCAGTCCCCGCCGCACCCACCGCGTGGCGGGGGCGGTTCGCCGGGCTGGTGCTGGGCGTGGCGGGCGCGTTGGGATTGATGCTTTGCCTGCCTGAGGTCCATCCCCGCCTCGCACACATTCGCGGGTTTCTTGTTCCCGCGGTTATGCTGCTCGCGCTGGCCCTGACTCTGTGGCCGTGGTTGGGTGTGACCCCGCAGTTGCGCCGCATCCCCTTGCAGCTCGCCCTGCTGGTGCTGATCTGGCTTGCGCTCGCCGGCCTCAGCAAACTGCGCCTGCCACGAGGGAGCCTGGCAGTCGTCAGCGGGATTCTGGCCCTTGGTTGCCTGGCAGTTGCTTTTTCAACCTACATTTTCCCTTTTTTTGTGCTCATGTGCACCTTGGCGATCAGCACGCTGTTGCTGCTGCCGGGCACGCTGGTCGGCAGGATCGCCACTCGTGGCGGATCGCGGCGTGACGGCGACATTGCGATGGCCCTCTTCGCGAGTTATGCCATCGGGCAGTTCATGCCTCTGTTCTATTGAAGAGCGGGTCATAAGAGTCCTCTGGGGCGTGTCGCGGTTCGCGCCGCAAACACGCGCGGCACAATCTCACTTCGCCTCCTGCTTGACTCGTTCGAGCGCGCGATCCAGCTCTGCCTCCGCCTCGATCAACTTGCCCGCCTCGAGCAGAGGCTTGAACTTCTCTTCCATCGTCCTGGCGATTGCTGAGGGGTCGCGTCCGGCGTTCTGCCATCTGCGGAAGCCCCCTTGCAGCGTGTTCATTTTGCGGCGGATGCGCATCTGCGGCAGGTCCGCCGAGATGGGCTTCTCCCGAAGTTCCTCTCCTTTGAGGAACCGGCGGTAGGCGGCAACCGCCTCCGGGCCGAAGGCACTCTTCTCCAGCCGTGCAGGCAGCTCGGTTCCCGTCGCACCGATATTAACTGCCACGAGCGTCGCGCCATGATTGTAGTGCCACGCCAGGTAGGACTCCCAGTCGATCAGCGCACCGGGCATGCCGAGGTTGGCTTCGACGCCGCCCCACGGCGGACTGCCATGCTCTTTGAGCGCATCGTAGAGGAGCTGGAAGTTCTGCTCCAGGGACCCCACCGGGTAGGTGGACCAACCGGGACGCGACCAGGCATTGAAGGCGGCCCCCGCCGGGGCGCTCGTCATCTCCAGGGGAGCGCCCGCGGGGATGTGGGGGTAGAGCTTCCGCGCGGGAAGACCCGCCTGCACAAACGCCTGGCACCAGAAGGCGACCGTCTCCTGAACAATCCCGCCCAAGGCTTGATGAAGGTCGGCAGGCGGATGGCCCTTGCCATATCCCCGGTCCAGCAGCGCGCGGTAGCCGAGTTGACCCGTCGGCGCTCCGTCGGCAGCAACCCGCTTCGCCGTTTCAGGATCGGTGTGCGTGTAGTCATCGAAGGTCGGCTCCGACCCGACCAGAATCCCGGCGAACAGGTAGCCTTTCCCCTCGCCCTCCAGGACGGCAAGCTCCTTCTTGAGCGGCGGGGCAATGACGTCTCGTATCAACCGCGTCCACTCGGCCCGAACCGTCTTGCTGGTGAAGCAGATCGGCGGGGGCATCCGCTGCGTCTCGCCCCAATTCAGATAGCGCGCCTGGGCGGGAGGACCGTCCCAACCGAACCACTCGACGTTCTGCCGGTTGTCGGGATGGTAGCCGGGTTTGTTCGGGTCGAACCAGTTCCAGAGGTCTGGCCGGTTGGCCCAATCCACATGGAAGTCGAAATGCAGCATGACGGCGAGATTGTCCCGGCGCGCGACGGCGAAGGCGCGGTGGATGTGGTCGGACACCCGCCTCTCCTGCACGAAGGTCGAACAGGGAACCCCAAAGCCCAGCAGGTGCGCTAGTCCGTCACCCGGTTCGCCGATGGTCTTCGCCAGCGCGGATATCCGCTCGGGGGGGGCCCAGAACAGCAGGTAGCGCGGCTCTGCATCTTGAGCGGCGGACTGCGCGCTCACCTGGCTGGGGAGGACGGAGGCGAGCAACCAGGCGAGGAGGAGGAGCTTCGTTTTCATCGGGTGATGCGAATGAAAGCGATTGCCCGCGGCAGGTGTGCGCGGCGCCTTCTCACTTCGCGTCTTTCGCGAGCTGTTCGAGCACGCGATCCAGCACGGCCTCCGCTTCGAGAACCTTGCCGGCTTCGATGAGCGGCTTGAACTTCCCCTCCATCGTCTTGAGGATCGCCGAGGGATCGCGCCCGCCATCCGCCATTTTCTGGGCACCCGCCGTCACGCGCTCAACCTTTTCGGTGAGTCGTTTGCGGGCGTCTTCGCCGAGCTGCGCGCCGCCGTCCTTCGCGATGTCGCGGAGCTTGGCCTGTTGCTCCGGCGTGAGCCGGTTCTTGATCCCCACCAGCAATCCGACGTGGAGATGCTTCAGTTCACGCTCGGCATCAAGCACCTTGTCAAGCTGCGCCACCAGCGCCTCCTCGTCCACCCGTTCCTTCATGGCGAGCGACACGAGCGCGGCAGTTTCGCGTTCCAGCTTCTTCCGCAAGTCAGCGGAGCGTGCCTGCGTCTTCTCCACGCGCGTGCGAAGATCCTCCTGTTGTTCCGATGTCAGATCGATCCGGCCACGCGCCATCATTACCATCTCTGGCGGGAAGAACGCTCCACCAAACGGGTCGGCGGCCGGTTTGGATTCGTCGGCCGCGAAAAGCGGACAGAGCGAGGCGAGGAGAACAAAACAGGTAATGAGTTTCATGGTGTGTTTCGCTGTGAGTTTGAATTGCAGGGGTTCATTGGGGAAAGCGGGGTTGATCGAGCAAGGAGGCCGTCGGCGACATCCAGGTGGGAATCGATGTTCCCGGCTCGTAAGAGAGCCGGGCGATGGCTCGCTGGGCTGAAGAAATGGTGACCGCGAAATCCGGTCGCCGGCGTGAAGAATCCCGGTGTCCCGGCGGCATCAACAGCACGACCAAAACCGCGCACGCCGCCGTTGCCGCGATCCAGCGCCAGGGGTGCGAAGAAAGCAGTGGGAAGGGTCGTGCGCGTGAGCCGGCCTGGCCGGCCTCGATTTCTGTGACCGCCGCTGCCACCGCCGCTGCCGCACCGAGCGCCACGTCGAGGTTGATGTAGTCAAGATAGAGGGCGCGCAGCTCTGCGTCTTCGGCCAGGGCTTCGTGCAGTGCGGTGGCTTCCTCCTCGCTCGACTGTCCATTCACGTAGCGCTGGATTTGTTCGTGCCAATGGTCTTTCATGTGACTTCCTCCCGCGCGATGGTGTGCCGGACGCATTCCAGCAGCGCCTGCCGGATGCGATGCAGGACCTTGTAAAGGGACATCGCCGTCTGGCCGCGTTGGGCGGCGAGTTCATCCATGCGCGTGCCTTTGGTGTAGGCCGCGAGCACCAGCGCGCGCTGCGGTTCCGGCAGCTTCTGCAGGCAGGCATCCAACGCCTCGCGCTGCGCGTCGTGCCGATGCCCGGCCGCTGCGGCCTCATCGGCGAGCCGGCCGACGAGTTCGTCATCGAACACATGCCGGTCCCTCGCCTTATCCCGCAGGTACGCCAGGGCCTCATAGCGAGCCACCCCGAAAGCCCATCTTCGAAAGTCCCGCGTCTCGTCGAACTCCGCGAACTTCTGCCAGAGCACCACCGCCACCTCTTGCATGACCTCCGACGCAGCGGCCAGCGACGGCACCAGCGACCGCACGAACGTGCGCAAGGCCGGTTCATGCTCCGCGAACAGGCGGAGGAACTGGTCGTGCAGCGGCGCGTTCAAGTCGGACATAAGCATCTTCCACTCATTCTCTCCGAAAAGGTGCGCCATTTGCCGGACATTATTGCGATTGGTCTCACTTTTCTTGCGTTCGCAGGCGGCTTGCCGCGGCTCGGCACACCATTGCTTCTGAGGGATTGAACAGCCCTTGATTGAATCTCGGACCGTGTCTGAACCATGCTCCCTCCCGGCGACCTCCTCGTCGTGCGCAACGACCTTCGAGGCAACCACTTCCTGCCCGGATGAACGGTCACTGCCAAGCGGGACTTGCCCGGTGCGGGTCCCGAACCGGCACGTAGTGTCTCCTTGGCGCGACCCGGGCCAGAGAAGCCAGGGTGCTGCTCAGGTCCCCTGCCAACCGACAACCTGTTCGTTCACGGCCAAACCCGGCGGTGCCGAAGGGTCCGACCCGCGCCGTCGCCCCGGGACCAGCCCGTGAAGTCCTGAAAGGACGCAGTTCGTCAGCCCACGATCGCCATCCATTCCCGGGCACGGATCTGACCTTGACAGGTGTAATCCGACCGGTTACGTAGTATCCGACGATATGAGAACAAGCTGCCGGTTTGCCATGGCGGTGCACGTGCTGGCCGTCCTCGCCTACAAGGAGGGCGACCGGGTCACGTCGGCGTCTTTGGCGGGCAGCGTCAACACGAACCCGGTAATCGTCCGGCGCCTGTTGTTGTCCTTGCAGAAGGCCCGGCTGGTGGAGACCTGCAAAGGGGCCGGATCAGGCTCCCGGCTGGCCCGCTCGCCGCGGCGCATCAACCTGGCCGAGGTTTATCGGGCGGTCGAGGATGCGGAGCCCTTCGCCAGGCCCGCGCGCAAGCCAAACGCCGCCTGCCCCGTGGGCCATTGCATTGTGGAGGCCCTGTCCAAACTCTTCGCTTCCGCCCAGAGCGCCATGGAAAGGGATCTGGCGAGAACCACGCTGGCCGACATCCTTGATGGGGTGAAAGCCTCCGGCGCCTGCGCGGGAAACGAACCCGCTTGACGGGCGGTTTGTTTGTGCGAATGTGTAATCGTAGTTATTACATATAAGGAAAGAACGACCATATGGAAACGAAACCGACGGAACCGATCCAAACGCAGCGGGGTGCCGGCAACGGCTTGAAAAACGCCTGCCTGGCGTCCTGCCAGAGGGTTTTGGCACAGATCAACGACGCCAAGGCGGCCCTCTTCGCGGAGTACCGCGACACACTGAAAGCGCAGGAGCAGATCATCCGGCAGGCCCTGAACGAGGCCGAAGCCGTGGCGTGGCAGACCGCTTACCCGCATCTCCTGTTTCCCGCGCTGGCGGCGGAGAAGATTCAGGTCGCGGCCGGCTGGAACCAGTTCCAACGGGCGAGCCTGAACCCCACCTTTTAACTGCAATCAAGGCACAGCCAACCAAATAGGACAAACATGAGTTCACACACGAATAAACTGGCCGGCAAAGTCGCCGTGGTCACGGGCGCATCCAAGGGCATCGGCGCCGCCATCGCCAAGTCACTCGCCGGGGCCGGCGCGTCCGTCGTCGTCAATTACGCCTCCAGCAAATCCGGGGCGGACAAGACGGTGGACGAGATCACCAGGGCCGGCGGGAAAGCCATCGCCGTGCAGGCGGATGTTGCCCAGCCCGCCGACATTGCCCGCCTTTTCGCCGAGGCGAAAAGGGCGTTCGGACAGCTCGACATCCTCGTCAACAATGCCGGGATCTACGAGATGCTCCCGCTGGGATCCATCACGCCGGAGCACTTCCACAAGCAATTCGATCTCAATGTGCTCGGCCTCCTCCTCACGACGCAGGAAGCGGTCAAGCACTTCGGCGCCGGAGGCGGCAGCGTCATCAACATCAGCTCGGTCGTGAGCACGCTCGGCGTCCCCGGCGCCTCCGTGTATAGCGCCACCAAGGGCGCGGTGGACGCGCTCACGCGGTCGCTGGCGAAGGAACTCGGCCCGAAGGGAATTCGCGTGAACGCCATCCGACCCGGCATGGTGGAAACCGAAGGCACACACCGCGCCGGCTTGGAGGGCACCGACTTCCAGGCGGCGACGAAAGCCGCCACGCCCCTGGGCCGGCTCGGCCAGCCGCAGGACATCGCGGGCGCCGCGGTCTTCCTCGCCTCGGAGGACTCTGCCTGGATCACCAGCGAAACCCTCCTGATCTCCGGCGGCTTCCGTTGATCGCACCTGCCTATGAACCATCTATTGACTCCTCTCACCGTCGGCGCCCTCGAGCTGCCGAATCGCATCATCATGGCTCCGCTCACGCGTTCGCGCGCGGGAGCCAGCCGGACGCCGAACGCGCTCATGGCCGAATACTACCGGCAGCGGGCGTCGGCCGGGCTCATCATCACCGAAGCAACCTCCGTCGATCCGATGGGGGTCGGCTACGCCGGCACGCCGGGCATCTGGTCGGACGACCAGGTGCGCGGCTGGGCGCAAATCACCGACGCCGTGCATGCCGAGGGGGGCCACATCTTCGTGCAGCTCTGGCACGTGGGCCGCATCTCGGACCCGATGTTTCTTGAGGGCAAAACTCCGGTCGCCCCGAGCGCCGTCCGGCCGGCGGGCCATGTGAGCCTGGTACGGCCGGAGAAGGCGTTCGTCACGCCGCGCGCGCTGGAGTTGTCGGAGATTCCCGGCATCATCGCAGCCTACCGCCGCGGTGCGGAGAACGCCCGGCGCGCGGGTTTTGATGGCGTGGAGTTGCACGGCGCAAACGGCTACCTGCTCGATCAGTTTCTCCAGAGCAAAACGAACCTCCGCACCGACGAATACGGCGGCTCCGTGGAAAACCGCGCGCGGCTCATGCTCGAAGCCACCGACGCCGCCATCTCCGTCTGGGGTGCGGATCGGGTGGGCATGCACCTCGCCCCGCGCGGCGACGCGCACGACATGGGCGACGCGAACCCCGCGGAGACCTTTGGCTACGTCGCCCGCGAACTCGGCAAGCGCCGCATCGCCTTCCTCTGCGCCCGCGAATCGCTCGACGGCCCACAGGCCCAGGGAGGCGGCCAGGCGCGCCCCGTCACCCGCCTCGGCCCCGCGTTGAAGAAGGCATTCGGCGGCGTCTTCATCGCGAACCAGCAGTTCACGCAGCAGACCGCGGAGCAGACCATCGCCGCGGGCGAGGCAGACGCGGTCGCCTTCGGAGTGCTCTTCATCGCGAATCCGGATCTGCCCGAACGCTTCGCCACCGGAGCAGAGTTGAACGCGCCCGATCTCACGACCTTCTACGCGCCGGGCGAGCTGGGCTACATCGACTATCCCGTCCTGGCCACCGCCCCGTAAGGACTCATGCAAAAACAAAAGCCGGATTCCAGGCGTTATTCTAACATTGCGAAATTGCGATTGGCTCGAAGAGCGGCGGAATGCGCCGCACTCCAAGCGCTCCGCGAGGCAGTCAGCCGCATAGGTGCTCGCGAAGCGTTTGATAGGGGTAGGGATGGCGCTTGCGCGCCACCCCTCCCTCCGAACCGGACGGGCGGATTTCCCGCATCCGGCTCTCCAGTCAGTGGGGTCTCAGGTGAGGCTATCCATA
>Ga0182030_10005280_pt1 | contig 27459 bp, 23 predicted proteins | sample 812S3MmetaG_FD_121299 | JGI IMG/M metagenome (GOLD analysis project Ga0182030, IMG submission 121299) | Permafrost microbial communities from Stordalen Mire, Sweden - 812S3M metaG (Illumina Assembly) | ecosystem: Environmental > Terrestrial > Soil > Wetlands > Permafrost | place: Sweden... | reverse complement strand
GTGCGCGCGACTCGCTCGGCCGCTTCGGTCAGCCGGGCGACCGGCCGCAGCCCGGCCCGGGTGACCATCCCGCCGGCCACCGCGGCGATCGCGACGCCGATACCGCCGACGATCAGCAGCACCCAGCGCAACTTGGTCATCACCGCTTCGGTTGGCTTCAGACTCTTGGAGATCAAAAGTGAACTGCCGTTGGGCAGATGGATCGCAAGTATGCGTTGATCCGATGCGGTGCGCCGCGACATAAACAATTCGCCGCGGATGACGGCCTTTTCGGCAGGCCCCACCGGCAGCGTCTGGCCGGGCTGCTGGGCCGTGTAGATGGAGTGGCCCGGGTTCACCAGCATCGCGTTGACATCCGAATAGGCGGTGCCCTCGATGGCCTTGCCTGGATCAGCGGCCAGCGAACCGCTGGCGATCAGGAGCTGCGCGCGGCTCTGCAGCTGATTGTCGATGTCGCTGTACAGCGCCGCCGAGATCACCGCGTAGACGGCGAACGCCATCAGGACGACAACCATGGCCACCATCGACATCGCCAGCAGCATCACCCGCCATCGCAGCGACAACGAGCTGGGGGCCCGCAGCGGCGCGCGACCAGGACGTCGGAACCGGATCATCAGGGAGGCGTCTCCCGAAGGACATAGCCCACTCCGCGCACGGTGTGGATCAGTCGAGGCTCACCGTCGGCTTCGGTTTTGCGACGCAAGTATCCGACGTAGACCTCCAGCGCATTGCCCGAGGTGGGAAAGTCGAATCCCCATACCTCCTCGAGGATGCGGCTGCGGGTGAGTACGCGGCGCGGGTTGGCGATCAGCATTTCCAGCAACGAGAACTCGGTACGGGTCAAGCTGATCCGGCGTTCCCCCCGGGTGACTTCACGGGTGACCGGGTCCAGCGCCAGATCGGAGAACCGCATCGCCACCGACTCGCCGTCATCGGGCTTGGTGCGGCGCAGCAGCGCCCGCATCCGGGCCAACAGCTCTTCGAGGGCGAACGGCTTCGGCAGATAGTCGTCGGCACCGGCGTCCAGGCCGGCAACCCGCTCGGATACCGAGTCGCGCGCGGTAAGCACCAGGATCGGCAGGTCGTCACCGGTGCTGCGGAGATGGCGGCAGACCTCGAGGCCGTCCAGACGCGGCATCATCACGTCCAGCACAAGCGCGTCGGGGCGGTCATGCGAGATCTTGTCGAGAGCCTCGACCCCGTCATGGGCCAACTCAACCGAATAGCCATTGAACGAAAGTGACCTGCGTAGCGACTCGCGCACCGCACGGTCATCATCGACGACAAGAATCCGCACGGCCACTAGTTTCGTCCTAGGGCCTGAGAGCGGCCTGAGAGGCGCGCCGGGTAGTTAGCGAGATTAACGCTTGTCCAGGTCGATGAGACCGAGGCGAGCGGCCTTGAGCAGCCTGCGGGGCACCTTATGCTTCTGGCCTGCCACGTTCACACCGACCAGCTCGGGCTTTTCGGCCTTCCACTGCGAGCGACGGCTACGGGTGTTCGAGCGCGACATTCTGCGCTTGGGTACGGCCATGGTCGGGCCTTCTCCTTGGGGCTTCAGGTTCTTCGGTGTCGCGCGGCGTGACCTGGGCGGCCGAACGGCGACGATTGGCTACCAGGATAGTCGGTGGCCTGGCTGGTCACCAAAACGGCCTGCGCGACTATGACACCAGCGCCAAGGCGGGCATCCTTGACGTGACACCGACGGTACCCGCTAACCTACCGGGTGGTTGGTTGGTTGAGCACCGGTGCTTGCTGAATGGAGGACGTTGATGGCCTCTGCAACTGGGCGTTCCGGTGCAGTTCGGATCGCGAACTGCTCGGGGTTTTACGGCGATCGGTTATCGGCGATGCGCGAGATGCTCACCGGCGGCTCAGATGATCCTGTCGACTTCCTCACCGGCGATTACCTGGCCGAACTCACCATGCTCATCTTGGGTCGCGACCGGATGAAACATCCCGACCGCGGCTACGCAAAGACCTTCCTCACCCAGCTCGAGGACTGCCTGGGCGAGGCGCGCGACCGCGGGGTACGCATCGTCGCCAACGCCGGCGGCCTCAACCCCGCCGGGCTGGCCGACGCGATACGCGCGCTGACCGAGCGCTTGGGCATCCCCGCCCGGATCGCCCACGTCGAAGGCGACGACCTCCAGCCACGCGCGGCGGAACTGGGGCTTGGCGCCCCGCTGACCGCGAATGCCTACCTGGGCGCGTGGGGCATTGTCGACTGCCTCAACGACGGGGCCGACGTCGTCGTCACCGGCCGGGTCACCGACGCGTCAGTGATCGTCGGAGCGGCGGCCGCACACTTCGGCTGGGCCCGCACCGACTACCACCAACTCGCCGGAGCGGTGGTCGCCGGCCACGTCATCGAATGCGGCGTGCAGGCCACCGGCGGCAACTACGCGTTCTTCACCGAAGTGCCCGACCTGTCCTACGCCGGTTTCCCGCTGGCCGAGGTCAACGCCGACGGCTCGTCGGTGATCACCAAGCACCCCGGCACCGGCGGGCTGGTCAGCACCGACACCGTCACCGCGCAGCTGCTCTACGAGATCACCGGCGCCCGCTACGCCAACCCCGACGTCACAGCCCGAATGGACACCATCGAGCTATCGACCGACGGCCCCGACCGGGTGCGCATCAGCGGTGTGGTCGGTGAACCGCCGCCGCCCACGCTCAAGGTGTCGCTGAACAGCATCGGCGGCTTCCGCAACGCGATGACCTTCGTGCTGACCGGCCTGGACATCGAGGCCAAGGCCGAGTTGGTGCGACGACAGCTTGAGGCCGCTTTGACGGTCAAGCCCGCCGAGCTGGAGTGGACACTCGCGCGAACCGATCACGCCGACGCCGACACCGAAGAAGCCGCCAGCGCGCTGCTGCGCTGCGTTGTCCGCGACCCCGACCCCGCCAACGTGGGACGCCAATTCTCCTCGGCGGCAGTCGAATTGGCGCTAGCCAGCTATCCAGGATTCCACGTGACCGCCCCGCCCGGCGACGGCCAGGTCTACGGCGTGTTCACGGCCGGCTACGTCGATGCCACCGAGGTACCACACATTGCCGTGCACGCCGACGGCACTCGCGTCGACATCGGCTGTGCCACCGATACTTTGGAACTTGCGCCGGCCGCGGCCCCGCCATTACCGGACCCGTTGCCGGGCGGCCCGACCCGCCGGGTGCCGTTGGGCCGGATCGCCGGCACCCGCAGCGGCGACAAAGGCGGCTCGGCCAACGTCGGGGTATGGGTGCGAACCGAGGAACAATGGCGCTGGCTGGCCAACACCTTGACCGTCGAGCTGGTCAAGGAGCTGCTCCCGGAGGCAGCCGAGCTCAACGTCACTCGGCACGTCCTGCCGAACCTGCGGGCGGTGAACTTCGTCATCGACGGCATCCTCGGTCAGGGCGTCGCATACCAAGCACGATTCGATCCGCAAGCCAAGGGGTTGGGCGAATGGCTGCGCAGCCGCTACGTCGACATCCCGGAAAGCCTGTTATGAGTATCTGGACCACACCAGAGCGTGAGCAGCTGCGAAAAACCGTGCGCGCGTTCACCGAACGCGAAATCTTGCCCAACGTCGAGGAATGGGAGCGTACCGGCGACCTGCCGCGCGACTTGCACCGGCGCGCCGGTGCGGCGGGTCTACTGGGCGCGGGTCTACCCGAATCAGTCGGGGGCGGAGGCGGAGACGGCGCCGACTCGGTCGTCATCTGCGAAGAGTTGCACCAGGCCGGCGCACCGGGCGGGGTTTTCGCGTCGCTGTTCACTTGCGGGATCGCGGTGCCACACATGATCGCCTCGGGCGATCAACGGCTGATCGAGGAGTTCGTGCGGCCGACGTTGGCCGGCGACAAGATCGGCGCGCTGGCCATCACCGAGCCTGACGGCGGCTCGGACGTCGGGCACTTGCGGACGACGGCGGTCCTAGACGGCGATCACTATGTGGTCAACGGCGCCAAGACTTACATCACCTCGGGCGTTCGCGCTGACTACGTCGTCAGCGCGGTGCGTACCGGAGGGCCTGGCGCTGCGGGGGTTTCGCTGCTCGTCGTGGAAAAGGGCACGCCGGGATTCGAGGTCAGCCGCAAGCTGGACAAGATGGGCTGGCGATCCTCCGACACCGCCGAGCTGTCCTACACCGACGTGCGGGTACCGGCGGCCAACATCGTCGGCGCCGAGAACAGCGGCTTCCTGCAGATCGCCCAGGCATTTGTGTCAGAGCGTATCGGCCTTGCCGCACAGGCATATTCCAGCGCGCAGCGCTGTCTGGACATCACCGCGCAGTGGTGTCGGGACCGGGAAACGTTCGGCCGGCCGCTGATCTCGCGCCAGTCGGTACAGAACACGCTGGCCGAAATGGCCCGCCGTATCGACGTGGCCCGGGTCTACTCACACAACGTCGTCGAGCGTCAGCTCGCTGGCGAAACCAACCTGATCGCTCCGGTGTGTTTCGCCAAGAACACCGCGGTCGAGGCCGGTGAATGGGTTGCCCACCAAGCCGTTCAGCTCTTCGGCGGCCTTGGGTATATGTCCGAATCCGAAGTCGAACGCCAATACCGGGACATGAGAATCCTGGGCATCGGCGGTGGAACCACCGAAATCCTGACCGCACTGGCCGCCAAAACCCTGGGGTATCAATCGTGACCGTGTTGAAGTCCACCCTCGATCCAAAGGCCGACGCGTACACCTCGGCTGCCGATGTCATGGCCGCCAAGCTGGCCGAGATCGACACCGAGCATGCCAAGGCACTTGCCGGCGGCGGACCGAAATACGTGGAGCGCCATCACTCCCGCGGCAAGCTCACCGCGCGCGAGCGGGTCGAACTGCTGCTGGATCCCGATTCGCCGTTCCTCGAGCTGAGCCCGTTGGCCGCCTATGGCAGTTCCTTCACGCTGGGGGCGAGCGTGGTAGCGGGTATCGGCGTGGTCGAGGGTGTGGAGTGCTTGGTCGTCGCCAACGACCCGACCGTCAAGGGCGGGACCAGCAACCCGTGGACGTTGAAGAAGATTCTGCGGGCCAACCAGATCGCTTTGCAGAACCGGCTTCCCGTGGTGTCGCTGGTGGAGTCCGGCGGCGCCGACCTGCCCACCCAGAAAGAGATCTTCGTCCCCGGTGGGCAGATGTTCCGCGACCTGACCCGCCTCTCGGCGGCCGGTATTCCGACCATCGCGCTCGTCTTCGGCAATTCCACCGCCGGCGGCGCATACATCCCCGGCATGTCCGACCACGTGGTGATGATCAAGGAACGTTCGAAGGTGTTCCTGGCCGGTCCCCCGCTGGTGAAGATGGCCACCGGCGAGGAGTCGGACGACGAGTCGCTGGGCGGCGCCGAAATGCATGCCCGCACTTCAGGTCTGGCCGACTATTTCGCCCACGACGAGCTCGACGCCATCCGGCTTGGGCGTCGCATCGTCGCCCGCCTGAACTGGCGCAAGCAGGGCCCGGCACCGGGCCCGGTCGTCGAGCCGCTATTCGACGCCGACGAACTCATCGGCATCGTGCCGTCGGATCTGCGCATCCCGTTCGATCCGCGAGACGTGATCGCGCGGATCGTCGACGGCTCGGAGTTCGATGAGTTCAAGCCTCTCTACGGCTCGTCGCTGGTCACCGGTTGGGCCAGGCTGCACGGCTACCCGATCGGCATTCTCGCCAACCACCGCGGTGTGCTGTTCAGTGAAGAGTCGCAGAAGGCCACCCAGTTCATTCAGCTGGCGAACCGCTCCGACACGCCATTGTTGTTCTTACACAACACCACCGGCTACATGGTGGGTAAGGACTACGAAGAACGCGGGATGATAAAGCACGGGTCGATGATGATCAACGCCGTGTCCAACTCGACTGTCCCGCACATTTCGCTGCTGCTCGGCGCGTCCTACGGCGCCGGCCATTACGGCATGTGCGGGCGGGCCTACGACCCCCGGTTCCTGTTCGCCTGGCCCAGCGCCAAATCCGCGGTGATGGGCGGCGCGCAGCTCGCCGGTGTGCTGTCGATCGTCGCGCGCGCGGCCGCCGAAGCCCGCGGCCAGCAGGTCGACGAGGAAGCCGATGCCGCGATGCGAGCCGCCGTCGAGGGTCAGATCGAAGCCGAATCACTACCCCTGGTGCTGTCCGGGATGCTGTATGACGACGGCGTGATCGATCCGCGCGACACCCGCACGGTCGTAGGAATGTGTCTGTCCGCCATTGCGAATGGCCCGATCAAGGGGACGTCGAACTTCGGCGTCTTCCGGATGTGAGCTGCATGGGAATCACTCGAGTGCTGGTCGCCAACCGCGGCGAAATCGCCCGGCGGGTGTTCGCCACCTGCCGCCGGCTGGGCCTTGGCACCGTCGCCGTCTATACCGACCCGGACGCCGCCGCCCCGCACGTCGCCGAGGCCGACGCCCGGGTTCGACTGGCGCGGACCAATGACTACCTCAACGCCGAGGCCATCATCGCCGCCGCCCGTGCCGCCGGTGCCGACGCGGTGCACCCGGGCTATGGATTCCTCTCGGAAAACGCGGATTTCGCGGCCGCCGTCCAAGACGCGGGTCTGATCTGGGTCGGGCCGCCGGTGGACGCGGTGCGCGCGATGGGCTCCAAGATCGAGTCCAAGAAGTTGATGTCCGCCGCCGGGGTTCCCGTGCTCGATGAACTCGACCCCGAGACGGTGACCCAAGCCCAACTGCCGGTACTGGTCAAGGCCTCCGCGGGCGGCGGTGGCCGCGGGATGCGGGTCGTCAACGAATTATCAGCCCTGCCAAACGAAGTCGCCGCAGCCCGCCGTGAGGCACAGTCCGCGTTCGGCGACCCGACCGTGTTCTGTGAGCGCTACCTGCCCACCGGGCACCACATTGAGGTTCAAGTCCTCGCCGACGCACACGGCACCGTGTGGGCGGTCGGCGAACGGGAATGCTCCATTCAGCGTCGCCACCAAAAGATCATCGAAGAAGCACCGGCGCCCCTGGTCGAACGCACGCCGGGGATGCGGTCCAAGTTGTTCGACGCGGCCCGGCTGGCCGCGGATGCCATCGGCTACACCGGTGCGGGCACGGTGGAGTTCCTCGCCGACGACAACGGCGATTTCTACTTCCTGGAGATGAACACCCGCCTGCAGGTCGAGCACCCGGTCACCGAAGAGACCACCGGACTCGACCTCGTCGAGCTGCAGCTCGCGGTGGCCGACGGCGAGCACCTGGACGTCGAACCACCCGCCGCTCGAGGGCATTCGATCGAGGCCCGGCTCTACGCCGAGGACCCGGCTCGCGGTTGGCAGCCGCAGGCCGGCCTGGTGCAGGCCATCGACGTGCCGGCTGTTCGGACACAATTCGACTCACTGGGACGGCAAACCGGAATCCGGCTGGATTCCGGCATCGTCGACGGATCGGTGGTGTCGATCCACTACGATCCGATGCTTGCCAAGGTCATTTCCTACGCCCCAACGCGACGGCAGTCGGCCCTGGTGCTCGCCGACGCGCTGGCCCGTACCCGACTGCACGGGCTGCGCACCAACCGTGAGCTCTTGGTGAATGTGCTGCGGCATCCGGCGTTCCTTGACGGCGCCACCGACACCGCGTTTTTCGACACACACGATCTGGCGGTGCTGTCCGCGCCGCTGGCCGACGCCACCACGGTGCGCTGGTCGGCGGTGGCGGCCGCACTGGCCGACGCCGCACACAATCGCGCCACGGCCCGAGTCTTAGGCCCGGTACCGAGTGGTTGGCGCAACCTCACGTCGGGCTATCAGGTCAAGACCTACCTCGATGATGGCGACACCGAGCACCGCATCGCATACCGGTTCAGCAGAACAGGTCTGGTACTCGAAGGCGACGACTCCGTGCACCTGATCACCGCAGCTCCCGACCAGGTTGTGCTGGCCGACGACAACGGGGTGGCCTACAGCTTCGCGGTCACCCGCTATGGCGAAGACAGCTACGTCGATTCGGCGCGCGGCCCGGTCCACCTGACTGCCCTACCCCGCTTCCCCGAAGCTGGTTCGGCCGTCGAGAAGGGATCCCTGGTCGCCCCCATGCCCGGCAACGTGATCCGGCTGGGCGCGGCCGTCGGCGACGCGGTGACGGCCGGTCAGCCGCTGATCTGGCTGGAGGCAATGAAAATGGAGCACACGATCAGCGCGCCGACCGACGGTGTGCTTAACGAACTCAACGTCGATACCGGCCAGCAGGTCGACGTCGGCGCCGTCCTGGCGCGAGTGGAAGCCCCCGAATCAGAAGGAGATTCACAATGACCGACAACAGCTTTATCGAAAACGAGGATCGCCAAGCCCTACGCAAGTCCGTGTCGGCCTGGGCGTCCAATTACGGCGCGGAGTACTACCTGAAGAAGGCCCGCGCGCACCAACACACCACCGAGTTATGGTCGGAGGCAGGCAAACTCGGGTTCTTGGGAGTCAACCTGCCCGAGGAATACGGCGGCGGCGGCGGCGGAATGTACGAACTGTCCCTGGTGATGGAGGAGATGGCGGCCGCGGGCAGCGCGCTGCTGCTGATGGTGGTATCGCCCGCCATCAACGGCACCATCATCAGCAAGTTCGGCACCGACGAGCAGAAGAAGCGCTGGATCCCGTCCATCGCCGACGGCACTCTGACGATGGCATTCGCGATCACCGAGCCCGATGCCGGATCCAACTCGCACAAGATCACCACCACCGCGCGCCGGGATGGCAGCGACTGGATTCTCAAGGGCCAGAAGGTTTATATCTCCGGTATCGACCAGGCCCAGGCGGTGCTGGTGGTGGCCCGCACCGAGGAGGCAAAGACCGGCAAGCTGCGTCCGGCGTTGTTCGTGGTGCCGACCGACGCGCCCGGATTCACCTACACCCCGATCGAGATGGAACTGATCAGCCCCGAGCGCCAGTTCCAAGTCTTTCTCGACGACGTCCGGCTGCCCTCGGACGCCCTCGTCGGCGCCGAAGACGCCGCCATCGCACAGCTTTTCGCCGGCCTGAACCCCGAGCGGATCATGGGCGCGGCCAGCTCGGTGGGCATGGGACGGTACGCGCTGGACAGGGCCACCGACTACGTCAAAACCCGCCAGGTGTGGGGTACGCCGATCGGCGCGCACCAGGGCCTGTCACATCCGTTGGCGCAGTGCCACATCGAGGTCGAACTGGCCAAGTTGATGATGCAGAAGGCGGCCACCCTCTACGACAGCGGCGACGACGCGGGCGCGGCCGAGGCGGCCAACATGGCGAAATACGCTGCGGCCGAGGCGGCGACACGCTCGGTCGACCAGGCCGTGCAGTCGATGGGAGGCAATGGGCTGACCAAGGAGTACGGCGTTGCTGCGATGCTGGCATCGGCACGGCTGGGACGGATCGCGCCGGTCAGCCGGGAGATGGTGCTGAACTTCGTCGCGCAGACATCCCTGGGCCTGCCCCGGTCCTACTGATGGACACGGTTGTCGAGTACGCGGGCCCGGCCGATACGCAAGGTCCGTTCGCCCGGCTGAGGCTGAACTCTCCGCATAACCGCAACGCGCTGTCGACGGCTCTGGTCACCCAACTGCATCAGGGACTGCGCGATGCCGCCGCGGACCCGGAGGTGCGGGTGGTGGTGCTGGGCCACACCGGCGGCACTTTCTGTGCCGGGGCGGACCTGAGCGAGGCTAGCGGGGGCGACCCCGCCGACACGGCCGCCGAGCGGGCCCGGGAGATGGCCGCGCTGATGCGTGCCGTCGTCGAATCGCCGCTGCCGGTGATCGCCGCCATCAATGGACACGTCCGGGCGGGCGGCTTCGGGTTGGTCGGCGCGTGCGACATCGCGGTGGCCGGCCCGCACAGCACCTTCGCGCTGACCGAGGCCCGCATCGGTGTCGCCCCGGCGATCATCTCGCTGACGCTGCTGCCGAAGATGTCGGCTCGCGCCGCCGCCCGCTACTACTTGACCGGCGAGAAGTTCGGCGCGAGCGAGGCCGCCGACATCGGATTGATCACCATCGCGGCCGACGATGTGGACACGACGGTGGCCAAGCTGGTCGCCGATGTGAGCAAGGGTTCGCCCCAGGGGCTGGCGGCGTCGAAGGCGCTGACGACGACCGCCGTGTTGGAAGGCTTCGACCGTGACGCCGAACGCCTCAGCACGGAGTCGGCCCGGCTGTTCGTCTCCGACGAGGCCCGCGAAGGCATGCTGGCGTTCTTGCAGAAGCGGCCGCCCCGCTGGGCTCCGAGCGAAGGCGAGCGCGGCTGACTACGGCGCAAATTAAGTGCTGGCTAGGAAGAAAGTTGCAGTTTAGCCAACCCCCTTGCAGCAAACCTGCGACGTCGTACGCTCGTGGGTGATGAGCAACGGGGCAAACGATGCGAAGCGGGCGGGCGACGACTCGTCGCGCGCGGCCGACACCGATCGCATACAGCTTGCCCAGTTGCTGGCTTATGCCGCTGAGCAGGGCCGCTTGCCGCTCAAGGACTACGAAGACCGGCTCACCAAGGCGTACGCGGCGACCACCTACCAACAGCTGGAAGAGCTGCGGGCCGACCTGCCGGGCTCAGCGGTAAGCCCGCGCCAGGGCGGCAAGCCCAACCCGGCGCCGTCGACGCTGCTGCTGGCGTTGCTGAGTGGCTTCGAACGGCGCGGCCGATGGAATGTCCCGAAGAAGCTGACCACGTTCACCTTCTGGGGCAGCGGTGTGCTGGATCTGCGCTATGCCGACTTCACCTCGACCGAGGTCGACATCCACGCGGTGTCGATCATGAGCGCGCAGAACATCCTGCTGCCGCCGGAAGTCAACGTCGAGATCCATGGCCGCGGCGTGATGGGCGGCTTCGACCGCACCGTCGTGGGCAACGGAGCGCCTGGGGCGCCGAAAGTGAAGATCCACGGCTTCTCGCTCTGGGGCGGTGTGGGCATCAAGCGCAAAGCCCGCCGACCCCACCCATAGCAGCCGAACAGCCTGGTCAAGCAGCCTCGGTGACTGGCTGAGATTCAGCGTTTCGTGCCATACTCGCCCACGGGAGAGACCGGGGTGGAAGGCAAGAACTGTCATGGCCGAAGAATTGCGCGCTATTCCTGACCAGCTGAGCCACGTGGGCAATCAACTCGCGGACCACGGGGAGACGTTGCTGGCCTTGCAGCAGTCGTGCCACGGCGCGGCCGAGGGCGCACACTCGGGCTGGGTCGGCTCATCGGCGGGCGCGCTGTCGGGATTGCTCGACACGTGGGCGACGGTCAGCACCACCCATATGGGTCGTTTCGGTGAGCATTCCTGTGGCATGCACATCGCCGCGGTGGAGTTCACCGAGATGGAGCGTCACAACGCAACGGCAGTCGCCAAGGTAGGTGAGGCTGCCAACGGTGCAGTCCGTCCTGTGCCATGAGCTTGACGCTGGCCGATATCGAGCGCTGGGATCCCGGGGCGATCAGGGCGGTCTTCGACGCCGCGATCAAACGCTCACACGGCACTCGCACCGCGTCCGCGGCTCTGACCGAGACGATGAGACTGCTGGATTTCGGCGGTGACGCCGCCGACGCGGCGCACGCGTCGACCAACAAGACCACGCAGATCCTGGACAGCCACGCCGACGCGTGCGACGCCGTCGCGCGGGCCGCGGAAAAATCGGCCGACGAAGTCGACGCGATCAAGCAACGGCTCAAAGCGATCAAGGACGAAGCGCACAGCTATCGCCTGACCATCAACGAGGCGACCGGTGTTGCCCTGCCCCCGCCCGACTTGTCGTCGTACTCCCCCGCCGACGAGAAGGCCATCCTGGACGCCGCGGCACGGGTGACCGCCCAGATCAAGCAGCTGTTGGCTGACGCGGAAGTCGCCGACGAAGATCTGGCCGCGGCGATTCGCGGCGCCGACGGCGACCTGTCCCCCGACCAGGTCAACGCTGCGCTCAGCCACCAGCCGCCGAAAATGCCGCAGGTCCCGCCGCAAGGCACCGACCCCCAAGAGGTCAAAAAGTGGTGGCATTCGCTGACCCCGGGCAAACAGGATCGGGTCAAGGAATGGTTCCCCAATTCGGTACGCAATCTCGACGGCGTCCCAGTCAATGTCCGCGACGAGCTCAACAGGCCGGTGCTGCAAAGCGAGCTGAATCGACTGCAGCAAGGCTGGTTGGACGCGAACGGGGTGTGGCACACCGATCCCGAGAAGCTGGCCGACCTGCAGGCACTGCAGGACACTCTCAACAAACACCCCGGCACCACCCTCATCGAGCTGGACACCACCAGTAATCTGCGCAAGGTGCTGGCAGCCGTCGGAATCGGTGACGTCGACAACGCCGAACGCGTCGGCGTCACCGTGGGTGGCCTGAACACCCGAGTCAGCTCCAGCGTCGACGCCATGGTGCGTGAAGGCGAAACTCAACGCGCCAAGGCGAGCCAATTACGGCAGATCGCAGGCACTCCCAACTATGACGCGGTGGCCTCGGTCGCCTGGCTGGGCTATGACGCACCCGACAACCCGATCGACGTCGCAATGGACCGGTTGGCGAACAAGGGCGCCGGGCCCCTGAACAATTTCTACAAGGGGCTGGCCGCCACGACAAACGTTGGGGATCAACACATCACCGCGTTCGGCCACTCGTACGGGTCGCTGGTCACCAGTCTCGCACTGCAGCAAGGTGCGCCGGTGAGCGACGTCGTCCTGTACGGGTCGCCGGGCACCGAACTCGGCAACGTTTCGCAGCTCGGCGTTGCGCCCGGGCATGCGTTCTACGAGGTTGGCGTCAATGACGGTGTGTCAGAAGTCATCGGGGAGGTCGGCGCGTTCGGTCCTGCCCCACAGGATGTGCCCGGTTTCACCGAGCTGTCGGTCGACACCGATGTCGCGCCGGGCGGCAAGCTCGGCGATGGTCAGCTGCACGAACGTGCCTACGGGCATTCCGAATACGCCCGCGACGGCAGCAATGGCCAGCTGCGGATGAGCGGCTACAATTTGGCGGCGGTGTTGGCCGGCCTGCCTAATGACCTCGTTAAACCACTACCAATACCGCCGCTGATCCCGCCGGGTCAGGAGCCGATCGTGATACCGGGACCTTGAGCATGCGGCACAACACTTTTGGTTGGCGAACAGCCTGGCGAACGGGGCTTGTCGCCGTCGTCATCGCGACTTCCCCGGCAGGTTGCGTCAAACCGACGACCTTGGATCCGAACGCCAATCCGGGCCGCGGCGAGTTGGATCGGCTGCAGAAGATCGTCAACGATCGGCCCGATCTGGAGACGGTCAAGCAGCAATTGGCCGACCTCGACACCCGCATCCGGGCGGCCGTCGCCAAATACTCACCGGAAACGAAGTTTTCGAGTACCCCGATCAGCCACCCGACGAATGGCTGCAATAACCCGTTCGTCCGTACCATCGGCCGTCAAGAACAAAGCGACCAGTTCGCCGGCCAACCCGGGGCCTTTTCCGAGCATTGGCTGCAGATCACCACTGAGCTGGCGACGGTGTTCTCGGCGGCGGGTTTTCACTCCAACGGTGATGCGATACCCGGCCAACCTCCACGGCCCCTGAGTGCGGACAACGACTCCCAAATCCGCGATGACGGCGCCTTGATCAACCTGGTGAACCACGGGAGTCTCATCGCATACGACTACGACACCGGCTGTCATCTTCCGGCGGCCTGGCGCACCGCGCCGCCACCGCCGGACATGCGGCCGCCGAACGACCCGAATGTGCATTACCCGTACTTGTACGGGTCGCCGGGTGGGCGGACCGTCGACGCGTATTAATGCAAGATCGCGTCGGCGATGACGTAGACGAACCCAAGGCCCAACAGCCCCAGGAATGGCCAGCCGATGACGGCATTGCCCCGCGACGAATTGCGCAGCATGACGGTCAAGGTCAGCAGCAATACCGCACCGACCCCGACCCACACGGCGATCATCGCCGGCCACACGTGGTAGCTGGCGTCGCACGCCGAGTCATGGCAAGCGTCGGTGGCCATCGCGAAAAACAAGGACACCCAGACTTCCAGGGCGCCAACAACAACCAGGACCATGTACAGCAGGTAGCCCAGGGTGTTCCATGCCGCCGTTGCCCTGGATGCCGTTGCCATGGTGGGTCTTGCGCTAACGACGGCGCCGGGACCGCAGGTAGTCGCCGACCACGGCCGCGCCCAGTCCGTCGACGTCGGGCACCACCACCCGACCCTCGACACGCCGCGCGACCTGGTCGATGAATCGGGCCAGGCCGGGGTCACTGCCCAGCCGGAAGATGGTGACCTGCGCGCCCAGCCTGGCCATGTCGTCGAACCCGCGCACGGTGTGGGCGATGGTGCGCGGGTGCGGTGGGTAGTCGAAAAACACCGACGAACCGTCGCCGTCGAAGTCCTCGAGGTGAGCGGTCGGCTCGCCGTCGGTCACCACCAGAACCACGGGCTGTGCGTTGGGATGCCGCCGCAGATGCCGTCCCGCCAGCGCAAGCGCGTGATGCAAGTTGGTGCCTTGCTCGTAGACGCCCTCCAGACCGGTGAGCTCAGCGGCCGTCACCGTCCGCGCGTAACGGCCAAAGGCGATGATCTGCAACGCATCCGAACGAAACCGGGTGCTCACCAGGTGGTTGAGCGCGAGTGCCGTCTGCTTCATCGGCAGCCACCGATTCTCCATCACCATCGAGAACGAGGTGTCCACCAGCAGCGCGACCGCCGCCTGGGTGCGGGTCTCGGTCTCTGAGATCTCCACATCGTCGACGCTGATATGAATGGTCGCCCCCGAGGCGGCCGGGTCTGTCAAAGTGGCGGTTCCCGCTTGCCGAAGCACCGCGTTGGTCAAGGAGCGGGGAATGTTCCACGGCTCGGTGTCGCCGAACTGCCAGGGCCTCGTCGCACCGGTCAGCTCACCGGCAGCGCCCGCGCGGCGATGGTCACGGTCGCCGCGGCGGCCGGAAAGTTGTTGGACCACATCGCGCAACGCCGTCTCGCCGAGCCGCCGCATGGCCTTGGGCGAGAGCCGCCACTGGCCATCGGAACCACGGTCCAGGAAACCCTGGTTGACCAGCGCCCGTTCCAGTTCGGCCAGCGTCCGCGCGTCGACGGCGGCCTCGTCGCCGAGCTGGCGCGCCAGGGCATCGAGATCGACGTCGTCCATGGTCGCACCCGGATAGCTCTGCGAAAGCTGCTCGGCCAGCTGCTCCAGCTCGCCGATGTCGGACAGCGCTTGGGTACCTTCGCCCATCCCGAACGGGTTGTCCCCGGAGAATTGTTCCGACCCCATCCAGTCTTCGCCGGGCCGCGCGGCCTGCAGGTGCGCATCGAGGCGGCTTAACGACTCCATCAGCGCCGGAGAGCCAAATGCCTGCTGCGCCAAGGCATCGAGTTCGGCGCGCTGATCGGGGCTCAGACTGTTGCGGAAACGCTGCGCGGCGGCAGCGCGCTTGGCCAGTGAGTCCAGCAGCTCATCGACATCGCGCGGATTCTCCGGGAAGAACTCGCCATGCTTGTTCATGAAGTCGTCGAAATCTTGTTGGGTGTCTTCGCCGCGAGAATGCTTGTCCAGCAGCTGATTGAGGTCGTTGACCATTTCGTTGACCCGCTGGCGATCCTCGTCGGTGGCACCTTCAAGCGCCTGCTTCATCCCGGAGAAGCGTTGGTCCAACATCTCGCGGCCCAGCAGATCCTTGATCTGCTCGTACTTTTGGCGGGCCTCGCCGCTGCGCCAGTTGTAGTCGGATAGCTCCTGGACCGCCTTAGCCGGCGACGGTGGGAGCGCGTCCAGTTGCAGTTCGCCGAAGCGGGCGTCGTCGTCGAGCGCGCGGGCCAGCTCCTTGCGTTCGGCCAGCACCGCCTCGTCGAGCAACTTCTTGATCTCCTGCAAGGTTCCGTCTAAGTTATTGCGGCGCAACAAATCCCGTCGACGTCGGTTCGCTTCGGCTGCCAATCGATCGGCGCCGCGCATGTTCTCGGTGCCGCGGCGTAGCAATTCGGACAAGGCACGACGGGGCGAGGTGCCGGCCATGACGTCCTGCCCGATCTGTTCGAGCGCCTCGCGCAGATCCACCGGCGGCGCCAGCGGGTCAGGCCCACCGGAGTACGCCGAGTATCGCGACGAATGCCCTTTAGCCATAGACGGTTTGGCCCTCTCCGGAAACCTTGTCGACGCGCTTGGCCAGGTACAGCGCCTCGAGCGCCAGCTCCAGCGCGGCGGCGCGTTCACCCTCGGACTCGGCGTGTAGCTTTGTCGCGATCGCGTCCACGACCGGCAATCCGGGAACCGCGGCCAGCACGTCCTTGGCCGACACCCGCTCGCCCGTCGTCACCGCCGAACCGCCTTCCACGGCGGCCACCAACGAACCCACATCGAGGCCGCCGAGCACCCGGGACGCAGTGTCAGCCGTCGCGCGACGCAACAGGTGCTCGAGTACCGCTTGTTCGCGGCCTTCCTCGCCGGACTCGAACTCGAGCTTGCCGCGCAGCACGTCGATCACCGTGCTCAGGTCTACGACCCGGGCCACCGGGTCAGTCTCGCCGAGGATCGCGCCCCGGTGCCGAGCCGACGCCGCCACCGTTTCGGCCGCCGCGATCGCAAACCGCGCCGACACCCCGGATCGCTGATCGACGGAATTGGACTCCCGCAGATACCGGGCGAACCGGGCGATCACTTGCGTGAGGTAGTCGGGCACTTGGGCGCTCAGGTGTGCTTCCTGGACGATGACGCCCACCTCCACCTCGAGTTCCAGCGGATAGTGGGTACGGATCTCGGCACCGAACCGGTCTTTGAGCGGGGTGATGATGCGACCACGGTTGGTGTAGTCCTCGGGGTTGGCGCTCGCGACCACCAACACGTCCAGCGGCAGGCGCAGCGTGTAACCGCGGACCTGGATGTCGCGCTCCTCCATGACGTTGAGCATCGACACCTGAATGCGCTCGGCGAGGTCGGGCAGTTCGTTGACCGCCACGATGCCGCGGTGCGCGCGCGGGATCAGTCCGTAGGCGATGGTCTCGGGGTCGCCCAGGCTGCGGCCCTCGGCGACCTTGATGGGGTCGATATCACCGACCAGGTCGGCCACGCTGGTATCGGGGGTGGCGAGCTTTTCGGTGTAGCGCTCGCTGCGGTGCTTCCACTCCACCGGCAGATCGTCGCGCAGCTGCGCCGCCTTGCGGATCGAAGCCGGGGTGATCGGGGTGTAGGGATGCTCAGCCAGCTCGGCCCCGGCAATCACCGGCGTCCACTCGTCGAGCAGGCCGGTCAGCGCGCGCAGCAGCCGAGTTTTGCCCTGGCCGCGTTCGCCGAGCAGGACGAAATCGTGACCGGCGATCAGCGCCCGCTCCAGCTGCGGCAACACGGTGTCGTCGAATCCCAGGATGCCCGGCCAGACTTCGTCGCCCTCGGCCAGCGCCGTCAGCAAATTCTCGCGGATTTCCTGCTTGACCCCCCGCTCACGGTGACCGGCGGCACGTAGTTCGCCGACGGTGCGGGGAAGATTGCTCGGTGATGTCACCATTCCAAGTTACGCGTTGCGCGGATTACCCACCCGCTCAGTGAGCGAAGTGACGGGCCCCGGTGAGGTACAGCGTGGTGCCGGCGTTGGCCGCAGCAGCGGTCACCTCGTCATCGCGCACGGAGCCGCCGGGGTGCACGATCGCGCGCACGCCGGCAGCGGTCAACGTCTCCAGTCCGTCGGGGAACGGGAAGAACGCATCAGAGGACGCCACCGCTCCAGGCACGCGGTCACCACCGCGCGCAACGGCCAGCCGAGCGGCATCGACCCGATTCACCTGACCCATGCCGACGCCGATGGTGGCGCCGTCACCCGCGATCACGATCGCGTTCGACTTGACCGCGCGGCAGGTGCGCCACGCAAAGACCAGGTCGCTCAACGTCGCCGGATCAGCCGGTGACCCGGTCGCCAGGGTCCAGTTCGCCGGGTTGTCCCCGTGCGCGTCGAGCTGGTCGCGCTGTTGCATCAGCAGTCCCCCACTGACCGGTCGCAGCTCGTTGCCGCCGGCCAGCGGTTCGGAGGCCACCAGCACCCGAATGTTCTTCTTCCGGGTCAGCACGTCGAGGGCATCCGGCGAGTAGGCGGGTGCCACGATCACCTCGGTGAAGATGGTGCTCACAAACTCCGCCATCTCCAGGCTGACTTCGGTGTTCGAGGCGATGACTCCCCCGAAGGCGCTCAGCGGATCGCACTCGTGGGCCTTGCGATGTGCATCGGCAACCGATGCCGACGAGATCGCGATGCCACAGGGGTTGGCGTGCTTGATGATTGCCACGCAAATTTGTTCGTGGTCGAAAGCCGCCCGCCACGCCGCGTCCGCGTCGGTGAAGTTGTTGTAAGACATCTCTTTTCCGTGCAACTGCTCGGCCTGCGCCAGTCCCGGCCACGCGCCCGGGTCGCTGTAGAGGGCGGCCTGCTGGTGCGGGTTCTCGCCATAGCGCAGCGTCGCCGAACGCCGCCAGCTACGGCCGAACCACTGCGGGAACGCCGTTGGCGGATGCTCGGGCGCCAGCGTCGACTCCATCCAGCTCGCCACCGCGATGTCGTAGTCGGCGGTGTGCTGAAATGCCAACGACGCCAGCTTCTTGCGCTCGGCGAGGGTGAATCCGCCGTCGCGCACGGCGGCAAGGACTCCGTCGTAGCCGAGCGGGTCGGTGACCACCGCGACGCTGGGATGGTTTTTCGCGGCGGCCCGAACCATCGACGGCCCGCCGATGTCGATCTGCTCGACGCATTCATCGATGCCCGCACCGGAGTCGACGGTCTGGCTGAACGGGTACAGGTTGACGACAACCAACTCGAACGCCGCGATGCCGAGCTGCTCGAGCGCCTCGGCGTGCTCGGGTTTGCGCAGATCGGCCAGCAATCCGGCGTGCACCCGCGGGTGCAGTGTCTTGACCCGGCCGTCGAGCACCTCGGGGAAGCCGGTCAGCTCCTCCACCGGCGTCACCGAAATCCCTTTGTCAGCAATGGTCTTCGCCGTTGACCCGGTCGAGACGATCTCCACGCCCGCCGCGCTCAGCCCCTGGGCGAGATCGACGAGCCCGGTCTTGTCGTAGACGCTGATCAACGCGCGGCGAATCGCCCTTCGTGACTCGTCGGTCATCCTATGGTCGCCTTTCGTCCGGTCCAGGTCACGCCGCGGGTTGCGATCGCGGCCACCACGTCCACCAACAGCTGCCGCTCGGTGACCTTGATGCGCTCATGCAGTGTCTCTTCGGTGTCGCCGTCGAGCACCGCAACGGATTGTTGCGCCAGTATCGGGCCGGTGTCCATGCCGGCGTCGACCAGGTGCACCGTACAGCCGGTGATCTTCACGCCGTAGGCCAACGCTTCGGCCACTCCACGCGCGCCCGGAAAGGCCGGCAACAACGTCGGGTGGGTATTGAGAATACGTCCGCAGTATCGTGAAAGATACTGCGGGCCAAGGATTTTCATAAACCCGGCGGACACGATCAGATCGGGCGAGTGCGCGTCGGTGGCGGCGGTGATCGCGGCATCCCAGGCGTCGCGGGTGGGGTAATCGCTAAGGCGCACGGTGAACGTGTGCAACGACGCCGTTGCGGCGATCTCGGTGGCCAGGCAGTCACGGTCGGCGCCGACGGCAACCACGCGGGCGGGATAGTCGCCGACGGCGGCGGCCAGCAGCGAACTCAGTAGCGAACCGGCGCCCGATGCCAGCACCACCAGCCGCGACGGCGTACTCGGGGGCACGCGGAGCGGTTCGGCCACATCGCGAGCCTACTGGCGACGGCGCGCGCCCGACATCCGGCTGGCCGCATACACATTGCCCGCCTAATCCTCCTCGGCCGCGGCTTCCGACGTGCCCTCCTCGGCCGCGGCTTCCGACGTGCTGGCGTCGTCGAGCGGCTCCTGATCGGCGGAGTCGGCGCCCGGCTCTTCCTCAAACGCCTCGAACGGCTCCGCGAAGTCCGCGGGTTCGACGACCTCGTCGACCGGCGGCTCCCCCACGACCTCATCGACGGGCGGGGCCGGCGGCCGTTTGGGTCGGGGCCGCCTGAGCCGACGTCTGACCCCGCCGGTCATCACCACGGTGACCCACCCGACGACCGCGAACCAGAAGAAGCTGCCGATCAGCAACGCGCCCTGGTCGACACCGACCTCGCCGAAGTTGCCCAGCCTGCCGCTTGCGCCGTAGGCGAGCAGCGACATCGCCAGCGCCCCGGCCACCGACGCGGCCATCAGCCTGGCCATCGCCGGAATCAGGGGCAGCGGATACCGAGCGCATTGCTGCCCGACCGCCACACCCGACGACGCCCCCACGATGAGCAGTGCGACCCAGACCGGGCCCAGCGGCGGGGTGGGGGCCGCGGCCAGGATCGGTAGTGCCGGGATGTCACCGCCGAACACGGTGAACGAACTGAAGGTCGCGAAACCGAGGTGAGCGCTGGACCCGACCGCGACCGCCGAGGTGCCGACGATGACGTTCGGCGCGTACAGCACCGACATCACCGTGAGGCTGAACTGGCCGAAGATGGATTCGGTGATGCCGTAGAGATCCTGCATCGTCGCCCAGTGCACAATCAGCGACCCCGCGGTGACCAGCCCGGAGAGCCCGACAAGCGCCAACACTCCGGCCGCCGCGGCGCGCAGGGAATCAGCTAGCCAATTGGGCAGCGGCGATGCCGCCAATGCCCGTCGCCCGACCCTGGACCACACGCCGAACGCGGCCCCGACGGCATGCACCACCAACACGCTGCCGAACGCCCGCAGGGCGCTGGGGGTCTGCAGTTCGGTGATCACCGATGACGCGTCGTGGATGACGGCCAGCGCGATCGCGGTCATCAGCAACGGGCCGCCCAGCGCCGACGCGACCACCCAACGGACCACCAGCCACGACGAGTACACCGACGTGGCCCGCGCCGTGCTGCGTGCGGTCCCCCACACCATCAACAGGATTGGCAGCAGCGGCAGCACGCCCAGTTCGCGGCCGCCGATCGAGATCGGCACCCGGTGCACGCCAAGCCAGATGCTGGCGATGGCACCCAATGCACCGGTCATGTCGCTGTTGGCGATCAACAGCTGGAGCAACGTGACCGCGGCGATGATGACCAGCGCCACCACGGCGGGCCCGAACGCGACCCTGACAAGGTCACGCGCCTGGCGAGCGCCCGCTGCGCGGTTGTCCTCCACCCGTGTCACTCTTGGCGCACCTGCCCGATTAGGCGCAAGAGGCCACGGTTAGGACGGCGCCGGCCCAGGAGGCGAGGAAGGCGACTGCTGCTCACCGGCGTGGTTCGAATAACCCGCCGTCTCCGACCCGGTGCCCTCACCGCTGACCGATTGCGGCGGGCTGAAACTGGGGAAGCCGGTAGGTGGCGTTAACGGCCCCTGCTGGGACGACGGCTGCGGTCCCGTCGGCCCCTGAGCGCTGAAACCACCGGTGGTCGGGATCGCGCTTTGCGTCGGACCCTGGCTCGGCGAATAGCCGCCGTAGTGCGACCCGTAGCCGGAAGCCTGCGCGTTGTGCGACTGGGGTCCCCCGTGTTGCTGATAGCCGGGCTGCTGACCGTAGTACCCGGGCTGGCCGCCGTACTGGCCGTACTGGCCGCCGTACTGCCCGTACTGCGCGTAGGGGTCGTACTTGGGCCGCGGCGGCGGCGCGGTGATCACGCCGGCTTCCAACAGGACCACGACGACGGCGGCGATCGCTTGCAGCACGCTGGAAGCGACCAGCGGCCATATCGCCCAGCCCAATGCGAAGCCCGCGGGAGTGTTGATCGTCTCCGAGATCGCCAGCAGCGCACCCAGTACGGCGATTGCCGCGACCACCCCCGCGTAGTTCTTCGCCTTGGGCAGCAAGCTCAGCCCGGCGAGCAGCGTGGCCAGCAAGGCCACCAGCACCGCGGTGCCGGCATCACCCGCGCGGCCACCGGCGCCCGGGCCCAGGTCGGCGCCCAGCACAAACGTCGGCCCGAAGTTCAGCAGGTAAACCGCCAGACCGAGCACCACCACCGCGATGTTCAGGTACAGCGGAAGCTTGCTTTCACCGTCGTCGGTTTTGGCGAACGACGGCGTGGCGCCAGGGTAGGAGCCGCCGGGCTGCGCTGGCGGATATCCGGGATTACCGGGCGAGTAGGTCATGACTCCTCCTGTTGCTTCCAGTGTCGTCGATAGCCACCACGCCACTGTTGCAGTGCCACGCTGGGCTCCCAGGGCGCAGTTTCATCGACGCCAAGGTTTGCCCGCGTTTGCTTACGACGCGATCGATCAACCACGCTAGCGCACGTTCGGCTGCCCGTGCCGGAGCGACCGGCGGCGCCGCGTGACGAGCTACGCACACCGGCTTCGTCATCGTCGACACCCACCCGCTTGCCCCACGTAGGTAGAACACGTTCTAATTCTGTCCATGGATTACGGCCTTGTGCTTTTCACCAGCGATCGTGGCATCTCCCCGGCGGCAGCCGCCAAGCTTGCCGACGACCACGGCTTTCAGACGTTCTACGTGCCGGAACACACCCACATACCGGTCAAGCGCGAGGCCGCTCACCCGACGACGGGCGACGAATCGCTGCCGGACGACCGTTATCTGCGCACGCTAGACCCATGGGTCAGTCTGGGCGCCGCGTGCGCGGTCACGTCGCGGGTGCGGCTGTCCACCGCGGTCGCGCTGCCGGTCGAGCATGACCCGATCACGCTGGCCAAAAGCATCGCCACCCTCGACCACTTGTCGGGCGGGCGGGTCAGCCTGGGCGTCGGTTTCGGCTGGAACACCGATGAACTCGCCGACCACCACGTGCCGCCCGGGCGCCGCCGCACCATGCTGCGCGAGTACCTGGAAGCGATGCGGGAGTTGTGGACCAAGGAAGAGGCGGCCTACGACGGCGAGTTCGTCAAGTTCGGCCCCAGCTGGGCATGGCCCAAGCCGGTGCAGCCGCACATCCCGGTACTGGTGGGCGCCGCGGGCACCGAGAAGAACTTCAGGTGGATCGCCCGCAATGCCGATGGCTGGATCACCACTCCGCGCGACTTCAACATCGACGAACCGGTGAAGCTGTTGCAGGACACCTGGGCGGCCGCCGGCCGCGACGGCGCCCCGCAGATCGTGGCCCTGGACTTCAAGCCGGTGCCCGAGAAGCTGGCACACTGGTCCGAGCTCGGCGTGACCGAGGTGCTGTTCGGCCTGCCGGATCGCCCCGAGGACGAAATCGCCGCCTACGTGGAGCGACTGGCCGGCAAGCTGGCCGCCCTGGTGTGACGCGGCGTCAGACCAACGTGCAGCGATTGCCGTAGTCGAAGGACCGCACCTGCACCGAATGCCCAAGCGGCTCACCGTCGGTCAGCAGCGCGATCAGTTCGTCGTCTTCGGTGGTGGAAACAAACCGGCTGCCGTCGGCCAGCCGGCCGATGATGATTCCGGTCAGTTTTCCGGAATCGCGCCGCACGGTGTAGGTCTCGATGGTGGCGGTGCCATCGGCGACCTCGCTCACCGACTCCGTGGGCCAACTGGCGACCTGCGCCTGCAGCTCGGCGCAGTTGTCCGGCTTCCACTGGATCGGGGTCGTCGAGTAGATACCGACCGAGTACTTGCTCAGGATGCCGCCGTTCGCGCCTACCAGCCCGAATTGCCCTGGCGCGCTTCGTGTTCGAGCCACTGTCTCCGCGATCGCGTGCATCGAGTAGTTGTTGCCCGCCCCGCCGAAGAACGGCAACCCACCGGTCAAAGTCAGGCCGCGGGGATCGTCGGTCGCGATGCCGATGCCGTCGCAGATGTTGAACACCGGCACCGGAAAGCAGCTGTACAGGTCGAAGGTGGCGATGTCGTCGATGCCGATCCCGGCCGTAGCCAGGGCCTCACGCACCGCCATCACGGCCGCCGGCGAGTGCCCGAGGTCCGGGCGCTGCAGCAGTTGTTGTTCCTCCATGTCGGCGTGGCCGTGCAGGTACACCCAATTCTCCTCGGGCACCCCCAGCCGGCGTGCCGCCTCGACCGACATCACCAGCGCGGCGGCGCCCTGGTTCACCTGGTCGCGGGCGACCAGCAGTCGCGGATAGGGCTCCGCGATCATCCGGTTGCTCTCGGTGACGGTGATCAGCTCGTCGACGCTGCGTTCCACCGGCGCGGCCGCGAACGGATTGTCGACAGCCACCTTGCTGAGCGGCGCGAACAGCTCGCCCATCCGCCGCAGGTATTCCGTTGGGCCCAAACCTGTTCCGGCTCTGCGAGCGTTCTCCAACAGCGCGTATTGGATCGGCGCACTGGTCAGGCCGTGGATAACCGTGTAGCGCGAGACCAGTCTCTCCAGGCCATGCCCGCGGTCTTCGAGTGAACCGTCAACGGTCTCGGAGAAATCCGGACGGTTGTCCGCCCCAGCGAAGTAGCGAGTGGTCGATGTGGCGTCGGAGCCGAAGATCAACGCGACTTCGGACTGGCCGGCCGCGATCTGGCCCGCCAACTCGGTGATGAGGTGTTGCGGACCCTGACCGCCGACGACCTCCAGGATGGCACGGGCAGGGTCCGCGCCGATCCGGTTGGCCACCGAACGCGGGTAGTTGTTGGACTTTCCCAATACCGGTTCGGCCGGGCCAGAGATCTCGAATTGCCTTACGCCGGCGACGGTGTCGATCGTTGCCGCGACCTTGACGACGTCGGCGCCGCAGTCGTCGAGTGCGGCGCGAGCAGCGGCCGCGGCCAGTTCGACGCCCGACATCGCGCGGTAGTAGGCGTCGTCGATGCGTTCGGCTGCCTGCCCCACACCGACGACGACGGGGGTGCGTGGATCCAAGCTCACGTGCTCAAACCCCTACAGGCTCTTCAGAATCTCCCGGGCAAGCTCCGCGGTCTCCGACGGCGTCTTGCCCACCTTCACACCGGCCGCCTCCAAGGCTTCCTTCTTGGCTGCCGCGGTGCCCGACGAGCCGGACACGATGGCGCCCGCGTGGCCCATCGTCTTGCCTTCCGGCGCAGTGAATCCCGCGACATAGCCGACGACCGGCTTCGACACGTTTGCCTTGATGTAGTCGGCCGCACGCTCCTCGGCGTCACCGCCGATCTCACCGATCATCACGATTAGCTTGGTGTCGGGGTCTTTCTCGAACGCCTCGATGGCGTCGATGTGCGTGGTCCCGATCACCGGGTCCCCGCCGATACCGATCGACGTGGAGAAGCCGAAATCGCGTAGCTCGTACATCATTTGGTAGGTCAGGGTGCCCGACTTGGACACCAGCCCAACGGGACCAGATCCACTGATGTTCGCAGGCGTGATGCCGGCCAGCGCCTCACCCGGGGTGATGATGCCGGGACAGTTCGGCCCGATGATGCGCGTCTTCTGCCCTTTGTCGACGTTGTAGGCCCACGCATATGCGCTGTCCTGCACCGGAATTCCCTCGGTGATGACCACCAGGAGCGGGATCTCGGCGTCGATGGCTTCGATGATCGCGTCCTTGGCGAATTTCGGCGGCACGAAGACGACCGACACGTCAGCGCCGGTCTCCTTGATCGCCTCGGCAACACTGGCGAAGACCGGAAGTTCGACGTCCTTGCCGACGGAGTCGACGTGCGACACGGTGGTGCCCGCCTTGCGGGCGTTCACCCCGCCCACCACCTGAGTGCCGGCTTTCAGCATCAGCCCAGTGTGCTTGGTGCCCTCGCCGCCGGTGATGCCCTGGACGATCACCTTGGAGTCCTTGTTCAGGAAGATCGACATTGATTGGCTCCCTTACTTGTTCGCCAGCTCGGCGGCTTTGTCGGCGCCGGCGTCCATGGTCTCGGCCTGGATCACCAGCGGGTGGTTGGCTTCGGCGAGGATCTGGCGGCCCTGGTCGACGTTGTTGCCGTCCAGCCGGACCACGAGCGGCTTGTTGGCCTCGTCGCCAAGCATGTTCAGTGCGGTCACGATTCCGTTGGCGACGGCGTCGCACGAAGTGATGCCACCGAACACGTTCACGAACACGCTCTTGACCTGCTTATCGTTCAGGATCACGTCCAGGCCTGCGGCCATCACCTCGGCCGACGCGCCGCCACCGATGTCGAGGAAGTTGGCCGGCTTGACGCCACCGTGCTTCTCGCCCGCGTAAGCGACGACGTCGAGCGTGGACATCACCAGACCCGCGCCATTGCCGATGATGCCGACCTGGCCGTCGAGCTTGACGTAGTTGAGGTCGTGCTCCTTGGCTTTCAGCTCCAGCGGGTCGGTGGCGTCGCGGTCTTCGAACTCGACGTGGCCGGGCTGACGGAAGTCGGCGTTGGCGTCCAGGGTGACCTTGCCGTCCAGCGCCAGGATCTTGTCATCGGGCGTGCGCACCAGTGGGTTGACCTCAACCAGGGTGGCGTCCTCGCCGACGAACACCTCCCACAGCTTGGCGATGGTGATCGCGGCGGCGTCCAGCACCTCGGCCGGCAGGTGACCCTGCTCGGCGATGGAACGCGCGGTCGCCAGGTCGACGCCCTTGACGGCGTCCACCGGAACCTTGGCCAGCCGATCGGGCTTGGTGGCGGCCACCTCTTCGATCTCCATGCCGCCCTCGACCGAGCACATCGCCAGGTAGGTGCGGTTGGCGCGGTCGAGCAGGAAGGAGATGTAGTACTCCTCGGCGATGTCGCTGGCCTCGGCGACCAATAGCTTCTTGACGACGTGGCCCTTGATGTCCAGGCCGAGGATGTTCTTGGCGTGTTCGTAAGCGTCCTCGGGGGTGGCGGCGTATTTGACGCCACCGGCCTTGCCGCGGCCGCCGACCTTGACCTGCGCTTTGACCATTACCGGGGCGCCGACCTCGGTGGCGATTTCCTTCGCGCCCTCGGCGGTGTCGGTGACTCGACCGGGCGTGGTGGGCACGTTGTGCTTTACGAACAATTCTTTGGCTTGATACTCGAAAAGATCCATGGCTCCACGTCTTCGTATAGGCCTGTTGGGTGAGCGGTGCCGGATTCGGCGACTCGCACGGTGGAACTGTATCCACTCATCGAACGGCCGCTACCATCGCATCCGGCGATGTGGCACAGCTCACGGGACTAACGAGGGGGGGGCTAAACGTGATCCAGTTCACAATATGGGCGGGTTTGCGCTCCGAGGTTGCCAGCCGTATCCGCCAACCGTTACCTTCCTAGAGGTCCAGATAACGATATGGTCACGATACGAGGACACTTCAAGGTTGTCGCAGCATCGATTAGCTCGTTCGCCTGTCCTGGCAGGGACACATCGCGCGTTGCGTGACCGCCGGGTAGGACATCATCCCAACGAAGTCACTGAGATTCTCCCGCTCGACGGGTTTGACCTCGATGACTTGGACTTCGCCGACGACGCGATCGAGCTCGGCGACCTCGACTTCAGCAACGACACCAACTTCGACAACGCCGCGCAAGTGCTGCTGGCGCCCGCACTCGACGATCTGGACGAGATCGACAATCTGACGGCGTTACGGCTGGCGGCCCCCGCGGCCTTCAACGACGTACTGGCCCGCCCGACCGTCACGCTCGGCACCGACCCGATTTCCGGTAGCCGGCATGTCGCCGATGTCACCGACGTCATCGGTGTGGCCCACCGCGGCGGGCAGCACCGCAAACAGCCGACCAGTGCGGCCAGAGGGCGGGTGCTGATTTCGGCGATGGCCGCCGGTGCGGCGGC
>Ga0182030_10005279_pt1 | contig 27462 bp, 17 predicted proteins | sample 812S3MmetaG_FD_121299 | JGI IMG/M metagenome (GOLD analysis project Ga0182030, IMG submission 121299) | Permafrost microbial communities from Stordalen Mire, Sweden - 812S3M metaG (Illumina Assembly) | ecosystem: Environmental > Terrestrial > Soil > Wetlands > Permafrost | place: Sweden... | reverse complement strand
GGCTGCTGGCGGACTTTCCCCCGGCGGGTTATGGCGATTGGCACAAGCTCGTCGAGACCGAACTGAAGGGGGCGCCTTTCGACAAGCGGATGCCCACAAATACCTATGAAGGCATCACACTAAAGCCCATCTATCGGGCGGAGGACATTGCGAGTCTGCCTCATCTGAATTCACTGCCCGGATTTGGCCCGTTCGTTCGCGGAACCAAGGCCAGTGGCTATGCTGGACAGCCTTGGGCCATTTCACAGGAAATCAATTGTTCCAGCCCGTCTGAATTCAATCACGCCGCCCGCAATTCATTGGACAGGGGCTTGAACGCCTTGAACATCGTTTTGGACAAGGCCACCCGCAACGGCCTCGATCCCGATTGGGCGAAAGCGCAGGAAGTGGGTTTCGGCGGGCTTTCCATCGCAACGGTGAATGATTTGGACCGCGCCCTGGAAGGCGTTGACCTCAGCAATACGTCTCTTTTCGTTCGCTCCGGTGCGTCGGCCATGCCGTTTGCCGCCTTGTTGGTCGCATTGGCCCGGCGCCGCAAAAAAGCGCCCGCCTGTCTTTATGGCTGCATAGAAATGGACCCGCTTGGCGTTCTGTCGCATGAAGGCACTCTCCCGCAATCCGTGGAAGACTCCTATCGCGAAATGGCCGCGCTTCTGCGTTGGGCCGCATCAGGCGCTCCTTACCTGCAAACCATTTGCGTTCACAGCCGGGCTTGGCACGAAGCCGGTGGCAGCGCCGCCCAGGAATTGGCTTTCACGCTTGCCACGGGCGTCGAGTACCTGCGGCAAATGGATAAGCACGGTCTTAATGTTGACACGGTGGCCCCTCGCATGAGGTTCGCCGTCACCGTCGGCACAAGTTTCTTCATGCAAATCGCCAAGCTGCGCGCTTTGCGCATGTTGTGGTCGCGCGTCGTCGCCGTGGCAGGCGGGGGCGAAGAGGCTCAAAAACTTTCCCTCCATGTTCGCACGTCGCAATGGAACAAGTCGGTGGTTGATCCCTATAACAACATGCTCAGGACGACGATCGAATCACTCGCCGGTATTTTTGGCGGTTGCGACAGCATGCAGGTGGGTGCCTTCGACGAAGTCCTGCGCCAGCCCGATGATTTCAGCCAGCGCATTGCCCGCAACACCCAGCTCATTTTGCAAAAAGAGTGTGAATTAGGCAGGGTGATCGATCCTGCGGGCGGCTCCTGGTACGTGGAAATGCTCACTTCCGAGCTTGCCAACCGTGCCTGGTCGCTTTTCCAGGAAGTTGAGAAACTCGGCGGCATGGAAGCGGCGCTCAAGGCCGGTTTCCCGCAAAAAACAGTCGCGGCCACGGCAGCCGAGAAACTCAAATCGGTCCATGGCCGTCGTGATTCCATAGTGGGAGTCAATCAATATGCCAATCCCAAAGAGCAGCCGCTGGAACGTCCAGTCTTGGATGCGGAAGCATTTTATAAACGGCGCGTTGCTCAGATTACTTCCTACCGGACTGACTTGGAAGATTCCGCCGATGAACTTGTTCTGCAGAAGTTGACCAAAGTGACCGATCTTAAAAGCCCGCGTATCTTTGACGCGTGCGTCGATGCGGCTGCCGCGGGCGCGACGCTCGGGGAAATTGCCCGGGCCATTCGTGTCCACGACACTCCGTGCAGCAAGATTACTCCGGTCTGCGTCACCCGCGCTGCGGTGGGTTTTGAAAAGCTTCGCGCTGCGGTCCAGCGTTACACTGCCGATCAGAAGAACGAAGCGCCTCGCGTGTTTTTGTGCAACATGGGTTCGCTGCGCGACTATAAGGGGCGCGCGGATTTCTCCCGCGGCTTTTTCTCTGTTGGCGGCTACAACGTCATTTCCCCCGACGGATTTCCAAATCCCGAGGCTGCGGCCAAAGCGTTCGCAGCGTCCAAGGCGAGAATTGCCGTCATCTGTTCGACCGACGATAATTACCCCGCATTGGTTCCACCCCTGGTGCAGGCGTTGCGCGCCCAGCGTAGCGATGCCCTGATCGTTTTGGCGGGTTTTCCGAAGGACCAGATCGAAGCCCACAAAAAGGCCGGAGTGGATGAGTTCATTCACGTTCGCGCCAATGCACTCGAAGTATTGACAGCATTTCATAGCCGCCTCGGAGTTGAATTATGAAAACGTTTCCCGACTTTACCACCGTCCCGTTTCAAGCCGCACCGGCCGCTGCCACCCCCGGGCAATGGCGCGCCAAGTTTGAAGCCGAAACCGTCATCAAATCCTTCGACGACTGCGTTCACAAAAGCCTCGAAGGCGTGGACATCCAGCCGCTTTACTCCGCCGCCGACCTCAAGAATTGCGAACTTCTGGACTCAATGCCCGGATTTCCTCCCTATTTGCGCGGCCCTTACGGTTCGATGTTCGTCACAAAACCGTGGACGGTCCGCCAATACGCCGGCTTTTCCACCGCGGAAGAAAGCAATGCCTTTTACCGCCGCAACATCGCCGCGGGCCAGCAGGGCTTGTCCATCGCCTTTGATTTGCCCACTCATCGCGGCTACGACTCCGATCACCCGCGTGCGTCAGCGGACGCCGGCAAAGCGGGCGTGGCGGTCAATTCCGTCGAGGACATGAAGATATTGTTCCGGGAAATTCCTCTGGATCGCATTTCTGTCTCCATGACCATGAACGGCGCGGTCCTTCCCGTGATGGCGTTTTACATTGTCGCTGCGGAAGAGCAGGGGGTAAAGCTGCCCCAACTCTCCGGCACCATCCAAAACGACATTCTTAAAGAGTACATGGTGCGGAATACTTACATTTATCCGCCCGGTCCGTCGATGCGCATCATCGCGGACATCTTTTCGTTTACGTCCAAGAACATGCCCAAGTTCAACTCGATCTCGATCTCCGGCTATCACATGCAGGAGGCGGGAGCGACGGCTGACTTGGAAATGGCTTATACCCTCGCGGACGGTCTTGAATACGTCCGCACCGGGCTGAAGGCTGGAATTGATATTGATGCCTTCGCGCCGCGTCTCTCCTTCTTCTGGGCCCAGGGCAAGGATATTTTCATGGAGATTGCCAAGATGCGCGCCGCCCGCGCTTTGTGGGCGAAAATCATCTCGCAGTTCAAGCCAAAAAATCCCAAGTCCATGGCCTTGCGCGCCCATTCGCAGACTTCCGGATGGTCCCTGACTGAGCAGGATCCTTTCAACAATGTCGCCCGCACTTGCGTCGAAGCGATGGCCGCAGCCTTTGGCCAGACGCAGTCGCTCCACACCAATTCGCTCGACGAAGCCATCGCGTTGCCGACGGATTTTTCAGCGCGAATTGCCCGCAATACCCAGCTTCTCCTCCAGGAAGAAACCGGTATCTGCAAGGTCATTGATCCTTGGGGCGGTTCCTATTATGTCGAGGCTCTGACCACTGCCCTCATGCACCGCGCCTGGGCGCACATCCAGGAAGTCGAAGCATTGGGCGGCATGGCCAAAGCCATTGAAACCGGTCTGCCCAAACTTCGCATCGAGGAGGCAGCCGCCCGCCGCCAGGCTCGCATCGATTCCGGCAAGGAATCCATCATCGGCGTGAATTTGTTCCGATTGGAAAAAGCGGAGAAACTGGACTTGCGCGAAGTCGATAACAGCGCCGTGCGCGAATCCCAAATTCAGCGCCTGCAAAAACTCAAGGCCGAACGCGACAGCGCCAAAGTTCAGGCTTGTTTGGACGCGCTTACCGCGGCTGCCAAATCCGGCGCCGGCAATTTGCTCGCCCTGGCGGTTGACGCCGGTCGCGCCCGGGCCACGTTGGGTGAAATCTCCTTTGCGCTTGAAAAAGTATTCCAGCGCCATAAAGCTGTGATCCGTTCTGTGTCCGGTGTTTATCAATCTGAATTCGGCCAGGCCCCGCAAATCGAGCAAGTTCGTCGGCTGACCGAAGACTTCGCCCGCACGCATGGCCGCCGTCCCCGTATCCTCATCGCCAAAATGGGCCAGGATGGCCATGATCGCGGCGCAAAAGTAATCGCCACTGCCTATGCTGATCTCGGATTTGATGTGGATATTGGACCGCTCTTTCAGCAACCCGACGAAGTGGCCCGGATGGCCTCCGAGAATGACGTTCACGTGGTCGGCATCAGTTCGCTGGCCGGCGGCCATAAAACGTTGCTCGTTCAGCTTATTGAAGAATTGAAGAAGATTGGACGCTCCAATATCATGGTTGTAGTGGGCGGTGTCATTCCGCCGCAAGACTACGATTTCCTCAAAAAGAACGGTGCCGCGGCTGTGTTCGGTCCCGGAACCTGCATCCCGGCGGCAGCCACGGAAATGCTCGCGCAATTAAACGCGCGCACGGAAGCATGATCGCTTCCGAACCAACCGTTGATGACTATGTTTCCGGCGTTTTAGCCGGAAACCGCGCCATGCTGTCGCGCGCGGTGACTCTGATCGAAAGCCAGTCGCCCCGCCACGAAAAGAAAGCCCAGAAAGTCTTGCAGGAGCTTTTGCCCCACACTGGTAAAGCCAAACGCATCGGCATCACGGGTTCACCCGGGGTGGGCAAGAGCACATTCATCGAAGCTTTCGGATGTTATCTCATTACCCAGAACCATTCAGTGGCGGTCCTGGCCATTGATCCCTCCAGCAAAGCTTCCGGCGGCAGCATTCTTGGCGACAAAACCCGCATGGAAGATCTCAGCCGCGAGCCCAGGGCCTTTATTCGCCCTTCCCCTTCTGGCGATACCATCGGAGGCGTGGCCCGGCGCACCCGCGAGACGATTCTCGTTTGTGAAGCGGCGGGTTTCGACCTGATTCTGATTGAAAGCGTCGGTGTCGGACAGAGCGAGGTTGCCCTCCGTTCCATGGTGGATTTCTTTTTATTGCTCTTGCTGCCCGGAGCCGGAGATGAATTGCAAGGCATCAAAAGGGGCATCATCGAAATGGCCGATGACATCATTGTCAACAAGGCGGATGGTGAAAACCGCCAAAGGGCCGAACAATCCCGGTTGGAACAGCAGGCATCGCTTTCCTTTTTGCAGCCAGCCACGCCGGGCTGGAAAACAGAAGCCTCTCTTTGCTCCGCCCGCACAGGCGAGGGCGTGCCCCAGGTCTGGCAGCGCATCGAGCGCTTTTTTCACGAGTTGGAGCCCACAGGCATCATCGCCAAACGGCGTCAACAACAAACCGTGGAATGGCTGACCGACTTGATTCGTGATGAGTTGCAACGCCGTTTCGATAATCACCCGCGCGTGCAAGTCCGCCTTCCCGTTTTGCGCGAAGCCGTCTTGCGCGGCGAAACTACCGCTGTTTCCGCGGCGCACACGCTCTTGGCGGAATGGGGCGGCTCGCAGGAGAATTGAATTTATGATAACAAAAATTGACCATCTCGGCATCGCCGTCCAGTCTCTGGACCAGGCGGTTCCCTACTATGAAAAAGCCCTCGGCTTGAAATGCGAGCACCGCGAAGAAGTGGCCTCGCAAAAAGTTCGCACTGCCTTCTTTTCTGTGGGCGGCGTGCATTTGGAGCTTTTGGAGCCGACCAGCCCCGACAGCCCCATTGCCAAGTTCCTGGAAAAAAATCCCGCCGGCGGCATTCATCACATTGCCTTCGGCGCCGATGATGTCGAAAGCCAGCTTCGTCAGGCTTCCGGCGCTGGCATCAGACTGATTAATGAAACACCCGTTCCCGGAGCCGGCGGCAAGATGGTTGCCTTCCTCCACCCTAAATCAACTTTTGGTGTGCTCACTGAGCTTTGCATGCCCAAGAAAGCCTAAATGGAAAAAATGAAAATTAAAGCATTGGTGGAAGATCTCGAAAAACGACGCGCTGTAGCCCGGGCCGGCGGAGGTCAGGACAAATTGGATGCCCGCCGCAAAAAAGGCGTCATGACAGCACGGGATCGTCTCGACGGACTTTTTCAGGCCGGCACATTTCAGGAGGCGGGCCTTCATGCCCAGCACGATTGTCATAACTTCGGCATGGAGGAAAAATCCATGCCGGCCGACGGTGTCGTGACCGGCACGGGCATCGTTGACGGACGCGTGGTGGCGGCATTTAGCCAGGACTTTACCGTCGGGGGCGGCGCATTGGGCCTGATTCATTCCAAGAAAATTTGCGATCAAATGGACTATGCGCTGAAAACAGGCTGTCCCATGGTCGGCTTTAATGATTCCGGCGGAGCGCGCATTCAGGAGGGTTTTGACTCCCTCTCCGCCTATGGCCAGGTGTTTTTCCGCAACGTCCTTTTGTCCGGCGTGGTTCCGCAAATCGCCATCGTGGCCGGCCCTTGCGCCGGAGGCGCGGCCTATTCGCCGGCTTTGATGGATTATATCATCATGGTCAGAGGCAGCGCCAATATGTTCATCTGCGGTCCGGAAGTCATTCAGGCCGTCACCGGCCAGAAATGCACCATGGATGAAATCGGCAGCGCCATGGCCAATGCCAGCATCAGCGGCAACGTTCATTTCATTGCCGATAACGACGCCCATGCCATTCAAATCGCCAAGCGCCTTCTCTCCTTTTTCCCGTCCAATAATCTGTTGGATCCGCCCCACCATCCCACTGCGCAAATTGATCTGAATGCCGATCCGGAAATGGACCGCCTTTTGCCGGAATCCGGCAAGGATGCGCTCGACGTTCACAAGGTCATCGGACGTCTTGTTGACAAGGATAGCTGGCTTGAAGTCATGGCGGAGTGGGCGCGCAATATAGCGGTCGGTTTCGCCCGCATTCAAGGTGTGGTTGTGGGCATCGTGGCCAACAATTCTGCCGTCAAGGCCGGCACCCTCGACATCGATTCATCCGACAAAGGCGCTCGCTTCATTCGCTTTTGCAATGTTTTCAACATTCCGCTCGTGACCTTGGTGGACATCCCCGGTTTTATGCCCGGCATTCAACAGGAGCGCGGCGGCATTATCCGTCACGGCGCGAAAATGCTTTTCGCCTATGCGTCCGCCACTGTTCCAAAAATCACGGTCATCCTGCGCAAGGCCTACGGCGGCGCTTATTTGGCCATGTGCAGTTCGGACATGGGTGCGGATTTTGTCTTCGCCTGGCCCACGGCGGAAATCGCCGTCATGGGCGCTGACGGAGCGGTCAAAATTCTTTACAAACGTGAAATCGCCGCGGCCAAGGATCCCAAAGCCCGGGAAGCGGAACTTGTCGCGGAATATCGCGAGAAATTCTGTTCGCCCTATCAGGCCGCCAAAAAAGCCATGATTACCGATGTCATTGCTCCCTCCGAAACGCGCGCCAGGGTTTCGCTGGCGTTGCGCAACAGCCTGACCAAGCGCGAGGCTCGTCCTCCCAAAAAACACGGGACCATCCCGCTTTAAACCTTATGTTTACATTTTTCTCCCAGGTTGTTGTTTCACTGGTCGTGGTAACCTTTTACCACTTGCTGGTGTCACGCAAAAAAAACGCTGAACCGGCTGCTCCGCCGCCAATATCGGCTCCCCCGATGGTTGCCGCCCCGGTGGCCGTGCCACCCAAGCCTCTCCCGATTCCTGCCCCTGTCCCAGTGCAGAAGCCTGCGCCTGCTCCGGTGGCCGCAGTGGAATCCGTCTCCTCCGAAATTCTTGCTGTCATCTCAGCGGCCATTGCGGTAACGCTGGGTCGCTCTCATCAGATTATCGCCGTGCAGCCGGCGGGAGTCCGCGCCGCGGAAGGCAATGTGTGGGCCATCGAAGGCCGCGTGGAACAGTTCCTCTCTCACAGGGTCCGATAACTATTTACAGATAATAAGCTATGATCAAAAAACTTCGTGTAACAGTTGACGGCAAATCGTACGATGTGTCTGTCGAGATCCCTGATGAGTCCGGCGCTTCTGCCGCGCTCCCTCCTCCTCCTCCGATGGCCGCGCCCTCCGCACCCGCGCCTTCGGCGCCTGTCGCAAAAAGCAGTTCTGGCTCGGGTTCCGGCCCCGGCGGTGTGGTCAGCCCTCTGGCTGGCCGAATCATCGCAATCCTCGTCACGCCCGGCCAGGCTGTCAAAGAAGGCGATCAGCTTCTCACCATTGAAGCCATGAAAATGAACACCGCCGTGAATGCTCCAAAAAATGGAAAGGTCGCCGAAATTTTGACCACGGTCGGCTCGGCAGTTGAGGAAGGACAAATCCTGGCCCGCATTGAGGATTCAAAGTAATGACCGGGTCAACAGACACAGCGGGTCGCTGTCTCTGTGGCGACTGGCGTGTGCATGAGCTTGCCATCACAAGCTCAACCAACCTCGTCGCCGCCAAATTTGCCGCTTGGGAGGCCATTCGCGCTGATCGTCAGAGCGCCGGCCGGGGGCGTTTTCAACGAAGCTGGGTCTCTGACGAAGGCGGGTTGTGGCTCTCCGCCGTTGTCCCAACCGGGCCCGAGGCTGCCGCATGGCGCGCTTTGCCGCTGGCAGTGGGTCTGGCAGTGTGCGACGCCCTTCAGTCAATAGGTTTGACCCGTTTTCGGGTCCGATGGCCCAACGACATTCTGGTGGAGAACCGCAAACTGGCCGGCCTGTTGGTGGACCAGTTTGCGCCGGGATTGGCCGTGGCTGGCATTGGCGTCAATGTCTTCAATCACCCCGAAACTCACGACCCGGCTTTGCGAAATGGTGTGACCCGCCTGGCCGACTTGATTGCCGACACTCCGGACTTGAACCAATTGGCCCAAATTATCCTCAGTCATTTGCGAGGTGTGGTGGAACAAATGCGCGCGGACGGATTTGCGTCGCTTCTCCCGCGCGTCAACCAGTTGTGGGGCCGCCCGCGCCGGGTGGAACTCGACTTGGACGGCGACCTTCGCGATGGAACGTTTGTCGGCGTGGGCGAAAACGGAGAATTGCAGCTTTTAAGCGATAACGGAAACAAGACCGCCTACGACGCAAGTCAAGTGCGGCATCTGAAAGAAATAAATTTATGACCAAAGACAAATTCCCACGCCTGACCGCCGCCGAGGCGGCCGCGCAAATTCAAAACGGCCAGACGGTGGCCTTCGGCGGATTTACGGCCGCGGGCGCTCCCAAAGAAATTCCCTCGGCCATTGCAGCTCGCGCCACGGAAATCCATGCTGCCGGCCAGCCTTTTCGCATTGGCGTTATTACCGGCGCTTCCACCGGCCCTTCTCTCGATGGGGCGCTCGCCCGGGCCGATGCCATTCTTTTCCGCACCCCTTACCAGAGCAATTCAGATTTGCGCAAAAGTATTAATGAGGGACGGACGAAGTTCTTCGACATGCACTTGTCCCAATTGCCGCAAGCGGTCCGCTACGGCTTTCTTGGCCCGGTCCACTGGGCCGTGATCGAGGCCAGTGGAATCAGCGAGTCGGGTGAAATCACCCTTTCCTCTTCCGTCGGCGCCGCGCCGACCTTTTGCCGGATGGCGGACAAAATCTTCATTGAGTTAAACCGGTTCCATCCGGAGGGGTTGCGCGGTTTTCACGACATCTACGAACCGAAAGACCCACCGCATCGGGAGCCAATTCCGGTCCTGCGGCCTGACGACCGCATTGGCGCCCCCGTTATAAAAGTGGACCCGAAGAAAATTGCCGGCGTCGTCGAAACCAACCTGCCCGACGAAGTAAAAGCCTTCAATGCCGTGGACGACACCACCGCGCGCATTGGCCAAAACGTCGCCGATTTTCTCGCGGCGGAACTTCAACGCGGGCTTATTCCATCCTCCTTTCTTCCCATCCAATCCGGGGTGGGCGATACCGCCAACGCCGTGCTCGGCGCGATGGGCGCGCATCCAAAAATTCCCCGGTTTGACATGTACACCGAGGTCATTCAGGACGCTGTCATTGGGTTGATCAAAAAGGACAAAATCCGTTTTGCCAGCGGTTGCTCACTGACGGTCAGCAATCCTGTCGTGCGGGACATTTACGAACATCTGGATTTCTTCCGGCCCAAATTGCTGCTCCGCCCGCAGGAGATCAGCAATCACCCCGAAATCGTCCGCCGCCTGGGAATTATCTCGATCAATACCGCCATCGAGGTGGATATTACCGGCAACGTCAACAGCACCCATGTGCTGGGCCGCAACATGATGAACGGCATCGGCGGATCCGGTGATTTTGCCCGCAACGCCTTCCTCTGCATTTTTACATGCCCCTCCACGGCCAAAGGGGGAAAGATCAGCACGTTGGTTCCCATGGTCTGTCATCTTGACAGCAGCGAACATTCCGTCCAGATCATCATCACCGAACAGGGCATTGCGGATTTGCGCGGCAAATCTCCCATAGACCGGGCGAACACCATCATCGAGAAATGCGCCCATCCCGATTACCGTCCCATCTTGCGCGACTACGTGGCCTTGGCTGGGCACGTCCATTCTCCGCAGACCCTGCGCATGGCCTTCAACATGCACCTGGCCTTCTCCGAATCCGGCGACATGCACAACACCAAGTGGAAGTGAGAGGAGTCTTTGAAGATAAATCAAACCCTTGGCCTGAGGTTCCGTCGAACCCTGCGGATATCACGATCTCTCCGATTTCAAGGCGCGCCTGAAAATTTACAAATGCTTTAATGAAAACGGGTTACGGATATTCGGCGGCAAAAATATCGTAAAAATTCACGATTTTTTTGGTTGGTTTTCCTGGCGGCAAAACACTCTGAGCCCGGGTGTTCAGTGGTTCTGTAACCTCATGAGATTCGCCTGCGCTTGGGAATTTCCAGCTTCCGCCGCTTTGCGATACCAGGCGACTGCCTCGGTGTAATTTTGTTTGACCCCTAACTCATGCTCGTACATCCACCCCAGGTTGTTTTGTCCGGAGGAATTTCCGGCCGCCGCCGCCCTGCTAAACCAGTTGACCGCCTCGCCGTAGTCTCTCTCGACTCCATAGCCGTATAGGTACATATAGCCAAGGTGGTCCTCCCCTTCGGCATTTCCCTGTTCCGCCGCCTTGCGATACTGTCGGACGGCCTGGGTATTGTCTTGTTTAACTCCAAGTCCGTTTTGGAACATCGTCCCCAGTAAAACTTGCCCTTGGGGATATCCCTGTTCCGCCGCTTTTTGAAACCAGGTGAACGCTTCCGAGTAGTTTGTCTCAGTGCCAATGCCGAACTTGTACATCAAGCCCAGGGAGGTCTGCCCTCTGGCATTTCCCGCGTAGGCTGCTTGCACATACCACTTGCGTGCCTCGACATAATCTTGGATGACGCCTTTGCCGTACTGGAAGATAAGACCCCGATTGACTGCCGCATCTGTATCGCCCCGAACGGCAAGAACTCTCAACGCCTCGGGATCATTGCCGTCAAGAATCTTCTGCCTTTCCGCCAGCGCGGCCTGCTTGGTGGCGGCATCCAGACGCGCTGCTTCCGCCTCCGCCGCCTGCCGTTTTTCTTCGGCCAGCATACGTGCCAGGTTTTGTTGCGCGGTGAGATCGCCTGCCTTCGCCGCTTTGCCGTACCATTCGATTGCGGCGGCCGAATCTTTAAGAACACCGAGGCCATTTTCGTACGCCAAACCAACGTCGTATTGGGCTGCGGAGATTCCAGCATCCGCGGCTTTGCGATACCATTTTACTGCTTCGGCATAATCCTTCTCAACCCCAAGCCCATTATTGTACATGCCGCCGAGTCTGAGTTGCCCCTCGGAGTTTCCCGCATCGGCCGCTCTTCGATACCACTTTACTGCTTCGGTATAATCCTTCTCAACCCCAAGGCCATTTTCGTACATGTAGCCCAGCCAGGCCTGTCCGTCGGGGTACCCTGCATCGGTTGCCTTGCGATACCATTTGACTGCTTCGGAGTAGTCGCGCGCGACGATGCTGCCGGCACGATAAAAGTGGCCGATTTGAACCTCCCCACCGGGATTTCCAGCATCTGCGGCCTTACGGTACCACTTTACCGCTTCAGTATAGTCTTTATCGACTCCGAGACCATTTTCGTACATGTACCCCAGCCAGAGCTGACCTTCGGAATTTCCTGCCTCGCCTGCTTTGCGATACCATTTGACGGCCTCGACATATTCTTGGGGAACACCTTTCGCGGTATGATAGAAATGGCCAAGCTTAACAGCCGCGTCCGCATTGCCTTGCCCGGCCAGAGCTTTCAAGGCCGCGGCATCGTTGCCTGCAAGAATCCGCTTTGTTTCCTCGGCTTGTTTCTCGAGTTGCATTTTCCTGTTAACGTCGGCGAGACGTGCCGCTTCCGTCTGGCGCGCCAACTCGGCTTGACGCGCCGCTTCAACTTCGGCCGCTTTTTGTTTTTCTGCCGCGCTGCGGGTGGATTCAGCCTCGGCGGCTTGGCGTTTTGCTTCGGCAACCCGCATCGCCTGGCTCTGAACCTTCCAATACCAACCCGCAGCGAGGCCGCATAGTATGATCCCGATCATGGCAAAGACCATGGCCTTCTTTCGCGATTTCCTTGCCTTTGGCTCAGCGGCCAAGTCCACCACAGGGGCTAAAGGCTCAGCAGCCGGTTCTTCCATGATGGCCTCTTCAACTTCCACCGGCGGCTGCAATCGGCTCCTCAGCTCACTGACGCTTTGCGGCCGTTGCCCCGGTTCTTTGGCCAGGCTGTCCATGATGAGAGCAGAGATATTCGGCGGGATTTCATTCTGAATTTGCAGCCCCACCAGCCGTTCATCGATCGGCTCCGGCGCTTCGTGCAAAATCTGATGGGTCAGGTCGCCTCCATAAAAAGGCGGCTTGCTGGTCAATAATTCGTATAACGTCACGCCTAAAGCATAAATATCGTCCGTGGCTTGGGGCCTCCTGCCGGCCAATTGTTGGGGACTCATGTAGGACAGCGTCCCGCTCGTCGAGTGTTTGGCAGAGGCCCTGCTCTTGGAGTCACTGGCCACCGCCGCAATGCCAAAATCTGCCAGCTTCAACCGTCCGCGGCTGTTGATCATTACGTTGGCCGGCTTTAAGTCACGGTGAATGACGTTCTCGCTGTGGGCATACTCCAATGCCGCGCACAGTTGCTCCACCATCGGCCTCAGATAATCCCATTGTAAAACCCGTTGAGGCTGTTGCAGCGAAAGCGCCGCCAGTGTGGGGCCATCGACGTATTCCATGGTGATAAACGCCCTCCCATCGGCGTCTTCATGGAGATCATGGATGCGGACGATGTTGGGATGCGCGAGACCATGACTGCGGGACGTTTCGCGGCGCAAGTCGTCGAGGGCCACGGCATCGCCCTGAATTTCCGGCGGCAAAAACTTCAGGGCTACTTGTTCGGCCAGGCGCTCATCCCGGGCCAGCCAGACCTCGCCCATGCCGCCGCGGCCCAGCACATTTAAGAGCGTGAAGCGCCCCGCCCCCACACTGTGAGGCATGGGGCCCGCCGTGGCAGGAAATGCCGTCTCCGCAAGGTCTCGGAGTCGCAGCCAGTCCTCATGGGCTGTCTCACCCGGAGTCGGAAGCAAGGCCTGGTTCTCAGTTTTGGCAAGAAGCCGCTCGTAGGCGCGCCTGCTCTTTTCATTGATAAGCTGCTCGAATTTCTCGAGCAGGATTTTCTGCGCTACCAGCCGCCAGGCATTTCGGGTCTGGTCCAATTGCAATTCGGCTTTCTGTCGCAATTCGAGAGGCATTCCGGCCTGGATTGCTTCTTCCCGGTCAACGCACAACTTCCTGAGGGCTGCCTCCCAGTCCGCCAGAGAGGCTCGTTCATTCAAGCCGGTCAGCAGGGCATACTTCCGAGCCACCTGTCGAAAAGTTTCCTCATTTGCCATGGTCGTTTCCACAGCACTCAACCAGACTTTGATCGGCTGGCAAGCTCAAAATGTAGTTCAAAAGCGTCGCTTCGCCATCCTTGCAACCGATACCGCTGTTTGTTATACTTGTCCGTGTCTCAATAGCTATAAACCGACTTATTGACATGCCACTGCGGATCACATGGAGTTGCCAGGGCGCTGAAAACGTCGCCGATTTCAACACCGACAAACTCTTGATCGGTCGCTTCGGCAATTCCGAAAATCAGGGCCTCGATTTATCCGAGGATGGCAACGTCTCGCGCCAACACGCCGTCATCGAAGTCCGGGACTCTGTCGCCTGGCTGACTGATTTGGGCAGCCGCTTTGGCACTCAAGTGAACGGCCGGGAAATTCGTGGCCAGGGTGAATGGCGCTTGTGGCCCGATGACGTTATTCTCCTCGGCCAAACCACTTTGCGCCTCACGATTGTCCCCGACGCTGAATGCGGCGCGCCTGCCCCGGCGGCCGCGGTCGCCGAACCGGCTGTGCCCGCCGCGAACGCCTCGCTTCCCGGCGTGAAGATTCTCCGCACAATCGACACCGGCCATACCTTGTCCTTTGGCCAGGATGCGTCCGCCTCCGCGACGGCCCGCTGTCTGGCCATGCTTCTTGACCTTCCACGCCAATTTGCCGCGCAAGCCGGACAAACCGAGTTTTTGCAATCCGTCATGAACCGGGTCGTTCAAGCGATTCCCAACGCGCGGCGCGGCGCATTGCTAATGTGCGATCCGCCACAGGACGCCTTCTTGCTCAAGGCTTATGTCTCCTCGGACGAACCAGCGGTCAGTGAAACTCTGGCCCGTCGCGCGCTCAATGAAAAACGCGGGTTTATATGGCGCTCGTCCACCGGAGACACCAGCCGCAGTGTCGTTCAGTTCCAAATTGTTACAGGAATGTATGCCCCGTTACAATGGCAGGGCCAGGTCTTCGGCGTTATCTGCGTGGATACTCCCGTGGTTACGGACACGTTCCAGGAATCGGATTTGGAGTTCCTCATCGCCATAGGCCAATACGCAGCCATGACCCTGGCCAATCAGCAGATGCGGGAGGAATTGCGGCAGAACGACAAATTGGTGGACCGGTTGCTGGCCAATTTTTCACCGAAAGTGCGTTCTCTCCTGCTCGATCAGGCCCGCCAGGGGAAGTTGCGTCCCGGCGGCGTCAAATCGGAAATCACCGTGCTCTTTTGCGACATCTGTGAGTTCACCCAACAAAGCGCCCGCATGGATGCACGCGATGTGGTGGAGATGCTCAATCAGTATTTCCAGCCGATGGTGGAAACCATTTTCCGCCATGACGGCACTGTCGATAAATTTGTTGGCGACGCCATCCTGGCGGTCTTTGGCAGTCCGGAAGCCGACTCTCAACACCACCAAAAAGCGGTCCGCACCGCTCTGGCGATTCAACAAGCGGTCAAAGCGACCAGCCAATTGCGTTCCGCGCGAAATGAATCTACTTGCCAGGTGCGGATTGGGTTGCACTGTGGCGAAGCGTTTCATGGTTTTATCGGGACCGTTGACCGCCTCGAATTTACCGTAATCGGAGCTGCCGTCAACCGGGCTTCCCGTTACTGCACCGGCGCGGGTGAAGGTGAAATATTGATTAGCCCCGACTTGTTCCAACACGTTTTCAATCTGGTCAAAGCCGACAAAACAACCATCCAATCCAAGGAAGGGGAGTTAACCGGTTATCGCGTCAAGGGATTGAAAGAAAAGGATAAAGCCGGCGTTACCCCTTCGGCTCAGGGACGGGTTTCTTATCCGGAGAGAGAAATTGCAGACGGGTGAAGGCGGCGGGGTTGATCCTGACTTTCCCGAAATCCGCACTGCGTACCACCATTTCATTGGGCCGCCAGCTATCTAAAATAAACGTCAGCCCGCCGCCCTCAGCGAATGTCGCTCGAGCATTGGCGGTCTGGCTTGCAACGGTGTTCGGCTTGACGGCGGCGAAATTAACGGCTTTGAGTTGATTGTACGGAATCGTAATGGGGCCGTTGCTGGTCCGGACGGCCATTTGTTCCGCGTTGATTGACTCGATTGTCCCCGGAATTCTTTCGCCATTTTCGAGCCAGCAGACGTCGCCGGGCCCGGTGGCCGGCTCCTGAAAAATGCCGTCCCATCGAGTGATGCGCAAATTGCTCAGCTTGATGATGCTGCCCGGATTCTGCACAAATCTCATGGCGGTCCCTTCTCCGATAAACCCTTGGGGATCCACCCACTCCTTGACCAGCACATCATCCAGGGAGAGGGAGATTTTGTGCTGTGCTTTGCTGACGTGGAAATCGACGTGGATTCGTTCTTTTTTGCTAAGGGAGGGGAGAATGGATTGGCCGAGCGAGCGCAACGGCTCCATTTTTTTAATCGCGCGCATGTCAATCAAAATGGAGCTTTGGAAGGAAAAACTGTAAAAGCCGCCAAAGTCCGGCGCTTGCTCCTTGAGGTTGAGCGGAACAGGTTGCAGCGAGTCGGTGTAAAGCGCGACGGCCAGATTGAGAACGCCTTTCCAGGCGACATCAAATTGAATGTCCGCCATATCGGGCAGATGGAGATCACGCGCGATGGATGAAGTCTTGCCGGCGTAAAAGGCTCCATTGCGATAAGTCCATTGCCCAGACTCGCCGGGTAGAGCCGCGGCTGAGGTGACTTGAGTCCATCCTTCCAGGCCGCGGATACCATCAAAAATCGCCGGCGAAGGCCGAAGGAAGACCAGGGATTGCAACGAGGTTCGGGCAATATTCAGGCGGCCGGCATACCATGTTTGCACCGCGAGAGTCTGGCGGTCACAGGAAAGAAACTCTCCTTCCAGCGAATCCCCGCTGGCGAGCAAAATCCGGCAGGCATTGGTGGAAAGAACTCCCGGGCTTTTCACAAGCGGAAAATCAATTTGTGCAACACTCTCCGGCTTGAATTCGATTGCTTGCGCGGCGTCAGGGTGCTTCCACCGAACAGAGCTTTGAGGGTCAATGGCCAGCAACTCGCCATACAGCAAATCACCGTCGCGGAAGAGCAGGGCATCCGCGTTGGTGGAAGAGGAGGGCGCCGTCTGCCCTGCCGCGCTAAAAGCCAGAAGCGCGGCCAGAACAAGACCCTTCGCGTTTACGAATGACTGGCGAATTGCGCGAAGCGTCCTGGAGTGCGGCGGCCCTCCGCCGCTCCTCACCCGTGCTATGATGCGACGACCAAAAGTGCAATGACCCTTATTCATCCAAACCCTCAAATTCTCGGTTAATCACAGCCGGAGTGGCGATTCTGGCGTGATCGAGGTTAAATTCCAATTGGCGAATCTGTCCCGGCTGAAACGCCAGGGAGCCAAAGATTGCGCTCCGCCCGGATACTTCCTTGTCACTCCATTTTTGCAATTGAAAGGAGAGACTTCCGCCTCCCGGAAACCGGGCGCGAACTTCCCACGGACCTCGCGGCGGGGCGGGCGCGGGAGAAGCGGCGAAATTAATCTGGGTGACCCGGGGCAGGGGAATTTGCAACAGGGTTTCGCCCATGGCCAGGGAGAGTTTGCCGTCCTTGATGGCGGCAATTTTGCCGCCAGCCTGGTCGTGATTTATAAATCGAAGCACGTCGACATTGGTGGCGACAAAGGTGGTTTCAGGCTCGTAGCGCCCCTGCCATTGGCTGACTTTGATGTGGCTCAATTGCACGGTTGCGCCGGTCATCCAATCTTGTTGAAAGAGAATGCCGCCCCCGTTGGCGGTAAAGCCATTTTCATCCTTCCAGCGTTTGGCTAAAACATTGTCAACAAAGACAGCAACCGTGCCTTCAGCCTTGTTTGATTGTATGGTAACGTGAACTTTATTTTTCCCGGCGGGATTGGGCAGTGGCGCGCTGCCGTAGTTTTTGGGCGGCGTCTGCCGGGTGGGATCGACGAGCCGCAAATTGACTTCTTTGGGCGTGAAATCCAGGATGTACGAACTCCCGGAATCCAGATGGTCCATGTCGGCGTAAATGCTGACGAGCAATTGGAATGAATCGTTCCAGCCCAGGTCAAATTCAATGGTGGACGAACCGGACAACTTGAATTCGCGCCCAAGAGTTCCTGGAGAACTGCTGCTGAATGTGCCGTCATGGAAACTCCAGCTTTCAGGATTGCGGTTGCCTATGTTCCACCCTCGGGCATCCCCGCTCCCGTCGTAAAGAACGATATAATTACTCGAAAGAAACGTGATCGTTTGCACGGAAGCGCGCGGAAAGGTCAAGGCAGGGGCAAACCAGGTGCTGAAACCCAGCCGATCATCATCCAGCGAGGTCACCGAACCGAGCAAATCGTCGCCATTGACAAAACGAAGCTGGGCGGTGGGAGCCAGCGAGACGGCCGCGGCGTGGGTGAAACGGATTGAATCAATGTGGGCCGGGCCGAAATCAATCGGGTTTCGGGCTGAGGGATTTTCCCAGTGCAAGCCTGTGGCGGGATCCATCCCCTTCAACTCGCCGTGCAGGAGAGAGCCATCAACAAACTCCAGCAAATCACCCTCCACCGATGCGGCCATGGGCACATTGGCGGCTGGCTGGACAAAGAATAACGGCCCGGGCTGCTGGGCGCGCACCCCAGCCAGACCGGGAAGAACCAAACAACTCAAAACCAGAAAGAGAGCGGCGTTACCTTTCATAAATCGGCAGATAACGGTAGTTCAGCGCCAGAGACAAAAGCGAGCCCGCGGTGGCGAAGGTGGGCCCCAGTTGCCCGTCCCAAGTTCCGTCCGGGTTTTGGGCAGCCCGCAACGTTTTGATGTTCTCTCGATTCCAGCTTTGCCACAACTCTGGCGAGCCGTGGAAATATGCCTGCGAGGCGTAATAAAGAAAATACTGGGGATAAGCACGATCCGGTTGAGTATTCTTGAGAAAGGCAAACGCGTTCTTAAAGGCGGTCGTGTTTTTTTCCCGGGCCAAGGCCAAAACAACGCAGGCAATGGCGGTGCGGGTGGCGTTCGGCGATACTGGCGAAATATAACCAAAGCCACCTTCGGGAGTTTGGCAGGAAAGGAAGAATTTAATCCCATTCTGGACGGAGTCCTCTGGCACGGCCATGCCTGCATTGCGGGCGGCGAACAACGCAACCATCTGCGCACCGCTGACTGTCGTATCGGCGTCCTGCGATTCGGGAGAATATCGCCACGCATGGAGGCCGTTGACCTTCTGGGCGTTGACAATCAGCCGCACCGCCTTTTGCAGGGCGGGGCCCAATTGCGGGTCGTCCACCGCGCCGTAAGATTCAGCCAGCGCCAAGGTGGCGAAACCATGATTGTACATGGAGCTGCCGATGTAGCCGGTTTTCGGGTCCATGCTTTTCAAAATAAAATTCAGCCCGCGATGAATCGTGGTGCTGTAGGGGCCAAAATTCGGATCGTCGCCGTGCGCTAAAAGGCTGATGACCGCCAGTCCGTTCAAGGCTGGTTCGTCACCCCGCGGTTCATCGGGCCAGTTGCCCTGCGCTGTTTGAGTTCGGACAAGGGATTGCATGCCCTTGACATACATGCGGTCCACTTCCTCGGCTACAAGGCTGGCGGAGCCGGTGTACAACTGCTGGGCGTGCGCTACGCCAGGCGCCACCACCCCGGCTAGCAATAACCACAAACCCACCCTAGCCTTATTCCTTATTTTGTTCAATGCCATGAAAATAGTTGTCCAACGCGTCGCGAAATTCGGCCGGTGAATTTTCGATGACGCCGGAAGCTTTGTTGACCACGCGCGATGCGGCAGCCTTGCCCGCTGCGTCTCCGGTGACCGGATTGCCCGCCCGATCTGTTTTGCCGCCTGCATGATGAAGGCCGGTCGCAGGTTGGAGTGCCATGGATTTGCCATTGTCCGCGTTCTGCATCATTCGCAAAAGAAAGGCCATTTCCTCGGCGCTGCTGCTCTGACCCGGAGAGGGCTGGGGACTTCCGTGCTGGGCCTGTTCGTTGATTAAATTGATCAGGTCCGACAGGGAATCCACCGTCTTGCCTTCGGCGTCATCGGCTGCCTTGCCGGTTTCGGGCTTCTGCAAAATGGTTTTGACCTTATCCATTGCGCCGGACACTTGCTCGAATGCCGGGTCCAACTGCGCGATGTCCGTTTGCTGGTGAATGTTCTCCAGGTCGCCCGTCAGCTTTTGTTGAGTGTCAGAAAGGGATTTGGCCCGCTCTTTGAAAATCGGTGGCTCGCTCTTTTGCTGGTCTAGAACGGTGGTTTGATCGCGCAAGTTCATTTCGTTTTCGCGCAGGCGCAACAAGGCAATGAGTTGTTCGGTCAAGTCTTTGCTCTTCGCTTTGCCCCCGGAACCCTGTCCGCCCCCGGATGATTCCGGTTTGGGCTCCAGTTTGTCACCCCATTTTTGGAAGCGATCCGACCATTGGTCAAGGCCGCCGGACGCTTCGATGGCGATGTTGTCGCCGATCAATCCACCCAACCGTTCCAATTCATCCGCCGTGCGGGCGTCTTTCATTTCCTGGCTGACGGCGCCGTAGTTTGTTTTTTGTGTGCGCTCAAAAAAGCGGCTGATCTCCCCCTGCAAAGAAACGGATTCCTTTTGGGCGCGATCCTGATCGCTGGTCAGGGCATGTTCAAAACGCTTGTATTTTTCCGGCAAATCGCCCGGCGGCAAACCGATGGTGTCGGGCGCGGTCTTGAGCAACTGGCCGCCGATGTCCTTCTCTTGCCCCCCCACTTTGCGCAGACGTTGGGACAGAGTCAGGGCCTGCAACTCGTCCATGCGGCGGCTGGCTTTGTCCTGCATTTTTTCAAGCTCCTTGAGAATATCGTCGGCCTTTTGCGCGGCCTCCGCCAGTTGCTGCGGTTGCGTGGGCGAGCTTTGCCGGGCGGCCTGCATGGAGGAGGCGGCTTCCTTCATTTTCTCCCGCGCCAATTGCTGCATTTGCCGGGCAGACTCGCTCCACTGCCGGATGGTTTCCGGGGGAAACAGAGGATTTTTCATGGCCTCCTGCACGGCCCCTTGGACCTGCTGGCTCAGCTCGTTAAGGCGGGATGAATTGTCCAATTGGTCGTTCTTGCTCTGGCCAAGGCTGGCAGCTTTTTGCGATTCGGGAAGTTTTTCATTCTCTTTGAGGCCGCCCAAATTCGCGGCTATTTTTTCCTGAAGGCGGGTGACTTCCTCGATTCGGGCCATGGCGTCTTCCAATTGTTGACGCAGAAGTTCCGCGTGTTCCTCCGGGCTGAGCACTCGGATGTGGTAGGGCGCGGTGCGCGAGCGCTCGCGCTCCGGAAGGAAATCGCGCGCGTAGCCCTGCAACTCCACCGTCGAATCGGCCGGAATGCGAAAGGCCTGCGGACTCCACAGGAAAATCTTTGAGGCCTTTTTGACTTGGGACGAAGCCGGCATGGTTTTGATTTCGCTGGTAAAGCTTCCGGTCAGAGGCACGTCGGACGCCATCTCCCAGGTCAATCCGAGATCGCGTACCCCAAAATCATCGCTGGCCTCGGCCCGAATGTGCAGGACGTCTGAAACCAGCATGGCGGTTTCGCGGGCCAAACCGGGCAAATCAGCAACGGGCGGGGCGTCTTTCTGCATCGCTACCGAGAGGCGCAAGGGGGCCGCGTTGGACAGGCCCAGGACGTCACGCCAGTTAAAGGTGTATTCGCCTGTCCCCTCAGGTTGCGAGGAGGCGCTGCTGAAGTTCTGGCCTTCCACGGTTAATGGCGCTGCCTGTCCGCCTTCGGGCTGCATCCGGGCGGCAGCGAGGGCGCGGGTAGTGACGCCGTGAAAAGCGATGCGGCTGCCTTCCACTGCCAGCAAGGACCCGCTTTGCAACACTTGGGTTTGATCCGGATATTTCAAATAATCCGGCAACTGGATGTGCGCGGTTAATTCGCGCAAGGACGGACGGTAAACCGGCGCAACCTTGATTCTCGCCATGGCATCACCCAATTGAACACGCAGGACGCCGTTCTCAATCTGGCCGGGAATTTGCAGACGAATTTGCCCTGCGTCGACCACGCCTTCGAATTTCGGCGTTGTCAATAATTGGCCGGTCACCCGCCGCGGCTTCCAAAAGGAGCGGTATTGGACGCGCCCGGAAATGGCAAAAGGTTCGCCGTGCGCCACCACCAATTCCCGCGGCAGTCCTTCCAGACCGACCAGGGTGTAACGCGGAATGTTGGCCGTGGGAGCGAGCCAGCGCATAAACGTGTTCCCGCTGGCTTGAGGCAGGGCCAGCGCCAGGCCAAGCCAGCAGACGGCCATGACGGCGGCCCCGAGCGCAAACCTTTCCGCCGGCCGCGCGCTGACGCTGTGGCGAAAATCGTAGTAACGCGCTTCATCCGCCACCTGGTGAATGGCGGCGTGGTAAAGAGCAGGGGAGAAATTCGCCAGATGGCGTTGTTCCTGGGCCAATTCCACAATGCCGAGCAGCCGGTCGCCCAGACGGTGGTATTTTCTCTGGACCAAACTGGCATAGTCAAGAAGATTTCTTCGCCCCCACCACCAGCGCCGCGCCCATTGGCAAAACGCCGCCAGGAGGACAATCAGGCCCAGGAGTGAAAAGACCAGCCGGACTCCGGTGGGGGTATCACACATCCGATCGGAAACGAACAGCCCCAGCAGTGAAACAAGCACTCCAATAACAATCGCGCATACGGCCACGGTGGTTTCAACGCGCCACAGCCGGCGTTGGACCTGGGAAAACTGGCGGCGCAACTCTTCGGGGAGCGTCAGCGAGAGGTCATTTTCATTTTGGGCCATGCTGCAATATACAACTCGCTTAACATGCCTTCGACCGTCGGCAACGTCCAAATAAAAAGCCTCTGACGGAAATTAGACAAAATGCCCATCGGAGTGTATTTTTCGCCAAAAGGGGAATTGGCCCTGAAAGGAAAGGAACGAGTATGCGCTGGAAGCATATTGGATTTATGAAGGTTGGCTGTGAGCCGGTCGTGGTGGCCGTTGCTTTTTGTTTTCTGTTGGGAGGCTGTTCAACTCAATCTCCTCCTCCCTCCACGCCGCCGCCTCCCTCCCCGCCTCCAACCGCCGCGATTGCTCCAATCTATCCGCCCGCGTTCGCCCTCTCGGGCGACCAGATGGCCGAATTGAGCAGGAAATTTCCAGATACTTATCGCCGCGTCCAAGCAGCGCAACCGTTGTCGGTCGAGGATATAAAAGCTATGTCCAAGATTGGGTGTCCTGCCGATGTCATTATCGCCCAGGTGCGCAACTCGCACACGGTCTTTCATCTGACCGCCAACGCCATCATTGACCTGAAAAATGCGGGGGTCAGTGATCAGGTTATCGATTTTCTTATTAGCACACCAAACTCGATTGCAGGATCGACTCCCATGCCGGAGCCCCTTGCGGATTCCCCAGCCTCTCAGGTACCGCCTCCGGCGCCACCTCAGGAAACCGCTCCGCCGGCGCCGGGGCCAGATTATGTTTGGGTGGGTGGGGACTGGGTGTGGAATGGCGGATGGGTTTGGGTAGGCGGGCATTGGGTCGTCCCGCCCTACCCTCATGCCCTCTGGATTCATGGTCGCTGGTTCAGGGGCGGGTATGGCTTTCGCCACGAACGTGGGCATTGGCGCTAGTTATTCTGGTTTTCGCTTTCCCTTTCCGCAGTAGCTGCTACCGTTGGTCGTTTGGTATGCTGGCAAAACGTGTTATTCCCTGTTTGGACGTCCATGACGGCAAAGTCACTCGCGGTGTGCAATTCGGCAAGGCCGAGGCCGGGGAATTACGCAACGTGGGCGATCCCGTTGAACTGGCCATCCGATACAATGAACAGGGAGCGGACGAAATGGTCTTCTTCGACATTACTGCCAGCGCCCAGGGTCGGCAGAGCATGGTATCAGTCATCGAACGCGCTGCCGATCATTGTTTCATGCCGTTGACTGTGGGGGGCGGTGTCCGGTCGGTTGCGGACATGCAGACCATGCTCAAAGCCGGGGCGGACAAGACCAGCATCAATTCCTCCGCGCTGGCCAATCCCGACCTCATCCGTCTCGGCGCGGAAAAATTTGGCAGCCAATGTATCGTCGTTTCCATTGATGCCAAAAAAGTCGCGCCCGATCGCTGGGAGGTGTTTTCCCACGGCGGAAGAAAGGCCACCGGCTTGGAAGCTGTCGAATGGGCTAAAAAAGCAGTGGCTCTTGGGGCAGGGGAGATCGTGCTAAATAGCATCGATGCTGATGGGACAAAAGCCGGTTTCGATCTGGTCATCACGCGCCGCATTAGCGAAGCGGTGGGTGTGCCGGTAGTGGCAAGCGGCGGCGCGGGCAATCTTGAGCACATGGCCGCAGTGCTGCTGGAAGGCAGGGCGGACGCTGTCTTGGCCGCGAGTATTTTTCATTTTGGCGAATTTACCGTAGGCGACGTGAAAAAGTTTTTGGCGGGCAAAGACATTCCGGTTAGATTGTAAGACTATTATGGCCAACCCCCCCCAAATGCCCGGTCGCACGAAAACCATCATAAACTTGCTGTTCGCTGGAACAATGGCCGTGTTCTGCTGTTCAAGGGGTAATGCCCAAATCATTTATTCCAATGTCTTTGGCGGGGCGGCGGTGACGCTTAATGGGACCGCGCCGACGGTGGCCAACAGTCTGGCCGGTGGCGTCAATTCCGCGATTTGGACCTGCACTTTTACGAACGGTATGGACGGCACTGTTCTCGCCAACGGCACCCTTAACAACAATTCCGGAAGCGTGCTGCTGCCCTTTACACCGCAACTGGGCTGCATTTATTATATGACCGCCTCGCTCACGGTGCCGGCAAGCATGGGCAATTGGGTCGCGATGGGTTTCACGCAATTCAACACACAGACTAATGATGAGGGCTACTCGCGATTCGCGGACAATCCTCCGAACGGCTACGGGTGGATGTATGCACAGGCAGGCATCGGCGAAGACTTATGTGGAGGGCCGAAAGGATCATATCTAACAACCTCCACTCCCACCGTCATGTCCAGTGCGGGGACTTATACCCTGGAGATAATCCTGAATACCGTGGGTGCCCGGTGGACAGTATCGGCGTTTATCAACGGCACCCAAATAGGCACCAACATTGTGTATGGTACGAATCCAACGATTGGGTTCGCGGGCATTGGTCAAAACTCGCCGGGTAATACAGCAGGAATCCAATGGAACTCGTGGGCGCTTGCCGTCACACAGGTGCCAGCCGTCGCCACCAACTTTTGGGTGGCTCCCGCGGCTGTCGGTACGGGTAGCGGCTCTTCGGCTGCCAATGCGGCTTACTATCTCAACACCTCTTTCTGGAGCAGCGTCCAGACCCAGATTCAATCCGGAAATGTGACCGTCAACTTCGTCACCGGCGCATATAATGCCGGAAGTCTGAGTTTAACGAACATGGGCAATCCGTTGCATCCGTTAACCCTGGCAGCAGTGACCCCTCAAGGCGCCGTGTTCAGCCCCTCCGCCAATATCGTTCAGTTATACGGATGTCAGAACTTCCAACTCAATGGCCTGGTGTTCACTGGTCCCTCGCCTTATTGGGCTGTCTATTGCATACCGAATGGCGCCATGCCGTGCCGAAACATCGAAATCACCAATTGCTGGTTCTTAAATCTGACCAATGCTTATTACGCGGCGATCGGACTGCTTAATGGAACAAGGAGTGTGCAAGTCTATAATTGTAATTTCACGAATATAACCGCCGGCTCCCACCAACACATGATTTATGCGCCACATGATATTGAGGACGTGGTGGTGTCAAACTGCGTTTTCCAGGATTGTCTGGCGGATTATGTGCGCTTCCGGGATGACTCCGAATACTGCGTAGTGCAAAAGTGCTCGTTCATCAGCACAATGAGCTCCTCGGCATGGCCGTTCATCAGCGCGGAATTGTATAATGAAACCAACTCCGACTCCGCCGGCGATGAATTCTTCGGGACCTATTTCCAAATCAGCAGCAACTTGTTCGTCTACGAGGCTTCGGGCGGGTCAGGGCCTTACTCTGCGTTGCACTTCAGCGACGATGGGTATTCTCCCCAGAGCTACGATTGCGACCTGACCCTTTCGCAGGCTGACCAGTTGATCGGCGGGAGCACCACCTTCCAGCAATCGTTCCTGCAAGCGAACATGGGCATCATCGCCTCGGACATCAAAATGTTCGGTAATACCTACAATTCGCAGGTGGCCTATCGCATGGATTATACCTATACTTGGGATGGTATTCAGCCTAACGGCGGCTGGCAGGGCACCATTAGTCTCAATAACGTGCCCGATGCCAGCGGAACTCCGCTGGGACCGCCGCCGGTGATGCGCAACGCCAATTTCGACCGGCAGGGACTGCTGCTGACGGCGATTTCTCCAGGCGACGATGATTATGAATGTCTGTTTCGTAATTGGTTTTGCAGCCCCAAATACACGGACATCCTTTTGTCTTCCAACTTCTACGGGAACAACAACGCCTTGCGTTTTGATGGGACGAAAAGCCAATATGTTTACCAGTGGATTTCCAGTCCCGGACCGGCCTGGACGATGGATTGCCTGTTTGCGATTGGCTCCGCTTTCACCGGCACCGGTGTCAAATTCCAGGTGGACCTCTTCCATAATGACATCTCTGGCAGCAAGCTCTCGCTGGGTGTGGATAACCTGGGCCGCTTTGGCATCTACAATGGCAGCACTTTCATGCTCCTGCCCGGACTGGGCACGGTGGCTTTCTCGGTCGACAACACCGGTGACCGCACCTACACCGACCCGGGCGATGTCCTCAAGGTTTATCATCTGCGCATTGTCGGCAATTACGCCGCCTCCACGCCCTATGTGAGTATTTATACCAGCGACGCCAACAGTCTGAACCTGGATCATCAGGCGCCGGCCCAGACGTTTTGGGTCGGCGGCAGTCCGGTCAGCGGTCAATCCGCGCCTGAAACAGTTATGTTATACAACTACACCGCGCCGGTGCTGGTGGGGCAAATCGGCTTTACGCGTGGAATTCCGCCCACCCTTTCCAACGCCTACGTCCAGGGGAATCAAGTCATCCTCAACGGAATCAACGGTTCCTCCGGCGAAACCTTTTACGTGCTCTCCACCACCAACCTTAATCTCCCCCTGTCCAACTGGACGCGCAAAAGCACCAATACGTTTAGCGGAAGCAATTTCTCCATTACAAACCTCGTGTCGCCAACCGCACCGCAGCAGTTCTACAGTCTGCAGCTTCAGTAGCCTCCCAAACCGTGCGCTTGCGGTCCAATATTCAGTTTCCGGCAATCGCTCCGTCACTCATTTTGCCTCGTTCGCCTTTTGGACAACCTATATGCCTCCTGTTCGCGACATTGGCGGCGGCAGTCAGTTCGTAGGGCATTGGTGGCCGCATATTGAGCCGTACGGCAAAGACAGGCAGAGAGAATCGTCTTCGGGCCGAGCGATCCCGACTTGCGCGCCAGAATGATGAAAGCGGCTTGAGTAACTTCTTCCGCCAGAGAGGCGTCACGAAGTTGGTGCAGGGCAACCGAATAAACCAGGTTGACATGCCGTGAAACCAGAACGGCGAATGCCTCTTCGGAATGGTGTCTGGCATATTCCCTTACCAACTCCATGTCTTCGGTCGTCATCTTGTCAATATATGTCCGTGTATCGGTAAAAGGATTCATATTTTTAGCTTAACGATAGTGCCCGCCGCCCGCGGATTGGTGTGCCAGGGTCAGGGGAAGGTGACGATCCAGATTATGGTTGCATAATCGGCCGCATGAACATTTGATTTGCCAGATGAGAATTCCGCATTTCCTGTGTGCATTGTGGGTCCTTTCATTGACCGGTTGTTCGACCATGACACCTCAATCCGGCGTCAAAACACATAGGATGCGCTGTTTTTCGCCAATGTTGACAAGGGTTTTACTTATTTTGTAATTTTTGAGCCTTACCTCACTTTTAGTGAGGTAAGGCTCAACATGAG
>Ga0182030_10005278_pt1 | contig 27465 bp, 36 predicted proteins | sample 812S3MmetaG_FD_121299 | JGI IMG/M metagenome (GOLD analysis project Ga0182030, IMG submission 121299) | Permafrost microbial communities from Stordalen Mire, Sweden - 812S3M metaG (Illumina Assembly) | ecosystem: Environmental > Terrestrial > Soil > Wetlands > Permafrost | place: Sweden... | reverse complement strand
AGTACCACAAGCAAAGATACCAATGGTGCCCAATTAAATGCAAGTGATTGCTATTATGAACAAAATGTCCTAGCCACGATTAATGGCACTACTAACACCACGTACACGAAGTATGACTGCACAACGCTGCTTTGCCAAGGCGGGTCAGCTCTATCTAACGGTCAGAATTGCCCGCCGCAAGATCCTTGTGATCCAACTCTAAAAACCCCCTATGCCAATAGCAGTGCACTTTGTTCTAATATCGTCCAAAACTATATTAATCCGATTATCCTTTTTCTTGGTGCCGGCGTCGGCTTGGTCATTGTTATTATGGTGGTAATTGGCGGGATTGAGTACACTACATCGGGAGGCGATCCCAAACATGTGGCGGAGGCGAAAAACCGGATTGCCAATGCCCTGCTGGCCTTAATTGCCTGGATTATAATCTGGGCATTCCTGGAATGGATTATACCGGGAGGCCTATTTCACTAATAAGTAAGTATGAGTAGAGATTAAAAGATGAAATACCTTAAATACAGTCTAATAAGTTTGGTACTTATGCCCCTGTGCTTTATATTATTCTCGCCGCTTACCGCTTCAGCCGCAGCGAGCACACAGCCACCGTCGTGCGTAAGCCCGGTACCGGGTACTCCGAATTATTCATCTACGTTTTTAGGACTGGTGCCATGGTATCAATATATCCCTAAAACTGATTTCTGGGAAACAGTTGACACAAGTACTAATCCCCCCACAACGACTTGCGGGTTCCATGTCAACTTCATGCTTTACGATACCTGTAGTTATGCTGGCCAACAGTTTATTATCGGCGGCAACGAAACTAAACCATGTACCCAGGATGAGGTTGATAATCATACGGTGATTAGTGGTGTGAATCAAAAAACGCTTAATGTGGTCTGGCTGGTCGGCTTAGCTATTTTTGAAGATTTATTAAGGATAGCCGGTCTGGCCGCCGTCGGATTTGTCATATATGGCGGTATTCGCTATACCACTAGCCAGGGCTCACCGGAACAGACTGGTGCTGCCCTTAGCACCATTATTCATGCTCTGGTCGGGCTAGCTATTGCTATCATTGCGGCAACTTCGATTGCTTTTATCGCAAAACTATTTAAATGAACAATATGTTTATAAGCTTAATTACAATTACCGCGCAAATACAAAATCCATTCCCGACAGTTAATGCCAATGGTAGTTTTGTCACGACCTTATTAAATATTATATTTAGTATTCTTGGCGGTGTTACGCTGTTGTTTATCGTGCTTGGCGGTTTCCGGTATGTTATCTCTAGCGGCGATCCGAAAAATACGGCTAAAGCTAAAAATACCATTCTATACGCGCTAATCGGCTTGGCGGTAACATTAAGCGCAGCGGCGATTGTTAATTTTGTGGCGGGTAAACTATGAAACGGATGCTTTTATTAATAGCGGTAGTTATGGCACTGCTGGTGCCAATGGTGATGAATTCACAGACCGGTTACGCGGCTGGTATTGATAACGGCACTGATATTAATAACGGCAATAGTAATATCGACTCAATCTGTGGTATGGGGGTTTCCAATAGTTCCTATTGCCATGAAACGGACACTCCGACAAACCGAATTTACGGAAAAGGCGGGGTCATTGTAATAACTTCCTATATTATTGCCAGCATTGCCGGAGTAGCCGCCGTTATCATGATAGTTATCGGCGGGATTAGGTTTATGGTCTCCGGGGGCGACCCTAACCAAGTCGCAGGTGCCCGGAATTCGATCATCTTTGCTCTTGTCGGTCTGGTGGTTATAGCAGCTGCTGAGACACTTTTTCTGTTTGTAATTAATAGTGTTTAAACTTATGATCAAACGATTTTTTAGCAACTACCCCGCATTTACAAAATTAATAATAACCCTAGTTGGAGTTGTATTTATTGGCGGCCTGGTAATTGCCACGCCGGTAACAGCCGCCCGGACATCGGAAAATAGTGTTTGCGGCGGTATTGGCATTGTCAGCGGTGGTAACGGTACAAGCAGTGGTTGTTCTAGCGGCGAAAGTTTGCACGGTGTTTTAGCTGACATTCTTAATATTCTCAGCGTCGTGGCTGGTTTCATCGCCGTTATCATGATTATTATCGGCGGGTTGCGTTATGTCATGAGCGGCGGCAATGATAATGCCGTGGCCAGTGCTAAAAATTTAATTATCTATGCAATTGTCGGAATTATTGTGGTTGCTATAGCGCAAGCGATTGTCCATTTTATACTTGGTGCATCAGGTTTATAAATGATGTAGATAAAAAAATCATGAATATATTGATTATGTTAGACAAATAGACTATCGTATAAATGAAAATGTATAAAGAAAGGTAATATCAGAATGCTTCGTAAATTAAGAAATCTATTAATAATTCCTTTTGTTATGGGTGCGCTGATAACTCCGGCCCTGGTGCCGGTTGTAGCACATGCTACCCCGTCTAATATGGAAAGTAATATAAAAGCAGATGAATGTGGCGGCAGTAACACTAATCTAAATACCTCTGGTTCAGCTACACCGTGTAAAGCTGATAGTGGTGGGCTCAATACACTGCTAACCCATATAATTAATATATTTTCGGTCTTAGTTGGAGCAATCGCCGTTATCATGATTGTTATCGGTGGTTTCCGGTATGTTATCAGTAGCGGTAACGACCAGGCCGTGTCGGGAGCCAAGAATACAATTATCTTTGCTCTTGTCGGTTTAGTGATTGTTGCTCTTGCTCAGTTCATTGTCCACTTCGTTATCGGCAATTTACCATAAGCTAAGCTCAAGTTTCGACAAATGGAAATGGCCCGGATTCCCGGGTCATTTCTTTCTTAAAGTAGAATAACGTCAGACCAAAACATAGTTAATGGCAACAGCCACACTATTTAAACAGTTAAATAACAAATTTGGTAGCTATCAAATCGCCTTACAGTATCTGAATTTTCTTAACAGTATCCTGTTTGGCTTTAGTGAAACTGATAGTTAAGACGCCGTCTGTCAAACTGGCCTCCGGATCGTCTTCCTTGACCGGTACCGGCAGCGCGATGCTGCGAGAAAATTCGCCCCAGTAACATTCCTGGACGAAATAGTTCTCAACGTCGTCTTCGTTGGCCGAAAGTGTACCACGGATACTGAGTGTATTATCGGAAATACTAACGTCCAGATCACTTTTATTAACACCGGCGGTACGAGCCTTGACGACTAATTTTTCCCTTGTTTCGTATACGTCGACAGCCAACTGGCCTGGCAATACATTAGTACTATCATCTTCATCCCACTCATCTTGTGCGACAGCCGGCTGGGTCGGATCAGGCGTAGTGCCTGCATCATCACCCAGGAAAGCGGCAGTCAACTCATCATCTTCCATAAGAAGATCATCATCGCGATTACGTCGCGCCATAGTTGTTACCCTCCACGTGAGTTAATATTTCAAGACATTGAGTTTTTGTGTTAAATACAGTATAGCTTAGCGCGCAAACTGGCCGCAACTGTTAAGCGGTTATTTACAACACATTAAACACAACATCTTTCGCGGTGACGCAGTTGGCTGCTATAATTACCTCTGTCCTGTCGTATCTTTGGATAGCCAGAACCGTTGTGGTCATGTGTGTCAGTATGACAACAATATAAAAAATCGTTTAACTTTAATTAAAAGAGTTGTAGGTTAATGAATGGAAGGGTGTCCGAGTGGTTTAAGGAGATGGTCTTGAAAACCATTGTAGGGAAACCTATCGTGGGTTCGAATCCCACCCCTTCCGCCAAGCGTATGATTTTAGATAACAGGTCTATTTAAAATTACCCTCCAACTAGCCGGCGATTAAATTTGGTAACATTTTACTATCTGTGGACCCCCCTAAACTTATTTAGCGGCCGACGGAGCAATCAGCAGCACTGACTGATTAGCTTGTACAACTTGCCTCCAGTGATTGTGTTTTAAGTCTTGGATTAACTTCGTAAATCCAAAATTGTTCATAACGACCGCGCAACGGATATTGTATTTGTCAAACTGAGCTTGTTGAACACGTTGTTTCGATATTATATTGTCGTAGGTTGCAAGATACTTGACCCCGTTGCTGTTTCGCCAGCTGGGCATACGCCCGTCAATATAGACCGGCTCGCTGGGTAGTTTCCAAATCAGGTAACCGCCGTAATCATAAGCGTTGAAGAGATTACCGGCACACGGATGGGCTGATAAGTAAGCTACCGCCTGGATAGGGTATGATTGTTTATTTGTTGGCAAAAAAGGCCGAAGGCCATATATCGTGCCTCCAACAAAAGCCAAAATAATGAAGCTTAGTACCCACTTCCGGGGACTATCGAACTGACTGGGCATACGTTGACGGATGGCATCCAAATACTTCTTCGTGTCTTGTATGGAACCGCTGGTAAAAAGCGGAAAATTCCGAGTTGCCGACAAACCGGCCGCAAGTAATACTGTGCTAAAAGGAAAAAATTTCCAAAAATGCCGCTTGGTATGTAACACGCAATAGGCGTAACCAACTCCAAAAAGCATCACATAGGGAATAGTGGCGAGCGGTATATGGAATGTGGCCCATTCCCTAATCTCATAGTGCAATGACGTATCGGACAAGGTGCGCCAAATCTCAACGTACAACCGCGGGCCGTAAGGGTTACAGAAACTAGCCAATATAGCCAAAGCTAAAATCAGCCCCCAGAACAGTTTCCGCTCTTTAATGGCAAGATAGACGATATACACAAAACCGATCACGAAACCAGCATGTAAGTTGGCCCAGACAACAAACAAGACAGGAATCAGCCAATGGATATAACGGGAGCGGCTATGCGCCAGACGGATAAGTACCGCCAGGAGCAAGACGGTCCAGGTAACAGCCCTGACGCCGGCATACGGTGTCATGGCCACTGCCGCTATTAGCAAAACACCAAACCAGGCTTTAGAGCCGTTTATAAACAAAGAAAGTGTCCAAAGAAACGCAAAAACCATTGCTAAAAGCCAGAACTTGCCGATTTGGTAAATAAACGACACGATAACATTGTTACCCCACTCATGGTCAATCCAACGAAAGTTACGGGCGGTGTAAGTAAAAATATCATGAGCCGGAATACCAAATTCCCGGATGTGATTGCCAGCCTGCAGATGCCATCCAAAATCAGGGTCTAATTGATTCCAGGCGATGAACAAGAAAAGCCCGTAAATAGGCAGAAATTTTACAAAGAAAGTAAACACGGGATGCCGCTGACAATAATCAAGCCAGCGCTTCACAATCCGGCGGCCCTTGGTTAAAGTTAAGGCTTGTAGGGTTGACAAATAATAATCCTTTTTAAAAAGTTTATTCCCTTAAGTCTATTGTAATATATCGTTAACTGATATTTTAACGGTAAGTTATGCACCTATGTTTTAATGGTATATTAGTGTTGTGATATGGCCGTTGCCGATTACTCCAATAGCATGAATCGTACCGCACAAAGTACGATCTTATAGTAAAATAAGCAAGTCGGGAGAGGTACCCAAGAGGCTGAAGGGGGCAGTTTGCTAAATTGCTAGGGGGGAGCAATCCTCCGCGAGGGTTCGAATCCCTCCCTCTCCGCCAAGCGTAAATTTTTAAAAAGGCCTATCCGTTTTAAGCCAATTTTTTTAGGGAGCAGGTCGTTTTATTTAAAAAAACCAACAATATAGGCCCAAAAACGTTGATCAGTAAACTGATGGGGCGAATTGAAGGATTAATTATGCTATTTAACATAAGCCAAGGCCCATATCAATGAAGAAACTTATTAGCTACGTCATACCCATATTTAATGAGTCCGGCAATATTGATGCTCTCTATAAAACTTTATCTGAGCTGACACGACAACACAAAGACTATGATTATGAATTCATTTTTGTTAACGACGGCAGTCAAGATAACTCTTATGGTAAACTTGAAGCCATTCAAACCAACGACCCAAAAGTTATTGTTATAAATCTGTCTCGTAACTTTGGCCACCAGCTGGCTGTCACCGCCGGCCTTGATAATGCCGCCGGTGATGCGGTAATAATCATGGATGGTGATTTACAAGATCCGCCGGAAGTCAGCTTTGAGCTAATACAAAAATGGGCCGCCGGCTATGATGTTGTTTACGCGCAAAGGAAAACCCGCCAGGATTCTTTCTTAAAGAAATTGTCAGCCAACCTGTTCTATGTCGTTTTGGAAAAACTAGCCGATATTAAAATCCCGCGCAATACCGGCGACTTTAGACTGCTTGACCGTAAAGTCGTTGATAGCTTGAACTTATTCCATGAGCATAATCGTTTTTTGCGCGGTTTAATAAGCTATGTCGGCTTTAAGCAAACCGGTGTTTTGTTCGATCGAGCTGCCCGGTACTCCGGTCAGACAAATTATCCGCTCCGAAAGATGATCAACCTGGCGGGCAATGGCATATTGGGGTTTTCCACGTTTCCTCTAAAAATCATTAGCCGGTTAGGTTATCTAGTGTCTGGGATCAGTTTCCTAGGCATTTTATATGCCCTACTGGTTAAGATCTTTGACAGCCAGGCTGCGGTACCGGGTTGGGCTTTTATTGTCATTGCGATACTATTTGTCGGTGGCGTTCAACTGATTATATTAGGCGTCCTGGGCAGTTATATCGGCCGTATCTACGCCGAAACTCAGGCTCGGCCGCTTTACCTGATAGATTCTATCCTGAGAAATAATAATAAAAGTGGTTAAGTTTAAACTAACTTGGCTGCATGTCCGTTTCACCATGGTCGGATTATTAAACACGTCGACCGATTTTGGGCTTTACAGCGTACTTCTAATACTTGGCTGGATGCCGCTGCTAGCCAACACAGTATCAACCTCTGCCGGGATGCTACTAAGTTTCTTTCTTAACAGACGCTTTACATTTAGAGCCCATCATCAAAATAGCCGGCAACAAGCACGGCGTTTTTTAATTGTTACTTTAACCGGTCTATGGCTGCTCCAGCCGATTATTATTTATCTAGTTCGAGACCTAAGCAGCAGTTTGTTCCATTTTAATAAGACCAGGCTTTTGCTTAATTTGATAGCCAAATTAATATCGATAATATTTTCATTCATCTGGAACTATTTATGGTACAGCCGATTTGTATTCAAGACTGACACCCTGAAAGATGATGCGATAATTGAGCCTAGGTTATAGCCAGTGTACAATATCGCTAGTGAACGATAAGCAGGATACCGAAACAACCAAGCAGCCAAAGCCCGAGCCGGAGTCAAACCCGATACCGGTTACTGGCTGGAAATTCATGGCTAATGATAGCCGTGGCATTGGCGGTAAAACAGTAGAAGATCCCGGGATAATGCCACCAGCTGCCGACACTAAACCAGTAACATGGTCACATTCTGAATTTATCGCTCATCATAAATCGTTCCGATGGTATGCGCTACTCGGTTTAATAGCGATTATCGTGGCCGCTGTTGACTATATTTATGCCCGTGATGTGACTTCAGTAATAGTTATCGTAGTGGCGGCGGTTATTCTAGGTATCGTTGCCAATCGTCTGCCTAGGACAATGGAATATCAGCTCGATGATGCCGGGCTCCGAATTGGCGAGAAAGTTTACGGCTATAATGATTTCCGGTCATTCTCAATGGTTGAAGAAGAATCGGTTCCAAGTCTTGTTTTCCGGCCGCTGCGACGCTTTATGCCACTAGTAATTGTCTATTATTCGTCTAAGGATGAGCAAGCTATTATGGATGTACTTTCCAGGCATTTACCGCTTGATAATCATCGCCCTGATGCTATTGATAGTCTTATGCGCCGGATACACTATTGAAACGGTCTAAATTATTAACCCATAGCGGGAGATTATAAAATAAAAACTTTATCGATCGAATATACCAGCCAAATCGCCAGACAATCCGACAATAAGCTATTGCCCCTTTTTCAGTTTTGCGATAACTTTGGTAGTAGCTAGGCGTTAGCATGAAAAGAAATATTATTGAGAAAACAATTGAAGCACCGGCCAAAGCTTTGGAATATGGGCTGGAGGGCGGTCAAAAACTGGCCAAAAACATACCTTTGAGCGGGCATAAACCGCTTAAAAAAGCGAAAGATTATTGGTATTTACTGGGCCCCGGACTGACTACCGGCGCTTCCGATGATGATCCGTCTGGGATTGCTACTTACTCCCAAACTGGCGCCCAATATGGATTCGGTTTATTGTGGCTGGCAGCCTTGACTTTCCCGCTGATGGCAATTATCCAAGAAATGTGCGCCCGGATTGGCCTAGTCACTGGTCGCGGTTTGGCGGGTAATATCCGGGCTCATTTTGGCAGAAAGGTACTTTATATAAGTACCCTGTTCCTGTTTGCGGCCAATACTTTTAATATTGGGGCCGATATCGGGGCAATGGCCAATGCCGTCCAATTAATCATCCCCCGTTTTAGTTTCACATTGCTGGTTATCGGTTTCATGCTGCTAATCCTGCTACTGCAAATATTTACTCCGTACGTAAGGTATGCGAAATACTTGAAATGGTTGGCACTGATATTATTCGCATACATCCTATCGGCTTTCTTGGCGCACCCCGACTGGCAGACCATAATTAAGCATTCCGTAATTCCCCACATTACTTTCAGTAAGGATCAAATACTGCTTATTTGCGCAATTCTAGGCACAACAATAACGCCGTATCTTTTCTTCTGGCAAACCTCTCAGGAAGTCGAAGAAGAGATTGCCGTCGGCCAAACCACTATTAAATCACGCACCGGCTCCGGCACCGCCGAAATTAAGAAAATGCGTATCGATGTCTGGTCGGGCATGTTCTTTTCCAACGTTGTGATGTTCTTTATCATTGCTGCTTGCGCCAGCGTGCTTTTTGCTCATGGCATAACCAACATTAACACTGCCGCCCAGGCTGCTCAGGCGCTGAGGCCGTTTGCCGGCAATGCAACCTTTTGGCTGTTTGCGGCCGGTATTATCGGCATGGGGTTACTGGCTATCCCGGTCTTGGCCGGCGCCAGTGCCTACGCTATTTCTGAAAGTATTGGCAAGCACCAAGGGCTAAACTCTAAACTGAAACAAGCTTCAGCTTTTTACGGCGTCATCATTATCTCTATGTTTATCGGTCTAGCCCTGAATTTTCTGGGGCTTAATCCTATTAAAGCTCTTATTTACTCAGCCGTCTTGAACGGCATTGTGGCGCCGGTTATTTTAGTTTTAATACTATTGCTGGCCCGCAATAAACATGTCATGGGTGAATGGAAGAACGGTAAAGCCGCTGCCGGCTTTGGCTGGTTGCTGGCGTCAATAATGGCCGTTTCCGGCATTGCGGCAATTTATTCACTTTTCGCTTAGCATGACTAATCTGTTCTATACTGTAACTTACAGTTATGTTTAGAAAGCTTTCGGCACCATCGGTAAACCGTCAAACGCGAACAGGGTTTTTAAAAACCAGTCCCTACCGGGAAATTATTCTTTTTGCCATTCCGATAGTCATTTTGCTGACGGTTATGGTTACTGGTTTTGTGTATGAGGGCAGCCAGCAGTTTTCTGAATTAGCCCAGGCCTTTCTACACGGACACCTGAACTTTCTGAGACCTATCGGCGGTGTCGGCCAGGATCCTGTTTTATATCATGGAAGAATTTACTGGGGAGAAGGACCATTCCCGGCCTTGTTGCTTATGCCTTGCGTCGGCCTGTTTAATTTATTCCACATCTTTTTCTATCAGGGCTACCTGAAGTGGATTTTAATACTCGGTATTTTTTATTTTATCTTTAAGCTGGCCCGAAAATTGTCTTATACCATAGAGGACAGTCTTATCTTGATCCTTGGATTTGCCCTCGGCAGTGTCTTTATAGGCGTTATGTCAATATCGAGCAGTTGGTTTTTTGCACAGGTCTTAACCACGTTTCTATTATTTTGGGGTTTATATGAATTCTTTACCCATAAACGTTGGTGGCTGATCGGGATAATCTGCGGCCTAGTGTTAATAACCAGGGCTACAGCTGCCCCGATATTCATATTCTTCGGCCTAGAGTTTTGGCAGTCGATTGGTAAGAATCCCCGGAAACTGGCTAAAATTGCCCAGCTTTGCCTGCCGGTGGCCGGGGCAGTTATTTTATTGGGAGTTTATAATTTTATTCGCTTTCATAACCCCTTGAACGGCGGTTATACCTATCAGTTACTTTCGACAGCCTCAGCTGAATCCCGATCATACGGGGTATTTAGTCTGACCCATCTGCCCGCCAATTTATACAGTGCTTTTTTAAGGGCGCCGATAGAAGTATTGAGGAATACCAGCTCCTGGACGTTAAAGTTTCCTTTTATCAAGAATAATCCTTATGGAATGAGTATTTTTTTAACTTCCCCCTACTTACTCTATCTTTTTACCAGAAAATGGTCATCATTTGATTCCAGAGCCCAGCATCTGATTATCGCCATACTGGTAAGTTGTTTGCTAGTGTTCTCTTTTTATGGCGTCGGTTTCGATCAATTTGGCTACCGTTACTCTTTGGATTTTCTGCCTGAATTATTTTTATTATTCATGATCATGTACCGTTTAAATCATCGTCGTTTATCGCGAGGTATAAAGTTACTGTTGTTAGGCTCAGGGATAGTAAATTTTTATCTGTTGCTAACATTTATATAAGTAAACTTACCGGCGGCGGCCATTGCATCTGTTGTTGCAACTGATGACATAATTGCGCCATACCATTAAAAATGTTTGTCATTTCCGCAATAAGTTAGTGTAAGAATTCAAACTGCATTTTTCGAATATTTAACCATAATTACTTACGAAGATTAAATCAGGGAGGGATAGATGTCTGAGCTAATTATGCAATCTGCCGATAGGCTATCAACCGATACGCGTTGGAGACGTAGTTTTATTCAGAGGATGCATCATAAACTGGCTGTCAAGCAAGCGGCTTATAGCGATGGCGAGAACCACCGCTTCAGCAGCAATAACTTGTCACCGCCGGTAGACTTTTCGTTATAAACTTTTAGGTATCCGGAGTCGTTGTTCGCGCTTCTCGTAAAGGCCGTTGATACGAATGTCTTGCGGGGTAAGTTGGTGGCGGTTTAAACTTCTTGGCCATAGGCCAAGGTAGTGTACGGCGGTCGCTTCAGTGACCCATAATAAAACCTGGACTTGTAAGTAAATCCAAAACAGTAATCCGAGAACAGTCGATAAAGTGCCGTAAAACAGGCTTAAACGGCTAAGCTCATGAACCATGACATAACCGCCTAAAATTTGCAGCAGTTGCAAGCCGACCGTAACTAACAAAGCACTTTTTAGGGCGGTCTTAGTGCTTATCCGGGCGGTTGTGCCGGCTTTAAGCAAAAATACAATCACACCGAAAAGCAGTAGAATACCAAGACCATCAGCTAATAACCGGAACAGGAAGCTATGGTTTAGGCTGGTGGCCAGGGTAGCTAAACCTGACGCCAGCAATAGCCCACTGCCGCCGACCAGAATGATATATAAATTCCGGAATGTCGATCGGGGTTGTCCTAAACGCCTTAAACGCGGCACGAACCAAATATTATCAAGCGTATACCGCCAAGCTCCGGCTAATCCCCTGGCCCCATAGAGGGCGATCAGAAGGCTAAGTATTAATGCCAGACCGGTCCGGTGTAAGCTGTGGATATTGGTCTGCAACTCATTGCTCATAGCCGGAAAATAATGGCTAATCGTCGAAACAACCTTAAGTTTCACGGATTGATTGTGCCTAAACAAGAGTTGCATCAGCGATACGGCGATGATTAACATAGGGAACAGCGCCATAAATGCGTAGTAGGTAATCAGGTTTGCCTGGTAGGCGGTATTATCTTCGGCGTATTTTTTTATTACAGCGTAGCTGAATCCAGTGGGGCGGTGTTTTAGCTGGCGGCGGTTTAACCGATTAAATAATGCTGATGACATCAGTAGACCTTTTTAATAACAGAAGTTCGTTTATACAATAGTCCATTTGTGTAGAAAAGATTACAGCCAATTTTCTGATTATGCTTAAAATTATAGCTACTCTAATAAGTTTGACAAGGAGATGAATCATATGGCAAGTAACAAATTGTTCTTACATCAACTTGAAGGCATATCTAGCGAGAAGTACCTGAGGCGAAAGAAATTTATGAAGCGGCTGGTCTACCAAAAACGTTATAAACGATCCCGTGAACTATTGGGCAACACCCGTTAAGTTGGCCGTCCTTTAGCGGCCGGCAGTGGTTGCCTCACTGCCCAGAGAGAACTCTAGGCCGAGTCTAATAATTGGATTCTAACTGATTACTGGCTGTTTCTGTTTGCCAGTTGGTATATTATAGTAATCATCGGATAACATTTATTAGCTTGATCATTGGAGATAGTGTGGCTAGCAACTATCGGACTAATAGTTACAACTCTTTCGGATTGCGTGCTTCTTCTTTACTAATCTGTTTTGAGTCGATTATCTTACTGCCAATAGGGTTATATTTAACTACTATACTGCCTGGGTACCTAAGACAACTCCGGCGGAGTGGTTCTTTACTTGCAGTAAATGTCTGGCTGATACTGATGTGGGCAGCCGATAGCTTAATTGCCTCTAGTGCCAAATGTTTACCAAAAACAGGGGGAAGCTTTTTAAAGATAATATGATTCAAAAACCAAAGTCGCTATACCTAAAAGTCGTGCGCATAACAGATCATTATTTAGGTCCGGCAGCTGACCGCTTTATCCGCCGCCAAATCGAGAACCATTTGAATAAACATCCGGAAGAATTGGCGCAAGCTGACCTCAAAGAACTTATCAGCTGGATTGAAGTGTCGATGGCGGTATTAACGGCCGACCGGAAAATAATCCGCGAATACCTGGCTAAGTTACAATCGCTGATAAGCAGTAAACATTAACCCGACATGACAAAGGCTAACCAAGATTTAATTAAGAAGCTGGAAATCCAAGCCGCCAGAGCGCTTGAAGAGAAAGCTAATACCGAGGCCCTGTTTGCGAGTATCGGCGAGGGCGTCATCGCAACCGACACCAAGGGGACTATTATCCGGGTAAACAAACCGGCCCTGGAGATTCTGGGTTATCGTAAGACGGATCTTATCGGCCATTGGTTTACCGAAGCAGTAGTAGCTGTTAATGTAGACGGCTCGATTGTAGATAACCAACAACGGCCAATTGCCAAAGCTTATCTGACAGGCCGGACGATTATCGAGCGAATTTATTATATGAGAAATGACGGGACAATTATCCCGGTGCTAGTTAACGTCTCACCGGTTCTGATGCGGGGTAAACCGATTGGCGCAATTCTGATTTTCCGGGATATGAGCGAAGAAATGCGAAATGACAGACTTAAAATGGATTTTATCGGCATCGCTTCGCATCAGTTGCGTACGCCGCTGACAGCGGTCGTAACCTATGCCCATATGCTCGAAGAAAACTTCGGCGGCAAGCTGAGCGATATTCAGCTGTCGTTTGTCAACGTCATCATAACAGCCAGCCGGAGGATGAATGAATTAGTCGGCACGCTTTTAAATATTACCCGGATCGAAGCCGGTAACATCCGTGTCGAGCCAAAACTTGTCCAGATTGAAAATATTGTCCAGGAAATTATGGATGAGCTGAAACCCGAGGCTGATAGCAAAAGGATCAAACTTGATTTAGCGGTCAAGGCCGAACTGGAACGGATCAAAACTGACAAATTATTGGTCCACGAGGTGTTTGCTAACATCATCTCCAACGCGATCAAATATACCCCGCCCGGCGGTAAGATAATGATCACCATTACCGACCGCTTTAATGATATTGTGGTCAGTGTTAAAGATAACGGTTACGGAATCCCAGTTGAAGACCAAAGGTATATCTTTATAAAATTTTTCCGCTCCAGCGATGCCATGAAGCATGATGTCAGTGGTACCGGTTTAGGGCTCTATCTTACTAAAGTACTGGTTGACAACCTTGGCGGTGAAATTTGGTTTAAAAGTCTAAGAAATAAAGGTACGACGTTTTTTGTGTCTTTGCCGCGGTCCGGACTAGAGAGAAAAGCCGGACAGTTCACGCTTGAAATATAGTTAAAATTCATTACTTGTAATGTGATAAATCCTATTGTGCAGAAAATTAACGATCGACATAATTCATTTTGTAATATAATTGATGGAATATGGCAGATATATTAATTGTTGAAGACGACCGTGATCTGAATAATGCCTATAAGCTTATTCTGGAGGCTGACAAACATCGTGTTGTCTCGGCCTTTGACGGCCGGCAGGCGTTATCCAAGCTTCACAACTTTGAGCCTGATTTAATTTTGCTTGATCTGCTTATGCCGATAAAGTCCGGCGTTGAGTTCTTGCGCGATTACGGCGTAGACCACAAGAAAAACCGGGCTAAAATACTGGTCTTTACCAATCTTGAAAACTCCCCCGAAATTGATGAAGCCTTCCGGTTGGGCGCCGATAAGTGTGTAATTAAAGCCTGGACAGCGCCGCATGGTCTGGTGAAAGTTGTTAATGACGTCCTCCAGCCGAAACCAAAAGCGGCTACATTGTAATTTTTGTTTCAGCCAAGAATTGATCAGCCAGTAACTGGTTAAGTTTTAGTATATTAATTTGATAGGGGTTATGAGCGCGGTAAGCGATAACCTTCTGGCGTTTTAAGTTGCTTAGTTCAATCGCGACTGTCTCACGGGTCAGGCCCGTCAGGTTAGCGAAATCTTGCTGCGTAAGAATAATATTAAGTTTAATCTGGGCATTGTTAAGCGGCGTGCCATGGGCATGAGCGAGGTAATGCAGCGTATAGATTAATTTGGTATTGGCTTTCGACTGGAGCAAGGCGTTTAAGCGCAGGGTCACGGCAACGTCGCGGCGGACAGCGCGCTCCAGCTCACCATGAAGAATAGCTTGGTTACTATTGATAAAAGCCAGGTAATCTTCCCTCGGCAAGCGGTAAATCTCGCATTCTGTAAAGGCTTCATAATAGAATAAAGCGCTGGGAACCTGTTTTAATAACCACGCCAAGGGGAAAATGTCGTTAGCCGTACTCAGGTACATTAACTGCTCATCACCCTTAGTGCTCAGGTTGTAGGTTTTAATAATCCCCTTTTTGATAACATAGGCATACTTTGGCACTTCCCCCTGAAAGAGCACAATCTCACCTTTCTTGAAAGTTAGTACCCTGAAGTTCTTAAGGAATGTTGCCCACAATTGTGTAATACGTCCATCCATGTTCCTATAAGTGTAGAGCAGATGGGTATAAATTACGAGCCGAATTGTGGCATTAGTAGCTTGCCTTAAGCTGTCGTTCAGCTTAAATTGCGGCTAATCAGAAATGTGAAAAAGTAAAAGCCTCAAGCTGAAAAAATACTCGTTTTTATAAAGAGTTTACTTAGACTATAGAGACTCTATCATATATTTTTTCTATCTCGTATTATTAATAGCATATGAAAAAACCGGTAATGCTGTTTGGAGTAATTGGGGCCCTGCTCTACAGCAACTGGCTGCTGGGCTATTGGTTGAATTACCGGGTGGCCAGCGCTGGTTTGGCCAGTGATCTGCAAATGCATAGCCAACCATATAGCTGGTTGTTTATATTGGGAGATGTATTATCGGGCCTGGCAATTGCCGTAACGGCTTATTTGCTATGCCAGCACCGCTATCATTTGTCGGTTTATTTAGCAGCCGGCTATTTTTGCTTTGGGGTGATGACTGCCGCCAGCGCCTTAATACCGGTCCATTGCGGCCTGAATTTGACCCTATGTGCGGTGGGTAACGGCCAAACTTTCAGTCTCCATAACATTACCGGAGGAATCGCGTCATTCGGGCAATTCATAAGTCTGGCGGTGCTTTGGCGGCTAAGCATCAGATCTAAAATGCCACGTTGGTGGCAATGGTCAACGGCTGGCTTTTTGCTGCTATGGAGTGCCGGCGGTCTGTTATATATGTATTTATCGCTCAAGAACGTCGACGGAGTCGCGATGCAACATCTGTTTCTGCTATTGACCTGCGTCGGGCTGGTTCTCGTGCCGCTTGGCGTTGAACTGTCCAGCAAAGGGTCCGATCCCCTAGAAGAGGCATAATTAAACTTATAAAACAGGAAGTTTGGATGAACGGTTGCTTTGCTGGCCGCGCAGCTAATTATCCCCGGTATTCCCAAAGGCTACCCGTTTTAATATCACGTCCTGCATATTAGCCATAATAGCGGGTACGATTGTAAATTCCCCGTATCTGTCGTTGACCATGTCGGCGGCCCTTGCCAAGGAGCGGGTGTCCAGCCGCGAATCATCAAATAATCCCAGCTGTTCAGGGTTGGCTGGGTGAAGATTAAAGACCGTTACGCCCATATTAGTTACCCGGGCCGGGATAGCAACGGTATTCAATAATCTTTGGGCAGCTAAAAATATATCCTGGGTGGAGTAAACGTCTTTTTTCAGTTTGTGGCCCTGCGACCAGTACATCCGGTTCTCGAAATTAAGCCATAAATGAATACCGCCGCCGATAAAACCGCTGCCGCGCAATCGCCGGCCGGTCTTTTCACAGAGTTTCATCAGCAGCCGCGACAGTTCTTGGATATCCGACGTTTTTTGTCCCAAAGCATACTGCTGGCCAAAGCTTTTCCGGCCAAAGTCGACATTATCTATCTCATGCCCCCTAAGCCGCAGGTACCAATGTAAACCGACAATACTTTTGAATACCTGCTTCCTAAGCACGCCGAGGGGGGTGTCCAGGAACTGCAACGGCGTATATATGCCGGCCACGTTTAGCCTGGCCCGGTAACGCGTGTTAATCCCGGGCAGGTCAATCAGCTCCAATCCTCCGTAAATCTCTCTTAGATTTTCGCCGGTGATGATGTCAAGCCCGTCGGGTTTATGCAGCCCGGCGGCCAATTTGGCCAGGAACCGGTTGGTAGCAATACCGACATTTACTGTCACGTACTCGCCGAGAGCCTGTTTGATATCCTGTTTGATGTCCAACCCGATCTCGGTCAGACTCTTGCCCCGCTGAACGGCCCTGGAGCCTCTAAAATCGACGATAAACTCGTCAACCGACTTTGGCGTCACCTCGTCAGTGTAGTTCAGCAGGACCTTCCTAAACCGGCGGTGGGCATCAAAATATTTTTCCGGGTCCGGCATCATTACGATGACGTCTTTAGACAGCAGCCGGGCTTCTCTGACGTTAATTCCCAACTTAATGCCCAGCGCTTTAGCCTCATAGCTGGAAGCGATTACCGCCCCACCGGGGCTGTCATAAGCCGCCACGGCTACCGGTTTATGCCGGATTAGCGGATTGGCCTGCTGCTCAATAATGGCAAAACAGCTGTTAAGGTCAATGTGCATGGTTAGCGGCAGGTTGTAGTTAAGAGGCAAATCCATCGCTTACCGCCTCCAGTGTCCAGTGCAAATTAGCGGTATTCAGGTTCAGGCGGAACCACAGTGTTTCCTGTTTGTCTACCAGCTCGAATATGTGATGCAGGGTCGCGCCGTCTTTAACCGTATGGTGATAGCCGATTTTACCGACCGCGTAGTCATTATTCTGCCAACCGATGAGATACGGCAGCGCCAAGTGCTGTTTAGCGCTGTAGTACATAACCACACTGACTTCCTCGTTAATCTTTTCACGCATTGTTAACTCCTTGCTAATTTAATATTTAAATGATATAAAGTTTATATTATGGGATTAGTGGATGAGTTACTGGCATTAGATCCTGATACAGTCGAGACGGCAATTCGTGCTGCCCATCCTGGTGATCAGGCGGTGCGCAACTTTGCGGGGTTAACTGCCATTGAGCACACAATCATTGCCGATTTTAGGGAAGAATTGCGGCAAGCCGGCGTGGGGGTAGATACAAGTGAACTTACGATAATGTTCTCCACCGGCGTCAATAAAGCCCTGACTGCCTTAGCCGAAGTTGCCGAAGCGCTTAACCAAAAAGGCCAAACCCAGTAGCGGTGCCAGGCGATTATGTGCGGCCGCTATACGCTTTATCAGACTGAAGATTTAAAAGACAGATTCAACCTGGTAACTAAACCGTTAATCCGCGTTAGCGACAACTATAACGTCGCGCCCGGCCAATATATGCCTATTATTACCAGGGGCGAAAAAGGCAATACTGTAAGCCTGATGAAATGGGGGTTAATCCCGCCTTGGGCCAAGGATATCAATATCGGCTACAAGCTGATTAACGCCAAATCAGAAACGGTATTTGAAAAACCGATGTGGCGCAGCCCGGTGCTTAATAACCGCTGCCTGGTGCCGGCCAGAGGCTTCTACGAATGGAAAGTGCTAAGCGACAGTAAAACAAAACTGCCGTTTTATATTCATCCCAAAGATTTAGATTTGTTTGTCTTCGCCGGTCTTTGGAGTACCTGGGAAGACGTCGAGAAACGATCTATAATGTCATTTTCAATTATGACTACCGAGCCAAATAAGGAGATGGCTGAAGTTCATAACCGTATGCCAGTAATATTGCACCCGGAAGACGAAGCTTCCTGGTTGGAGCCTTCGCGCCGTGACCGAGGTAGCCTAGAGCCCCTGCTGCGTCCGTACGAAGACGATGGACTTGATATGTATAAAGTGTGCGAAGATGTTAACTCTCCCAGAAACAATGACGAGCATCTCATCTATGCCCTGGAGTAAAGAGTAGTTTACTTCTACCACATGAAGTGTTAATAAGCCTGTATGTGGAAAGGCCTAAGCCAGTACATACATTGCTGGATAGAATTATAACTTAAATAGAAGGGTCAGTGAATGCATTTCACTGAATATATAATAGAAATAGCTCTAAGTGTGGCTCGAATTATAACTGACATGTAGTTTGTACATTGTCCTGAATTTGACCTGTCATTTTAGTCTGGATCAATTGCCTAGCTAGTTATGGCTGGCGCAAAATCAAGAAAGCTCACATTCCCAAGGCTACCTGTAGCCCGGATTTTATAATATTAAATAATTCAGTATTTGTTAATTTATGCCCAGACTCTGGCGGGCTGTATTAATGTGGCGATGGATAACATCATCATTCCCCGTATACATTTGGCCGACAAGCACTTCACGGATAAGCCCTAGCATTTGCCCTAAACCGGTTGTCATCTCCTGGTGCATTTCGGCGTTGGAGGTGTCTTGTAAAAGAATATCATCCAAGGGGATAATTCCCCGGGCGTATAAAAGCATATCAATTTCATGGTTTGTTTTTAACTGTATGAGACGGTCTACTTCCTCGCCGGTAATGTCGGTTATCTGGGCATCAATAGCAAACTTTGGTAAGCGCTTTGATATAAAACCATCGTGCGGGGAATCTTGGCGCCTGGTAGCGGCACGTACTTCATAGCGATTTTGTCCAGGCCATGTATTTAGGGCATAGCGAGCTAAAGTCAAAAAGTAGTGTTCATACAGATCGCCGTTTGTCATTTTGTTAGCAGCCCGCAAAGTTTCACTGACCTGTTCGGCAAGTACCCGCGTACTTAATTCCTGGTAGTCATCGTTACTCAGCTCGCCGCTGGCCTTTTTGAGTGACAAAATCTCGAATCTGGCCTCGAATTTAGCCTTAAGGGCATCAGACAAGGCGCGTTCTTGAGCTGGTGTCAACTTCTGCTGTTCCATAAGCAGATCCGTTAACCCGTGGTTAACCTGATACGCTAAATCGGCCGCGAAAATTCGTTCGCTCATATGATCTGTATCTGGGATACGGGCGATATCAAGCAAAACTTGACCAGTAAGATTCAAATGGGCTAACTTAATATCATCTTGCAGAGCACGCTGCATACGCTCCGGAATTTGCTTATGACGGATTGTGCCGACTTCTGTAATAAACCGTGTCACCAGGTCATGGTCAATTGCCTGTGTTTTAGTGGGATTTTCCCATAGAATACCGGCAGCTAACAGTAATGCCGGACTGGCGCCGTTTAATTTGTTAAAACTGCCGAGGCCTAGATACCACTCTTCGGCAACGTCAGCTTCAGATAAACTGTCGACATATCTGTTATGTGTCCGGGCTTTTGGGTTATACAGCCGGACAGCCAGATCTTTTTCTTTTACGGCGTTGTGCCAGGCTTCTTGTCTGCATTCTTGACCTGATAAATTAGCAAACTGCTGCCAGTAATCATCGTAAGGACCAACAATGGCCAGCAAATCTGTTGCCGCGGGTACGGTTTCGGTAGTTCTATCTAGTAATACTTCTGTCATAACCATTTTTGTGTTTAATTATATGTATACAGTAGCAAATTAATGCATATAAGTCAAATTGGTTATCAAGTAGACTTAGTATATAATGTTTATATAATATGACTAAAGAACTACTACTGATTGCCTATCCGCCGCTTGAGGTTGTCGCCGAGCAACTAACAATGTTTGAAGGTTCGACAGAACGCTATGGCGATTACACGGGGCAAAAACCCGGCACAACGATTACGGATAAAAGTGTCCGCAACGTTGATGATGTATTTGAAGTTGTTAGTATTGCCCCTGATATAATGGAGCGTATAACTAGTGAACTTGGGAAAGTAACGATCATCGGGAAAACACGTGACGGTGAACAAGCGATTGTAAATATCGATCCTTTCGCAGAGTTGACTAGTGTAGGCACTATCTTGATCGGCGAGTAGCTTACTACTCATTGTTAGTCTTAGTTCAATAACTTTTGCGGCTGAATTACTGCACCTTGTAGCATATATCCGGAGTAATCTGCCCGGGTTTAGCATCCGCGCCGGACAAATTCCCGGAAGATTTATTCCCCGGTTGGTTTGATCAAGGCTTATTGCCTAATAGGACCAAACCTGACTGGAAACCGGGTGACCCAATAGACCCGAACGACAATTGGGAGCCTCAATACCGTGAAATGGCCCGCTGGCAAATTATGCGTAGCGGTATTACCCCGGACCAATTGAGCGAAGAAGGCATAATCGACGCCGCTGATCTGGAACTGGGCCATGCCAGCAATCATGCCGGAGCATTTGGAACCATGCCTGACGCGCGAGACGCATATCTTGTCATGCCCCGTTCCTACCAAGATGTTAATTAGTCAAAGATTTTTGAAAATGTTGGTAATCTATCCTGCCGCTTTGCTCTAACCAGTTGCCGCCCCATTCCCAACCGCGACCCAGCATGAACCTCACCAACGGGTGGTCATGGAATAGTGTGCCAGGTTTATTTATGTCCCAGACTGCGCCGTCCGGATAAATGATAACTTTACCATCCTGATAGCGGATATATGGATTTTGGCGCGGGTTAATGTCAAAAGCCAGGCCTTGACCGTGCGGCGATACCCGGTTAGTACCGGATACCAGCCGATAATTAAAGCCGGAAGAAACGTTCGCGTTCATCAGTTTTTTATCATCCCATAGATATGTCGGGTCGCTGGCTGGAGATACTTTCTCGACCGGGAACCGGAGGTTATAAATTAATTCAAAGAACGCTTTAACATCTTTTAGCACTGCTTGGTGGATCTCTATAACGCCGCTGTGAAGCTGCTGGTCGAATCCGTAGTAATCAACAGACAGGGCGGCTTGACGACTGAGTATTTTATCTGGGCAAGGTAGATTCGGATTTGCCAGTACCGTTTGATTATTAATATTATCGTTTCGCATAAGGATATCTTAGTAAGTCCTTGTTTATAAAAATTTAAATCTACTTCATCTCAAGGCGTTGGTACCAGGTCTTGGCATTGATAAGCTTTATTTTATCCCAATCTACCTTCTCCCATTTGTCCCTTGTAATAGCTTTACTGGCAAGAATCTTTAAGGCGGCTTGGCGTTTGCTAAATGCCATACCCATAGCCCATCTCCATGCCCGGTCATGCGGTGAATCCCGGTCACCTCTTTCCTCATACTTACGGCACTCTTTTACCCAATTTTTACCCAGAGCCGACTTAACTACATCATACTCAAACAGGTATATATGGCGATGATCCATCTCCTGGGCTTCGTCACTATCCCATTTAGACTTTCCAACTAGACCAAGACTTTCTACCCCTAAAGCATTGCCGCCAAGCAGACGATGAGATAATTCATGAATAATTGTTATTAACTTAAATTCAATAGAACGATAATCTCCTGCCAGTTTCATCGAACAATAAGGGTTCCCGGCATGACTTCTACCCCCGTCAATAACTCTTGCTGTAATTCTCGTTTGCTGAAAATCCAAACCTGTAACATCTACGAAAGATTTTAGAATTACATCCTTATACTGCTTCCAGATCTTTTTATACTGCTCTGTTTCCAAAAGCACTTTTATACTATTTTCGTTAGGTTTAATAATCAGATACATATCTGTTTTATATATTAAATATACTAATTAGTACAGCGTTATGAGTGGGACTCATTTAACAATCTATGCTAGCCGCAGTAAGTTAGTATAATAGCTTCAGGTTATCTGAACATTATTTGGGTAAGCTTTAAATATGCATCACACACGTAAGAACATCTTCTGGAAATGCTGGATATGGTCTATAACCGGCGGTATATTATTCGCTACCGTATTTTGGCTTCTTTCTGATGTAGGCGACTTATTCCATTTATATTACGGGGGAGGCATTTTCCTTTATATACTTTTCGGCTTTAGCATATTAGGCAGCTATATTGGGGCGGGTATCGTTGGCTGGCGCATTGCCGACAAGTATTACCACCATGCTGTTAAACGATTTATGAAACAATACCGGCTGTACAGTATATTCAGCCTTATTGTTCTGGGGGCGGTTATATATTCTCCAGCTCCCTACCTTGGTTTCCTGTGGAGTATACTGGCGCCGTTCTGCGCGTTAACGGCGCTTTCTAAAACGTCGAGTCCATCCCCTAAAAAAGTTTAATAATCAGAACAGGGCAGTCCCTAGAAGACAGAGCCTTAATCGTTACTGATCATTTTTGCTATTAATAATCAAATATATTGCGGCGCAGACAACGGTGTTATACTTCTATAATTAAGGGGTAATCATGTCTAAAGATATAACTTCGATATCAGAAAGTTCTTTACGCGAACAAGCTAGCAAAGATGGTGTCACGCATCTTTCAACCGGTGTAGCAGTATTAAAAGATGGGAAAGTGCTCATCGTCAGACGGGTAAAGGATGATTTCCTGGGTGGTAAATATGAATTACCAGGGGGCGGCGTGGATGACGGCGAAACTATAGTTGAGGCAGCCAAAAGAGAGGTTATGGAAGAGACCGGTCTAAAGATTAATAAAGTAATCGGGACATTTGAGGGGTTTGACTATACCACGAATAAAAAGCCTCATGTCAGACAGGTAAATTTTTTAGTTGAAGTAGAACCGGGTGATATTATCTTATCAAGTGAGCATGATGCTTTTCTTTGGGTTGATAGTAAGGCGGTAGATACCCCCGAGATGACTGATAAAATGCGCCAATGCATAAAGCAGGCATTAGCTAATTTTGGAAAAGTCTCCTCTTTTTAAACAAAATCAGGATAGTTTATTGTGGTCAGCAAGCGATGCCCTGCCTATGGGCTATTAATATGAATTCCCGAGCTCTTTCATTTTGGCTTGAAATTTAGGATTTTTTTCTAGTTCTTTATGAAAATCGGAATGGTAATAATCCGATAATAATTTTGACCACATCTTCTCATGTGAATTAATTTCAGGGTCATCAATTAAATATCGCGGATAAGTATAAATTGGCTGAGGACAACTATAGTATCCGGCGCCGCGGATGTCGGCATCAATTAGTTTTTCCGCGAATGGATTATTATCCTCCCATAATTTCACTGATTCTACGATGGCTCTGTCGGGATATCCCAATAAAATCCCGAATACCATATGGTAAATGTTCTCTTTGCTATATTTTTTGTATTGAATACGCGAATGCAAAATGTGATAAATTTGCTTTTGGATAGCTTGAAAAGTTATTGCCGTATTTAATAAGTCTAATCTATCTGTCCCCAGTAGTCCGCTATGACTGACAACATAATTAAGCCCATCTCCAAACATAAGATCATATGAAGCATACGTCTCATTTTTTCTGACTGTATTAATATTAGTTTCAGCCGTCAGCAGAGAGTTGAGTGACTTTATTACTTCTAACGAATAAGAAATTTCTTTAGACCATTTAGCTAGGACTTTTTTGTTATCACTCCAAAAAACGCCGTCGCAAAAAGCCCGAGCACCGCACATTGTCAGTATGACGTTCGGTAAAACCCAATACGCTAAAATTTCTTGGCCGCAAGATTCTTGAACCTTAGCTAAAATTGAAATGGCATTTTGGGCGTTAGGTCTCATATAGATTTAATGATAACAGAAGTAATAGGGTTGTCGGAATAGCCTGTTGTATTGGTGCACCGAACTGTACAAAATCCCAACCAATTCACCTATAAACACACTTTGAGCAGTTTGAATATTATAAACCCGGGAATTTTTATTAATATCTCGTAATCTCTTGGAGATATTTGCTTCATTTTAGGTAATGGCTTAGGCTCTATAATATTGGCAATTACAAAACCAGCATTAGTAGCTTCAGAACATATTTCTCCTAAGGGTTTATGCCATGCTGTAACAGCAAAATCACCTTTTCCCTCTAGTATCCTGCGTTTCATGTAGTTACCTTCAACCGCAACCTCATTGGTTTGGCGATTTTTAGTTAAAGTTAATCGTTGTACTTTCATTTTTTTATCGTCTCGGAAAGTTTCCATAGCGGTAGCTGCCGGGTGGTCTGTTGAGAATAAGAAATAAGATTTTGGTTTTAATATCCGGTAGACTTCGCTAAATGTCTTTGACCAATCTTCAATGTAGTGGATCGCTAAACTTGAATAAGCAAAATCAAAAGAATCATCCTCAAAAGCCAAATCTTCCATGTCCATAACTTGGAATTGGCATTCAGGGTAATTGCGCTTTGCAATTTCAATCAAATTCTTAGAAATATCAATACCAACCACTTTACTTGCACCATGCTCAGCCAAATAGTGGCAATCTTCCCCGCTGCCGCAACCCAAACTAAGAACAGTCTTTCCTTCCAATTCAGGCAATAAGTCATGCATCGCTGGCTTCTCATACAGCGAATGATAGACTGAGACATCAGGGTTAAGAACGTGTTGTGAATATCCTTCGGCGTTTTTGTTATAGAAATCAATGGTGCGTTTGTTTGTTGACATGTTTTGATTATAACAAAGAGTCTACTAGGGAACTTTTCATTGCATATTGCTCATGTTTGATACACCGCATTAGACGAAGTCCGGACACTTTTAGTAAACCAGAAAGTGTTTGGAGTAGCACAATAAACAAAATCAGACCTGTTTAAAAGGGGTATTTAGATAATTAAACTTATTGTTAATTGATAGCTAATAATACCTAATTTGGATTGTTTAAGAAGAATTAGAAAATCCACTAGTTCCTTTTTTATGGTCATCGATCCAGTAATAAGTAAAAATGCTACCAGATATTAAAACTGTTACCAAAAAGTAAAGGAAGTTCCGCAACTTAGACCCTGACCCATTATTGCCGCTGATTATTGTGTATAAGAAAAACACAGTGTACCCAAGCCCCATGACAAATGTTACAAGCATAGTTAACTGTACAGCGTGTTTCCTAGATGAGTCTTGGCGGATAGACATATCTTGTTTTTCAGCTCGTTTTGTCCGTACAAATAAAGTTATAAAAATTGGCAGAAATACAATTAATACTACCAAGCTAAACTTAATTCCAAATCCACTTCCATTAGAGCCGATACTACTTATAAAACTGTCGAGAATGACCGCAAATGAAACAGCTGCAACCCATAAAGACAGAAACATTATTGTATATTCAAATCCGCGTGTCGAAGAGGTATGAGTTACAGCTATAGGTTTCTGATTATCGTTAGTACTCGTATTATTCATTGAAGGAGGTAATGGTACACTCAACCCTTCCAGGGCACTATTAACAATCTTGATATTCCATCCTCCAGCAATAAGAGTATCTCGGATTTCTTCATCTGACTTCCCGCGCTCACGGGCTTTGCTTATGAATATACTTATTTCGTCCATATAATACCTTAGGTTAATTTCATTCTATCACAGCACTAATAAGCATAAGTAAGGTACTTCGTAATCAAGGCGGTTTAAACCTATTATAAACATTGTGGCATGAGGGATAAATAATGTTGCTCTAGAAAGTATTACCACCACGATTCTGTTGAGGAAGTGTGTCCAGTGGCGGGCGCAGTAGTGTCTGGTTCCCAACCTTTACTAGATTCAGTGGCACCTTCCCAGCCGACCGCGGCTGGAGCTTGTTCCAATGCAGCTGATTGTGCACCACCATAAGCTTCACTTAATTTTTGACGCGCCATACCGACTGCTTGTTCCTGAACGTGACCTCGAACACCTTTTACGGCACCTGTAGCAGCTTTTTGGGCGGTTTTTCTAGGCCTTAAAACAGCTCTGGCGATTTTGAATGGGCGGGCATGCATGTTACCTTCGTTATCATATTTAACAACACCAGCATTCTCTAATGCTCCATGGACAGCGGCATTGCCGACTTCCATGCCAATACGCTTAGCAGTCTCCTGTAAAGCTGGATCTTTTACCGCTTCTAGGGCTCTCTGAAAACGCGTTTGTTGTGGAGCAGCTATTTCTGCTGTTCCGGCGTAACTAAATCCTTGTGATTCGTAATACATAATTTATTTTTTGTATATTATTGTAATGACATAAGTATATTAGCATAAACTAGATGACATGTCAATGTACTGGTGCAACATTTGAAAAAATCCACCCTTTTAGTGATGGTAACGGTCGTGTTGGACGTTTGTTGATTCTTGCACAGGCTCTTCACGCTGGCTTAATACCGCCATTGGTACTTAAAGAAAGAAAGTATGCTTACTATAAGTACCTAGAGATTGCCCAAACAAGCTATAATTCAATACCTCTACAAATATTTATTGCTGAATCGATGGTCACAGCTAGTCAGTTACTTTTTGAATAACTATAAGAAATTTAGTACGCCGTAGTCACTGATGTCGGAACCGTATTACTTGGTTACGCCCTCAAATAATTTCATAGCATCTTCTCTTAATACTCCAGATACTATTTTAATTTGGTGACCTGCATCTCTAGCAAATTCTCTAATACCAATCTCTCTTTGTCTAAAGAAGTTCCTCAAGTCTAATCTACTAGCCCCTATTATCACCGTACCAATTTCTGCCTGAAAGGCAGCGGAGGCGCACATGTTACAGGGCTCGCCTGAAGCCACTAGTACGTAATCATTTAAGCTCATGCGCCCCAGTAATTTACATGCGTTACTAATTGCAATAAGTTCAGCGTGCTTTGTAACATCCCGTTCGGTTAGTTCTAGACAATGCCCTGTTGCGACAATTTCGTTATTCTGTACAATAACTGCTCCAAACGGAAAATTGCCTTCGGCCTTTGCTTTCTGAGCTTGGCCAATAGCCTCAAACATAAATTTTTCGTACATTTGCTAATGATAAAGGTATTCTGAGATTAAAAAAATGCTTAAGCTTTGGTACGCCGTAGTCCGAGAAGTCTGTATCTTAGATGTGTGTAGGCGAAAGTTTACACTAAAAAGAGGAGATCCTGCGTAACGAAGTCTGGGTTGAGCTAGCACTCATATCCCACTGTTCTAGCGTCTGGTCTCCTCTGTT
>Ga0182030_10005275_pt1 | contig 27467 bp, 40 predicted proteins | sample 812S3MmetaG_FD_121299 | JGI IMG/M metagenome (GOLD analysis project Ga0182030, IMG submission 121299) | Permafrost microbial communities from Stordalen Mire, Sweden - 812S3M metaG (Illumina Assembly) | ecosystem: Environmental > Terrestrial > Soil > Wetlands > Permafrost | place: Sweden... | reverse complement strand
CTGCATCCTTGGCCTGAGCGGCGCTTCGACGCTAAGCACCCGAGGTGGGAGCCGTGTGCCTAAATCGGGCTCGCACGGATCTATGCGGGGGGCGCGCAGTAATGCGCGTCCCTACCGCGAAAGGATGTCGTGAGCAGAAAGGTCGAGGAAGGAACACGGCAAGCTTGGGAGTTGAAGAACTATGTATGGCGCGGCGAAGGCGAGAAAAGCGCCCTGACCGGCAAGCAGGTGCGGCCCATAGTGGCGCAGGACACCGCCGGGCAATATCACGCCGGTTTACGCAACTGGAGCTACAACGCAAAGGACAAGGCCACGGGCGCGCTTTACCATCACTCGGGATGTTCCAGTCGCGCTGAGGCGATCAGTCGATCCCAAGGTATGTGCAAGGAATGGGCGTCGGCGCACCGGGAGCTGGCGTCAGATATGAAGAAGAGTGCCGCGCAGAAGTATGGATCGGTCAGTCGGCAGGCGGTTGTTGCGGACAGACATTTGCAGCGGTGATCTCAACTATTGTCATTTCAGTGGAGTTAAAATGCGAATAGCGCAGGCAAACCGCTAATTGGTGGAAAGAATGCATGACGAGAGTGCGGCGTTCAGCGATGCCTTGCGGCTGGAGCACATCAAATTCGGCCAGCTGATGTCGGATGCCGCGAGGAAGAGAGAAGAGGATGTTAAAGCGTTGGAGCGAAAATTGGCAGCTCAGGGGCTGCTTCGGTCCGGAGGCCGGGTGGTCGCCGAGGTCGATATAACCTTTTCCTTGATTGAATCAGTGGTGGAACAGTGCATAGAGTACCGGCAACAGCTCGCGACGAAGGTCCCGGTTCTCCTCACGCCCGTAAATCTTAATACCTTGCATCAGAAGCTGAGCCAGTATGTTGATGGTGGGGTGAATAGTGTTCGTATGCGGCGGAGCATGCAAGGAGCGCGGGCTGGCGGCGGCCTTGCAGCATCGCAGGAAGCTGAACGAAGAGCGTATGGACTGAAAGCGCGGATTAAACAGAAACTTGAGGCACTTCCGCTGGAGGCTAGATTGGGGATGTATCAATCGAATGAGCAGACAGGAATGACGGTTCACATTTCGAACAGCACCATATCCGGTCTAAACCTGGGCAACGTCGTCGGAGACTTGAACAGCTCTATCCAGCAACTGAACACGGAGGGACGCAACGAGCTTGCTGACACATTGAAGAAGATGACGGAGGCGGTCGCTGTTTCAACGGAACTGGACGATTCGGTTAGAAAGGATGTCCTTGAGCAGTTGTCAGTGGTCTCAGGCGAGGCCGCCAAGCCGGCGGAAATGCGGAAGATGGGGCCGCTGAAGACCTCCTTCGAAGCGGTTAAGTCCGGCGTGGCGCTCGGAACTCAGCTCCTGACCCTTTGGCAAGGCGTGGAGCATGCGCTGAAGGCTGCCGGAATCATTCGTTAATGAGTGGGCGGTCCTTGAATGCCTGCGGGTGTAGCTTCCTCATCACCATGTTTAAGCCGCCTTTGATAATGTTGCCGTTCGCGTCGAACGCCTCCGGACAAACCCTTCGCCAATGCGCCTGTCGTTTGGCCTCTTCCATCTGGTAAGTGCAGTTCGTCACGGTTGTCGCACCATACGGACATTCGTCGGGAGGATCTTCGTCTACCCAGAAAATGAATGGACGTGGGTCGCCGCAGATAGGGCAACGAGGCTTCATATCCGATCTTCTCCGGAAAGTTGCCGCTCTAAATCCCTGATCGCGCGCTTCAGGTATTGTGGCGGTTTGTGTATGCCTTGCTCCCAATCTTGTACATTGCGCTTGCTGGTGGTCGGCAACAGGGCAGCAAGGTTCTCCTGGGTGAGGCAGTGCGTCTTACGGAAAGCGCGGAGGATAGATATCCACTCTGACGGTTTCTCTCGGGGCACTCTGTCGGTTAAGCTTTGCATTCGTGTTCTGCGTATTTCTCCGCATACTTTTTTGCGTCTCTATGTGACCCAGAATTCACGCGGACTGTGAAATATTCTCCACATTTCCTGCATTGGACTCTGATCGGATATGTCACGATTAGGCCCCCATTCCGAACTGACCGCCGTCAGAGAAGGGATCATCGACATAATCGCGTTGGTCTTCATGTTCGCCCGGCATGTGGCAGTTAGTGCCGCCGCAATGAGGGCATTTGGTGCCGGTTAGGTTTCCGAGCGGACCGACCCAATGAATTCCGTACTGGTTACAATTTCCGCACATCATGGTCATGGTTTTATTGCTCCTTCGCGCAATAGAAGGCGCGCAAAAGTATGAGAGAGTTCAACTATTGCTCTTTGGCGTTCGTATTTTGTAAATGAATGCGTACACAGCGCCGATCGCACATCCCACAGAATCGTCCCTGGCTTATCTGGCCCAAAAAGCTTGACGGCTTCTTCCCACTTCCCATATTCCGTGCCACTAAGCGAATCGACAGGGTCTTTGGCAAGTTCAAGTTGTTCACGACAAATATCATGAACCAAATCGACATCTAAACCGTCGTCGCCAGCATTAACGCAGAGCGCATGTATCTTTTTCACGGCGGCATGTAAGGAGGATGCGTGCTTAGGCGGCACAGGAGCCCTCCGAAAAAACATCTACCATGCGGCCACTGGCATTGCGCTTTTGTGAAAGCGTGCCAAGATGCTGCCATTGAGTTTTATCCATGTAGCGCGCCTGAATCTTGACACGCTCACCGTGCGTAAGAGCGGTATCGAAAAAAGCAACAAGCACATTCGGGCTGAGCTCCCCGGTATTGGAATGTGCGTAACGCTTCTCAAGCAGAAACAGCTTGTAGATGACGCCAGAGGGAAGGTACTTGTAGCAGTCGCCCACTTTTAATTTGAGTTGCTTTGCCATGTTTCCCGATTCCCCAGTTTAGTCGTTGAAGTTAGGTGAACCAGTACCGGAATCCGGTGCTTTGGTCAATCGAAGAATGAGGGGGCGCCATTGCTGACGCTCCCTCAGAGGCTTATTTCGCCACGTCTTTCTTGAACGGCTTCCGATAGAGGAGCGTGTAGCCCTTCTCGGCGCCGGATTTATTGAGCCGGTAAGAGCCAGGCGCGAGGCTCGGTTCCTCGAAAGCTATCGAGATGAACTGACCCCACTGGTCATTGCGTTCCCAGGCGACGCCGATCTCGTTTTGCCCATGTAGGACGATGTAATCCGGATGAGAATCTTTCTCCTTGTCATCGTTCGGCTGAAGCGTGATGTTCGCCTTGATGGCGAGGGTTTCGAGTTTCCCCGTGAAGCCGTGTTCCGTCTTCGTGAAGGCTCCGATGATGAGTGCTGATTTCTTCATAACTTTCTCCTTTGTTTTGTGAAGCCGCCTTATGCAGCTTCGTTACGGCCAAGTAAAGGCAGGCGTCCAAGGGAGTGGGTCATAGCATTTTGTTGCGCGAGGAGGCTGCTAGGCCGGGGAAAATGCGTCATTGATCCCTAGCGAGCGGCGACTGCATTCTGGCCCGTATACAAAGAAGCGGGCATAGACAGCGGCAAGTATTCGAAGGAGATGTGAGGAAGTCAGCGGGGACGATGGGCGTTCAGGATGGCAGGAAACACGGGGGGGGGCTATCAAAAAACTTGTTGCGGACACCGGCTTATGGGATGATAGCGGAACGGGGAGTAGATTCACCATGCCACAGACGACCAAAGAAAGCAGCATCTTCGGAGCAAGGGTTTCTCGTGAACGGAAGTCCCAGCGTCGATCCGCTTCTGAGCCACAAGCCGCTCCGCCCGGTTGGACTACGAACGAGATAAGCTCATTGCGTCGCGAGATATGCGAGGATGTCCCGGCAAAGGGCACCTCGTATTGGAAGTCCAACAAAGTTTGGATTGGATGTATAGATATCGATGCGAACTCCGGGTATCAAGCAGATTCGGCGGTAAGGAATTTGGAGGTCACGATCAAAGTGGTTGGCCGCACCAAGCGTCCAGACGTATGGGAATATTTTCGTCGAAACGAAGGAGCTATGCTTGAGATGCTCCGTCACTCCGGCGATGGAGGTGTCCAGGTCGTTGATTATCGCGTAACCCAAGGGAGTATCGAGATCATTTTAATTATTGGCTTTGTTAAGGCCGGAATCACCCTGGCGGGCTTAGTGCTTGGATTCATGGGGGCATTCGCAAATTACGATAAGACCAAGGCGGGTTTTAATGATGCGATGGCCGACTGTAAGGCATTCGTCGAGAAATTGAAGTACCGCCTGCGATTATACTTTGACGGTTTTGGCTCCGAGCCTGGTCTTTCAGAAAGCTAAACAGACGTGAATAGACCGCTTAACTTAGCGAATACATCGCAATAGCGAGAGCACCCGCGCTTATGTATCAAAGACACCTTCCCTCCTCCTGACTTTCCCCCTCCCGGCGCTATGCTGCGGTGATGGCTGCCTTCGCGTTCCGTCCCCTATGGTGCAACTGAAGAATATCTCGCCAAGCGGGCAAAAATGCCCATATGGTGGGCGGACGCTGTCATGAGCCGCCCGTTAAGGGTGTGGTTCTATATTCTGATGGGATTCACCTCGACCTTAATGTCGGGGAAGTTCATGAAGTGAGTCTGCCAATTCTCCTTGTATTTCTTGGCGAATACTTCTAGTTCGGATGGACGATACTCTTGCAATATCTTCCGGTATGTGGAGAGAGCATCGCCGACGCTAAATCGCAAAGCCGTTTCGAAGCCCTCTACTGATCGGATTGGCTGGAAGGTTATCTCGCCTTTAGCGAGCGCGATATGCCGCTCGAAGCTGGAAGCGTGCATAACCTCGGAGGCTGAAGAATACAAGATTGTGTATTGAGACAGCTTGTCTACGGCCTCAGCCATCGTTCTCAGGTTGCGCTGGCCCAGGGGAACGTACCAAGCGGGATCATATTTGTTGCGTTTACGATGATTGTCGAAGTCAGCACAGACCTCGGCTAATGCAGGCTGCGACAAGACCTTGTCGATTTGTTGGAGCTGTCGTTTGGATGAGGCTTTCACTTGATCTGAGATTTTCATGCCAGATTTCTTGACTGCAGCGAAGAATTGGGTCGCCTCAGTCGAACCTTCCTGCGTTCGTCTGGCCCACATCCGAAGACGCCGAAGATTGTGCACGTAGTAATAGCGGGCCTTCTTCTCCTGGTCGCCCAGAAGTATCCAGTCGATATAGACGGAGGCCTCAAAAAGCGCTCGTGATGGCAGTTGGGCGACTTGGCAGGCCCCGCTTGAAAGCAGGATGTGCACTCCATCCAACATCGCTACGACCTGTCGAAGCAGAATGGCGAGAACGACGGCATCCTTTAATTCCTTATCGCTGAAAGTAAAACATCGAGGAATTAGGTTGGTGCCATAGTTGGTGATGTCTTCGATCAATCTGCACCAGGGAGTGAGGTGCTTCTTAATGTCGGCGATTACTGCTTCGCTGTCCAGAAATCCTTTGTGGGGGGTCTCACCTACATTGATCAGAAGATCCTTCATGCTTCACCATCTGCCATCGTATCACCGGACAGCGGTAGGGCGTCATCTGAGGCGAATCTGGCTAAGGCGTGCGGGGTAGATTTGCGAGTGTCATCTATCATGGACTTATGATTGCCCGCAGGACGATTCTCTCCGCCGAGCAGATTGAGCGCGTTCGAGGGAGCGCCTCGAAAGCCATTCTCCCCATAAAACCCACGAACAAGGTGTCCCAGAGTCGCAAGGAGATCAGGTCGGCTGCTGCACTGCCACCGTATTACCTGGTTTACTTCTTGCTCGTCGAGCTGCTCGGGTTCAAGTATGGGGGCCGTGAGGAGAAGGTCGCATGGGTGATTCCATTTGAATTTGAGGGGCGGCTGGTCACCATAGAGCACCGGAAAGGTGGCCTGATACTCTTTTCGAACGCAGCCCCCAAGTCTGCCTTGTTCGCGACGCGAATCGCAAAGGCTTTGGAAAGAGGGGTCGGAGCCGCACGGCCGTTCTTCAACCACCTGGCCGCCGAAGCCGTTCGAAGCTCGAAAATCAATGTTAAAAACAATAGCATGTGGCTTTTCAATCGCTACAAATTCCTGCGAGATCAGTCTCGCGAGAAGGCCGAGAATGCTGAGGCCAGACAGAACGAGGTGATTACCACTCTCCTACCCGGAAAACAGCCGGGTGTCATAGGTCGATCCCATAGGTATCCGTACCTGGAGTTAAAGCAGGAGGCAGAGTGGCTCGCGGTTGGGGCCATCGACGCGTTCTTTAGCTGGACGGAGCATGTGTTCATCCACATTGGGATACTGACCGGCAAATTGAAGACAGGTGAGGGCGTCGCGAATCTGGCCGGAGACACATGGGAAAACAAAGCTAAGGCAGCGCTCGATCTGTCAGACAAAACGACAAAGCGGTTTTATGAGGAACTGCTGGAAATACGCCGCCAGTTTCGGAATTACATCGCGCATGGCGCATTCGGCAAGCAGGGAGAAGCCTTCCGCTTTCATTCCAGCGCGGGGTCCGTTCCTCTCACCCTGAATGATCGTGCAGGCGGATGGCCTTCGATATTGGATCACGTTGCTTTCGATGAAACAGAAGCCATCTCAACCATCGAGAAATTCATTGAGCATTTGTGGTTCGGCGCTCTGGCTCCCGCAAGAATCTACATCGAGGAAGCTGCGCTGCCCGTGATCCTCACTTACGCCAATGATGGCACCTACAGCAAGGCCATGAGTTCGTCTGAAGAGATGACGGCGTTCGTGGGACACCTGTCATATCAGATGGATAAAGCCGCAAATATGGAATGGTGATCTTGCCGGAAAGCTATGGGCAAGCAGAGGCTCGTCACGCGTGTGCAGCTGAGGCCTTTGTGTGGGTAGCAAGCACATCGGCGAACCGATTCAGGAGTTCCGCAAAACCGCTAAAATCAATCGTGTCGTCTTCCTTTACGACCTTGTTCGCAAATACGCTCTTTGTGTAATGAAGCGTCATATCAGCGTCCTTCGCTGGGTTGAAGGTCTTGCCGTCGATCACCGTTTTCTTCGTGTCGGCAGAAAAGAAGTCTTCAATCACCGAATTGTCAGCTCCGGCTTTTAACGGCGTCGGAATTAGATAGAGATTGCCGGAGATATGAACAAACGGGTCTGTCCGGCTCGACTTCTTGTGGGTTACCCCTTGTACTGTGCTGTAGACGGCCTTGGCACCGTCATCATTATCAACGAGCAATATGATCGGTTGCGCGCCACCCACAGCCTTAAACTTTTTCATCTGCTGAACGTAGTCTGAAATGAAGTTCGTGAAATGGCCGGTTCTTCCATGCAAGCGAAGGATGCGCCCCGTGCTCGTCTGGGTGTATGTGAATATGCGGACATGAAGAGAAATGGCTCCGCTGGCCTCCTTGGTAGCAAGCGTGGGATAATCAGCCGCCAGGCTGCGAATGGCGCAGCGTATGTATATATTGTCGGTTTGGCCTTCGCATATAATCACGGGTTTCTCGGCCGTATAGAACTCTTTGAACATCAGAAACCGGCGGTATAAATGCTCCTTGGTCTTGAGGCTTGCCGGGGTATTAGGGTGGGGGTCCCGCAGTGTGATTTTGCTATTGTGCCAATCCACGGCGTCGATATGCCCAAGCATTCCGTGCAGCTGTGGCAAAGTGCCTTCTTGTGGGGTGGGTAGGAGCTTACCCGTTGAATCCGGAACCATCTGAAAGAATTGAAAGTGCCCGGTCTTGAATAAACGATTCGCCATCGCGCGAACCGTGCGGCGATACTCGCTGCGGATGTTCACCTTGGTATTGACAACGAGGCCCGTCACGTCCTGTCGCGAGGTGTGATATTGCATTCGAGTCTTCACCGTATTGATCGTGAATCCGGCCCGCGCGATGATGCCCTGAAGGTCGCGCCCGACTTCCCATTTATGAGGTGCGGTTGGTTCACGTTTCGCGATGATAGCTGGGAAGGCCTGTTTGTTGGTGGAAAAGGTGATGTCATCAGCATAGCGGGAATATGTGCAACCAGTTGTTTTGGCGAGAGCGCCAAGCTGGATATCAAGTACATGGCCGATCAGGTTAGAGATAACGGGTGAGCAAGGGCTTCCTTGCGGTAAGGCGTTGTCGTGGCAAGCGATCTCAGCCAGCACGGTTGCAACCGCCGGCTTGAGTGCGAAGTTACGCTCCTTAATGAAGAACCCTCTCACGCGGCCAAAGTTGATAGTTCCGAAGAAGTCCTGAAGGTCAATATTGAGCACATACCTCTTCTTGCGGTGCTTCGTGGCGTTGGTGATGATGGATCGATGGCGCTTGAACCCGTGCGCGAGATCATCTTTCAATGTTTTGGCTGCGTTAATTTCCTCGATGCAGTTTTGCAGAAGGTCGGATAGGCGCTTTTGTAACAACTTTAGGTCGTCGGACGGGGCTTTAATGACACGAGTTCCGCCCTGGCGTTTCGCTATTTCGAAGGTGCGATATTTTGTCTCTGGTGGCTTTTTGTAAAGAATGAATGCGACCGCGCTGGGCTTAAAGGTAAGGAGCGCCGCTACGTCGTTTATTGAATTGGCCGATTTGAGGGTCTGAAGCTGCGACATATGCCAGCGGCGATTCCCCGAAGGGGCCTACAGCCACTCTTATGCGTGAGCTATCTCATGCTGACAAGTCTAGTATCGTCATTGTCAATGTGAGCGACTGCCAGCAACGGTTCTAACGTTGTTGTCACTTGCCGCGAAGCGCGGCAGAAGATCTGGCTGTAGACATTGAGAGGTTAGCATAAAGTGAGATTTGCGTAGTGGCGGAAATTCATGGCACTCAATCTGATAGTACTTCGTTGTATCCGAGGCTTGATGCGACGGGCAACAAATGATACGGTCTGCGCATGAATAGTCGGAAAGCGAGAATTGCAGTGAAGGATCATCTACGGACCACCTTGGATGAAATCGGCGGCGAGCCGCTCGAAGGCTCTGGCTTCGAAGATGAAACGCCGGACCCGGAATTCAGCGAGCCAATCAAAGATGTGCATAACAAGTTAGCAAAATCGGCAAACAATAAGCTTGTGGAGAGCGGCGAACCCTGCTAGTAGAACGGTATCGTTAACTTACGCAGGATTGACCGATGCCTAAGGGTAAGTTCCCTTTGCGATCACCCGAGACAGCGGATGGTGTGGTTGCCGACTATTTAGCAGGCGCTTGTGTCACCTCTTTGGTCGTCAAGTATGAGTCGGGATACAGAAGTATTGATGCCTTGTTGAGGAAGCGCGGAATTACGCCTCGCTACGATCCGCGGTGTAACCGTTATAGCGAAGCAGATCACCTGCAAGTTATTGCGCTGTTTGATGAAGGGAAGAATCCGAGCGAGATTAATCGTATCGTCGCGATGGACTATACTTCTATACGAAATATTTTGAAGCGAGCAAACCGACGCTTGCTAGGCATTAGCGAGTCGAAAAAGCAGACCTGGCCCGTGAGAGAGGATGCTTTCGACGCGTTGACAGATGAAGCCAAGTATTGGCTGGGATTCTTGATGGCAGATGGGAGTATCGGAGATAACTTTCGTATCATCCTGAATTTGAAAGCCTCAGATGTTTGTCATATCCAAGCGTTTCAGGCGTTTTGTGGGGCATCGAATCACAATATAGAAGTTTGCCATCAAGGTTTGACGAAAAGAATTGCATTTAGTAGTCGAAGGCTTGCGGAGCGGCTTGCGAGTTATGGAATCGTTAGGCGAAAATCATTAATCGCTCGGGCGCCCGACAGTTTAGCGAGTGATAAATTATTTTGGCTAGGTGAGATCGACGGTGATGGAAGTCTTGGAATAGATATATCAAACGCGCATCCTGTTATTCAGCTAGCGGGGTCTGATTTCATTGTTAAACAGTTCGAGACATATTTGAAATCTGTCTTCGATTGGCGTGTTCCGTCGCCTTCTAAAAAAGGCAAGATTTCAGTAATCACAGCCCATGGTGCAAAGGCCGTGGCCGTCATCAGGCATTTGTGGGAAGGCCACGCTATCGGGTTGCCCCGCAAGCGAGAACTGGCAAATGAGATCCTCAGAGATTATGGGGATATGCCAATGCCTCCAGATAGGATAAGAACATGCTCCTACCGGGGGGTTTTCTTGTTCAAGGGTGCGGGACATAATTTGCTAAAGCCCTGGTGTGTGCGTTACAGAAAAGAGTACCTGGGATATTGTTCGACAGCAACGGAAGGCGCGCTAGCGTTCAATGCGCGTGCGGTTAAGCGCGGCGAAGTGAAGAAGGTGAATGACTTTCGGATTGTTTTTGGAGCCGTTCGACATGTGTCGGCCCTAGGGATGTTTGAGGCTCCTCCACCTCCGCGCGTTTTTCGTGTTGCAAAAGGTAATCTGCAGCCGCACTCGCAGCCGATGCAGCTTTAAAGATGGCGTTCTTGTCATCCTTAAGCGCCTTGATCCACGAAGCGACATACGCTGCGTGTTGCTTTGGATCATTGGGAATACCGGTCTCGGCGGCGATGTAGAGGCTCGTAAGCTCGCTAACCAATTCTTCCAGCGAATAATTCTGGTCTCCGAAGCGGTAAGAATCTGTAAGAGTTGCGCGATTTAACCTAGATGGGTGGCCGGTCCAGTGGCCAAGCTCATGAAGAGATGTGCCGTAGAATGACGGCGCATCCGGGAATTGGTCTCTGTTCGGCAAGCGGATGTAGTCGTCTTTGCGATTGTAATAAGCTCGGTCTCCGCCGTAGCGAACATCAGCCCCAGAATCCTTCATGATGCGCTCCCCGGTCTCGCACACTTCCCATGCCTCTTTGGGCTTAACTTCAAGGGGTGGGATTCCATCAATTTGCTCAGCATTGAATACCGCGTAGACTTTGTGCACGAGACGGCTCTTCCTTTCGTCGTCGTCCGCATCCTCGGCTTTGCTGCCGGGTTTTGATTCCCAATATTCGATGTTCGAGGCCTTTTCACCTTTACGCACTTGCCAGCCTTTTTCAGCAGCTTGACGATACGTCATCCATCTCGAATCCGAATAGCCCTTACGCATCCCGGCTACCATGAGGCCGATGACATTGCCCCCTCTGTAGGGCTTACCTGTGACGGGATTCCACGGCATCCTGCCTGCTTCGCCTGCTTCCCACGGTTTTTGCCATGGCGCGGTGCCTTCCTCCAACATCTTTATGATGTCCGCGGTTACTTCCGCTCGGTAATCACGTGGAGGGGATCTGTCCTTGGTGTTCGGGTTGTACATGTGTGGTCATCCTTTCGCGCTGAAGTTATGTTGGCGAGAATGCTCGGTCAAGCCTCTCGCTTTCGGCGAACGGAAAAGCAGGCGGAATGAGCGACGGACGCAACTCGAAATCTTGTCTATGCGCGAGGAATGCCCGGAGGGCAGGGGAAGATTTTGCTTGCGGCGGGTGCTACGCCTGCTCGTATCGCCGGTTAAGCGATGGCGGAGACTATAAGCAATTGACAGAAGCTGAAGGTTGCCCTACAAAGTGCGGAGCCCCACAGCGTTGAAGCGCGTGTGAGGCCCCTAACCAACCGAGAGTTGACCTCGATGGCTGACCCGCAAGATAACACCGTCATCCGTACTTTCAAGTACCGTTTGCTGCCCAGCAGGAAGCAGCACAGGGCCCTCGCCAAGATACTCGAATCCCAAAGAGAACTCTATAACGGTGCCTTGCAGCATCGAATCGACGTGTATCAAAAGTCGGATAAGGGGGTTTCGTATTTCCAGCAGCAAAAGGAGTTGACAGAACTTCGCAAAGATAACTACTTTAGTGGCGTGCCTTTAAGGCTTCAGCGGTGGACGCTGCGAAGGTTGGATGACGCATATCAAGCTTTTTACCGCCGCGTGAAGGGCGGCGCTAAGTTGGGATTTCCGCGTTTCAAAGGAAGAAGTCGGTGGCGATCATTTGGTTTCGCGGAATGGGATGGTATTAGCCTCGATGCTGGGCGTTTACGATTTAAGGGAATGCCGGGGGGATTGCGGGTTCACTTCCACCGGGCTTTGGCAGAGGATAGACCATTAGCATGTACCTTTACACGCGACGCAAAAGGTTGGTATATATGCCTGCAATACCGTGTGCCAGTAATACAACTTCCGAAGACAGGTCAAATCGTTGGTTTAGACGTTGGAGTGACTAATTTGTGCGCTCTGTCAACCGGCGAAAACATTCCGAATCCGCGTATAGCCAAACGGACGGAACGAGAGTTGCGCGCAGCGCAACGTGCATTGTCCAGATGCAAGCGCGGCAGTAAAAGGCGCGATAAAGTGCGCGCTGCGGTAACTCGGTGTCATGCCCACATAAAAAGTGCGCGGTACACAGGTCTGGCTCAGATATCAGCACGCCTAGTACGTGAAAATGACGAAATTTATATTGAGAAACTGAACGTCAAGGGTCTTGCTGCCGGCATGCTGGCTAAATCAGTTCACGATGCAGCGTGGTCCACTCTAAAGAAAATGCTCACGTACAAGGCGGAAGGCGCTGGTCGTGAGCTTGTAGCGGTTGACCCAAGACAAACAAGCCAGACGTGCCCAGAGTGCGGCCAAGTTGCGAAAAAGAAACTCAGCGAACGTATCCACCGATGCGATTGCGGATGCGTTCTCGACCGCGATCATGCAGCTGCTCTGGTCATTCTGGAACGCGGCCGTAGTGGGTCGCGGATGCGCCAACGTAAGGCAGCTTAGCCTATGCGTTGCATCGGAAATATCGATTAGCCAGCCCTTGATCGAGTCACTACCAAGCTTCGACGGGCCGATAGCGGCGCGCACGGAAACGCTGGGCAGGGTCGTGGCGACTCTGGAAAAAGCGGGCGTTGATTTCCTGGATGATGGTCTGCCGGGAGTGCGGCTGAAGAGGTAAAAAAGAAGGCTGGGGGTGGCAAGCCCCGCAGCCCTGGAATTGTAGGAACAGTCTTCTAGCGGCCTCTGTTCTGCGATTTCATTTCCCCGATTGTCTGAAATGCCTGGCTGGACAACTGTGCCAATACGGCGAGATCCGTGGGGCTGAAACTCGCGGTCTCTTTCCATTCTCCTGAGGCATCATCCTTATACGAATTGCGAATCGTGGTATTAAACATGTCGCCCTTCTCGGTGTGATTCTTCCACACGCTTACTTCTACCCCACCCTGCTTAAAGCTCGCAACTGGACGCGCGCCGCGTGCCGAAGACTCCGGTTCATTCTCGTTCTCTGCTCGTTGTGCCTGGGCCATCGTGATTTCTCCATGTTTGGTTGTTGGTCGGCGGAGTATAGGGCGGCTGAAACAACCGTCAAGCGAATCCTTAACGGCTGTTGACATCCGTAAAGTGTGTGCTACCGTGCCGGAAAGTGAGAAAATAAGCATATGGCAACGAAAGAGACCCAAACCCCGCCTCTTCCTCCGCAACTTCAAGCGGAGCTGGAGAAGATTGCCGCTTCGCAGGAGCGCCCTGTAGCTGAGGTCCTGGCCGAAGCGGTGGATCGCTATGTCAAGGACCGGCAATGGACGGCCTTGAAGGTCTACGGGCGCGCGAAGGCAAAGGAACGCGGTATCAAGGAAGAAGACGTGCCCCGCCTTATCTCCGAGTACCGCAGCGAACGCACCCGCGAGCGCTAGAGGTGATTCGCGCTGTTGCCGATTCCAACATATACGTTTCTGCCCTTCAGTTTGGCGGTAATCCAGAGCGATTCCTCGAACTCGCCCGTTCGGGACAGATAAGCCTAGCAATCTCAAATGACATTCTTGAGGAAGTGGCGGGAGTTCTACGCGAGAAATTCGGGTGGCCGCCTCAGGCAATCGATCTGGCCATGGACCGGCTGGGGGATTTCACGGTCAGGGTTGCTCCCACCAAGAAATTGAATGTCGTAAAGGAAGACCCGGACGATAACCTTATTCTCGAATGTGCTGTGGAAGCCAAGTCAGACTATTTGGTGACGCGGGACAAACACCTGCTCAAGTTCAAGACGTTCGGACCGACGAAGATCCTTCTCGTTGCTGACTTCCTCGAAATGTTCCGACGGCGCGGTCAAGAGCGCTAACTCCCCTTGCATCCAGAAGTAACTTCCGCTAAGGTCTGCCGACCGAATACCCGATTATGGTGGTATGTCTACACATCACAATGGCCTGGAGAATGGTGGCGATTAGTTTCCAAGAGCAATTTGTGCCTATGCTTTTGGCTGGCACCAAGCGACAGACTCTGCGGCGCACTGCGCGATGCCGACCCGGAGACAGGCTGCAGATTTATACAGGGTTGCGGACGAAAGCATGTAGAAAACTGGGCGAAGCTATATGTCTGTTTGTGGATTATTGTGCCTTACGAGACAGTGGGCTGACATTCGGGAACAAAGCGCTACATCCTCCTACGGCTGATGGCTTCGCACAGGCGGACGGATTTAAAGACTACGACGCCATGATCGCTTGGTTCCACGGCAAGTATGGCCCTGGAGAATTTGTTGGAAGGATAATCAAATGGTGAACGCCACCGAATCACTGACGGAGATCCTCGGGCTGCTTGAGCCCATATCCGAACAGGATTGGCATGGCAAGTGGCGCATTCAGGACGCCATCGCCATCATCCGCCAGCAGCAGGCCGAGCAGGATGATGCAGAAGATAGCTATGACCCTGTGGCACACGACATGCTTCATCGAAATCTTAAGGAACGGTTCGTGGGAGAACTTCGGCAGTCTGCTACCCGAAAGGATGCAGAGGCAGAAGCACCCACCAACGGAACTCTGAATCAGTGCCGTGAGGCTTTTGAAGAGTGGTACATGACACGGAACAAGCGTAAATCCGTCCCACCGCGCTTGGGCGAAACTTATGTCCATGATGATCCTTCTTTCGCATGGGCGGCATGGCAAGCTGGGTACAATGCTAAAAGCAGGGAGTTTTAGATGTCAGATACATTGAATGATATAACGGCTTTACATAAGCGTCTTGAAGACTTGCAAGCAAAGATACCAAAGCTTGTGAGCAAGGAGACTGCTGAAGTCGTAAAAATATACGACGATATTTGCGGGGAACTTCTACCATTTATTCTCGCATATGGTAAGCAGCAGGAGGCGAACCCTAGTGAGATCAGGGTGATCAGCGACGAAAACACAGACCATGCAACTATGATCTGGTGCAATTCGCTTCGTGAAGATTGCGGGCTTAAAGCGGCTACATTAAGCGAATTGAAAGATGATCAGGATTGGCCCAAGTATAGGAAAAGAATCAAGGATGTACTTTCAGTAATTGTTAAATATTTACCGCAAGATAACGCTTATGGCTATGCTTCGCGCCTGTTTAAGCATCTCGCACCGCAATGTATACCGCTGCCCGATACTCTGGGCGTCCTGACGCAGCTTGATAATTACATTACCGGCCTGCGCGAGCCGAAGCGGGAATTCGTTGCCGCTAAGGTGCCAGAAGAACATCAGCGTGTCAGAGAGATGTTTCGCGCTGCGCAGGCAAAGGTAAAGCCACAAGTAGATAAGGAACGCGAGGCCGAGAAGGTGGGCGGTCTAGGACGCTTCCATATGGGCGACAACGATATAGAAGTACAGGAGAGCGGTGAGTGAGCTTAGACATGAGGTTGAAGGCTGACGATATAAAGCGCGCGAGGCAGATATTATCTGAGCTTTGCAAAGGCACTCACAACTGGAGAATGTGCGTTCCGGTTCAGGCGGATGATAGCGACATGGTTCTGGCCCGCGTCATTCGCGCTGCCGAGAAATTCCAAACAGCATCGGAAGGCGGGCAGCCATGAGCGGTACTCCAGCGAAAATAGACCTTGTGGCCTTGTACATGCTAAATGCAAAGCGAACTTACCGGCTATCTTTAGATGAAGCCAGGCTGCTCGGTGGATGGACAGATATGCGGCGCGATGCCGCAATAGCTATAAGGGCGGTATGTGAATGTGATGTGATCCCCGATTCTAAAGTAGAGTCACATGGCGATAAATAACACGTACTATTGTTCATTCTGTGGCAAGTCCGACAAGGAAGCTGAAATGCTCGTTGCAGGCCCATACCCCCATGCTATTTGCCCTGACTGCATCAACCTGTGTGACGATGTAGTGAAAGCCAAGCGCATTGAAGGTGCAGTGCGCGACACAACCAACTCTAAAGACGGTTCATTTAGTAATTCTAAAACTCAGCAACCCACATGACCCCCGACGAACTCCGCGCGGCTGGCGAATTCCTCTACGGTCCCAAGTGGCAAACACCGCTTGCCCTGGCCTTGGACGTAGACCCCCGCAGCATCCACAACTGGCTCTCCGGCAAGCACAGGATAAATAAGCGCACGGAAGAGGCGATTAAAGCGCTTAAGGCGGAGCGCAGGACCAGTATTTTTCCTTGAGATGTTCAGGAATGAGGGCTAGGCGCGCTGATGCAAAAATGCAACATCGCCAAGAAAAGAGCTATTCCCGGCGATTGTTCCCTTGAGTAACTGCACCCAAGGGTTAGGCTGGCCTCATTGAACAGATGAGGAACGCCATGCAAGTCGCCCAGTTAGCCAAATACCTTAACGACGAAGAAGCCGCCACGGACCTCCTTGAGGAAATGCGCTGGGCCGGTGGACGATTCTGCCCGTCCTGCGGCTGCACGGAAACCTACCGCCTGAACGTGAAGAAGATTAAGCGCCGCCGATATAAGTGCCGGGGCTGCCAGAAGCAGTTTACGGTGTCGGTCGGCACGGTGATGGAAGACTCCCATATTCCCTTCGGGAAGTGGATATACGCCATCTACCAGATGTGCATCGCCAAGAAAGGCGTGTCAGCCAAGCAGTTGCAGCGCGAGCTTGGGCTGGGCTATCGGGCGGCATGGTTCATGTGCCACCGCATCCGGTATGCCATGACGCAAGCGCCGCTTGCGGGCATGCTCTCTGGCATCGTCGAGATGGACGAAACCTATGTGGGCGGCAAGCAGCGTGGCAGGAATAACGTAGGGCGGGACAACAAGACGAAGACGGCAGTCCTTTCCTTGGTAGAGCGCGACGGTAGAGCCAAGTCCTTCGTGGTGCCGGATGTGAAAGGCCCCACCCTCAAAGAACTGGCCTATGACAATATCGAAATCACGGCGGACGTAATGACGGACAGGTTTGTTTCGTACAAAGGGCTTCAGGGACATTTCGCATCGCATCAGGCAGTGGATCACAGCAAAGAGTTCGCGCGTGGCATAGTTCATGTGAACTTCGCGGAGAGTTATTTCTCCTTACTCAAGCGCGGCATCATCGGGACGTTCCACCATATCAGCAGTGACCATCTGCAACGTTACTTGGGCGAGTTCGACTTCCGCTGGAATCATCGCAAGGCGGATACTGGCGTTGCCTTTGCCAATGTGGTAAGGGGTTCTGTGGGTAAACGCCTGCGGTATAGAAATGTGAATGCCAGCATTTACGTGAATATCGGGGACGGGATATGAAGCGCGACCTTGACCTGATACGGCTATTACTTCTGGAAATTGAGAAGCGAGAGGAAGCGTTTTCATCGGAAGACTTAACGGTTAACGGCTACGATTCAAAGCAGATTTCATATCACATCGGCTTACTCAGGGATGCCAAGTTTCTGGATGTGAGCAGTGAGAAGCAGCTTCCAAACGGCTTCAAAACCTACACCATTTGGGCAATAACCTTCAGCGGGCATGACTACCTCGACGCGGTGCGCCAATCAAAGATATGGCAACTTGTGAAGGATACCGCTAAACAGGCAGGAGCAAGCCTTACGGTGGAGCTTGCGAAAGGGTTGGCGGTGCAGATTGCATCTCAACTCTTGGGACTTGCAGCATGACAAAGGGAGAGCGGCACAATGGCGGCAAAGAAGGACGGAGAAAAGAAGCTCAAACAGGTGCTAGAGGCATTCCTGAAGGTCAAGCCGATGCCAAGAAAGCCGACGAAAACAGCCGCTCCCAAAGCCAAGGGGTCTTGACTAGCGGGAGATTTCCCTTTAAGTTGGCGGTAATCTTCACAACAGGAGCAATGTTCTATGGCTGAGTGGTCGCCGGATATTGTTGACTACAGTATTATCGACGAGGACAAGGCGAAATTCATCTACGACTCCGCGTCTGATTATCTGAAAGATACTATTAAGCTCTCTGATGATCGGGAGCGGAAGGCTTTTGGGCTGTTGTCTGTTCTTATCGCGGTTATCAGCGCACTGCTTAGCTACATTCTGTTGAATTGCAATTTCAACAGTCTCGTGTGTGGTTCCGGAGCAAATAGCGCACGGCTCTTCTGGCCGAGCAGCATAATCTCGCTTGGCCTTATTGTTTCGGCCTTCATGGTCGCAATGGGCTGCCTGAAGCCTCAGATGTTCAATTTCAGCGGAAATGAGACGTGCAACCTTCTGCGCAACGACCTCTGTGCGATGCCCGTGCAGTTAATCAAAGTCAGCGGCGCGATTCAGATGCAGCAACGGATCAATGAGAACAAGATAGTTCTTTTGAAAAGCGGCCTGTGGCTCAATAGGGCGATATTGACCGTTATACTCGCGGTTTTTGCCGGTGCGATAGTCGCGCTGGCACCGGCGCTTATTCTTTCTTTAAAGAGCTGGCAAATAGCCCCTTCGGCAGTTTCTCCGGCCCCTGAGTCTGGACTATCTGGGTTACAGGGACGTGGACCGACTCCGTGAGAAGAGGTACGGCTCTGGAAGGAGCGGTCTGATTCGATGGGGCGGTAGTCGTCGGTGAGGTGGTTTTAGACTCTGAATCTGGGTCGGCCATGGATTGCTCCTAATAGTGCGCGCTTCTTCGCCATCACACTATCAGAGCCGCCAAGTTACTCAAGGGAACAATCGCCAATAACCTTCCAATAACAATCGGTTATTGGACGCAAGGTGAGTTGGCATTAGATATAGGAGTTTTAAGCTCGACTGCGACTCTTCCCGTAATTCTTGACTGATGCCCTGAAATCAGCTACCGATGGCGAAGCCCCGCAAGTGTAATCAGCACTGCGGAGCTTCTAACCAGCAACGTGATGGAGCACGATGTGGCTGAGCGCAGACTGCATAGATGCAGATGGCCCGTCAAGCGGGAATATGACCCCAACAAAAGCAAAACACCATCTCTGACTGGAGCACAATTCGGACGTTGGATCGTTTTAGCTTTCTCCCATGTTGGTTACAATCATCGGAAATATTGGTTGTGCAGATGCGATTGCGGGGTGGAAAGAGTCATCGCCGCGAGGCATCTGCTATCTGGCGAATCACGGAGTTGTGGCTGCCTGTGGCGAGATAACCGTACTACGCATGGAATGTGCAGACGGCAAGGAAAGCGCAGTTGTACAACGGAATATGCAGCATGGAGGTCGATGCTTCATCGCTGCAACAATCCAGCCAACAAACAATGGCATCGATACGGCGGAAGGGGAATTTCCGTTTGCGAGCGTTGGAACAAGTTCGAGAATTTCCTTGCTGACATGGGGTTGAAACCGTCTCCAGATCTATCATTGGAGCGAATTGATAATGATGCAGGATATTCGCCGCAGAACTGCAAGTGGGCGACGATTCAGGAACAGAATGCCAACATGCATCGAGCAAAGACCTACTGTCGAGAGCGACAGTTTGGCAAACAGAAGAAACGGAATCTGAGCAGTAAATATAAAGGGGTGGCCCTTAATAAACGCGACAATGTCTGGACCGCATCGATCAAGCCATCGAGACAGAAGGCTCGATGGCTCGGAAGATTTGCGAGCGAGCAAGACGCAGCAAGGGCCTATAACATGGCTGCGAGGGAACTATTCGGCGATAAGGCGTTCTTGAACGATGTCACAGATTAGGCCCGGCTGCGACCCCAATTTCTTGCGACCGCAGCAGCGGCGTTTTCGACCGTTATCCGTGCATAGCCGGTGTCGCCCCTGGCATGCCGCTCGCGAGCACGTTCGCTGACCTCCAGCAACTTCACAATAGTTTCCTCGATTTGCCGCTGTCCCGTGAGCGCCGTGAGACACCAGTTGTAGTCTGCCCGGCTTCGGTCTGGATTTCCGTCTTTCCTTCTCGGGGCACGCCGAAGGCATATCTCATATGAAGGCCACGGACGGCTGTTCATCGATACCGGCTGGAACTTGGGCGCTTGGACTCGCTCGGGTGCCGCAATAAGTCCCAGCTTGGCCAGATCTTCCTCAGTCGTAACACGGCCGGGGACGGCTTCAGTGATGGTGACGATGGGAGGATTGGGGAGATATTTTGGTTTCCAGTTCAATGACCCAGCTATGCGAGTCGCCCCGGACGCAGACTTATCAGTTCCTCCGACAGCCTTGCGCACGCGGCGCATGAAGTCTTTCGCAGCCTCCTTATCGTTAGAAATTCCTGATGCGGCGAGCCATGCCTGGTGATTGCCGGGGCTAGTTTCATGGATGATAAAAGCCACGGGGCGCACGCGGATGAGCTGCTCGGTATTCAGGTCATCGAGCTGGATTAACTGCACGGCACTTCCCGTCGGACGGATAATAAGGTTCTCGCCCGCTTCAACCGTGCGGCCATCGGGAAGCATGCAAGGCTTGCGGATCGCTGCGGTGCGGACCATCGCCGGAAGCTTTTCGTAAAGCTCAGCGGCGGAATATGTCCTTCCCCAGATAAGCTGCTGGTTGATGTCGGTCTTCGTGACGACGAACGAGCGCGCGCCGACGCTCGCGAATATCTCGACCATGCGCTTTGCTTCTTCCAGCGACATATCATCTCCTTCAAGAACAGGCTCTCGCCCAGCGCTGGAGCCTGAGATTGAAGGAGTAGCGGGACAGAAAACTTCGGGCAAGTGGGAATTTGAAGAAGGCGCGATTTCGTCATTTCTCCCTATCGTGTTGCCGTCCTGTCGTGCTTTCGTTATTTCGTGAACGCGTGCAATCGTGCTTCTGACGGTGCTTGGATACCAGCGGAAGCCTTGAGGGGTGCGGATGTTTAAGCCGTTCAGCCGGTCCGCGATGCACTGAAGGGTCTTTCCTTGACTGCGTAATTCGAAAATGAGTCGTTGGACTTCCGCAGGAGCATCGCGGTATCCGCGTGCAGCACGAGCGCGGGCAAGGGACTCTTCGTACCGGGGATTGCCCAACTTGGTCCCGCGTGCCTTTGCGGCAGCAAGCGCGGCTTTCGTGCGTTCTGAAATCTGCTCCCGCTCATGTTCTGCAAATACCGCCAGCATGCGCAGCATGGTCTTCGTAGCGTGGGGATTGTCACAGCAGACGAACTGAACGTCGCTCTCAAGCAGCTTCGAGATGAACGCGACATTCCTGCTTAACCTGTCGAGCTTGGCTATGACAAGAGTGGCGCGCGCTTTCTTGCAGTGTTCAAGGGCCGCAAGCAATTGAGGCCGATTCTTATGCCGGCGTCCGCTCTCGACTTCGGTATATTCGGCAAGCAGCGTCCCATGGAGGGCGATGTATCTGGCGACGGCTTCCCGCTGGGCGTCCATTCCTAGGCCGGAAATTCCCTGTTTCTCCAAAGACACTCTGCAATAAGAAACGTAAGGGACCATTTTTATAATGCGAGTAAGGGGCGATTCAGAGGAATAAAGCAGATGTTTTGTGGAAAGTCAGTCTTGAACGAAGGAAAGTTATGCGTATAGTGCCCCGCCCGCGGAAGCCCCGTTTCATCCGGCATCGCTGAGCCACCCGAGTCTGTCATTTTGTTCAAAAACGGCTCCAATTTGCATTGGGTATTGACCAAAATAGATAAGGATCAGACACTATTGCATAACTTGGAAAGGAGGCCGTCCCATATGCGGCCCTCTCTTACAGCACTTGCTCTCGCGACCCTCTTCACCTCTTTGCTTGCAGCCCAGGCTCCTGCGCGTCCCGCAGCTCACCCCTCCGCTTCAGTTCCACATCCGACAAGCGCTTCGTCCACATCTATGCCTAACGTGATCACGGAATGCGAAGGCCCTCAATGTGGCGTGTGGGTATTTCAAAGCAACAAAGGTCAGGCCATGTGGCAGGGCGGGGCCATTGCCGATCTAGCCGTGGATAAGTTTGACGGACATGACCTAATCATCTCCCGCGCCGATCCGGTGGGAAGCGTATCTAGCCCTTATGGCGTCAACGGGCACTTCACCGCGAGATACCTAGGCAAGATTAGCGGAGATCACATCACCGGAACAGTCACGTTTAACGGCAACGAAAGCGGTGTGTATCCCTGGCATGCAACGGTTCCAGCTAACCTGTGCAATCCCATGGAGACCTGCCCGCTAAATGCAAATCAGCTTGTCACATTGGCGGACAACGCAATGGGTGAGCATCTCCATTCCGCAGCGATTCCTGTGCTTAGGATTCTGGCGGAGCAAGGGAATTCCATGGCCCAGGCTATGCTGGCGCTTTCTCTACACGCGGTGCAGCAGCCCCATGCCAAGAATTCAGAAGCATTCCAATGGGCAACCAAGAGTGCCGCAACCGATAACCCTTACGGCGAAGTAATTCTTGGAAAGATCTATAGGGACGGCTTTGGGGTTCCGGTTAATGCCGAATTGGCCAAATACTGGATGGACAAGGGCAATGGTCAACTGCAGCTCCAAGCCAAAAAAGCTCACGCAAAGGATGTAGCGCAAGCAAATGAGATTTTGAGAATCATGGGAAATTTCGGACAAGAACAGAAAGATGATCAATGCCGGAATTACGCAACTTCGGCAGCACAGGAACAGAACTGCGGACACACAGACGCCGCAAGCGACATAATATTTGGGGCGCCAAATGCTCCGAAGCCGTAACGGGGCAAATATAAGGGAGTGGAATAGCCTCTTCGATGAGATATGCGAGGCTCGGTAGTGTTGAACTTTTGGCAAGTCATACGAAATCCCCATGAATGTTGGCGGACTTTAGCAGCGGGGTAGGCGGCTGGCAATTGGCGAAGAGCGGGAGGGCATCGAGCGTTTCTTCTGGCTCTACGGCTGGGACAGATGCAGTAGGGCACTTTTGGATAAAACCCATATCCATCGCGAGTTGGTCGCGAGCCGGATGGATGAGCGTCGAGCCGAAGCGGACCTTATGGCCGGACGGACGTTTCGAGCCGCAGAAGTAACCTATCTGCGAATTGCAGGTGGGACATGCCACTTCAAGCGCTGGGTCTCGGTCCCATTCTTGGCCGCATTTCGAACAGGAGACGGTCATGCTGCCCTCATGAGAAACCCCGGCAGACCTGAGCTGAGAATTGCCGCCGTATCCTCTTCCGTATGGGCGACAAGGCAACTGGCCGCCGCTGGGCCATTCTTTGGGCACGACCCATCCTCGCGGTGGAATTTTACGCGCCCCTTCAGGAAGTAAATGGCTCGTGCAGCGCTGAAGACATGCTCGTGGAAGCCCTTCGTATCAGTGCGGGCGAAGATGAGGGCGATCCCGCGCTTATGCTCGGCGAACTTGCGCATCCATCTGAAAGTCTCTGTTCCATAAGGAGGATTAAGGAACAGGCGTGCGTCACCCCAATCGCGGGCAAGCCCGCAGCCCATGTCCGGATAATGATGCATTTCCGTAGCCGTCCGCCAAGGCATTTTCGGCGGGCAGCATGGGTCGAGGCCGAAGTCTCCAAGCGACCGAATCAGGCTCAGCGGCGTGAGCCATGTATTCGTAGTTTCTTCAGTACGCGAAGTATTGAAGTTGTCGCGGGGAGGCGGATTAGCCTTGTCCTGATGGCTGGTCATGCTGCCTTCTCCATTGCCTTCACCCCGAAGTTTGCGCGAATTATTGCCGCTGCGACAGGAGGGGCAACGCTGTTTCCGCACATGCGCACCTGCGAGGTCTTCGTGAGTGGCTTTCCTTTGTATATCGGGTCGATTTTGTACTCGTCCGGAAATCCCTGGGCCCGGAACAATTCTCTCGGCGTTAGCATTCGCATGCCAATATCGACAATCTGATAGGGCTCACCATGGATTGTCACGAGACCAAAGCGATGCTTGGCAGTTACGGTATGCAGCGGCTCTTCGAGGCGGGGATCTTGGTCTGTGCCGAAATACTTAATGAGAAAGGCGCGAACTTCTTCCAGGTGAGTGCCCATCGCTCCGACAGTGGCCATCGGCTCTGTCACGGGATGGCCGTCTTTGCAGGTCCCCTTGAGTTTGACGATATGAGAGCTGACGAGGCTGTGATGGTCAACAGCAGTGACGGTTCCGATAGGCTCTTCCAGGTCGCTGCCTACGACGCCTCCGTAATGCTTTGCCAGGAATGCGGAGACTAGCGCGGTATGGTTCTCGGTCGTCGCGGTGTTGTAAGGCGCATCCATTGGCTTCGGCTTGCCTGAATATTCAGATCCTCCGGCTCCTACGAGAATCGGTGCTACCAGAGCGTGCTTTCCGGTTCCTACAAGTGTCCCCATTGGTTTGTCGAGTCCCGGCACCCGAGGCGACTGGCCTTCACGCTCGCCGTACCCCACTTGTATTAAGGTTGGGGCTACGAGTGCGCGACATCCGCCTTTCTCGGTTGCTATAGTGCTCATGGGCTCACCCATCGGCTCCACTTTGCCGCCGTGCGCCATGTTGACGATAAAAGGCTCTTTCGCTTCGATGACGTAACGCTTCAAACCAAGGGCGATACGTCGCAAAGTCGCTTCGGCAAGTGGGCGCTTCCGGCCGAAAATGGAAGGGCACGGAATTGACCAATCGATGCATTCAGCCGCCGTGCGGTACGGCTGAAGGAACAGATTGCCAGCCGGACCGTGGGTTGGCTCTGGCCACACAATCTTCCTTCCGTCCCTTCGTGCAATAACGAAAAGACGTTTTCGTATCGTGGGTGCGCCGTAGTCGCACGCTCGTAGCTCGCGCCAGTCAACCCGGTATCCGAGGTTGCGGAGCTGCGTGACCCAGCGCCTGAAGGTCATGCCCTTGCGGCGGGGGCAAGGTTGGTTATCGACGAGCGGTCCCCATGTTTGAAATTCCTCAACATTTTCAAGAACGATGACATCAGGCTTAGCGATGCCGGCCCACTTAAGAACGACCCATGCGAGGCCGCGGATATTCTTCTCGACAGGCTTGCCGCCTTTGGCTTTCGAGAAGTGTTTGCAATCCGGACTGAACCAGGCAAGCGCGACATGGCGGCCGGCAACCTCCTTGGCGATATCGACCTGCCAAACGTTTTCGCAGAGGTGAATTGTTTCGGGGTGGTTCGCCTCATGCATTGTGAGGGCTTCGGGGTCGTGATTGATGGCGATGTCGGGCGAGCGGCCGAGAGCCATTTCAATTCCAGTACTGGCGCCTCCCCCGCCAGCGAAGTTGTCGATGATTAAGCCGTAAGGTGGGGGATTTGCTTGGTCATTGAACGATTGCATTACATGTCTCCTTAATAGTTGTTACAGCCTCCCCGCAGCGGAAAACGGCGCACTAGCAAGTTCCTTCTCAGGGGCCCCGTCTGCAGCGCAGCGAAGATGGGGTGGAAGGTGCTTGCGCTCTTGTGCGACGGGCTTCTGCTCGGGATAAGAGGCGTAACCAACGGAGGAGAATGCGGGTACTACAGCTTCCATACAACGGGCTTGAGGGTTTCGGGAAGATACAGGGGATGGCAGGGCGTGCCGTCTTTTCCGAGACGCAGAATGTGCGGCTTCACATGCGCTTTTTCAATGAGGAGCTTGGCAAGTGCAGGTCCACGCGAGCGTAGGCTCTTGCGACCTGGCTTGCCGTATGCGAACACCACGATAGCGGCTTTCTTCGCCATTTCAATGATGTGCTTATCATTATCCGGGCCGATTGGATCAGCTATTTCAGTTAGCCGTTTCTGGTCGGTGCAACGATAGGCGAAAGTGTTCGCCACGACGATGCCGCCATAACCCCAAGCCTTTGCAAACCTGCAGCACTTCGCGATTGTTCGATCATCGCTGCTGGGGTCTGCTGTGCTGGGATTCATCATCACGAAGAGGGTGTAGGGTCGGCCAGTATCCCAGGTGCGACTCAGGCTGTAGCGATACTCGTTGGTCTTGCCGCCGAATTCCGCAGTTCCGGTGACGCCGTGTTTGAGCGCAAGCTTAACCTTGCCGCCGGGGTCGTGAGTTGCTTTCGACTTTGCCATTTCAGGGAACAACATCATACGACAACGCCTTCTCGGGCTTTGGCAATAGCTGCTTCAAGCGCCTTGACGCTGTCCTCGGCATGCGCGACTGACTCATCAGCCTGGTGCAAGCGTTCCGCTATCAGTCGGCGGGCGGTGGTATGGTCATTGCCGTTCTCACGGATGATTCTGGCGGCGATTTCGAGGGCGGATGCGTAGCCGCTACTCATGCTGCGGTCTCCTCTGTATATTCATGGGAAAACTTCCAAGGCACTTCGAGCGGTGTCTTACCGTGCATGGATGCCCGCGAAATCAGATAGCCGATACAGGGTTGCGTATGACGGCCATTGACGTCAGGCGTACCGTGATGGCAATAGAACATCTTCCCCTCCATCGCGCATTTCATCGCGTCCATTACCGTGGGGAGGCAGCCGTTGGGGAAGGTGTCTAGACGGAAGGCGCAAGAGGCGCAGCGCTCCGGAAAGTCGGCAGGAAGGCGGGGCCGTACCTCCTTCTCTGCGGCTTCCGACAAGCGAGCGAGCTGTTCACCAAGAGCCCGGCCTGCTGGGCAGGGTTGATTGCGCTTCTCTGTCACGCCGCCGCTCCCTCAGTCTTACCCGGTTTCTCGAAGAACTTCTTCGAGCCAGATGCGGGCTTTTCTTCGTCGGCAGGCGGGAGACTGATACCAAGCGCCTCTATCTTCTTCACGTCCAGCGCGAGTCCGTGCGTGCGCATGGCCTCCACCAGCATGACGCCGGATGACGCTAGAAACACGCGGGGGCGGTCTTCCGGGGGGTGGACGGTAAGCACGGCGATGAACTCTGCCGCCGCGGCTTTCACTCCGGCTTGCGTGTTGAGATTGTGTGCATTGATATCGAAGGTGGGGAGATCCAGAGGCTTAGGGTCGGTGGGCTTTACCTCGGGCGGTGAGGAGTTGCCGGCGCGTGGGTCAATGATCTCGCCGGTCTCAGGGTCTACATGCTCCTGGGGTGCCGGTTTCTTCTGGGCTTTCTCAGCCTTGATCTGATTGGCGATGTCGTCGAGCGTGGAAGTGTTCTTCGGCGTCACATCCACTGCATTATCCGGTCCGATGCCGAACGACCTATCTTCTAGCTCTTCCTTGGTGTAAACACCCATGATTATGTCCGGGCAGTAGATGCGCGCCCATGCGCGCGTGGCAAAGTAGGCGAGTTGTTGCTTGGGCTGCTGTTTCCATAAGGGCGAGTTCCGGGTGGTGATGGTCTTAAGCTCGGCCTCGAATACCGCGGGTTCGTCCTCGCCCGTAAAGGTCGCCGATACTTCGCACTTGAGATTTTCACCCTCGCCGGACCATTTGAGCTTCGGCCTCGCCTTAAGAGGCGAGCGTGAAAGGATGACTGCGTTTACCAGTTGGGCCTCATAGCCCATTGCGTCGTTAACGAAATAGACCTTCTGGGCAACCGAGAAGGGGTCCATCTCCCATCGGATAGATTGGAGAAGCACAGCCAAGCAATCGGCTTGCTTGCCGCGTAACGGTTTGGCGACGAAGTTTGACATCGCCATAAGGTGCGAGAACGGTCAGCCGCCTTCAGCAGCAGAGCTCCGCCGTCGGAACTGCCCTGCCGCTGATCGAACTGCAGCGCCAAAGGCTTGGGAAAAATATCGGGTAACAACAAACACTGTGTCGTGCTATTGTCG
>Ga0182030_10005274_pt1 | contig 27471 bp, 25 predicted proteins | sample 812S3MmetaG_FD_121299 | JGI IMG/M metagenome (GOLD analysis project Ga0182030, IMG submission 121299) | Permafrost microbial communities from Stordalen Mire, Sweden - 812S3M metaG (Illumina Assembly) | ecosystem: Environmental > Terrestrial > Soil > Wetlands > Permafrost | place: Sweden... | reverse complement strand
TGGCGTACGCGAGCCCTTCGGCCATGCCGTTGGTCAGGATGTACTTGCCCGTCGGCGACAGCGCCGAGTTGCTCCACCTGACGACGGAGCTGCTGCTGCCGCTGGCCGCGCCCCACGTCCCGCCGAGGTACACGGTGGGCTGGTCGGTGAGCAGGTTGTAGCTGCCTCCGAAGACGCCGCCGCCGCTGATGATGGTGGAGCCGTCCGCGCTGACGGTGTGACACGTCATCAGGCACGACGACTGGACGTACTGGTTGGGATCGTCGAGCGGCGCCTGGTCGGCGAAGTCGTCCGGCTGCGCGGCCCCGGGCTTGATGCGGAGCACGCGGCCGAGGTTGTTCGACCAGTAGTAGATGGTCCCTCGCATCGACGCGGGCGCGATGGTCCAGGTGTGGTTGGCGATGAGGGTGGCCGCGGTGCCGTTCCAGCGCGCGACGCTGATCTGCGTCTTGCCCGAGGTGGAGTCGACGAACTGCGCCCAGGTGGGGTTGTCGAGCGCGATCTGCGAGGCGGGGGCGCCGGTCGACTTCGTGTAGTCCTCGAGCTCGAACGTCGCGCTCTTGATGTGCACGTAATAGGTGTCGGTCGCGGCGCCGCCGTTCCACTGGAGGATCGGCGCGAGGAGCCCACGCGGCCACACGGTGCCGTCGTAGGGGTAGGCCCAGACGACGCCGGTGTCCGGGGCGGTGGCCCCGCCGAGCTGCGCCTGGATGTTGCCGGCGGCGTTGGCGCCGTTCTGCGTGATGTGGAGGACGACGGTCAGCGCGGCGGACGCCGTCTGCTTCTGGTAGCTGGCCTGCACCGCGACGACGCCGCCGAGCGAGCCATTCGCCGTGTAGAGGCCCGTCGTATCCACGCCGCCGATCCCGGGCTCGCTCGCGCTCCACGAGATGCCGCTGGGGAGGGGCATCGACGTGCCGTTGTCGAAGTGACCCGTGACCGTGAACACCTGCTTCGCCGCGACTCCGTTGAGGCTCTCGATGCTGGCGGTCGGCGGGTCGACGGTGATGGACGTGAGGTTCGCGGTGTTGCCCAGCAGGCTGCCCGCATCGCCGGCGAGGTTGCCGGCGTCACTGCCGACGGTGGTCTTTGGACCCGCATCGACGTCCGGGGTCGCCCCGCCGCTTCCGCCACCGCCGCAGGCCGCGCCGGACACCGCCGCACCAACGAGCGCGACTCCACCGAGTAGCTGCACCCCTCGCGTCCACCACGTGGTCATGGTCGGCATCCTCCGCGGAGACATGCATGAGCACGTGGCAGGCCAACCGACATTTCTCGGACGAGAGGGTAATTTTTCGAGCATTGCGGAATGCGGCGGGGCCCGAGAAGCGCTGGATTGGATCGCAGCCGATCCACCAGAAGCGCGTGCTGGGGGGTGAAACCCCGCGCGCCCAGGCTATCGATGTCCCCCATGACCAGCGTCGTTCCCGACGGAGCCCTCCACGTCGCGTCGCGTCGCGTCGAGCGTGGGGCGACGCTCGCGGTGCGAGAGCCGTGGACCGCGGTGGAGCTCGGGCAGGTGGTCCTGGCCGACGAGGCCCACGCCGAGGACGCAACCGTCGCGGCCGTCCAGGCCTTTGCCCGCCTCCAGGCGCGCACGAGCTACGAGCGCAAGACGCTCCTCGCCCGCATCGCCCGGGAGATCGCGACGCGGCAGGAGGTCTTCGCCGAGCTGCTCGCGCGCGAGGCGGGCAAGCCGATCGCGATGGCTCGCGCCGAGGTGGCGCGCGCCGTCTCGACGTTCGACATCGCCGCGGAGGAAGCGACGCGGATCCTGGGCGAGGTGATGCCGCTCGACGTGACGGCGACGACGCGCGGCTACACGGGGAGCTGGACACGGGTGGCGGCGGGGCCGGTGATCGCCATCTCGCCTTTCAACTTCCCCCTCAACCTCGTGGCCCACAAGATCGCGCCCGCGCTGGCCTGCGGGTGCTCGATCGTGCTCAAGCCCGCGCCGCAGACGCCGCTCACGTCGCTGCTGCTGGCGGACTGCATTCGCCAGGCGGGCGCGCCGGACGACGCGGTGCAGGTCGTCCCGTGCGACGTCGCGGTGGCGGAGAAGCTCGTCCACGACGACCGCTTCGCGACGCTGTCGTTCACGGGGAGCGCCAAGGTGGGCTGGCACCTCAAGTCGCTCGCCGGCAAGAAGCGCGTGCTGCTCGAGCTGGGCGGGAACGCGGCGGCGCTCGTCCACGAAGACGCGCCCCTCGAGGAGGCATGCGGCCGGATCGTGTCGGGCGCGTACGGCTACGCCGGCCAGGTGTGCATCAAGGTGCAGCGCCTCTACCTGCACCGCCCCATCGCCGCGGCGTTCGTCGAGAGCCTCGTGGCGAGGACGCGCGCGCTCGAGCCGCTGTCGCCGCTGGATCCGTCGGCCGTCTGTGGCCCGATGATCGACGAGGCGAACGCCCGACGCGTGGAGGCGTGGGTGGACGAGGCGACCCGCGGCGGGAGGGCGCGCGTCTTGTGCGGCGGCAAGCGCGAAGGAAACCGCTACTGGCCCACGGTGCTGGAGATCGACGGCGACGGTCGCGGGCTGAAGGTCGTCGACGAAGAGCTCTTCGGGCCCGTGCTGACCGTGCACCGCTACGACTCGTGGGGCGAGGCGCTGGCGATGGCCGACGGTACACGCTACGGGCTCCAGGCAGGCGTCTTCACCGACTCGCGCGCCCGCGTGGCCGAGGCGTTCGCGCGGCTGCACGTGGGGGGCCTCGTCGTGAACGACGTCCCGACGTTCCGGGTGGACTCGATGCCGTACGGCGGCACGCGCGACTCGGGGATGGGCCGCGAAGGAGTGCGCTTCGCCATCGAAGAGATGACCGAGAGGAAGCTTCTCGTCGTAAGAGAGGGATGACCATGCCTGAATCCGAGACACGACCGAGCCCCCCCCGCGAGCTGCCCGCGCGCGCCGTCGGACCCGAAGACCCGCTGCCCCTCGTCAAGAACGTCGTCCTCGTGATGAGCGGCAAGGGCGGCGTGGGAAAGAGCTCGGTCGCGTGCAACCTCGCGATGGCCCTCTCGCGCGCCGGGTGGCGCGTGGGCCTCCTCGACGCGGACATCTACGGACCGTCGATCCCGACGATGCTCGGAGTGACCGGGCGCCCGGTGTCGGTGGACGGCAAGACCATCGAGCCGCTCGCGCGCTTCGGGATCAAGCTGATGTCGATCGGCTTCCTCCTCGAGGACCCGAAGGCGGCGGTCATCTGGCGCGGGCCGATGCTGCACGGCGCCCTGCAGCAGTTCATGAAGGACGTCACCTGGGGCGAGCTCGACTTCCTGGTCATGGACCTGCCGCCAGGGACGGGCGACGTGGCGCTGACGCTCTCGCAGAAGGTGAAGGTCACAGGCGCGGTGATCGTGACGACTCCCCAGGGCGTCGCGACCGACGACGTCTTCAAGTCCGTGTCGATGTGCAAGAAGGTGAACATCCCCGTGCTCGGCGTCGTCGAGAACATGAGCTGGTTCGTCGACTCCGCAGGGATGCGGCACGAGCTCTTCGGCAAGGGCGGCGGGCAGGCCGTGGCCGACTTCGCCGAGGCTCCGCTCATCGGGCAGGTGCCGCTCGATCCGAGCGTGCGGGAGTGGGCCGACAAGGGGACGCCCGTCGTGCAAGCCGCGCCGCAGGGGGAAGCCAGCAAGGCGTTCGTCGCCATCGCCGAGCGCGTCGTCGAGCTGTGCGACGCCGCCCACCAGGGCGACGACGCCGGTCCCACCATCGATCGCAGCGGTGGTCCGGGGGGAAAGAAGCGCCTCCCGGTCGCGCGCTAGGGGCCTACTGCCCGAGGAGCATCGACTCGCCGGTGCCGGCGTCGACCACCGGCACGCACGACTGGTAGCCCGAGCCGCCGCCGTTGAGGCCCGTGATGGTGCACGACGGGTCGAAGGCTCCGGCCGAGACCGTGGCCGAGGTGCCGCTGCACTGGTCGGTCTGTCCGTCCGCGTAGATGACGCCGACGAGGGCGTGCGTACCCGGGTCGTAGAAGCACTTGGAGTAGCTGTCACCCATCGTGTCCAGGTCGACCTCGAAGAGGAGGTACTGGAAGCACTGGCCGTACTCGACGTCGCCCGTCTTGAGCTTCTCCGAGGTGCATGTGGCCGTGATCGCCTCGTCGTACGACGACGGGTTCCCGTTGCCGTCGACGGGGCACAGGAGGTTCGTATTGTTGTTGAACACGTTGACGATCGTGTCCTGGCATCCCGCGCTGGCCTCGGCCGGGGGCGCCGGCGAGCTCGACGAGCTGCACGCGACGAGGGCGCCGAGCGCGGTGACAACCAAGGCCATTCCAAAGTGAGAGCGCATCCGTTCCTCCACGACCCTTCTTCTGCTCTGATCGGCGCGCATCCTAGTGGGGCGCCGGAGCCGGGCGCAAGCACGCTCGTCGGGCATTTGCCCTGGATCAGCAATCAGCGGCGGGGGCCGGTCCCCGCGGCTCGGACTGCTTTGAGCAGCTCCACGTCCTGTTCCTTCTTCAGAAGGACCCCCAGAAAGGGCAGCTCGCGGACCAGGCGCTCCCGCGTCACCCCCTCGCCGGACTGCATGAGGACCCCGATCCAGTCGACCAGCTCGCTCGTGGATGGCCTCTTGCGGAGGCGCGGGACCGCCCGGAGCTCGTAGAAGGCCACGACCGCCTGGTCGACGAGCGCCCCGTCGACCTTGGGATGATGCACCCGGACGATGCGCTTCATCAGCTCCTGGTCGGGGAAATCGATGAAATGGAAGACGCAGCGGCGCAGAAAGGCGTCCGGCAGCTCCTTCTCGTTGTTCGAGGTGACGATCACGACGGGGCGCTGCGTCGCGACCACCTCGTCGCCGGTCTCCGGGATGATGAAGCGCATGCGGTCGATCTCGTGGAGGAGATCGTTCGGGAACTCGAGATCGGCCTTGTCGACCTCGTCGATGAGCAGCACGAGGCGCTGGCTCGACGCGAACGCGCGCCCGAGGGGCCCGAGCTTGATGTAGCGGCGGATGTCCTTCACGTCGCCGTCGCCGAAGCGCGCGTCGTAGAGGCGCTGCACCGTGTCGTAGAGGTAGAGGCCATCCTGGGCGCGCGTCGTCGACTTGACGGGCCAGTGAATGAGCTCGAGGCCCAGCGACTCGGCGATGGCCTGCGCCAGCAGTGTCTTTCCGGTGCCCGGCTCCCCCTTCACGAGGAGGGGGCGCTCGAGCGCCAGCGCGCAGTCGACGGCCGCTTCGAGCGACTCGTGGGTCAGATAGGTAGGGGTGCCGGCGAACCGGCGGAAGGTGGAGGACACGGCGAAAACACTGATAGCACGCCTCTAGTTGGAGGCTCCGCCGCCGCAGCGGGAGTCTCCCGGGGTGCGCGCCACCACCTCGTAGTCGCCGAGGGGGGTCGATCCGGGGACCACGATGCCGCCGGAGAAACCGCCGTCGTCGCCCGTGGCCAGCGTGCCGAGGAGGAGCATCCGCGGCGGCTTGGCGCCGGGATCGCGCAGCCATACCTCCACGGCGACGTGGGCGCAGGGCTCGCCGTCCGCGTGCACGTCCCCCCGCAGCTGCACGGGGAGCCCGCGGTGCGCGTCGGCGCCGACGACGCCGAGGGTGACGAGAGAGGGCGGCCGGTCATCGTGATCGCCGCCGGACGAGCCGGAGGGAGCGGAGGGTGGGGACGTCCCGGAGGCCGAGGCACCCGGCGGCACGCTGGACCCGGAGGCGGAGGGTGCTCCCGGCGGTCCGGAGGTCGACGACGAATTCGCGCGCGCTCGTGCGTCGGACACCATGTCGTCGCCGCGCTCGGCGTTCTGGGGCCAGGAGAAGACGTCGGGGGGCGGCTTGTACACGGCGCGCTCGGGCAGCGTGCTCGAGGCGGGGTTGGACATGTGCCCCGCGCCTCCCAGGTCGATTCGCCGCCAGAGCACGCTGTCGTGGACCTCCACCCAGGCGTGCGCCTCGTTCTGGATGAGGCGCGTCGGGATGCCCAGGCTCTGCGCGGTCACGAGGAACGCGAACGCGCGATGGCGGCACACACCCTTCTTCGAGAGCGCGAGGTCGAGGTACACGTTGCCACGCCCCCGTGGCGACTCCTCCGAGTCGGCGAAGCCGCGGAAGTACTGCACCAGCCTGGCGACGGCTTCGCGCGGTCGCTGCCCCCGGCTCACACCCACGGCGGCGCGCACCTCGGCCGCGTCGCGCGCCACGTTGTCCGGCAGCGGAGGAACGATGAGGAGATCGCCCCAGCTCGGGTTGGCCATCTGCCCGCCGAACGCCGCGCGTGAGATGGCAAGCTCCATGACGAGCCGCGCCCGGAGCGCGCTGCGGGCCCCCGTGGCCTGCAGGTACCAGTTCTCGGCGCCGTCGTGCTGCACGCGGAACGCGAGGTCCTCTGCCCCGATGCCGAGGCGCGCTCGCACGATGCGCGCGCCGGGACCGACGCTCGGGATGCGCACGACGCGATCGGGGGCGACATCGACGACGAGGTCCGCGTAGAACGCCTCGTCTTCGATGCCCGGGGGAGCGCCGACGACCACGGGGGAGAGGCGCGAGTCGCGCACGTAGAGCTGGTAGTCGTCGCGCACGGCGTCGTAGGCCTCCAGCCGCTTGAAGGGCGCCGTCGACGGAGTGAATGGTTCGTCGTAGCTGGTGATCTCGGGTCGCTTGGTGTCTCGATCGGGCTCGAAGGTCGAGCGGTCGGCGGCCACCTGCCCGTAGGCCGAGTCGGTGCTCGACGTCGGAGCGCGGGGATCGGGCGCGGAGACGACGCCGCTCGGCGTCTGGAGGGCGGCGGGCAGATCGCCGTCGAGCGCGACGTGCATCGCGAGATCCTCGCGGGCATCCGGAGGGATGGGCTCGTGGAGGATCGGTCCGGCGATGCTGGCGGCCGCGGGCTGGCTGAGAGCCAGCGCAAGGAGGGGCAGCCAGAGCAGCGCGCGACGCACGTACGAAGGTTAGCGGGGCGGCGGGGGCATCGACCAGCCGCCGGGCTCGTAGAAGTAGACGCCCTCGCGCAGCGAGTACCTGGGCGCGCGCCAGATGGCGCCGGGACGCTCTTCCTCCCAGTGACCGGGGATCCACGTGTACTGCATCCCCGTCCAGTGCCAGTAGCCCGACACCCAGACGACGCGTCCGCCCGGCGTGGGTGGCCGCGTCTCCTGCATGGGTGCAGGCGGTGGACCGCCGACGGCGACCCCTGGCGGCGGGGCGCCGATGGTTTCCACGACGCAGCCGCTGGAGAGCAGCAGCGCGGCGGCCGCGATGATCGCGGCGAGCCCCCTCTTCATGAACCTTGCCCCCTCATCCCGTTCGCCTCGTCCGGCTCGCTCGCTCTTGCCCGCGTCCTGGTTAAGGGCGAGCTTACCATCGTCTACGCACGGCGCGACCCGCCCCTTCCAACCGATCACGCTCTCCGATGGATGCCATGAACGAGACCCAGCTCCGAGCCGACCTCGTCCGAGTTCCCCCGGCCCTTCGTGCTCGCCTCGACGCCGCAGGCTTCGACGCGGAGCGCCTCGTGTCCCTCGCGGCGCCGCTCTGGACGCGCGCTCGCGGTGAGGCAACGACGGACCGCGACGAACGCAATCGGGTCCGCGGCGTGGTCGAGCCTCCCCGGGATGGAGACGTGCGGGACGCGCCCCTGACCGGCACCGCGGAGCACCAGCGTCTCGCCGACGTCGGGCTCGAGGCCATCCGGCGCGGGGAGCTCGCGCTCTGCGTGATGGCGGGAGGCATGGCGACGCGCATGGGCGGCGTGGTCAAGGCGCTGGTGGAGGCGTTCGACGGACACACGTTCCTCCAGCTCCGTCTCCGCGAGAACGCGTCGTGGTCTCGTGTCGCCGGCCGCCCGGTCCCGCTGTGGCTCATGACGAGCGACCCCACCGAGGGCCCCACCCGCGAGGCGCTCGCGAAGGCCGATGCCCCCGCGCACGTGGCCACCTTCACGCAGGACCTCGGGCTTCGCCTGACGCGCGAGGGCGGCCTCTTTCTCGACGAGGAGGGGCAGCCGAGCACCTACGCCCCCGGCCACGGCGATCTCCCCGAGGCGCTCCGTCGCTCGGGGCTCCTCGGGAGCTTCGTCGCTGCCGGCGGCAAGCACGTGTGGATCGCCAACCTCGACAACCTGGGCGCGACCATCGACGCGGCCCTCCTCGGCCACTTCATCGAGACGGGCGCGGACGTGATGGTCGAGGTGGCCCCCAAGGTCGCCGGCGACAAGGGCGGCATCCCGGTGTGGGCCGACGCGCAGGACGGCGAGGGTCGCGTGACGCGACGCCTGCAAGTGCTCGAGGAGTTCCGGCTGCCGAAGGGCTTCGACGCGGCCGCGGTGCGCGTCTTCAACACGAATACGTTCCTGGTCCGGGCCGAGGCGGCCCTGCACACCGAGGTCCGCTGGAACTGGTTCGAGGTGGAGAAGAAGGTGGGCGAGCGCACGGCCGTGCAGTTCGAGCGCCTGCTGCAGGAGCTCACCTCGGCGATGCCGGCGGCGTACGTCCGGGTTCCGCGCGAGGGGGCGGTGGCGCGCTTTCTCCCCGTGAAGGACTACGACGAGCTCGCGAAGCGACGGGGCGACATCCGCGCGGTCGCCGCGGCCCGCGGTATGCTCTGACGCGTGAGCCGCAAGGTCGTCCCCCTACGCCCGGACGCCCCCGCCGACGACGGGGCGATGCGGCCGCGGACGATCCCGCGTGTCATCTCGCATCCTCCGGGTCTCAGCCGCGAGGGCCTCGTCGAGGCGTGCAAGCTGCAGGAGAAGCTCATCGCCAAGTACGAGGCGCGGCTCACGGGCCTCGTCGCGAAGATCCTGCAGGACAAGCTACCGCCGATCGAGTCGTGGGTCGCCGCCGTGCTCACCTCCCCTGGACCGGATGACGAGGAGGACCTCGTCGAGATCGCACCGCGAGAGCAAGCCATCGAGATCGCGCAGCCCTGGCCGTCCATCGATCGCGGCCTCCGCGACGCGCCGCTTCCCGACCGGCTCGACGTCATCGTCGAGGCCCTGCAGGTCATCGGCCTCATCTCGATCGACGTCGACCCGGCTCTCCCGGTCACGCGCAAGCAGGCCGAGGCCGCCAACCTCCCCGCCCATCTCCTCTTTGCCAAAGGCGAGGCGTTCGCGTCGGTCGGCGAGGAGCCGGCGGACGGCAAGGCTCTCCTCGCGGCCTTCGAGGCCCACCGCGAGCTCGTCGACGAGAACTCGGACGATCTGCTCGACCGCCTCCGGCACAACGGCGTGCGCACGCCGCTTCGCGACTGCGTGGGGGTGATCCTGGCCCTCGGCCCCGAGGGGAACGCGGTGTCGGTCGAGACCCGCGAGCGAGCCGCCAAGCTCCTCGCCGAAAAGCCATTCCTCGCCCGCAAGCTCGGCCGCAAGGGGTCGCCGGGCAAGCTCGCCGACGGACGCGAGATCATCGCCATCCCGATCGTCGTCTGGGCCAAAGGCCACGTGTCCGTCCAGACGAGGGAGATCGTGGAGGCCGGCTAGGAACGGCGTATCCTCCCTCCGCGCCCCGTGCACTTCGCGATCGCCCACGAGTTCGACATCCCACTCGACGCCCTCGAGCTCGCCGTCATCTCGCCCAACCTGGTCGACAAGTTCGGGGCCACCGTGCACAAGCTAGGCGTGGGGATCGAGAAGGTCACCGAGCGCAGCCGGTCCCTCAAGAACGGCACGCTCGAGCGGGTGTGGCACTACCAGGCCCACATCAAGCTCCCCAAGTTCGCGCGCGGCTACGTGACCCCCGACATGACGGCGTGGGACGAGCAGAGCGTCTACGAGATGGGCAAGCACCGCGGGCGATGGACCATCGTCCCCAACGTGAAGCCCGAGTGGCGCAAGTACTTCTCGGCCACGGGGACGTACGCCATCGAGCCGCTGGGCGACGGGCGCTCGCGGCGCGTCGTGCAGGGCGACATCGACCTGCGCGTCCGGGTGGTGCGTCAGGTGGCCGAGCGTCTGATGCTGAGCGAGGTGAAGAAGGCGTTCGAGGCCGAGGCCGCGACGCTGCGTGACATGGCGACTCTGATCTAAGGGGACGAGGCGAGGCGAGGATGCGGCTGTCGACGACGCTGAGCGCCCTGGGCGCCGTGGGGCTATTCACGCTGGTCTCGGGCTCCGCCGTGAGGGCCGACCCGCTGCCGACGAGCGCGGAGCACGTGGCGACGCCGGGGCGAAGCGTCGCCTCGGACGACACGTCGCAGGCGATCGTCCTCAACCCGGCCAACCTCGCGTTTCTCCCCGCCGCCGAGGGGCGCTGGACATGGGTCTACTGCCCTCCCGAGACCGAGAAGGTCGGCTGCGGTCACTCGTGGGAAGCGGCGATGCCCCTCCCCTTCGGCCTGGCCACCGGCCTCCGCGTCGACCTCGTTCAGCCCCCTTCGGGCGGCCCCGGCGTGGGCGTCGGCTTCCCCTATGCCGGCAGCGACTACGCGTGGCTCACCTGGGCGTTCGCGACCAAGCTCGGCGACAACGCCTCGTTCGGCTTCTCGCTCGATCACTCGTACTCGCAGAACGGTTACCTCGACAATCTGAACGGCGTGACGGCTGCCCTCTCCTGGCGCCCCAACACGCACTTCGGCTTCTCCGCGGTGGCGCGTGACTTCAACCGACCGAGCTCCTCGCTCGTGACGACCACGGCGGGGCAGCCCTGCGGCTTCACCGACACGGGATGCCTCCCCGTCCTCGATGGCCGCTACACGGTGGCGATGGCGTTCCGTCCCACCGGACGCCGCAACGTCGATCTCGGCTTCGAGATCCAGTACCTGCAGGGCTCCGATCAGTGGGTCCCGCGCGGCACGGTCGGCGTCGACGTTCCCTCGGTGGGGCGCATCTTCGCCAGCGGGGAGATCGGCGCGCGCGGCACCCTCGGCACCGCGGGGCTCGAGCTTCACTGGGGCGGCCTCAGTGGCGGCGGCGGAGCCCTCTTCGGCGATGGCCTCGGCAGCCCGGGAAACGCCGCGGGGTACGGCAGCATCGCCATCTCCGGGTACTCGCAGCCGGGGATCCCGACGCCAGCCCACGCCGTGTGGATCCGCCTCGAGGAGACGCCGGGGACGCGCAGCCACGTCGCGCTCCTCCGCAAGCTGTGGAAGCTCGCCGAGAGCCCCGACATCGCGGCAGTGACGCTGGTCGTGCGTGCCGAGCCGGCGAGCTCCTTCGCGCACGCCGAGGAGCTGGCCGATGCCGTTCGCATGCTCCGCGCGCACCACAAGAAGGTGCTCTGCTCGCTGGAGGACGGCGGCTCACGGGCGCTCTACGTGTGCGCGAACGCCGACCGCACCGTCATCTCCCCTGCGGGCGGCGTGCGCTACGCGGGCCTCAAGGCGCAGTACATCTATCTCAAGGGGCTCCTCGACAAGATCGGCGTGAAGGGCGACTTCATCCGCATCGGCCCTCACAAGACGGCGCCCGAGCAGTTCACCAACGAGCACGCCGGTCCCGTGGCTGCGGCCGATCACCAGGAGATGCTGCAGCTGACCGAGTCGGTCTTCGTGCGCAACCTCTCCATCTACCGGCACCTCAGCGAGGAGCGCATCCGCGAGGAGACGCGCCACGGTCCCTTCGTCGCGCAGGAGGCGATCGCGGCGGGCTTCGCCGACGGGGTGGCGTTCGACGACGAGCTCGAGCACGCGACCAAGGAGCTCACGCACCGCGACGTCTCGTACCAGAAGTACGTCGAGGAGACGAAGGCGCCCTCCACGTTCGGCACGCGCGGCAAGCTCGCCATCCTCTACCTCGACGGGGACATCATCGACGGGCGGTCGCAGCACATTCCGCTCGTCGACATGAAGCTCGTCGGCTCGTACTCGATGGCCGAGTCCATCAAGCAGCTCCGCGAGGACTCGACGGTGCGCGCCGTCTTGCTGCGCATCGAGAGCCCCGGCGGCTCGTCGCTGGCGAGCGACGTGATGTGGCGCGAGCTCTCGCTGCTCGCCAAGGCCAAGCCGCTCATCGTGTCCATGGGCTCGGTCGCGGCGAGCGGCGGCTACTACGTCGCCAGCGCCAGCAAGGACATCTACGCGCTGCCTCTGACGGTGACCGGCTCCATCGGAGTCTTTTATGGCAAGGCCGACGTGAGCGGGTTGCTCGGCAAGCTCGGGGTCACCATCGACACGTACAAGACCGCGCCGCGCGCCGACGCCGAGTCGTTCTTCCGTGGCTTCACGCCCGAGGAGACGCACGAGCTCGAGCACAAGGTCGACCAGTTCTACGACACGTTCCTCGACCGCGTGTCGCAGGGACGCGGCATGAGCAAGGAGGCCATCGACGAGGTGGGCCGCGGTCGGGTGTGGACCGGGCAGCAGGCGTTCGAGCGGCACCTCGTCGACCACCTCGGCGGCATGCGCGAGGCGCTGGCCGACGCGCGGAGCGCCGGGTATCTGCCGGAGGACGCGCCGATCGTCGAGTACCCGCCGCAGAACACGTCACTCCTCGATCTGGCGCTGAAGCTCGCCGGCGGCGGCGGCGGGGAAGACCACTCGGCCCTCGCCGCGATGCAGACGCTGGAGGCCCTGCCGCCCGCGGTGCAGGCCATCGCGCGAGCCGTCGCGCCGCTGCTCGTGTATCGCAGCGACGAGCCACTGGCCCGGCTGGAGTGGGTCGACGCCGAGGGGGAGTAGGAGCCGGAGCCCTCAGTTCAGCGTGCCCTGCGTCGCGCACAGCGGCGTCGTGCCCGCCATCGGAGGGCTCACGATGCCGGTGATGGTCGCGCTTCCGCTGGACGTGTTGATGCGGATGCGACCCGCGCCGCCGCCCCCGCCGCCCGTCTGGTTGGTGGAGGTGCCCGCCGTGCCGGGGCTGCCGTTGACCATCGTTCCTGCGCTGCCTGCGCCGGCATAGGGAGCGGCACCCGCGGCCGCCACGTCGTTGGCTGTCGCGTCGGCCCCGGCGTTGAACTCGCTCATGCCCCCGCCGCCGTTGGCGCCGAGGTTGCCGTTGATCGTGACCGTCGGCGCCTCGAGGAGGATGGCTCCGCCGCTCGCGCCCCCGCCGGTCCCGTTCACGTTCGACGTCCCCCCGCCCCCCGCGTTGATGGCGCCGAAGCTGAAGACCGTGATGCTCTGGCCGGCGACGATCTGGAGCGCGCCGCCACCCGCCGTGTTCGCGCTGACCACGCCCCCCGCAGAGCCGCCGATGAGCGGTGTGATGGTCGCGTTGCCGTACGTCGTCCCTCCCTGCGCCGCCGCGCCGGACGTCGCACCGGCCACGCCGCCGACCCCGCAGTACGAGGCGCCGCCGCCGTTGCTGTTGGGATCCGCGGCGCCCCCGGGGAGCCCTCCGACGCCGGGGCCCGGGCTCGCGCCGCCCACGAAGCCCCCCGGACCGGCGTTGGGACCGATGGCGCCGGAGCCGTTGACCAGCAGCTGGCCCTGGATCTCGACGGTGCCGAGGACGGCGAGGATGACGGGGTTGGGACCGGTGAGCCGGAGTGCCGCCGTCTGGGCGATGACGAGGCTCTTGAGGATGTAGATGTCGGCGAACGTGCCGCCGGTCATCGCCGTCGTCACCGCGGCCACGGGGAGACAGTTCGTGCAGCTCGTCGTGATGTTCGCGTCCTGGGCGCCCGCCCAGTTGGCCCCCGCGTCCCCCGCGTCGACACCGGCCGGGTTGAAGTTCGACGGCGTGAAGCCGAGCACCCCGGCGTCCGGGTTGGGCATGAACGGAGCGTCCACCATCGCCTCCGATGGACCGTCGACGGGCGTGGAGCTGTCGGACACGTTCCCTCCGTCCCCGGCGCTCCCGTCGGCACCCTCGCTCGGATCGTAGCAAGCCCCCGCGATGCACGACTGCCCCCCCACCTGGCAGGGCGTCGTCGTGCTGCACGCGTCGCGGCACGTGAGGTCGGACGCGCAAACGAGCCCGGTCGGGCACGGCGCACTGGCGGTGCACGACGCCTCGGGGGGGAGCTCGCAGACTTCGTTGGCGCCGACGGAGACGCAGCGCTGCCCAGTCGGGCAGTCGCGGGACGCAGTGCACTGGGCGTGGCAGAGCGCGAACACGCAGATGAGCGGCGAGTTGCAGTCCGTGTTGAGCGAGCAACCCTGCGCGAGGCCGGCCAGCGACGGCGACTTGCTGCTGCTGCAGCCCGAGGCCGCGGTGGCCGCGATGGCGAGCGTCACCGGCAGACCGAACACGAGGCCCATGGCCGCACCACGACGGTTCATGGGGAGACCTCCTACCACGCAGAAGCAAGCCGCGCGACGGTCCCCCGCGACCTCGCCTAGCCCGTTCGCAGCACCAGGATCGTCACCTCCGGTGCCGCTCCGATACGTATCGGCGGCCCCGTCGTCCCGAGGCCCGGGTGCACGAAGAGCGTCGACCGGCCGCGGCGATAGAACCCCACGACGTAGCGGTGCGCGAGGTTGGCGAGGCTGAGCCTCCTCGGGAGAAATGGGATCGCGATCTGCCCGGCGTGCGTGTGGCCGCTCAGCACGAGGTCGGCCCCTGCGTCGGCGGCCTTGTCGAAGCGGTCCGGATCGTGCGCGAGCAGCACGGCGTGCACGCCTTCGGGACGCCCGCGCATCGCCAGCTCGAGATCGTCACGCCGCGTCCACGTGTCGTCGATGGCCGCGAGCCACAGCGGGGCCCCTCCTCGCTCGACGACCTGCCCTTCGTTCCGCAGCACGTGCACGTTCCGGTCCTTCAGCTTGGAGATGAGCGGCTCCCCCTCGCCGAAGTAGTCGTGGTTGCCCATGGAGACGAAGACACCCAGCTTCGCGCGCAGCTCGCCGAGGGCCTCGGCGATGTCCTCGTGGTAATCGGTGCCGCTCGTGACCATGTCGCCCGTGACGACGGCGAGGTCCGGCGCGCGACGGTTGGCGGCGCGCACCCACGCCATGGCCCACGACTTCGGCGTCAACGTGCCCACGTGGAGGTCCGACAGCTGCGCGATGCGAAGACCATCGAGCTTCGCGTCGAGGCCCGGGATCCGTACCTCGCGCTCGACGACGCGGAACCATCGCCGGCGCACGAGGATGCCGTAGGCGGCCACGACGAGGCCCGAGAGGTAGGTCCACATGTACGCGTCCATCGGCAGGTGGATGGGAACGCCGCGCGCGAGGTCGACGAGGGGAAGGACGAGGGTCTCGACGACCGCCGGGATGAGCGTCCACACGGCCGCGCACCAGTGGATGAAGTACGGGATGTCGACGAAGCGCACCGTCCATCCGCTGCGGCGCCGGTCGGGCATGAGCGTCCGGGCGCGCCCGGGGAAGAGCGCGACGCCGGCGGTTGCCCACGCCAGTCCGACGAGCCATGGGACGGGCCATGGGAGCCCATTACCGAGCCGCCGCGCGACCTCGACCACGGCGAGCCCCACGGGGACGTGCATCACCATCGTGACGACGATCAGGACGCGGAGCATCCGCGAGCGGCGGGCGACACGCTTGGCGGGATGGTGGGGGTTGTCTTCGACGGTGGGAGCGACCATCTGGCGTCAGGCGACAATCCCTTCGATGACCGCACCGTCGTCACAGATCGCGCGGACGGTGCGCGGCGCGGCCCAGAGGGCGACCACCGACGACTGCAATCCGAGCTCCCCGCTCATCCGGACCCAGCTCCCCGCCGTGCGGCGCAGAAGTCGCGCCTGCGCCGACCCCGACCACGCGACGCCCGTCGGATCCACGGCCAGCGCGAGCAGATCGCGTGTCGTCTGCACCGCCTCGAGCTGGGCCTGGAGCCGCGGCGAGAGCGACAGCGCGTGCCCTCCGGCGCCGACGGTCACCGCGCCCGCATCCCCCAGCGACGCGATGGCGTGCAGGTGCCCACCGCAGACAGAGCCCACGTGCTCCGGCACGCCCATCTCCAGCCGAACGATGCCTCCCCAGTCTCCGCACGCGACGACCACGCCCGCTCTCAGCCGCGTCACGCCACGAAGGCGCGCCGAGCTCGTCGCGTCCGTCAGCAGGGTCAGCTTTCCACGCGCGAACTGCGCGATGGTCCCCATGGTGGTCGCCTGCCCGCCGCCGCGGATCGCCTTTCGAGCCGGCCGCTCGCCGACCATCGTCACCGTGACGCCCTGCGAGTCGACGTGGGCACCGAGGAACGTCACCTCCTTGTCGGGCAGGTCCCACGTCTCCATCCCGCCGCCGGGCACGAGGTGCACCACCAGTCCACGCGCGCCGAACAGCACCAGCTCTCCGGCCTTCAGCCACACGAGTCCGTGCACGCTTCGCGGGTCGAGCTCGGCGCCTACCGGCACGCGCGTCCAGCTCGACCCTTCCCACCGCACGAGGCCCGTCGGCCCGATCGCCATCGCCGTGTCGCCCGCGGGATCGAAGGCCCCCGCGCGCACGGTCCCGGCGCGCACCGGGGCCACGCAGATGCGCCACTTCCACGCCGCGGGGCTCGCGAGCTGCGAGTCGGCGTCCTGCGACGGTGACCGGCGCGAGGTCACCTCCAGCGTCTCGCCCGACCGCTCGATCGCCGACGGCGCCTTGGAGGAGACCGCGGGCGCCACCTCGGGCGAGGGTGCCGCCTTGAGCCCCACCGGCGAGAAGGACCGCCGCTCGGACGCCGCGCGCAGGATGGGCTCGACCGCCGCCCACAGCTCGGTGATCGACGCTTGCCGCTCGTTGGGCTCCGCCGCCGTGGCCCGGATGAGGACCGCGTCGAGGCGCTCCACGAGCTCGGGACGCGTGGAGAGCTCCTGCGGTAACGCTCCGCGGGAATGCGCGAGGCTCGGGCGCGGCCCGTTGAGCAGGCGCGTGACGATGACCAGCGGGTTCTCCTGATCGCCGTAGGGAAACGCCTTCGCGCCCGTGAGCATCTCGTAGAGCATCGCCGCGTAGGAGAAGACGTCGGTGCGCGGGTTGACGCGCCGGTTGCCCTGCTCGAACTGCTCGGGCGGCGCGTAGCCCAGGCTCGCGCCGGCGAGCGCCGTCGTCTTGCCGAGCCCCATGTCGACGAGCTTCACCAGGCCGAAGTCCGTGACCTTCGCGATCTCGCCGCCGGTCTCGCTGGCGAGGAGCACGTTGGACGGTTTGAGGTCGCGGTGCACGATCTTGTGGGCGTGCACGTCCTCGAGCGCCAGCGCCACCTGACGTGCGATGCGCCGCGTCCGGTCGAGCGCGAGGCCCACCGCGCGCGTGTGGGAGAGGACGTGCTCCAGCGTCGGCCCGCGAACGTACTCGAGCGCGGTGAAATGGAGCTCGTGCGTTCCTCCGGCGGGGGCCGCGACGACCGCCATCGCGTGGTCGAAGAACCGGACGATGTGCGGGTTGGGGCGCGCCGCCTGGCCGAGCATGCGGAGGACCTGCGCCTCGCGCTCGAACCTCGCCAGCGACTCCGGCGTCAGCGCGTCGGGACGCAGCACCTTGACGATGACGAGGTAGCCCTCCGGCTCGTCCCACGCGGCCGTGAAGACCCACCCCTGCCCGCCCTCACCGATGCGCTCCCGCAGGTGAAAGCGGGCGCCTCGCGTCCCTTGCAGAACCTGTCCCGGCAGCGTGTCGCGCAGCGCGAGCAGGCGCGGGTCCCCGGGGTGCATGGGCCATGCTAGCGCAACGACGCGCGCGAGGCGGCCGGTGCGCTGGCGCGCGTTCTCAGACGCCGAGGAGCTTGACGAGTGTTTCCTTGTTCGTCACGCCCACGTGCCGGCCCGCCTCTTTGCCGCCCTTGAAGACGAGCACGGTGGGGACGCCGCGGATGCCGAACTTGGTGGCGACACCCGGCGAGTCGTCGATGTCGAGCTTGCCGACCTTGACCTTGCCCTTGAACTCGTCGGCCAGCTTCTCGACGATCGGCGCGAGCACCTTGCAGGGGCCGCACCAGACCGCGCTGAAATCGAGGAGGAAGGGTGTCTCGCCCGAGCCCAGGACCTCGGACTCGAAGTTGCCGTCATTGATCTCGAGGACGTTCGCGCCTGCCATGTTCATGCACCTCTCGGTGACGTATCCATAGTACTCCGATGCGCCGCTGTCGATCGGCGTCGCGCCCTCAGCGACCCGTGGGTCCGGTCGGCATCGGGAGACCGCTCGGGACGACCGGAGCCGGCGCAGGAACCGGCGTGGGAGCGGGGCGGGACTTGAAGTCGATGATGCGCTGGATGCCCCGGGCCAGCTCGTCGCTCGAGGCCTGCGCTCCCAGGCTGAGCGCCCCCCCGCGCGCGTCGATCACCAGGGAATCGAGCAGGGGGCCGAGGCCGATGAGCCGGACGGTGAGGTCGCGCGAGAAGGCGAGGCGCTTGCGCTCGATGAGCTTCTTCACCTCGTCGCACGAGGACGCAGCCTCGCAGCGCAGCTCTGCCGTGATCTCCGTGGTCGACGTCGCTCCGTTCGCCGGAGCGTTCGCCGCGTGGCCACCCAGGCGGACGGCGATGCCCGCCGCGCTCACGGCCAGGACCCCGGCGTAGGCCTTGTCGCCCTCCGCGCCGAGCTCGGGGCCGAGGTCCGCCTTGAGCTTGTCGCGCACCGAGGCGGGAAGGAGGGCGGTCACCACGAGGGCGGGAGCGGCGCCGCCCTTGCCGGCGAGGGCCGCACGGAGCTCCGTGTGCTCGGAGCGCATGCGGTCGCCCTTGCGCTCGGTGGCGTCGATCATCGCGTCGAGCCACGCGCCGCTGCCGACGAGGAACGGCCCCCCCTCTCGGTAAGCGAGGCGCGCGTGCGTCGCGTCGCCGGTGTCCTCCACCAGCGTGAAGCCGCCGCGCGTCGACGTGGCCGGATTGCCGCCGCGCGCCCGGATGACGTTCTCGGCGCACTTCGAGAGCTCGTCCTTCGTGAAGTCGCCGCTGAACGCGACGCCGAAGTCGCCGCGCTCCCCGTTCTCGGGCGACGTGACGACCACCTCGCGGAGGCGCGCCACCGGGTCGAAGCCGCAGCGGGCCACGAGAGGGCCGAGGCCGGGGATGGGCGTCTTGTCTCCCGTGCCGAGGATGGGCCTCGCGAGCGGAGAGGTGCGGAGGGCCGGCACGTCGAGGGTGGCGACGAGCCACGAGTCGCGCGGCACGGAGTCGAGGAGACTCGCGGACGCACGGGGGCGGCCGAGGACAAAGGCCGCCGCGATCACGGAGACGCTGAGGCCGAAGAAGAGGAGGTATTGCCGCCGCGGGGACAAGGCGACGCGAAGATAGCATCGAGGTCGCTTGACACCCCGCCTCGTGGGGGCAAAGTCTTCGCCGCGGAGGGGCGGCGCATGGTGCTGATGCTCGGAGTGGTCGCGCTGGTCGTGGTCGTGGCAGGGGTCGCGACCGTCCTCATGCTGGCCGCTCGCCAGGCCCGCGAAGAGACCGCACCGGCCAGTGTCCCCACCGACTTCGTCGCCCCCGTCAGCTCGGGGGGGTTCTCGTGGCGCCGCACCGACGAGAGCCTCGAGCAGTTCCAGGCACGAATCGCCCGCGAGAACGCCCGACCCGGGCCCTGAGCGCGGCTTGAAACTTGGCCATGGGGGCCCGGTCGTTTCATCGTCGACCCACGATGAAGGACGAGTCGAACGCCGCCCGCACCCTGGACACCGAGTCACCCGACTATGGCGGGCCCGAGCGCCGACGGCACCGGGTCTACGTGACGCGCAACACCGAGTACCACTTCCGCGACGGGTTCTGCGTCGCCGTGCGCGACCGCCGGACGGGGGACTTCCTCCACGGGCACCTCGCGCTCCGGCGCCGGGTCCACGGCGGCATCAAGTTCTCGCGCGAGGGAGGGATCGCTCCCAACGCGGGCGAGCCGCGCGCCGGAGAGTCGCTCTACTTCGCGAGCGAAGGGCGGGACCTCGTGACCAGCGCGCTCGAGAGCGTGGAACGACCGGCGCGTGACGTCGTGAGCGCCTATCCCGGCGCGAAGAAGGCTGGCTAGGCCTTCGGCTCCACCAGCTTGGGCGACTCGCGCACGACGCGCGCGACGGCCTCCTGCCCGAAGAACTCGAGCACGGCCTGGATGCGCAGCTTCTGATCGTTCGACGCCTTCACGATGCCGCGCTGCGTGCGCACCTGCAGGTCCATCAGCTTCTTCACTTCGGCGATCTGGCCTTCGAGCCGGGCCACCTGCTGGGTCGCGTCGGTCAGGATGGCCCCCGTGTTCCGCTCGCCGTGCTGGATGTACGCCTCGAGGGCCTGGATCTCCTCGGCCGCGGTCTCGATGATCTGATCGAGCGGGATGCCGAACGCCTTGAGCGACGCCTCCACGATCTGCTTGCGGACCTCCTTCGGGGTCTCCGTCGGCAAGGACTGCAGGAGGCTCAGCGCCTTCTCGACCCGCTGCTGCGCGTCGTCCGTGATCTGCGCCGCCTTGTAGACCTGCATGAAGACGCGGACGTCCGGCGTCGTGCCGGCGGCCACCTGGGGCACCTCTCCCTGGAGGCGCAGCGACGGCGGCGCGGTCTCGTCGTGCTGCGGCGGGGGAGCCGGGGGCAGCTTCTTGCCGTACTTCGCGATGATCTTCTCCGGGCTCTCCTCTTCGGGCTCCCCGTCGTCGCCTTCGCGGACGACGAACCACCCCAGCACGGTCGAACCCAGGCCCTTCTTGTCGCTCATCTCCCCCATGCTCGCTCCATCTGCGCCGCGATCCGCTATGATTTGCGCCGTGCCCGACGACAGGAAGCGCGTGCGCACGGACGACGAGCCCCCCTACGGGCGCTACGCGTTCCTGAACCCGTACAATCTGTCGCTGCTCGTGGGCGCGAGCGCGACGGCGGCCGCCACGGGCCACTGGTGGATCGCGGTGTGCGCGGCGGCGACCGAGGGCCTGTGGATGCTCTTCGCGCCGGACTCGAAGATCCTCCAGCGCACCCTCTGGGAGAAGCGCTGGCAGCGGTCGAAGCGGGGCGACGTCGAGGATCGCCAGAACAAGAAGTTCCTGCGCCTCACGCCCGAGGATCAGGTGCGCGCCACGGCGCTCCGTGACCAGCGCGCCCGCATCAACCAGCTCGCCGCGGACAACCCGACCCTCGCGGTCGATCTCATGAAGGACGAGCTGGCGAAGCTCGACGGGCTGCTGGAAGACTTCCTCGATCTCGCCATCGTGTGCGGCCGCTGCGAGACGCAGCTCCGCGGGTTCGACGTGGTCGACCTCCAGCGTCGCTGGCAGTTCTACCAGGACCAGGTGAAGCACTTCCCCAAGGGCGACAAGCGCAGCGACGTCGCCGCGAAGAACATCGAGGTCCTCGGTCAGCGCAGAAACCGGATGGACGCGATGCAGCGGAACCTGCAGACGGCGCGGGGGCACATGGATCTCATGGAGAACAGCTTCCGGCTACTCGGCGACGAGATCGTCACCATGGCGGATCCGACGGAGCTCGCGACGCGGCTCGACGACCTGCGGATCGGCGTGCAGGCGATCCGGGAGACGTCGGAAGAGGTGGAAGAGGCGTACGACGAGGTGGAAGAGCCGGGGAAGCAGATGCGGGGGTGAGAGGGCTCTCTCTGGTGTCATCGCATCGCGCCTTGCCGGGCCACGGGGCTTTGCCTCCGTGCCGGGCCCTCCGGAGGGTTCTGTTCGTGGCGGTGCGCTGCGCTTCAGCTTCCGCGATGGTTCTAGCCATTGTGATTGCGGCCGCTCTGGGATGTTCGTCCAAGACCAACCGTTCCGACGCGGGTGGCGGCAATGATGACGGCGGGGGCGACTCGGCACTAATCACTTCGTGCTATGCGTTGATTCTCAACGGCTGGTCCTCGGGGACCTGCCGGGCGTGTGCTCAAGCGCAGTGTAGTCTCCCGGTGAGTGACCTCGGAGAGGCGTGCGCGGCCTTCTTCAACTGTGAATGCCCGGGGGGCGTGTACGATAGCGAGGTAGGGGTATCTGGAGTTTGTCAGACCGACGGGGCTGCCGAGGCCTGTTCCGATGCAATGAGCGCGCTCAAGTCATGTGAGGTGTCGAACTGCGCGGCTCCGGAATGTTACATTGTCGGTAGTAGCAGTAGCAGTAGCGGTGGTTGACCCGCGGACAGCGCCCGAGATTCACGACCGACCGAGCCTCTCCACCGAATTGACCGCAGTGCGGGCAGGTTCCGGGCGCGGGGAATCTCCCTGTGAGCACGTCGTCCACGCTGGCCGTGCCTCAGAAACAGCCGTTCCTCAGAAACGGCAAGTCTTCCTCAGAAAAGTCCGGTAGTGGCCGGATTTTAAAAAGGCGTGGGGTGACGCTGGCACGCTCCGTGAGTACCCTTCGGACATGAGGCCCTGCGTCCTTTTCGTCGTCCTGGCCGGCATCGTCGCATGCTCGTCCAACCATGCGGCAGTTCACGTCAGCTCGTCATGCCCGATGTCCTTCAGCTCGGGGTCCCCGGGCTTCTGTCCTCCAAACGACGCTGGCGGCGCTGGCAATTGCACGGCACCGCCGTCCACGTGTCAAGAGCTGCCGACTCAGTGCGACAACGACCCAACGTGCGACTGCATCGCGTGCTACTCGGAATGCGGCGCCTGCACCCCTACAGGTGCCGGCCAGTACAGCGATGGGGGCGGCGGTGGCGCCTCGTGTAGGTACGACTCAACGAGCGGCACGTTTTCCGTCGCATGCATCAACGCATGACCGACCCCGCCCTCATCGACGCGATCGGCCACATGCACGACTGCGGGGCGAAGCACGTCGAGACGGTGCACGTGCATGAGAAGACGCCGAACGGCAGCGAGACGGTGTGGGAAGGCGACGTCGAGGTGTTCAAGCTGGTCGGGTTGATCCCGAAGTGCGACCTAGCAGGTACTGGCCGTGCCTCAGAAACAGCCGTTCCCTCAGAAAGGGCAAGGCTTCCTCAGAAAGGCCGGTGCTATCGAAAGTCCCGGCGGCGCAGTGCCCTTGGCACGGTAACGCGTAGGCTTCGGGCATGCGGCTTCGTGGCTACGCGTTCGCGCTGCTGATCGCCTGCTCATGCTCAACGCAGAAGGTGTCCGCCACCCCAGACGCCGGTGACTGCGAACCGGGGGAGCAGTGTCCCGGTAAGGACTGCTTCCCATATGCCCACGAGTGCGTCGAGGCGGGGGGTACCTGCTACCCCTGCTACGAGGAGTGCACTGGTCCAGCACCTGGGCAGACCGAGGTTGCCTACGAATCTTGCAACCCCGTCGGCTGTGAGGGAGTCGCTTCGCACTGCTACGTGTGGTCACCGGAGGCGGGGCCGCGTGATGCCGGAGCGGATGCGCTGGTTGACGGTGGTCTCGACGCCACCGGGGACACCCAGGAAGACGTCGCGACCGACACGGCGGGCGAGTAGGTTGCCACCGTGGACACCCTATTCGCTCGGTGAATCCACCGCGACATCCGGCGCCAGGCTCGCATCGCCAGAGCCGTCCCCATCACCCGCATCCGGGCACTGGATGATGACACGGCAGGACCAAATCATTGAGCCATCCGCCGCGCCGCAAGTGCACTCCAGGCCGCCGCAGCCCGCATCGTTCGGAGGGTAAGGGCCCGCGCATGAGCAACTCGGTCGGTAAACAGCCGTCCCGGATCGGGATCCTCGATGGAAACAGCGAAGCGGCACGGCAGATCGATCGATTTGTTCGCGCCCAGGCCCTAAGTACAGATGTTGAGCGGATGGGAGCAGTCATCATCGGAGGGATCGCTCAAAGGGCAAACTGGGCAGCAGTACCCGCACCCTTCCCCCGAAGCTGATAGGAAGTAGGGCCCACAGGGGCCGTTGCCTTCTCCTGTCCCGTAGCCCACACAGACTCCGCCCTGCTCGGCGCACTCTTCCTCGTTGGTCACGTTGCTGTCGGGATTGGCGGCCTCGTTGGTGATGCTGCTGTCGGCATAGGTGGCGGCATCGCGCTCCCCGATGTCCGAGGACGACGAGCAAGCCATGAGCGGCAACACCAGGGGCGCGATGTGGGTCACGAACCGCACACACCAAGCCTACGCGCTCCCGTGCCAACGGCACGCCCCGGACTTCACGTCTGGCCCCCCTAACCCAGATTTCTGAGGAAGCATTCCTGTTTCTGAGGAAACGGTGTTTCTGAGGCACGGCCGACCTGGGATCGTCCTGCTGGCTCTCGTCTGCACGTCTTGCGGGGGCGCTCCCGGTTGCGCCGCAGCTCGTCGAGCACGCTCACAGCTCGAGGACGGGCTTGCGAACGCGCGGGTGCCACGAGACAACTTCCCCATGACCGACACCACCACGGTCCCCCCCTCCCCTTCCCATTCCACTGGCGGCTCGGGCCCCGGTGCCGACGTCCTCCACCTCGTCGTCGCGTGGTGCGGCGAGCAGCCCCACCGCGTGGGCGAGTCGGCCGTCTTTCCTGATCTGAACCTCGAGTACACGTTCGGCCGCGGGCCCGGCGACGGGCGCCAGCTGCGCGTCGAGTTTGCCCCGCGAAGCCCGCACGCGCGCGTCGCCCCCACGTGCCTCGATGCGCCCTCGGTCTCGCGCGACCACCTCCTCTTCGTCCCGCGCAGCATCGGGCTCGAGGTGAAGCACCTGGGAGGCGCCCCGATGCGCATCGCCGGCGAGCCCGCGACCGAGGGCCTCCTCGCCCCCGGGCAGACCATCCTCCTCGAGGACCGGCTCCTGCTCCTCGTGACGCGCGGTCCCGCCGTCCTCGAGGCCCGCCACTTCCCCCCAGGGCTGCGCGGCGCGTTCGGGCAGGTCGACCGCTTCGGCATGGTCGGCGAGTCGCCGCGCTTCTGGCGCCTGCTCGACACGCTGGCGTTCGCCGGGCGGTCCCGCGAGCACGTCCTTCTCCTCGGCGCGACCGGGACGGGGAAGGAGTCCGCGGCGCGCACCGTCCACCTGCTCTCGGACCGCGCCGGGCGCCCGTACGTCGCCCACAACGCGGCCGGAGTGCCCCCTGCGCTCGCCGAGGCGGAGCTCTTCGGCAACGTGAAGGACTACCCGAATCCCCCGATGCCCGAGCGCCCCGGCCTCCTCGGCGAGGCCTCGGGCGGCACGCTGCTGCTCGACGAGCTCGGCGAGCTGCCGCAGGAGATCCAGGCGAAGCTCCTGCGCGTCCTCGACGACGCCGGGCAGTACCGGCGCCTCGGCGAGGGCTTCGCGCGCCGGGCCGACGTTCGCGTGATCGGCGCGACGAACCGCCCCGTGGAACGCTTCCGCGGCGACCTCTTCGCGCGCCTGAAGCAGCGCGCGGAGCTACCGCGCCTGCGGGATCGCCCCGAGGACATCCCCCTCCTCGCGCAGCACCGCCTGCGGGTGCTGCTCGAGCACTTCCCGGAGGTCGCGGCGCGGGTCGTCGAGCGGCGGGCCGACGGGTTCGTCCACGTCCGCATCGCGGTGGAGCTGGTGGACGCGCTGCTCGGGGCGGAGCACCCCCTCAATGTGCGCGGGCTCGACACGATCCTGCTGAAGGCCATCGAGCAGAGTCGCGGCAGCACCGTGCGGGCCTCGCCCGAGGAGCTCGCGGCGCTGCGGCCCGTGCCGGAGGAGCGGCGCGCGGGCCTGGTCTCGCCCAGCGGGCGCGTGCGGGAGCTGACCCCGGCGGAGCTGGAGACCCTTCGACGCATGATCGACGGCCGGCACGGATGCGTCACGGCGGCCGCCAGGGCGTTGAAGCTCTCGCGCTACCAGGTGTACCGCCTGATGGAGCGCCACGGGCTCACCGGCCTGTCGGGCGAGGACCCGGACGACGACCGCTGAAACGGGCGGACGGGCGCACACTCGCACGAGCGCACACTTTCGCGTGCGGTCATGGGGGCGTAGTTCCGGGCACTTACGCCCCTTGTGGCGTGGCCCGAGGGTTGCCAAGGCGAGGTCCGTTCCACGAGGCACGACGCCTCTTCCAGCGGAGTTTCCATCATGACGACCATTCATCGAACCCTCGCCGTCCTCACCCTCTCCACCAAGGTGCCCGCGCTCATCACGCAGGCTCAAGCCATCGTCGAGAGCGTGACGGGCAACCCCGCGTTCCCGAACGCCGCACCCCTCCTGGCGAGCATCACGAGCGCCACCACCGCGCTGGTCGCCGCCGAGACGACGGCGCAGACCAAGGTCAAAGGCGCCGCCCAGGCCCGCAACCAGAAGCGCGCCGCGCTGGTCACGCTGGTGCATCAGCTCAAGAGCGACGTGCAGCAGGCCGCGGACGCGGATCCGGCGAATGCCGAGCCGATCATCCTCGGCGCGGGGCTCGCGGTCCGGAAGCCGACGGCGCGCTCCAAGGCCACGTTCATCGCGCGCCGGGGGACCGTGTCCGGCACCGCGCAGCTCGTCGCGAAGGCCGTGGCGCAACGTGCCTCGTACGAGTGGCAGTACAGCGTCGACGGGAAGACCTGGACGATGGCGCCGTCGACCCTCCAGGCGCGGACGACGGTCGAGGGCCTCACCCCGGCGACGACGTACACGTTCCGCTACCGCGCCGTGACCAAGGCCGGGGAGGGCGACTGGAGCAGCGTCACCACGCTCGTCACGAGCTGAAGGGTGCAAGGAGGCGTTGAACATGGAGCCGACGGCCTTGCGAAATGGGCCGTCGGCCTTGCGGTTCTTGCCGTCGGCCTTCCGAAATTCGAGACGATCCTTGCGCTTCGTGCCGTCGGCCTTCCGAAATACGAGGCGATCCTTGCGCTTCGTGCCGTCGGCCTTCCGAAATTCGAGACGATCCTTGCGCTTCGTGCCGTCGGCCTTCCGAAATTCGAGACGATCCTTGCGCTTCGTGCCGTCGGCCTCGCGGTTCTCGCCGTCGGCATTGCGGTTCTCGCCGTCGGGTTTGCGAAATTCGCCGATGGCCTTGCGGTTCTTGCCGTCGGCTTTGGTAGTGTGTAGCGCGCCGCGATGAATATCTTTAGGGCGACCTCGCCGTTGGTGGCTGTTGTGGCGCTCAGCTGCGCGAAGGTGAACGAGGACTGTGCTGCGGCGAACTGTCCGCCGGAGGTAAATCTTGTAGCGGAGTGTTTGCAGGACGGGTCGTGCACGATCAACGGCAAGGCGACGATGTGCGCGGGAGCGCAGTGCCCTCTGTTTGTGCTTCCGCCTGATACGGTCATCGGACTGCCGCTGGATTGGTCGGATTCGTCTCGGAGTGATATTTGGTTTGCCGTCCCGGGCGCGAATGTGAATTCTGCGAGTGTTGCGTTCGACGGGCAACCGGCGGTGGGGTGCGTAAGTTCGACTACGGACGATACGATCATATGCTCGAGCGTGCCGATGTCGGTTCAGACCGTCACGTTCTCCTATTCGCAAGGGTCGGCGACGTCGCTCAGCATCACAATGCTTAGTGTCGAATGCGACGCGGCCCATCCGGGCACGTGCCAAGACTAGTGTCCTGAGTCCATGACTTCTTCAACAATTTGAATCCATCCGCGGGTGGACCGTCGTACGAGACATGACGGTGACGAAGCGACGGGGCAGGCCGGTCGAGCCTTTCGAGCTGACGGCTGAGGAGAAGCAAACGCTGGAGCGGTGGTCGCGGGGGCGGACGGTCTCGCAGGCTCTGGCGAGGCGTGCACGCATGGTGCTGGGGTGTGCAGCGGGCCGCACGTGCACGGAGGTGGCGCGAGAGCAGAAGACGTCCATCCAGACCGTCAGCAAGTGGCGCCAGCGCTTCGTGGACCGGCGGCTCGACGGAATGGCGGACACTCCGCACCCCAACGTGCACCGCAAGCTGGCCGATGATCGCGTCGAAGAGCTGGTCCGCGCGACGCTGCAGGAGCTG